>JAAUXV010149596.1_pt1 | contig 15223 bp, 17 predicted proteins | sample 7278181 | NCBI WGS metagenome assembly JAAUXV01 (sample SAMN14350114, study PRJNA611818) | marine sediment metagenome | isolation source: surface marine sediment (2.1m) | place: French Polynesia: Moorea | collected 2018-08
CCACAAATTTCTTTCGATATAGAGAGAGAGAGATAGAGAGAGAGAGAGAGAGAGAGAGAGAGAGAGAGAGAGAGAGAGAGAGAGAGAGAGAGGTATTTTTTGTGAGTGGGGAGAGGGAACTCAACAGCTGCCCAAAAAGTATGAATGAATGGGCGCGGGGTTTTTTCTGGGTCGGACGCAAATATTGTCGCCGGTCGGTCGGTCGGTCGATTTCCCCCGTGCCACAGATTGAGGAGGAGGAGGAAATTTGTCTCAGGTTCTGCGCTGGAAAAAACGGGAAGGGTCTGCGGCTGATTTAAAAATTATGCAGCGAAGGACCGCTGTTTAAAACGGGGCTTTTCAGATCAGACGTCGCACGTATTAAAATAATTCTGCCATATGCTGCGGACACGAGAATACCACGAATTTTATTAGGATACGAAAGAAAGCAACTATCTGATTCAAAAAATATCTCACAGAACCGCCGTGCATGCAAGAGCCACCCAGGACGGCGAAAAACGAAATGAATGGGATCTAGAGATATCGCAAGAGATTTTTTCTACATCATCAATTTCCCATGGAGACATCCCTCCCTTCTCTCCCTGCCAGGTGCGTCAAATCCTATTTTGGTGCAAAACTTTCGTTTTCCCATATTATAATCCGTTCGGGGCAGTAAGAAGAAATAGAAGGAATTTATATCCCTCCATGGATGCTTTTGCTAGGTGGCCACCAAGGCAGGGAGGGGCATCTCCACACAAACACGAGTCTATTTTTCGAAAAACTTCAAGCATCATGAATGGGGCAAAGGAATTTGACACCTCTCAAACAAGTGTCACTGAATCCCCAAAAATATTCCAACCCTTTCTTCCCTTCTTTTATGCTTGTGTGGTCTTCCTCTCTTTCCCTTTGTGAGGCCAGGAATTCAAAAAACTCAACTCTTCTTCCCCTCGTACAAAAATACGGTCGCATTTTTGAAAGCTCGCTTGTTTGGGGGGTTTGGATCCGCATGGAAATATGTAAATCCCGTTTGAATGGAACGATGCTCGCCCCCCCATAAACAAAAATAGGTTTCTGGAATACTGAAAGGGAAAACATTCGATCTGTGGGGAGGGATGCTAAAATCGAGTGGTGTTTTCCCCGGTTCAATCATCCTCCCTCCGCTTTCCCGCAGGCAGAATTGAGAACACAAAACAACAAGGCAGCTGCCTTCTTTCCCCTTTACCCCAATGTTCCAATAAGTCCTTTTCTTCTTTATCTTCTTCTTCCATGTCCAGATGGCAAAAAGAGGAGGGAGAAGAGAGCGTTGCGTTGCGGCCCTCCTCCTTCCAATCCTCCTCTTCCTCTTTCTCCTCGCCTGATTAATTTGTTCGCCGCTCATGCTGTGACGACGCAAAGAAAAAAAGGGGATAAAGGGGAAAACCGCCGTTTGCTCTAGTTTTTTTTTGCTTGGGTTAAATTCGCCAATGGTTTCCCGCAATGAATTCGTTTTCCGCTTCTTCGCCAGCTTTGTCGAATCCCCCTCCACCTCCGATTCCGAAGAGCGGCAATTAGCGGCAGACAAAACTGCGGCTGCTACCGGACATAATGTGGGGAATGGGAGTAGGTGGGTGGGGGATGATTTGTCGCCGCCGTTGTTTTTTTCTCCTGCGAAAAAAGAGGGAGATGGGACACAGAGGCAGAAAAAGAGACCAGCACGCGCCAATGATTCCCGAATGTGAAAAAAAAATCTCGACGACGACGACCCCGCCCTATATGAACAGTATGGCTGCCGCCGAAAATAATGTCCAGAAAATGCGCGGCCAACGCCCTGTTTTTTCTGTGTCCTTTTTTTCGGGAATGAAAATGTCACAAATTAACGGCTTCAGCAGCCGCCAAACAAGGAATGGAAAAAAAATCGGCTGTGGCTCTGGGAATTTGAACGAACAACAGGAAATGTCTCCGGCGTCTTCTTTTGTCAATTAACAAGGCTCAACATGCATTGATCGAGCAAGGGAGGGTCTTTTCACTAATGGTAAAAGGATACGCTGCAAACATACAAACTGCCTCTGTTTGTATCCCCCTCCACCCTCCCCGTTCCCACCGCCTAAATAAGGGAAATGGATCAAAAGGACCGAAGGCAGGTGAATTAAATCAAATCCCTCCTCTTTTCTTCTTAATTACAAGGGAAGCCGGTGTGCGTTGTTGGTGGTTGGGTCATCGGGACACGAAAATCCCTTTTTCTTTCTCCCCCGCTGCGGTTTCTATTCATGCCACTGAGGGATCTTCCCTTGTCCCTATCTCCGTGAGAATGCGTCCTAAAAACAGGTGGAGGCGCATTTCAAAAAAGGTGGATAGGTTGGGAACGCAAAGGTTGTTTGCAGGTTGTGGCTTCATGTTGAGTCTTCATGACTCACACGAAAAGTACCTATTCTGGAGACATTACAATGCAACTTTTTAATCTATTTGAAGATGTGTGGCTTCATTTTCACCTCCATTTGGTTCCGACAAAAATAGCTTAGTTGCTGGCTAATCACGGAACACGTCAATTCAGCATGTTGCTCATTGCAACGCCGCCGCCGCCGGACCCTTTTGTTTTATATCTCCCCTCCTCCGTCCTCTTTTCACACTTTTTCCTCGCCAGAATCGAGAACAATGGTCTCCGCCAAAAAAACACTGACCAGAGTAGCTAGGACATGCAGTGTACGCTTTAATAAGGGCGGGGTTGGTTGGTTGGTGGATCCGAAAAAAAGTTCGTCGTTCATCAGTCAAGCGAGGGAGAAGGAGTCGCCTCTTTTTTCCGCGCCAAAAAAGTTATTTTCCTCTTCGGCGGCGGTCATTTGAACCCTATGTGAGGCCGACGCCCTTCCTCTCTACCTCAGATCATAATGCCACTTTGTGTGTCCGAGTTTTTACGTAATTTTCAGGGCCACGGCCGCCGCCGCCGCCGAACGAAACGAACGGACGAAAAACACGAGTTGCTGTTAATCGCCTCGCTCGCTATACGGATCAGAAATCGGTGCCACTCCCATAAAAAGCTTGGCCAACTGTTTGATAATGTATCTGTTGAATGAGTCTGTTAAAAAATACAAAAAAATAGGAAATTCGTTGTTGTTCCGATTTTTGCTCCTTTCCCATCGTTTTGAAAAAAGGGTACCTTTTCCGGCTTCCGCCGGAGTTGTCACCCGAAACTCTCTTCCTCTCTCTCTCAGCCATGATGGGAAAAGGATCCAAAAGCTCACTCGAATGGTTTTTACTCCGCGTTCGTCGGCGGGGGAGGGAGAAATTTTCAAAGGATTAGTGTGACCGGCGGAGGAGTGGATTAGGCGGCGACCCAGGTACAGATAGTGGTCTAGGGAGGGGAGGGAGGGATCGGTCTGCGTGAGAAAATAAGAGTTTCCGGTCTAGGTGTCACACAGGTGAAAAGAAACCTTTTTTCGGGGGAGGGAGGGAGGGTCGATGATTGAAAGGGAAACGGAACGTTGTTTGTTCAATAGCATAGCGACTAACTCTAAACAAAAAGAGGAGGAGGAAGAAAGGTTGGTTTTTCGTTACTACGTATCTGTGCTGGGAACGGAATCGTGAAGGGGAGATCAGATACGAAACAACATGCAACTCCTCGCAGCAATAAAAATGTCCGCTCTTCATGTGAAAGATCGAAAAAAAGCATCATAAAAACCAGCAAGCAGGTGGGTGGCGTCGATACGATCTGGGATGCATATTGAATTAGATTAGCTGCGGTGCGTTTTTGATGCCACGTACTTTTACCGGTATTACCTGATCGAAACCAACAACCCCCTCCCCTCCGCCATCGATCACAGCCACCGCCGAAGCAAATTAAAAATGCAGATGCGGTTGCCACGGGTTGCGCAAAAAATATGATTAAGAAATTAAATATTGCAAACACATGAGAACTATGAATGAATGAAGCCTATGTAGCATGCATTTCCGGGGTACTTGAACATTGGGCCACCCTGTTTTCAATTCCCAGCGCAACACGGGAAGTAACAACCTAAACCATCGATGGATGGAGCCGCCGCTGTTTCTACTACTAATTCCATCTCGTTTCCGACCTGGGAATTTGCTTTTCCTCTTTGTCCCGGACCTTTGATGATGTGCTGGTTAACAGAAGCTTAGGCAAGGAGAAGCAGCTGCCGCCGCCGTTCAGTTTTTCACCGAAATTTCCCCGGGGAAAAAACCATTCAAATCTTCTGAATGGGTTATTATTGTATCTGGTATAGAGAGAGATACGTGGTCTCGTTTTTTCCCGATATCCCAATTCTCACGGGCTGTCTCTCTCTGCCTCTTGTTGACATGGAAGAAAAGGAGGAGGAGGAAGCGGCGTAGTTGCAATTTCCTTCTTTGACCGTCCGTCCCCCTAATTGAACCTTTTTCTTCTCCCCCTTCTCCGCGGGCGGTTTTCAGAGCGAAGAAAGAGGAGGAGGAGGAGAAGCGAGTAAAGAGACAGGTAATTGAAAAATCGTCGGTTATAGGAGCCACCGCCGCCGCCGCCGTCGTCTCTGCCACCGTCGTCGCCTGTGGTGCGGCACCGATCAATTGGAGCGTGTGCTCTTCTTCTCTCCTGGCACCGAAAAGAAGATTTCTTTCCCTCTTTCCCACCGAAGAATCGATCCTCCTCATCCTCCTCATCCAGGGATTCCTCCTCCTTCGCCCATTCAGCAAAGTCACTCTTGCAAGACGGCGAGGGAGGATGGAGGATGGAGGAGGAGTGGGTGGGTACGCATGTGCCGCCGCCGCTGTTGATGCTGCTCATCCCTTTTCGGGATTGTTTAGTGACCCCGCTGTGAGGCCGCGCGCCGCCGCCGCCGCCGCCGCGGACGGTCGCTGTTGCTGCGTTCATGGGATGGGTGGGGGGCGGGTGAGTGAGCACGGAGGGTCGGAAAAGCTTGATGATCTTTTTCTTAGGAAAAAATTGCTTTGTGAGGGATATCAATTTGGAGTGCTTGAGCTCATAGCCACAGCACATCACAGAGGTGTGCGGGGCTGGGAAATAGGAATTATATTTGCTCTAACTTACGATCTCCATGTTGGGTCGCAATCAAAAGTGCAGACCGGAAGCGTCTTCCTCCTTCCCCTCTCCCTTCGCCGTTGGTTTGACTTCCGGGAAAAAATAAGGGAGAAAGAGAGAAAGCTCCGATCGGGAAAAGAATGGGCGTCGAGAAAAAAGAATTCACCAATGTCCACAGATAAGACGTCTAGGAAAGTAAGCAGAGATTCGCTGTAGAATATTTTATACCTATTTCCTTGCAAACGTTGGGAAAACCCGTGTCGAGAGAACGAAAAAGAATTCGCGACGGGGGAGGAGAGCGAACGAACGAACGGATGGGTGGGAAAGAAGAATGGGTCTGCTTGGTCTTGGGGGTCGAACAGAGGGAGAAGCCCAAAGAGAGAGCAACAAAGTTTCTTCTTCTTCTTTGTACGTATCCATTCAATGTGGATATGTAGTAGCAAAATACAAAGGAACTTCTTACTTTTTCCGGAAAAACCGTTGCTTCCCAAAAAAGATGTAGATAACGTCCTGCACCAGTTGATCGAAAACTTTTGGGTCTCGTTCTGGGTATCCTGGATGGATGGGTCGTCAAAACAAATGGAGTGGAAGAGGAAAAGAAAGGAAAATGGAAGGAAAATGATGTCTCGATCTAGAGAAATGCAACAAGCCCAAAAAAATACATAAGATAAAATCTTTGCTAAATGTTGCCGAGTGGAAAGAAAAGGTTTGAAGATACAACCTAAAATGGTAGCGCACTTTTTCCTGCTCCTTCTCCGCGGGGTGCGCAGGGTTGCTCACTTCTGATCACAGCGGGTCACCTTTTCCTTGATTTATTTGCTGGAAGGCGGAGGTGCTTCATCAAGTCAGTCACGTGTCCGTCCTCCAAAAAGAGCACAAAAAAATTCACGGGAAAAAGCGGTGCGTGTATTTTTTTTTAAAAAAAACCATTTCGACTCAGAACAAAAGCTCGAGCGGGGAGATGATGCATCGGCGACGTCTAATGACCGGTCCAAGCTTCTCTCTCTCTCTCTCCTTTGTGCTCTCCCACGACCGGAAGTTGAGCCACCGGTTCTGACCCCAGCACTACAGACGTTTGGGTTACGTACATAGCAGCTACGTGTTTCCCACATCAGAATCCAATGTAGTTGCATGGACCGTTCTCTCTCCCCCACCCCCTATTCCCGTTTAAATGACTGCCATCCATGTCTGTTGCTTCGAAAAATTACCCCACTCGACTGCAGTCACAGGTCGGAAAAGAACATGTAAATATGAAACGAGCGATGCAGTCAAAATAAATTAGAAGGTACGGTTTTTTAATGCCCGTGACGTTGTAGGGCCTATAAATTATTCAAATTAATTTCTTCCCCAACCTGTCGCCAGCCGTGGTCAGCCAGTCAGACCAGACCAAAGTCCCCCCTCCACCTCGCCCCACCTGCCCTAACGCTCTTAAGCAAGGATAGCGACAGTTCAACGACGATGCTATGCTTTCCTGGAATAATGGTACGAAATTCACCAAGTATTTCTTTGCTCTAACGGCAAAAAATGGTGCATTCTGCCATTTAAGTAACTCTTGGTAAGTTGTTTTTCGGATATCAAGCAGAATGGAAAGTCCCGCAGTTGTTGAATCCAGACCTGAAAAGGGGAAGGACGAGGAAATTTTTCGAACGGAACGAGGAAGAAGGAGGAAGAGGAAGGAAGGAAGCAGATGCCCTTTCCCCTTTTTCCTCTTCCAGGTGTGTGCGGTCCCCTCCCCCTCTTCGGTTTTGCCTTGCTGGCTGGCAGGGTGTAACGTGTCGCTCCAATTGCATGAAAAAAGGACCAATTCGTGAGCTTGCAAGGCAAGCAGGCAACAACGTATGAGAGACACACAGGCAGCTGCCGCCGTTATCCCTCAAACAAAAGGGGGAGGGCCAGCAGGGGAAGAAAAATAAACTTGATGGAGCATTATAATTTCGAAGCCCCTCACGGCGGCGGGATCCTTAATAGGGACACTTTTCAGGCTTCCTACCTTGATGTAAGATTAGAAGGCCGACTGGTAGGGGAAGGGGGGGAGAGGGTCTTTTGGCTAATGTGCCGCCCTCCCCCTCATTTTTGAATGTTCGCTGCTAGTTCCGGGATGGGGGGAGGCTCTTATTTCCGCAAAAGTATTGGATTTTCCCCGTCTACCTCCGCCTGGAGAGCAGAAAGACTTTTTTATTCCGGTGAGTATTCGAGAAAGAGGGGGAAAGGGGAGCAGGAAAAACCCGATACTACCACAGCAGCCTACCAACCCCCTCCCTCTTGGGAACTGTGGGATCAAGAGAGAATTTTTTAGATCCCTTTCTACTTTTTATTTATTTCGCGTACGGAACAGCAATGCCGCGCTAAACTATCATTTAATAGATCGGATTCTTTCCTGGAAAAAGAGGTGGCTATCACCTAAGAGAGTCCGTTTCATCGAAGGAGCAACACCCTTTTTTCCCGAACCAACAGGCGGAAAAAAGATCCCGAGACCTGTCGCTTAAAAAATAGGATCGGCAGAGGAGGACGGAAGAGAAGGAGTGGGAGGCCAGCTGTATTGGAAGAATGAGGCGAGGGAGGAGGTGTCGGCCGCAAGAATGCCACTTTCAACGATTTCGCAAAAAAGAGGTCCAAAAAATATTTGGGGAAAAGAGTTTGATTCGCAAAGTTGAAAAGTGCTTTCAGTGCGAAGCCAATCCCGTACCTTCAGAAAAAGAGCGGCGGGAAGAGATCTCCAATAATATTGGACTCTTAGGAGTAGGGAGAGAAGAGGAAACGGAGGAAAAGAAGGGGGGTATCCCGTTCGTAGGCGGGAAGGTTTTTGGTGCCAAGGAGAGAAGGAGGAAGACCTGGCGACTGAATAAACAACCCTTCATTGCTGCTGGTGTTGGAGGAGGAGGAAGCAGCCAAGACTGAGAAAAAATAGTGGGGTGCCTCCATCACTCTGTGCCTCCCTCCACCTGCTGCAGCAAGCCTTCGCTTTTGGTCTCAATCTCAGATATCGACTATCGTCTCCTCCTCGGCCGGGAAAGAATCGACGGGTATGAGTGACCACCAACGCCGCGCCATCGAGGGAAGGAGCCCGGCGGCACCTGCCTGAGGTGCCTCGAGAAGAAGAAATTGGTTTTTGCTCGGCGGCGGTGGACGGTGTTGCTTCCAGTTCCAGGACGACATTCTATCAAATCTTTTGGAAGTTGCACCTTTGTTGTAGCGACTCTCATCTTCTTCCGTTGGCAAACTATGTAGGATGATTTCTCTCACGCGAACCTTGGTTTCTTCGCAGTTAAGGGGAAGGGGGGCAAAGGAGAAAATTATCTTTGTTTTATCAGAGCTGCAGCGGAGAGGGGGGGATTTCCCCCTCTTCCTTCCAGCTTCCTAAAGCGAACGATGTGAGATGGCAAGAGTCATCTTCTCTTGGTTTTGTATCTCGCAACGCGTGCGGAGAGCACCCGAGCGAAAAGCTTTCAGAAAAGGGGGAAGGCGGGAATGTATCCTTCTTCCCAGAAACCAACGAGGGAAAATGTGAGTTTCGCTGCTGGGTTCTATACGCCCCCTTTTTCCTCGGACCCAGAAGGTGACTCACCCCAGGGAAAGAGTCGTCAGCGCCGAATTGAGGAGGAGGACCGAGATTTGCCCGGGTTTTGTCTGAACGGAAGAGTTTTCCGACATCGGAGCCACGGTTCCGGACCTCTCGGCCAATGCCAGTCCAAAGCGGAGGTAGCGAGTGAGAACGGCCATTAGGGTTGCGAAGATAATTTAATAAGGATCGAATCTGAGAAAGCAAAAAGGAGAAAGGGGAGGGTAGTCGACGACAGCCCAAAAAATTGATGGCTCAAAAGGGGCATGCACATTGCTACCTTGCACATGTCTTTAGTTATACTCACCCTTCCCTCGTTTTCAAAAAGATGAGATATGTGGCAGGAATATTTGTGATGTGCTCCCAATTATTAAATTGGAGGCGAAAGCACACATAGTTCTATGGCTTCAATTCCTCTTCCGTCGCCCTCCTTTTCCGGTTTGCATAACTCTGGGACTTTTCTTCCCCCCCTCCTTTTTTGGCATTAAGGGATTCTTCATCAGTAGCAACACCTCTTTTTTATACCTTCTTCCTTCTCTGCCCGTGATCTATGGCTTCCGCGATGTGTGCTTAATCTAGCGGAGGGAGGGGGAGCTAATACCTGTGGAAAAAAGCTCCCTCGCATATTTCCGCTTCCCACACGAAAAAGAGGGGAAAATAAAAGCTTCTTGGCGTTTTCCCTCGATTGCTCCATGGGGCGGAAACAGCGATAGCGAAAAAGGGAGCGTGGGGGAGATAGGAGAGGTGGTGGCTGCGACGGCGGTTGTGAAGATGAGTGGTGGTGATGCTTGCTCTCCTGCTTTCCCCAGAGTTTTGCCAAAGAATCTTCTTGATGGGACTATTCAATTGATGCCTTATGCATTTCAGTAGTTGCTACATTCGGGGGTACCTGCAAGTTGGCGAATTTCACGCTTTGGTGCAGTTTTTCTTCCTAACGCCCCTTCCTCCTCCAGGTTCAAAAGAGCTGACAACGTGAAAAATGTACACCACTAAGCACCGCCACCGTGGCACGTTCAGACACCCTCGCTGAAGGGGGAAATGTCTTGCTAAATAGATCGCCGCCCAAGAGAGAAGACAACGGAGGAGAGAGGGGAGAAATGGAAAAGAAGAATCCCTGCCGCAATCAGGTTTATGAGCACCGAAAAATCGCCATGTTGCAATAAAGTGTAAGAAGGAGAGAGAAAACACGTGAGAAGATTTCTGTGTTAGTCTCAGGGCGATACTTTATTGTTCAAATTTGTTTTTTTTAAAAAAAACCACTTTTTGTGCTTACTGATGAACATAGCATATAAGAATGTTTGCATTTTAAATAGTCAAAGAAATATACTGAAAGCTCGCTACTTGTACTGTTCCAACAGTGCAGCACTTTCACTTTGTTCACTTTGTAAGAGAGCTTTGTCTCGCGTTTTGTCTTTTTTTTGCCGCCGTAGTCCTGTCAGTGATAGGAGGGAGGGAGGGGGACCATTGTCGGCAGGAGGGAAAAAGGACAAAAACAGGTTTGATATATGGCGGATGTTCTCTTCTCCCCCTCTCTTCTCCCTCGGCCGTCGCTAGCACACACAGCTTCCCCAAAGAGGAGAGAGGACGGATATTTTTAAGGCTCTTTTACGCTTGTCGTCAATATGCGGGAAAGTGGTGGTGGAAGCGGCGGCGGTCTTAAAAAAGTTGGTGTTGGCGGTGTCTGCCGCGTCCGTCGGTGGTAAAAGCTGTGTCGAGAGAGGGAAGAGGAAGGGGGAAGGAAGACGCCATTTGCAAATGGAATTTCAAGTGGCCCGGCCATAACTCATCTGCAGGCAAAGAAGTTTGTGCTCTTCGCCGTTGGAAAAGCCGAGGAAGGCTCAGAGTTGTTGCTGAAGAATTTTTTCCCCTCCTCCCGGGCGGCCAAAGTGAGGTTAGGACAGAGTGCGGCGGAGGAAATAAGACTTTCTTGGTGGGGGGGGGGGACTTCGTAGTTAGTAAGTACTGTATACAGTCCGCTCTCTGTGTGCAATTTCGACCGTAAAGGCAAACACGGGAGCAAAGAGGAATTGAGAGAGAAAGTAGTTTAAACTCGGTCTCCCTCTCTCATCTTAAGAAGTACGAATTCGAATGTTGGAACTTTCCTTCCCTCCTCTTCCCTTCTATATTCCTCCTCCGCCAGTGCAATTCAATTAATTCCTCCTTTCAACCTCTTTCTCCATCGTACTTTGAGCTTCGGATCCACCGCTTCGGGAGAAAATGTCGGGAAACTGTTCCAGCACTGCTTGTGGAAAGACTAATGTTGCACGGGACTTTTCAATGCTTCATTTATTGTGTTGCTTTTCTTTACTAGAACTTGAACGTCATATACTGTACTCCTACGACCTCGCTACTTGCCTCCCAGGAGAGATATCTTTCCATCCTCCTCCTCCATCCAACAAGGAATAATGAATGAGCTCAGTTGGTTTCCCCACCCTCTCTCCTCGACTTCGGCTGCATTTCCATTTCCCAACTTTCCCTCTTCCTCCTCCTGTCAAAACTGTTGCTCTTCGCTTTTCGAAAACCGAGGCGGGGGAAGAGACTTCTTCCGAAATTGAGATGGCAGGTTGCGGAGGCGGCGGAGGCGCCGCAGCAGCCACCAACCAACAAGTGACGGAGGCGCCGCGTTCTGAATTCGTAATGTCTTGGCGGAGAAATATCGGGAGCTGGGAAAGATCTTTCAACCCCTAAAAAGGGAAATTGTGTGCATGTTTTCTGGCCGGAAAAATCGATGTCCATGCAAGGAGGATATGAATAAGAAACGGAGGTTTTAGGGTGCCGCCTGCTGCCGAGGAACACAATCTGTGAGACCCTCTGCCCCGCCTCACTCGATCTGCAATCTCCGTTGGGGATAGTGGAAGGGGACGAGGCAAGGGTCGCAAAAAAGTCATAAAGGACCCCTGTTCCTCCCCTGTCGCAGTTTACAGAAATCTTAAACTCCGCTCCTTTAATATTGAACTTGGCGGTGGGAAATCGAAATGTGCACTCGCCAGTGAGGGGCAAAGTTTTAGAATGATTTTCTACGAAATTACTTGGTGAATTCCTCCCTTCGCTCTCCTCCGCCGCATGCAACAGATAACGGGACGAGGGCGGAATAGTAACGACCTTTGTCGCCACAGAGATTCACCAACCTTTGCGCAGTCCAAAATGGAAAACTTTGAGATGGACCATTTGTGAACAAAGACTGTTTGGCCGGGTGACTTCCGCATGCTTTTTTGTCGATTTCCCGTCTCCAATCTGGCTTCAAGCTCTCCGTCGTAGGAGGAGGAGGAGGGGAAAGGTGCCATTCCATTATTACAACTGCGGAAGAGAAAGGTCGGGGAGAGGGGGGGGGGATCCTCTCGTCCATTTCCGGCGAAAAGGGGGGGAGGGCGGTGGCAATTTGGCCTCTGCCCTCCTCCTCCTTCTCTGCAGTGGCAATCAAATCGGGAAGAAGAAAGGGACCTTGAACACATTCATCCCCAGTTGGGTTGGGACCCTCCTTTCCACACGCAGAGTTTCTCGCCCCGCCAACCAACCTCGTCGGCTGTTGCTGCGTTGTCTTCCAGGTCCTTTCGGGAGGGGATTCGACAAAGATCGTTAGGATCACTCCAGTTCAAAAGCAGGAGGTCGAACATTGGTCGAAATCGCCAAACGGAATAGGTGAGAGTACAGGGTCCAAAGTGGAAGAAAAGGGAGCCGGGAGGTGCAATAAAAAGTCTCCCCACCCCCACCTCCTCCTCTCCCTCCCAAAAAGTTAGCGGCCCGCTCGCCCCCGATCTCAAGAAGGAGGAGAAGGAGGATTGAGATCCTCCGCAGTGAGAATAAAAGAAAAGAGAAAGAAGGAGGGAGAGGGAGCAACACGTAAAATTTAGGAGGAAAAGTCTCTCTCCATTCCCGTCGTTCCGACTCACTAGGGATTGAAACTCTAAGGAGAAGGGAGGAGGAAAAGGGCCAAAAAAAGTTTCCAAAGGTGGTTCGATCTATGCTGGAGCATGGAGGCAGCGGTACAACATTCCAGTACGGTATAGCTGCTACAACTCCCCCTTTTCCCCGCAAAATATTTTATGGCCCCCTTCACTCCTTTCCCCCTCCTTCTCCCCTTCCCCTCTTGTGCACCGACAGAGGTGTCTTCTTCTTTTCTGGAGTAGGGGACATCCCGTTTACAAGATTGAGCCCGAAGGCGACGGAGGCGGCGGCGGAGGAGGAGGAAAAAGAGTCCCTACCGTGAATTAAGTCCCGCACCCATCCTACTACCCACTCTTTTCCCCCTGAAGCAACAAGGAGGAGGAGAGGGGGGGACTGAGGTGTAACGGCTCCCCCAGGGAACATGCCTCTTCTGGGCGGGGGCGGTCGAGGAGGGAAGGAAAGGGGTCCACACCCATTCTGGAACACCCCCCAAAAAATCTGAAATGGATGGGCTCGACATGGATACCTTTCGCCGATTTCTGCTGTGGGTGAGCCATGCTTTACCCAACTTAAGGAGGCGCTGTATAGCTTTGTAAAGCAAGATTGTTGCGCTACCATGGGGAAAATTGTACTGGATTGATGGCGCATACAGCAAGTCCTCCACTACTCTGAGACTTTTTATTACCCGGAATCTCACTTTATGACACTTAACCCTCCTCCTCCTTGTTTCCATCCTGCCCGATGTAGCCTTCGCCCGGAGGACAAGCCCACTTTATGGCTCAGGCATAAATTAGCGACGGAGGGAAAGAAGAGGGATACGTATGTTTCAAAGGGTTGCGCTACAAGTGGAATAAGTTTATTTTTTTTGTTTTTTTGTTGTGAGCAACACTTTTAGAGGGAGTGGTGCGTAGAGTCCACCGTCGGCGGGGAAGACTCCATTGGTCGCCCGCCGCCGAAGTCCCTCCCTTCCTTCCTGCAAGCTCCTCCCCCCTGCTTTCTCTTTTACCCTCTCCTAACAGACTCCTGCGCTGTTCCTCCGTCCTCCCCCTCCCCCGACCCAACGTCGCCCCTACGGGCGCCCCTCTGACGTAACCCGCCCCGGCGGAGGAGGGGGCTCACAGATTTTTTGGGCAGGGCACCCCCCAAAGGAGGGCAAGGGCGGAAGAGAAGACCTATTCTTGGTGGGATGGTGGGCTGCCCCATACAAGACCGAGCCGACCGTCCGAAGGGAGGAGAGCCAAGCGCCGCCCAAAATATATTTGCCCAACTCTTGCTTCTCCTCTCTCCTTCCTCTCTCTTCTTCTGTGAGAGATATGCCGAAAGCGCCTTTCTCCTCTCTCTTGCCCTCCTCCAACTTCTTTTGGTCTCTCGCGGCATAGTACTTTCATCTCTGGAAAGACTCCCCGAAAAATATTGCATTGTATTGCTTTTTGTCTACTTTAACTTTTTTAAAGAAAATAAATCTACAATTTTTTTGTTGAATCTCGGACCCTTCGGCCCATTTGCCGGCACCTCTCTCTTTTCCTCCTTATTCTATCTTGCGGAATGAATAGGGGTACCGGGCTGCGGCGCAACCAACCCAGGCTCCTTTCACAAACAAGTGCAGCAACTCTCCTCTTCCCCTCAGGGTCAACAATGGAGGGAGGAGGAGAAAGAACGGAACGCCAATGTTTATTAACAATAATTGAGCAAGCACACACACGCTTCCTCTTCTTTTTCCTGGCCCTGTCTTCCTCTTGCATGTGTGAGCTTTGTAGTAGAAAGCTGCAGTAGAAAGGAGGGGCAATGATGGGAGAGGGATCTGGACGATTCTTCCCTTCCTTTCCGAATATCTGGATGGATAAATATGAGTGATGATAAGTTTGTTGGCAAACGTGCTGAGGCACAGGGTGAGCGAAGGAATCGTTTTCTAAGGCACCCTGTATATATTTCCTGTTGTCCTGTCCGTGAGTCTGCAAAGCCAAAGAGAATTATATATCAAGCATGGGTCGCCCAACCTGCGGAACGCCAAAGCGACAGCTCCCCTACCTACCTCCCCTCGAACCAGAGAGTGGGGCTGTTTATCGAAGCCACTCTGTTTTGTGTGCACTACTGCTCCTCTTCCCCTTTCTCTCTCCCCACCGCCGTCAGTGTTTGTCCAGAAGCCACGGTACAAAATTGGCAATAGTTATTTGGCATGAAAGGGCAAGGGGAACTACGTATTCACCAAGCTTCCTTAAAAATACTTATGTTTGGGATCTATCCGAATGCCTTGCCTATCTATGTTTGACTTGGGGGAATGCTACTCCTTCATGCAGACCCGTTCCCTTCCCCCTTTCCCCCACTTCGCCAGTGCACTCACCAAACTCGCGCAAGGAGTTTCGGGAAGCTAACAGGTGGCGGGGAGGGAGGGGGAGTTGGTTGCCTCGTGTGTGTGCTGTGGGGAGGGGGGAGGGGGTCGAGAGAGGTTCTGTTCTGCAAACAGAAGGATGAGCCAAGGAAAGGGGAGGACTCTTTCAGGTGGTTTCTCCTCCTTTTCTTTCTTGTTCTTCTCATTTATTTTTCTGTTCATAGTGACGTCGCTCGCTTCCTCTTTCGTCAGGCGAACGATAGGACGACAATGATGAAATATCTTCTCTGTTCTCTCCTACGCTTGGGCGGCGCGAAAGAAAAAAACTATCAAAAAAGGGAAGAGGAGAGCCTTGGTTGCTCGCTTGCCTGAACAGGAGGAGGAGAAGGAGGCAGCAATTTGCCCAGAAAGAGGAGGAGGAAGAGGCCGAAGGCTTGTTTTATGACGGAGGAGGAGGAGCGAATGG
>JAAUXV010099021.1_pt1 | contig 15210 bp, 13 predicted proteins | sample 7278181 | NCBI WGS metagenome assembly JAAUXV01 (sample SAMN14350114, study PRJNA611818) | marine sediment metagenome | isolation source: surface marine sediment (2.1m) | place: French Polynesia: Moorea | collected 2018-08
CTCCTTTTTTCAGGCAAACCGGCGGATGTTTGAGCAGAACGTTCAGCGGACGATGCGGGGAGGCAGCCTCAACGGGGTCTACTTCGAGCGGTGTCTCAAGCAGTGATTACCCACCTACCCCCCCTTTCCCTCACCCCAACCCGTTCTTGTCTTGAGAAAAATACGCTACTACTACATCCTGGTTCTATAATTGTCTTTGCGAAATGAAAGGAAATGCGTCCGGCTGACCCACGCGAAACGTACCCTGCGGGGAATAACATGAGATTCAAAACGACTAGACCGTCGAGTGACATATGCGTTTCACTGTTTTATTATTCCTTGCAAATTTCCCCCATCCTCTCGCGGCCTTTCGGTGGTGTATGATAAAGGGGGGCGAAGGATTCGTCACAGTACAAAATGAGGGGGTAAGATATCTCTTTTTGTCATCATCTCAATGCACACTTGAAAATAGTGGTCCGAAGGAGAGCTAGGAGTGTTTTTTTTCTGACTGTGGTCACGACACGACGGAGGTGTGCAACATCTAATTTGACCCATGAAGGAAGAAAAAAATAACTCTGCGCCAAATTTCACATCGTCACATTTCAAGTTTGCCCCTCGTTTTCTTCAAGTGTTTTGACAGGTCCCCGACGACTGAGGGGGAGGCGATCACCAGTTCAGTAACAAGCGACGCACAGCACAGCGCAGCAAAGAAACCACAGAGTCCTCTTATTGTTTTCTTTTTTAGGCGACGTAGTTGTACTGGTTCGCGTTGTCCTTGTCTCGTTCCATGTAGTCCCGGTCGATGAGCGACTCGATCCTCTTCTTGAGGTCCTGCGGCTTGACCGGGAACCTCAGCTGGGTGTACAGCTCGCTCAGGAGGAGCGCGTGCGTCAGCGTCTTGCGCATCTTCATGATGCGGACGATGGCGGCGTCAATCTGGTACTGGCGGTCCTGAAATACGCGCTCCTCCGTCGCCTTCTGCTCGTCCGAAGTCTCCTTCATCTGGACCTGCGAAGAAAAGAACTAAACAATAAGCGAAAATTTGGGGGAAATCCCACATTGTTTCTTTCTTGCCTGATTGATTTTGATGAGGAAGAGAGGGTGGGAGAACTGTGCGTTGAAGACAAACTTGTCCCCGTCCATCACATCTCTGCCTCGGGGAGTTTTCTGGAGAACTCTGCAAGAAAAGTGCCGGGGATGAATGATAAGTTTTTTTTTGGGACTGATGGAAAGAAACTTTGGAATAATTAGGATTTCTACCTGGCCTTCCCGCACGCCAAGCTCTGCAGCGTCCTCCTAAGCTCCCCGTCCTCCACCCCGGTGGCCTCCTTGAGCTCCTCCAGCGTGTGCTCGGCCGCCCCGTTGAAGGAGAGGAGGCACAGGGCCTGGAAGAGCGACACCCGCAGCTCCTTCATGCCTTGCTTGAAGTGGGCGCGCAGGACGCAGTGGCCAAGGTTGGGCTGCCACTGCAGCTTGCGACCGGAGTACTTGCCGTGGTAGAACTTCTTGAAGACTTCCAGGTAGTTGGACATCTCAACGGGAATGTTGACCTCCATTGGCTGGTAGGTGGGCCAGTACGCCATAGAGAGGACGTTTACCGTGAGGTCGATGCTTCCTCCGGAGCCGGAGTCTGCTGCCGATGAGGAAGAGGAGGCTGGCAAATTGTCTTTGTAGTTGCGGAAGGCCAGGTTGAGGTCCATGCTGAGCTCCATGTCCTTGAACATGCCCTCCAGTTTGGAGGTGAAGCCGGCGCCGCACTCCGCCTTGAGCTTGGACAGCATGGACTTTTCGCAGTCAACGGAGGCCGATTTGCCCACCAGCAGGCGCTTGGCAAGGTCCTTTTTGTAGAATGCCTCGAACACGTCCTTGCCATGAATGAATCTGTAAAAGAAGAATCATTTTGTAGCTACGGCAAACAGTTTTTCTCCGTCCTATGCTCTCACCTGAATATCACCATGATTTTGTCGAGTATCCTCTCCATTTCCTCCTCGTCCGCCTCTTTGTTGCCCGCGCGCAGCTTCGAATCCACGAACTTGGCTATGAGCTCCGCCGGCTTGTTCTGCCTGCGGTTGATGAAGGCCTCGAAGGCCTCCTTCATGGACACGATGAACTGCTCGTTGCCGCCGAAGCACTCCGCCATGATGGTGTCCAGCTTGTCCTTGAAGTCTAGCAGCTCCTGGACCATGGTCTTGTCCTTCTCCGGGTTGACGACGATGACTGCGCCACGACGCTTGACGTACTCGCACACCTTGACTCTCAGCTCCGAGTGGCCATTCTTCACCCTGCCCAACAGCTGGTACATGAGCCTGAGCTCCTGCTTCCTGTTTTCTTCCAGCAGCCCGTCTAGCCCTTTCGATAATATGGCCCCCTGAAAAACACGGAAAAGAAAAAAATAAGGGTAATTTCATCTTTCAAACCTACTCTGCGTATGGCAACTTACAAGGTGTTCCGAAATAAGCTGCTTTTCGACGGTGTGCACCAGCTGCCACTTTGAGGAGGAGTCCAAGTAGTGAAGAAGTCGGTCGTTCTCCTCCCTGAGCCTCCTCTCCACGTGCGATAGGTACTCCGGGACGTCCCTCTCGTTGACCAGCCTCTGACCCTCCTCTGCGTATAGCTTCTCCGTGGCGGATAAGAACTTCTTCTCGAAGGCCTCCTTGTAGATCTGGAGGTCTGAGAGCATCCTCAGGAGGGATTTCAACAGGGAGCGATCCACCTGGAAAGTAAACGAAATGTACGCATGGTGATAAAGTTTCACAGAAAATGCAAACGGTATGCCGAGACGAACCTGATCCCCGTGCCTTTCTTGCTCGATGAGCATGAGCACTCCCTCCACGGTCCTGGCCTGCACGAGCTGATGGGTGAGCACGCACCTCCGGAAGGCGTCCAGCCCCATCTCCCAGATGGAGAGAACCGAGGCGTGCTGCAGCACGTAGGTCCGGTCCAGGAAGAGAAAGATGCTCCTTGTCATGATCATCTGGCGGCAGTGCGAGGACCAGCACTCGTTCATCCGCTTCATGAAGATGAGCTTGTCGAGCGACTCGCCGAGGAAGGGCTTGACCGACTCTTGCACGTGGTGCTCCACCAGGGACTTGAGGTTGGCGTAGACGCGGTCGGCGAAGCCATGTACGCACAGGTTCTCCACCGCCCCGTAGAGCTCCTCCAGGCTGGCGTCGATCGGGCGCTGCTGCTGGATCGCGGTCACGGCGCGCTTCAGCTTCTCAACCGCGCGAGTCTCGAATTGGTCGGGGAGCACAGGCTTGGACTTCAGGTTCTTGATGACCTGGAACACAAAGAAGATAAGATCAGAACTTCAGAATCTCGATAAAATGCGAAGAAATAGAGAATGACTTTTCAATTCAGTGTAGGTAATATTGAAACTCCTACCAGCTTCTTAGCCCCCGGAGAGCCACCGGCCAAGGAAGAGGCCCCTCCAGGCGAAAATCCCTTCTTGATGCCGTTGGTCCCTGCCGCGGGACTGGACATGGCGGAGAAGTTTTCCTTGCGCTCCATGGTGACTCCGCCGCCGCCGCTTTCGCGAGCCGCCGCCTGGGCCCCTTCCTCCTCAGTCCGCCGCTTCTTGGCGTCCGGCTCACCCAGGGTGAAACTTTGAAGGGGCACCTTCCGCTCCGAAATTTTTTTGTCCAGGAGTGACTCCTTCCACACCTTGAAACGAAAAAAGAAACCAACTTCAAGTGCTTGTTTAAAAGACGCCAAAATTATGCCACACATATTTTTATATCGATCCAATCCAGGTCACTAATATTTCACATTGTTAACATGGTGCACAATGTCACTTCCACTACCGGGGCCAATTTGCACGCTTGTACTTAAGATCTTCAGTCGAGAAACGGTGGTTCTCACAGTCCGGGCAAAAAAATGCACGTGGAAGAAAAAGTCCAAATGGCGCATTGGTCACTTGAAATAAACACTGGCTCTGGGGGCTCCCCGTCCCTCGTACGTAATAAAAACTAGAGTTTGCCAAACTCATCGTCAGGGAGGAATCCAGATCTGTCCATTGAGAAGCTTGAGCCATCCTCTTCGTCATCCTTGGATACGTCAAACACAGTCAAGTCATCAAAGTTCTCCTCCGCTTTGACAGCCGCAGCGTCATCTTCGCCCTTCTCCTCCTCGGACTTGTCGATTTTCTCCAGGTACTTGATGATAGTCTCCGTGGCCTTCAGGCCCCGGCTGCTGGTAAGCGTGGCGGAAGCGGTGAGGTTCATGAAGTTGAAGAACTTCTTGAGGACCGCCACCATGACAGAGAAGTTGTTGTCCGGCAGGTGCTCGCGGACCTGCAACTCCCTGTCCTTGTCGTCCAGGATGAGGTAGCCGATAATGAGGGTGATGTAGGACCCGATCAGGGTGTCCTCCATGTGTCGCCCCGCCTTGTGGAGGAGCTTAGCCACCGTCTCTTCTATCCGCTCCTCCTGTGACTTGGGCTCCTCCTTCTTTTCCTCCTCGTCCTCCTCCTTCACCCCGTCCAGGATATTGTTGGTCTTTGACTCCTCCTGGCGCGCAGACTCTTCCTTGTCTAGGAACATCCGAACCAAGCCGGCGTAGGCCGGGGTCTTCTCGGAGGCCGCGGTGAAGGTGTCCGCCCGGTCGGGCACGAAGCACTTTATCAGGGACTCCCTGTTCGGGATGCAGTTCTCCACAAGATTGATAAGAAGCGTGAGCGCCAGGACGAGTACGTCGAACCTTTTCTCCTGAGGCATGGACTCGGGCAGGACGAAAAGGCAGTGCATGGTGGTGTCAAACAGCCCGGCAAGCTTCCCGGCCATGGCCGAGCCGAAGGGGGTGGACTGGTAGTCATGGACGAGGTTGATGTAGACACGGATGACATCGAAGGTGGAATCTCGGAGGGAGTGGGCAACAGAGTCGCGGTCGGCCGCCATGTCCGTGCTGGGGTTAAGGGGAACTTCCTCGTCCAGAAGTCGGAAGAGCTTGTGCACGGTTTGGAGGAACTCGCCCTCCCGATGCCTTAGAAGGTACATGCAGTTCTCCTCGTTCTCGTGGGTCACGTTCTCCAAGACCTTAAGCACCCTGTCCGCCTTCCGCAACTTGTCGTGGAGCTGGTCGGTCCAGGAGGTGAGGTCGTCGGCCGTCAAGATGGTGACGCACTCGGAAAACGTGTTAACAAGGTGGTCCAGGCCGCCGAGATCCCTCAGCTCTTCCTTGAACCATTCCCCGGCCCGTTTGGACGTGAGGGAGAGCAGAGTCTCCATGGCCAGGTGATCGGCTGAGATCAGATCTAGAGACAGAGTAACAGCGTGGCCCTTCTGCTTCATGGCAGCAACGAGATCTTGAACCTTCTGCTTGTTCTTCTCCAGCTCCCTCTCATTCATCCCCGAGCTGTCAAGGGCGTCTTTGATCTTGGAATCAGTGTCTAGCAAGTTGAGCATGAGTTCAAGGGAGTCCCTGTCCAAGTCCATGTTGAGCCGATCCTGACTGAGCACAAAGAGGACCGTGGAGGCACAGAGGGCAAGGGCCGGATTTTTCGGGGAATCCCGCAACTCGGAGAAGAACTGTGTTACTGTCCCGTGAGCTCTTAAATGCATCCTAAACCCTGGCTCCATACACTTGGACGCCAAGGTGACGGTGGAAAGGCAGCGGGTTGACAGGCCGTTCTTGGCGCCGAGTCCTCCCAGGATGTAATCCACATCGTCGTTGAACTCCTGAAACTCCCCAGAATCCTGGATTTGATGCGCCTTCTTCACGTTTTTGATGACCATATAGTAGTCCTTCTGCTCCTTCGGGCACTTGACGCTAACAACCTCTTGGAAGGTCTCGTCAATCCTCCCCGGGGGCGCGGAGGCCACCCGGGTGAGCTTGGAGGCTGCAAAGGACATGTCGGTGGGCGGCAGCTCGGTTGGTCTCCGGTGCAGCGGCGGCACGCGGCCGTCCCCGTCGTCAGGGTCGTCAAAGTCCAAGCTGTCTTTCTCCGGGGGGAGGCCTCTTAGGACCGCCCTGGTGACCACCTCCTTGCGGAAGTCCTCCTCCGTCTCCACTGGACCCGCGTTCCACTTGTGCTTGTACAGGCTGAGGCCCTTCTTGCCCTCCGCGGCGCCGTTCGTCCTCTTCGACTTGAAGATGGCGCCCCGTCGCCGCGGCGGTCCCGCCTGTCCGGAGGGACCTGCGGCTGAGATGGAGGCTGAGCTTGTGGAAGAAGTCGAAGGACCAGGAATGGCCGGCTGACTACTGTTTCTGCTGACGGGGGCTGTGAAAACGTCCTCTGAAGTGGATTCTTCCTTTACAGCTGGAAGAGTCGCTTTCCCCGGCACAGAAACCGGCTCAGATACCGTTCTTGGGCCCAGTTGCGTCTTGTCCTTAACATAACTATCCTTGGCAGTGGTTGTGGATGAAGAAGTCTCAACCGCTTTGGAGTTGGGGCTCTTTATAACCAAGCTGTCGTCCTTGAAGCTAATCTCAGGATCTTCCTCCTCCTCCTCTTCCTTAACGGCGGCAACACTTTTAAAACTCACTTCGGGATTTTCCTGAATCACCCCCTTCTCCAGGGTGGACTCCAGCAGCGACAAATCTTGCTGCATTGTGGACTTGGTCTGGGCGGACGGAGGCTTGCTGGCACTGGAGCGATTGCGGCCATAGCTCCTCACCGCTGGCCTGGAGGGAGCGGGGACGGATACAGAGGCCTCCTCCACCTTGATGTCGTCAGTCCTGTCCACTCTGGCGGGAGCAGGGACTGACACCTCGGTCTCCTCTTGTATTCCATATTCCCCTACTTTGATGTCGTCAGTCTCGTCCTCTCTCATTTCTACGTCCTTTTTACTCTCCACCGTAGGTGTATGGGCCTCTTCCTCCTCCTCCTTGTCGTCTTCGTCCGCCTCCGAGACGGACGAGGACGAAGAAGATTCCGATGTGGCCGGTTTGCGCGTGCCTCGCCGGGGACGGGAAGGACGGGCAGAAGGAGCGGCGGGAGCAGGATCCGGCGGGGGCGCGGGAGGGAGGACCTTGATCTTCAAAATGAGCGGAGGGAACAATATCAGCACCACCTTTGGCACCAGGTGCTACTCTGGTGTGGCAGGTCTTACAGGTGAAGTGGTAACAGCAGTGGCAGCGATATGCTGCGGCTGCGGGGAAGGGGCCTTGCTGCTGTGCTTGGACGTGAAAAACTTGTTCTTCTTGGGAGGCGCCGGGGCGGAGGCGGAGGCGGAGGCGCTGAGGGGCGCTCCCGGACGCTTGCCGGCGAAGGACGAGGACTCTGGGACGATTGCCTCGCACACCTCATCCACCGCCGGGGTGGCCGCGGCCGCGGTGCGGGACTTGAAGAACTTCTTTGGCCTTGGCGCGGAGGCCACTGCCGCGCCCTCGGAGGACCCCGAGGCCGCGCCGTTGTTCTTGGCCCCGCGCAGCGAGGTAAAGGAGGCCGACCCCCATCTGCCCACCAGCCCGGCGCTCTTGCTGGCGCTGATGGCGCCCGCCGCGCCCTTCTGGCATTGCTGCTTGATCAGGCGGTCGAAGGGGCTCACGCCGCGACCGCTCATGATGAGGGGGGGGGGAGGTCAAGGCGACAAGAAGACACTGAAACCCGAAGATGAGAGTCTCGGGGTGGCGTAAGGCCCGGACGGGGTCGGGTCTACCGTACAGACTGACCCGGGCGACCCACTTTGGCCAGGCGGCGAGCAGAGGGCGATTCTCGGCCGAATGCGCTCTTTTCAGACGCCCTGGGATGAGTTGAAGATGTTGTCAGTGTCCACGATGGCGCCGGAGGAGGTCAAGGAGGCCCGGAGGCACACGGGCGACACGGCGACGGCGTCAAGGCACCCGAAGACACGGGCGATGACGACGGCCTTTGAGAAATAGGGAGGAGAGCGAGCAAAGAATGAGCTCGAAACGAAGGAGATTCAAGTTCAGCCCGATCGCCACAAAACGTAGCAATATTTCACGGATGAAATACAAATACTTTTTGGGCCAAAAAAGATTCCGGTCCATACTGAAGCTATATGCCTCTTCCCGTTTCGAATGACTTGTCTCGATTTTAGTAATATCCCTTGTGTTCCTCCCTATTTCTTCTTCGGCGTCTCCGCCCGTGGCGCCTTCGACTCTTCCCCTCTTCCCTTTCTTCCTTTCTTCCTTTCGCTTCTCTCCTCTTCCTTTCGCAGCTGCCGCAGCAGAATCCCCTGAATCCGGCAGAAAAGAAAAGCCTCTTTCGACGCCATTTCAGCCCAAAGACAGCCAAGCATAGAAGAAGCAAAAATCGTATTACTAACTTTTCCTAAAAAGGTCATAAAAAGGCTGGATTTTGGTCGGATCGAATGATTTCATATAGCATTGAGATACCACCGCTTAGATTTTTTTCAAATCCTTTTCCCACTATTTCCCCGAATAAATGAGCATAATTGAATATTTTTGAAAGTTTACAAGGATAATCTTGACCATGTTCCAGTAAATGCATTGATGTAAAGAGCCAATACCGGAGAGGGTGTTTGAAAAGCTTGGAAAGGAAATACAATTAGAGCAGTACAGAAAGAAGAAATCTATGTTGCCCCTTCTCTCTGCCTTTGCCCTGAGTTGAGGCGCCCAATGCGTCGTCAGCTGGAAAAGAAGGAAGAAGAGAAAAACACGACGGAAAAGAGAAAAGAAAAGAGAGAAGAGCAGCTTCGTTCCCCCCAAAAAAGAACCCGAATCGGGGTCGGGAGAAGACGCCCGTGGTCCGGGCGCAATCCGGGTCTCCGGGACAGACGGGCAGAGAAAGCCTACCGATTGCCCCCTAAGACCTGTCGCCCAGTTTGGGCAAGGGCAAAAGGCGCAATGAACGTTGACACGAGTTGAGTGAGCAGCAGTGTCCCAAGGGCCCGGTCTCGAGGACTGCCCCCGGGTTCTCCTCCGCCCCAGAGCCCGGAGGATAACCAAAGCACTTTCCGGGTCCTTGCTGCTCCATCATGGATTTCCGCCACCAGGACTTTGTGGAGCGACCCCATGCACATCACCGGAGAAAGAACGATGCCTTTCACCCCGCCAGGGAGGACGGAGGCGGCGGCGGAGGACAGGTCTTCCTTCCGCGTCAACACGGTGACGGGGGTCTCAGGATGGGTGGAGAATGGTCTGGAGGCGGCAGGGGCGGAAGAGGACACCGCGGCGGCGGCGGCGGCGGCGGATGGGGGAGAGCGGGAGGAGGAGGCGGCGGCGGCAGAGATTTCCGACCGCGGGGCATGGGGAGGGGGCACTTTACTCCTTCCAGGCACAACCACTACCACGACAACTACGGCCGACACCACCACCAAGACGATGACCCTCGACACCAGCACCCTGCGCAGGAGCATCACCAGCAACAGCCTGTCTGGGGGGACGAGGGCAGGTGGGGAGGGAGAAATCAAGACGAGGTAGGACACCACCCCTGGAGGGGTCCGAGGGGGAGGGATCAGGTTCAACCCGAGGAGGATCAGAATCCGTATCGCGCTGCTATTGCAAGGTCGGAGCCTCCTCCACCACCTCCTCCCAGGGATATGAATGAGAAGGACTACACGGACTTTGTCAAGCAGGCTCTAAAGCAGAGAAGCGGTAAGGGAGATGAGTCGACCCCGACATCTCAAGCCTCAGCTTCTTCCTCTGCCACTTCGCCGCCGCCCGCCAAGAGATCCAGACCTTCTCCCATCCCCCCTGACCAAGATGACCGGGACAACCAGGACGATGCCGGCAGGAGGTGGCTGGGACCGAGGAGAAACAGGACCAGGGACAACTCTCCGCCCCCTCTTCTTCCGACGCCGCCCCAGCGAGCATCGGATACGCACCAAGTTCCTATCGTGATCAGCGACGAGGACGACGATCACGGAAGCAACCTGCAGGAATCCGGGCGAGGACAGTGCACTCCCTCTCGTCCCTTCGTAGAAAGGGACTTGGAAGAGGAGATAGAGGTGGTGTCGGAGAGGCCTCCTCCCCACCGGTCTCAGGGAGGCCGGTTCGAGGTGGTCAGCGCCGGGGTGGCGTCGACACCTCCCTCCAACTCGCCTTCGCAGTCTTTCACTTCTTCGCCGGGAGGCGGTCTCCTGCCTCCTCCTCCACCGCTTCCCCCTCCCCCTTCGCTGCCGCCGTCGCCAATACAGGGGATGGCGCCGTCGAGGGTGACGGCGGCGACTCCCGTCTTCTGCCGCCTCTGTGACAACGGGAAGCCCTTCAACTCCGACCACGACTTCGACGTCCACCTTACCTTCATCCACTACCGCGACAAGATCATGCGGCGGATCAAGTGGCCCTTCGAGTGCCTCAAGTGCAAGTTCACTCCGGCCGAGGGGATGGATTCGGCCTCCAGGGCGGACGAGCTACTCATGCACTACGGCTGCGACGAGAAAGTTTCTTTCAACTACTACCAACAAGTAAGAACAAATTCCTTTATCCTCCTGTGATTCCGTAAATACGTAAAAAAATCCTTCTCTCCTTAGGAGTGCTCCACGTTGCCGTCCGCGGGTTCATCTTCGGAGCCTCTCGGGGCCAACGCTGCCACCATCGCAAGCAGCAGCAGCGCCTCCAGCCCTTCCGTGACCGTCCCAGAAAAGATAATCTGCAAGCTGTGCTCGTCCTCGCACGACAACGAACGACTCTTCGTGCGCCACCTCAGCCTCCGCCACTACGCGGACAACCTGAAGGCGGACCTGCCTAAGGAACCCCCGTTCGTCTGCCCGTTTATAGATTGTTGTCAGGAAAAGGTGAGCTTGCACAGTCTGATGCTCCACTACGGCTGCGAGCACCCGGTCTGCATGGAGCTCTACCAGAAAGAAAAGGAGGCCGAATCGGAAGAGGAAGCCATCGAGACCGTGGAGTTGGACGGCTCTCCGACCTTAGAGGAGGCGAAGGACAGGCGTTCCTCCGACGAGCCAGAGGTGCTCGGCATCGAGTCGGTGGCGGCGAAGCAGCCGAGTGTCTCAAAGACTCCTGTCGCCAGAGGAGAAAAGCAGGCTCCCAAAGAAACACCAGAAAGGAACAAGTCCAGTGGAAAAGAAGAAACGAACTCAGGCTTTAGGCCAAATGTCGAAACCTCCAAGCCTGCATCAAAAGAAATGCCACCTGAAGAAGCAGAGCATTCGACGGAAAAGGATAAGCACTCGAGCCCTAGTAAAGAGGCCAACAAAGTGTCTTTGAAATCCAAAGTCGATCCCAGGAGGAAGGAAACAGGAGGCATCGAAAAGTTACCTGAGAAGGCAAAAAACGGCGACGTCTCCCAGAAAAAAAGTAGCGAGGTCAAGGGAGCAAACTCCGTGAAAGGTGGCGCGGGCAAGCTGGTCGAGCTTGACATCTTCAGTCCTACAAGGGAATCCGCCAAGTCCAAATCGCAAAAAGACCAGGAACTAAAATCAAGTCGCGAGAGCCACCAAACTCTCTCCTGCCCCAAGTGCCATGGCCAGAGGAAGATATCCTTTGTCACACAGAGATCTTTAACTCAGCACCTAGTCCAGACTCACTACCTGCCGGATCTCTCGAAGAACCCAGGCCCCTACTCTTGCCTGATGTGTTCAGAGTCCTTTAAGGAAAAAGGCCTCTTCGTCCACCATTTCATTGCCGCCCACCTCGAAAAGTACGCCGAATTGTTCAAACAGGGAAAAGAGCCTCGCAAACGCGGATTCAACAAGAGCCTGAAAGACAGGAAACACTGCAAGGACGGTGAACAAGGCTCGAAAGTCAAGGAAGCAAAAGCCGAATCCTCCGAAACCAGCAAGAGCGAAAAATCCTCAAGTGCCAAGATTGCCAGGAAAGAATCGGCAAAGGAGGATGCTTCAGCCCTTTCGAGACCAATGGCGTCGCCCACCTCCGAAGCCCCGATTCCCCAAAACAGGGTCCGTCAGACGGTGCACGTCGTGGGGGAGTTGACCGCCAGGCAGAGAATGCTCAAGAAGTGGGAGCACACCTCCATCGACGGCTCCAAGCACAAGATAAAGGAGCTCGAGGCGCAGCTCAAGGAAATGGAAGAATCTCACAAGAACAACCTGAAGCAAAAGGCCAAAGAGTTTGAGCGGTGGATCGACCAGAAGGAGAAGGCGCTAGAGGACGAGGTTAACGCCAGAAAGGAAGTAGAGGAGAAGCTGGAGCAGGCGCAGGTAGACTCTGTCGACTTTGAGAAAAAGCTGGAGCAAGCCAACGCCAAGTACCAAGAGCTGGAAGAGTCGATGGAGGACGTCAAGTCCGAGGTGGATCAGCTCGCCAAGGAAAAAAAGGCTTTAGAGAAGACTCTGGCGGCAACGAAGCAGGAGATGGTCGATCATGAGGAGAGCGTGGCAAAAGCCTTCGAAGGCGAAAAGAAAGCTGTGAAAGACAAGGAAGCCGTGGAAGACAGTTTCCGCGACCTACAGGTGACTCTCTCGGAAAAGGACGACGAGATCAAGGAAATGACTAGCACTCACAAGTTCGAGATAGGAGAGAGCGAGAAGAAAATGAAGCGCCTGGAGAAGCAGGTAGAGCACCACAAGACCAAGGCGGAAAAGCTCCAGGAGGAGAAGAAAGAGAGAAACAATCAAGTCAAAGATCTTAACAAGAAACACAAAGAAGAGGAGGCGGACCTGAAGGAGCAGATACAAAAACTTACTAAGGAAAACAGGGCTCTGACCACGAAATCTGCTCAGGAAAAGAGGCAGGAGCTTAAGAAGCTGGAAAAGGACCAGAGCCGCGTCGGAGAATTGGAAGAACAGATCTCTCAGGCAGAGAAGAAGGCCGATCAGTTGGCGAGCGAGAGGGAGTGCCTGTTGGACAGCCTGGATCAGCTACAAAAGATTCTAAAGGATTTCGACGTCATCCTGAAGGAGAAGAACGACAAGATCCAGGAAATGGGTGCCAAGCAGGAGGACCTGGAGAATAATCTGGAGGATGCCCTTCAGCAACTGAGCGACCAGAAAGGCGTGGACAAGGAAAAAAAGGAGCTGGGTCGCCAGATCAAGCAGCTCCAGTCCACGCTCCAAGACTGGGAGGCCAGGCAGTTCTCGAACGTGAAGCTGATCGCCGGGCTCGAGAAGGAAAACAGCGACCTCAAGAAGAAAGTCAAGGACTTTGAGGAGAACAACACCGGCGCGGAGGAGGAGCTGTACGACTTGAACGCCAAAGTAAAGAGCCTCGAGAAAAAGATTGCCTCGACCACAAAGAGTTTTGAAGTGGCGGAGCAGGAGAGAGCCAAGGCACTTGCCCGACTCTCCAGCAAGAACGAGGAGGTGGACACCCTCAAGAGCAGGAACCTCACCCTCGGCAGCAAGGTGCAGACCATGGAGAAGGCACTCAGGCAAACTGACTTGGCCTCTACATTTGGAGCAGGGACGTCGGGTGGCGTCGGCGTCGGCATCGCCGAGAGCCTCAACACTCAGCTCATGAACCGAGAGGGCGAGCTGAAGCACCTGAAGACGTCCCTCCTCGACATGCAGAACAGGTGCAACGTCGAGAGGGCCGGGAGGGACCTGCTGGCAAAGGAGCTGGCCAAGTCGAAGCTGCAAGAGGCCAAGACGAAAAAGAGGAACGCCAAGCTGGAGGCGAACTTCAGAGCCACCAAGGAGTTTGCCAAGAAACTCCACTCAAAAATGGTGGCTGACCACGACACTTTCAAAAAGTCTCAAGAATCAAACTCGCCGTCGTCCCTCAAGCCCGAGCCGGCCGAGAATGACTCTGAGCTCTCCCCCCCTCCCCCTCCCATCCCTGAGTTGGCGGACGACTTTGAACAGGAGGAAGAGGGCGGCGGCAACGTCATCAATGCGGACTCCGGGAGGCACATCGTCCTCAACGTGGCTGCGATGGCCACGGCCGGAGACGGTGGCGATGCCGAGGGGGACGGGACCGAGGAGGAGATAGACGTCGACGGCGGAGGGGGAGTCTCGCCGCCTAGGTCTTCGTATAGGCCGCGAACCATTACAGACTCGGATCTGAGGGCCTTCTTTCCGGAGGAGGACAATCTCCCGCCACTCTCGTTCGATCCGCCAGGTTCAAAGGTAAGATCTTTGACAAACCAATTTCATTGAATAGTTTATCAAGATTTTGCTTCCTTTTTCAGAGCTCCACAAAGCGGCAGAAAAGCAAGAGCGGAGGAAGCAGCCGGCGTCTAGGAAAGCCTGTGGACGTCACCGGTGTCATAGACGAGGACGCTGACAACACCCTGTGCGGCATCTGCAACGCATACGACCCTCCAGAGCTGGAGGACGGCGCCGCCGGCGGAAGCGTCAACGTGGGCTGGGTAGGCTGCGACTGCGACAGGTGGTTCCACAAGCAGTGCACCAAGATGACCCGATTCACCGATCGATTCTCCTGCCGCTCCGTCAAGATGAGATGCAACAAGGGCGCCAAGGCCAAAAATAGTAAGAAGGCAACGTCGTCTTCGAACGTCAGCAGCGCGGGACCTTCCTCTGCGGCGGCCGTGGCAGCACTTGCGGCGGCGGCGTCTGCCTCGCCGGGCGAGGACGTGACCCTCTTCACATCGGCGGCGACCGCAGACGGTGGCGATGATGAAGGAAGATTGGACAGCGGAGAGGATGAGGACGGAGATCCTCTCTGCATGGCGTGAAAAAACATTGATTGCTCGTTCAAGAAGTTGAAAGTCAAGTGTTGAATGGCAAATGCTGCCATCGAATCAGGTTTTTTTTTCTCAGATCGCGTTTGCACCTCGCACCCGTTTCAGCCACTTTCGCGTTTGTCAGACAGCGATACCAGCGATACAAAGTTTTAAGATTCTGCTTGCACCCGAAGTTAACACGGACGGCGTGCACGGAAATAAAAGAATAATGTATGGAAGCCAATCTTGAAGGAGGACCTCATGACTTCTTCGCGCACGACGGATAAAGGTTTGCAGTAGTATTGAACGTTTGAGCGGGGAAGACTGCCTGGAACCAGTGAACAAAAGTTTTCTTGCGGACAATTTCCCGGTTGTGAAAAGGCAAAGGTAACACAGTTTTTGCTTTTCCCCACCCCTTTTGAGACCAAGTTTTTCCTTTTACATCCCAAAAAACTGTGGGGTATGAAGACAGGAAGTTCGTCAAAAAAATGGTGGCGCATTCTTCTAGTATAGTGCTGATTTGTGGTCGATGTGTAGCCTTTTTGAGCCACCGTTTCATCCCTCGCCCACTGCCGCTGGAAGGAGCAGGGCATCGTGCAGAAGTTATTACTATCGAAGTGCTTGAAATGTTCAGGAAAAGGGTTGTTTTTTTTTTACCAAATTTTTTTTATTGACCTACCCTTTTGGTTTTTACGTGTTAATCCTATTGCACTTCTAAATAATTAAAAAAAAGTTTTTATCTTTTTATGTCAAAAACAGCC
>JAAUXV010079492.1_pt1 | contig 15202 bp, 11 predicted proteins | sample 7278181 | NCBI WGS metagenome assembly JAAUXV01 (sample SAMN14350114, study PRJNA611818) | marine sediment metagenome | isolation source: surface marine sediment (2.1m) | place: French Polynesia: Moorea | collected 2018-08
CCTATCCCTCACTTGTATCTACATCCTAGTTAGACCAACATTTGGGAGTTTTTTCTTACCAAAAAACAACAGCAAACTAGGCACAAGAAGGCCATTTCGGGTACCGCGTTATATAAATGCACCAACTCTACTCCTTCAATTGCTACGCCCCCGCCCCAAGTCGACCGACGAATTTTAGGTCTCCTAATTAGGGGCATGGAGCATAAGAGATATTTCTTCTTCAAGTTCTAAACCGCTCCATAAAGGAAGCCAGACCAAGTTTACTTGAGACAAGACGCTACGCTGTCGTGGTAACTACTATCAGGGACTTTTTTGCTGCACGCATTCCTCTGTTAGACGCGCTAAGTGGGGAACATTTAAATTTCGGCAACGAAGATCAATTTTATCCAGTTGTGGGAAGCAGCAACCAAAATAATGAACCTGCACAACTACAGCAACGTTGAGATCTTCTTCGCCATCCAGGGCGTCTGCTTCCTCGTCTCCTTTGCCTTCTTCTTTTCCGTGTGCTGCTGCCTGCACTGGTGCAAGATATTTCACATGTCACAGTTTTGAGAGATGTTCCAAGTTCTTGTACAGGAGGAGGTACCAGTACCTGGTGGCTCAAAACAATCCTCGAGAGCAACCATCCAAGGGGAGGAGGAGAGACGATGACGACGGAAGACGGCGGAAGGAAAACACCGTAAGTAAGGTGGAAAGAGAATTCAGAAAAACCATTGTGAAATGTTTGCTTGGAACGGGAAAGTGTAGGTACGTAATGTCTTTTAATTTTGCCAAACATTCAAACCAGTCCAATTCCGGTGGCGCCTCCAGCAGCACCGCCACCACCAGGGGCAGGATCAGCGGAGGCGGACGCACCTCGTACAACAGCACCGAGGACCGCGGCACACAGACCCAAGGAGGGATCCTTGCAGAAAGAAACGAAATACCCAGAACGAAAACTGCTGCCTCGGTCTCTTCCCTGAGGAGGCGAAGAGGAAAATCAACACACAAGGAGAGGTGCTAATCGAGCTGGCATATCGTACGAGTATAAATACAGTCATTAACTACCAAACAGACTGTCTGAATGGGCTTCAGAACTCCCTTCCGAGAAGGAGGTGCCTTCAGTAGGAGGAGGCTGGAATGCGCCAGTGGAGGAAACAAATTTGCTGGACTCCACTGGTTCTATGCTGTTTGAGGGAGACATGTCTAGCAGGAAAGTCAGCAAGTATACCCTAGGGCCGGTAACGAGACGAAAGTCACGAGACGAGACGAGATCGAGACGACAGGTCACGAGACGAGACGAGACACGAGACAGTCTCGTCTATATTCGGTTTCGAGACAAAAAGCCACGAGACGAGACGAGATACGAGACTAAGTAAATAAGAAGAAAAATATTGGGTCAAATTCCCCCAAATTTTGACTTTTCCCGGTATTTTTCTTTTGAGACAGAAATTTCAATTCGAGACCGTCTCGCAAGGCAAAGTCACGAGACGAGACCCGTCTCGTTACTGGCCCTAGTATGCCCTCGCTAAAATTTGTTTGCACAAATTATGCAATTTCTTGTGTCTCCACAGTTTTTCCCACAGCTCGTCCTCCACCCAGCCCCACTCCTACCCTTTTCCAAAGGGATTGTGCAATGCAGGCACAATGGGCATCTTACTGGGCACCTACCATAACCATGTGGTGGTGAGTTATAGTATGGGTATGTCCTGATTTGGATGCCCAAAACCTTTGATGCTTTTGCAACAAGGTGGAGGAGTTTTTCCTTGACGTTGACTGCGAAGACATGAAGTACCCCTACCCGGTGAAAGCAATCGTCAAGACATATCCAGGTTAGCGGGTACAATGAAATTATTTCCCCCATATCCACTAATGACAATAATATTCATGGCTGATAGACTCCATCAGCACCCAAGAGGATGGGTTTCTATCTCCACATGAGAAGAAACTTATACTCATCCACCCCGTACTTGTGCCAATCATGAACTGCCAGGTATGAAAGTGTTCTTCAATGATAAAACCATTGATGTATAATAGAAAATAGGGTTTTCCCTCAAGGAAACAACAAACTATTTGCTGAAAATAACCATGGTCGAAACAACAACAGAGGGTGATATTTCAACGGAAGATCCTTCAGGCAAGTCAAAGACGTCTTCAACTCTGAAATATTGTCAAAACTCTTGTTCTAGAGGAGAGAAAGGTCATTGGCCAGGCAGTCTTTGACATAAGGCCTCACCTCCCCCTGGCGCTGGGCAAGGCTTCAAAGCTGCTAAGTGCTCCTCTGCGCCCTGACGCCATGCCAGTCCTGAGGGCACTGTGTCCCGACATGCTCAGGATCTCCCTAGGGTATGATGCCCGCCAGAACAGGATCACTGTCCATGTTGAGCAGGCTCTCATCTGGAACGTCGGGGGAAGGTTTGACAGGGCAGAAAAAGGTGAGGGAAATCAATGTACTCTTGAGAGGAGAGACATCCTGCATGCCATTGGAGATCAAAGTGCTCATTCTCAACTACCAGCATATGTTCAGTTGTCGCTGAACATCAAAGGCAATACTCTGGACATGAGTGAGATGAGACCGGTCCGCTGGAGGAGAAGGTGAGCTGAGAAACAGGACGAAGCATTCTTCAACAATATCTCCCTGAATGTGCTTCTTTCTCTTTTTCCCTCATTCTTGAGGATGTATTTTTCAAAGTCTGCGAAGCTCAAGTTTCCTCGGAGTGTGCCTATCGGCGAACTCCAGATGGTTGTTTCCCTTTTCTGCTACATGAACGGGGAGCAGGACTACAGAGGTGAGTTGTAGTGACGGCAAGACTTTGTCCAGTATCCTTCCCATGGCGAGAAAATTTTTTTGCACCAGGAATCCAGTACATCGTTTTCCCTACGAAGGAGAGCACGGCGATCCACTGGCGCCTCTTGGGGGCGTACGTCAGGGAGGAAATGGAGAACCCAGTAAAAGAGGAGTCCAATAGGCACCAGCATTTAAAGAGACACTCGTCAGTTGAACGTGTAAAGGTCCTGTGATGCCACGCCATCTTCTGCGGGTGGATGGCATCTACATGTGATGCAGAGTTCCCTAAAAATGAGGCGAAGTTTATCGAGCCTATCTTCAAATGCTGGTGTCGTTCCACTAAATGGAACGCCGGAGGAAGGCCAGAATAGTAGGCAAGAGCACCATCACGGAAAGACCCGCGCCAAGTCAGTCACCATGTGGCACGAGTTGTCATTGTGGGAGGCTCGGTCCGAGTCTCAATATCACCGTACCCGATAATGCGGTGTACGTACTGTAGTAGGTAGTCCCTTCAAGAAATAAACACTACCGAAAGATCTCTCTAATATTTATTTCCTCACGATCTGTTGGAACGATTGAAACTCATCTGCCAATCTTTCCTACGTGGCAGCGGTTCAAACATTATTACTTTGCATGGTTGACCTTGACCTGTCCTACTTCCATTCCCATTAGAATGCTCTTGAAGTCTCTAAGGGCTGGATCACCGGAAAAGGGGAGGGCATGCTACTGTAGATGAACAATCAGCTAAGGCTGATGCGTCGTTTATTAGGCCTCGCTTGCACCCTCCTAGTAAAAGAGGGGAAGACATGTAGCCAGACACGAAAACGCAAGAATAATCAGCTTCCCTGCAGCCCCTTTATATGTACGCCATGGCTTCATTAATTGAGGGGGAAAGGTTAAACTCGCGAAAGTTATTTTGCCTTTCAGTGAGATTCTAAAAGCCACAAAAGAAGAGGAAAAAAGAGGGTTTCGATCTTTTCCAAAAGTGAAGGAAGCGAAAAGAGTTCGTCGGTTTCCGCGTCTCGAGCGCGATAATGATCTGGAGGAGGAAAGGGGGGGAAGAATGGGCTGCAGATATATACTACGGTGCGTCCGTCTGGGAAGAGCGAAATGAGGGTCCCCACTTTGCTCGCCCTCGATCCCCATCCTGAGTCCGGTCCAGACCTCCCTCCTTCGTCCGTCCGTTTTCAGCACAGATTCTCCTTCTCCTCCGACTCTACTTTCATCCTTCTGGACGAGTCTCGCGGGGCCCTTTTCCGCCTCCTCTTTTGCCCCCTCTCTCCTCTTTCGCGTGAATTATCCCTCCTCCTTCTCCCCAGTCCCACATTTTCCTTCTCTCGTCGGGTCGCCCTTTCTTCCTTCCGGGTCCGTCCGACAACCCGTCAGGGAGAGGCGCAGCAGCGAACGGTTCGAACGGGACTCGAAAGGAGAGACTGGTGGGGTGGGTAGAGGTGGGACTAGCGGGGTGGACTTTCTTCAAAGGCCTAATTAACGGAGGGAGGGATATGGGAGAGGATGAGACCGGGAGGGGAGAACGGAAGCCTTTAAGTTCTCCCCTCTCTCTTCCCTTCGCGATGGATATGGGGCAAAAGGAGGAAAGAGAAGAGGAGGTACAGCAATGGGGGGGAGAGGTGACGGCGGAGATGACGGCAGAAGAAGTGTATTTCAGATCGGCACTCCTTTCATCCCGATCTAATTTTTATTTTTGGAAACTGCTCCGAGAGAGGAACTCACCGTGGAGTATGGCCCGGATCTGGTGGAGTGGGAGAAGTGGTAGAAGTAGGCGTTCTTGGACTTCCTCGCGAAGGTTCCGGCGCTGAAGACGGCCGGGGAGGCGTAAAGGCCGTCGCTGAAGGCGTCCAGGATCTGGTAAGACAAAGAGCACGAACATAATTGACGGCGACTTCTTTTCCCGTTCTTGTGGGAAATTGGGTCGGATGCGCTGAGGCTGAGTGCACTTTTCTTTGCTTTTTTCTCGGAGCCTTCTCCTCCGTCTGCAGGATGTATGGCTCAAGGGAGCATCATCGAGAGGTGGAAGAAGTCCCTCTGGGACATCAATCACGATGGAGGATGGAGGGGAAAAGGAAGTATGGCTTATTCCCTCGACTGTGCTGCACGGTACGCCCCGAAACGGTGTACCGCTGCACCGTAGTGCCGACGGGAAATAACCATGATGGAGGGCGGCGATGCAGCTTGCGTCGATATGAGTGAGTCGGTCGGTCTCGTGATGATCATTGTTGCGGGCGTATCAGCTCGATACCCCATAGGGGCCAATGTGGCTACAAGTCGAGTGCTCAAGGGAAAAGGGGGCACTTATGCACATAGTTTCCTTCCCGAAAGCAAAACAACAATCGCAATAATGCTCAAAAGGTGTCTTTCTTTCCTATTCACCTGCTTCCTGTTGACCCTAGGCGTCTGCCTGTCTGCCGCCCAGTCCGTGTACTCGTTCTGCAGCGTGAGCAGGATCTCCTGCAGGTGCGCCGAATACTGGTTTCGAACGAACGTCTGCAGCATCCTGTTGCGCTGCTCGGTGCCAACTCCCGAGCGCGCCTCCGCGTCCGACAGGTCGTCGAAATAGTCGTGGGTCACCACGCCAACCAGAGCGTCGTAGCTCCTGTGGGGGAAAAAGTTCAATGAAATAGTTGTGTTAAAAGTTGATGGAAAACTTTCCAGCTTTTTAAAATAGAAAGAAAGCATTGTTCTCTCTATACATGGGGAGATCGACGCCTGGCGCTCAAACGATCGCGCCCGATTGAGAGAATCGAGGCCCTTTTCTTCCTTCTTTCGATTGTGTTTCTTCTGCGACTACAGCAGTCGTCTTCAGCCTTCCTTCTCCAAAGGTTGGCCCGAGAGACAAAAGGAGATGAGGGAAGAAAAGGGAGGATGAGGATGAAGGCGGCGCCTCTCTTCTCTTTTCTGTCCGCATCCTTTTTTGGAAGACGAAGACAGCGAAAAAAGAGGAGAAGGGGCGGGAGAGTGAGTCCATTGAGAGGGAGGGCGGCGGAGGCGCCATTCGGAAAAGAGTGGGGAAATGGCCCAACGACGACGATGGCGAGAAGAGGAAGAGGAGCAGTCAACAGTCGCTTGCCTGTGAGCCTTTTTTTCTTTATTTTTTTGTGAGTGTTGGCCGCGGCCACCGAGGCAATTCCCGCCCACGGTCGGCAGAGCGAAAACGGACAGAGTGCAAGACAACCATGAGTCGGTGGGAAAAAAGGAAATAGGGAAACGAGACAAACCCCCCTTTTCCGCTTCCTCCGTCGCGTCGCATCGCAGCAAAGAGGAGGAAAAAGATGCAATGGCGGCGGCCGGATATGTGTCTGTCTGTTGTTCCGTAACGACTCAAGAAAACAAAAGGACTTTATTTGCTCTTTTTTTCTGAAAACGAATTAAGATACTCTTTTTTTTCTCTTTGTGCATCTCCCTAGCTTACTATTGTCCCACGAACACGACCCTTTTTTTGAAAGACACGGTCGAGAGAGCGGCAGAAAAAGGGAAGAAGACCACTGCCAAACCTTTGAGAAGACAGAATGTACTGTACTGGGGTAAGGATGTACACTAGCTCTGCATTAACAAGACCGATTATTTGATTATGGTAATGAGGGGAGGGGGGAAACACTGGGGGTGAAGGGTTAGAAAGCCCGACCCGTCTTTCCTCTTTTTGACATTTCTGAGTTTCACTTTTGACATTCCCGCTACATCTACTGTAGATAGACAAAGGAGGAGATGCTCCTCCTTCCCCTCCTCCCTTCGTAGGAGGACAACAAAATCTCTGCTAGATGCCATCGCCACCGAACCGATCCGGAGGGTCTTGGATACAACACTCTTCCCCGCTTCCCCATCTTCTCCTCCTCGCGGCGGCGGCGGTCCCCTGGAAAGGAGGAGTACGTGGGGGGAAGCGGCGGCGACAGAGGCTATGGAGCAATATCCGGAAAGTATCGAATGGGAAGGGGGAGCTACAGGCATGCGGCCGAGTTACAAGTTGGAAAAGGGTGGAGGGGGTCTGAGAGAATGGGGGAGGGGAGGAGCAGAAAGGGACGGGTGACACAGTTCCTCCCACACACGCCGTCCTCTGGCCTCTTCCTCTTCCTCGATCTACATCCTTCCCATTCCTTTCCTCCCTCCCCATCCCCAAGCGCTCCTTTGTCCCCCTTCTTCCCTCCTCCCTTTTCGTTCACATATTTCAGCCTCTCCCTCTTCAAAAACCGGGCGAGATCGACCTTCCCGATGTTGTCCTTGCCCTGATAGACTTAGGGATGGTTCTTCCCCATTCAAAACCTGACCTGTTGTTCTTCCTTCCCCTCTTACATCGTCAAAAATAGGGGGAAATCCCTTGTACCTTGTCCCGAAATTCCTTTTTCCCTTGAGGTCCGCGCTGAAGTTGTCCTTGACTGTGACGCCGTCGAGGCTGGGGCCGAGGTCGGTGTGGAAGGAGGGCGCGGCCAGGCGGACGGAGGCCAGGCGGTCGGCAGGGAGGTCGCGCAGGCAGGAGTAGATGGCCTCGCCGAGGTCGTCGTCCTCGCTGCCGTCGCCCTTCTTACCGCCGGAGGAGGGGGAGGGCGGCGGTGGGTGCTGAGATGAGGAGGAGGAGGCGAAGGAGGAGCAGTTCATCTTGCGGGCCAGCTGCTCGGCGTACGAGCGTGGATCGCGGACTCGAGACCTTGAAAGAAAGAAAAAAAAATGCAACTTTTTCTCTTCCCATGTTCATCATTTGCGCCTTTTTTTTATCCGACTTACCATGGCGCGAAGAGAGAGCCAGACATCAGGATCACACGGTGGAAGAGACCTGTAGAGGCAAAAAGCAAGAAAGGCGTGAGTAAAACGCGAGAAAAATTCGGACACATCTCTCTTCCTTTTTGCCTCCTATCTTCACACCTCTAATTTCCAGCTAGGCTGCCCCGGTCCCCCCTCCTTTCTCGCCCCCAAGGGGTTTCCATCCCCAACGCCGGAAAACTTTCGTTCCGAATGGCGGGGCGGGGCAGAGGAAGGAAGAGCAGCGGTGAGAACAGAAAACCCTTTTAAGTTCTTTAGCACTTTCCGACAGGTTTGTAAGTGGGTGGCGCCGGCGCCGGCGGTGTGTCCAGTCTCCCTCCTCCCGAAGGGGGCTCAAAACTTTGCCTCGGGAAGAAGAAGGGAGGGACCGAGAGAGGAATTGTGTGATCCACCCCCTTCAGTCAATGGGGGGCGGAGCGGGGTACGAAAATTGTGCAATTTGAAATTCTGTGGGCGTGGAAAAGAGCCATGGAAATGAAGACGAAAGAGGGGCGTGGTAGGGGGCAGAATTTGTAAAAGCGATCACGAGAGTTGTGGTGGGAGGCAACTGCGGCGGAAATGCGAGAGAGGCTCTCATCCATTCGCCGCCCCCACCCCACCCCACCCCAGCTAGGCCATTCTCGTCCACTGTGGAGCAGCCAGCCCACACTTTAAAAGAAGGCAGTTTAATAGTGTCATCTCATAATGTATTGCCCTCCTCCTCCTTCTCCATCCAGCCCTTCCCAGCACACAGGGACCACCCCTTCAACTGGACCAGGGAGGAGGAGGAATAGGAGGCTCCTCCTCCTCCTTTTCTCCATATACCGCCGCCGCCGCTCCTTTCTGACTTCTTCATCCGTGCTTTGCATACAAATCACGTTTCTACGTTTTCCTCCTCCTTCGCCGCCGCCTGAACAGGAGGCGGCGGCACGTGTTGGGGGAAAGGTATCGGCGGGGAAGCCCCTGCGAGGCAAGCAAGGAATCGAGGTGTACCAAAGTCCCATTGGCGAGGGAGGGGGAGAAAAAGTCACTGCTGAGGGGGGATTGCTGCACGAAAGTGCCTAATTGCTGTCACAGCCATCAAAAAATCTCCCAATCTCAATTTTCCTCGGACTGAATTACTGTGCGACCCTCGAAACACGGTTCTGAGATTAGGGGAGGAAAGCGAAGTGAAAAGGGAGGGAGGGAGGAGTGAAGAGGAGGGGTCGACTCAACCGTCGCTCGAAAAAGGAAGTGAGCTTAAATGACGTGGAAGTTGGCTCAACCCCTTTCCTTCCTCCCTGCTCTTTTCTCGACTTTGTAATTTGATATGGCACTGCACGGAAAAAGGGAGAGATCTCAGAGAGGAAGACTGCCAGGGTGTAGCCCTACTGCCCTGCCTCCACCTTTTTCTTCGAGATCGTCGTCTCCTCTACAGCATGCTCACGGTTGGATTGGCGCACGTGCCAGGGAGGGAAGGGGGAAAGGTCGGGATAGGAACTTTCCAAATGTGTGCTTCAGATTATAAGGTGGAACGCGTTCAAGTGAGGGAAATGTTTCTTTTTTGTTGGAGTGCGCGAAATAGATCGACCTTTTTAGTCCCCTGGGCGACGGAGATGAAAACCCCTCTTCCGGGTTTAAAGAGAAAAGGGGAGAGAACCGCCGCCTCCGGTTCGGAAAGAGAGGAAGAAAGAGGAGAGAGGGCACGATAGACAAACAAAAGACTCAGCCGAGTGGCAATAAAACACAGGGGAGAAAGAGAAAGAGAGACCTCTCTCTCCTCTGCCCTACCCACCATCCGACCTTGTTTAAACTCTTTCCCCGCCCCATCCCACCACAGCAGTAGGAGAGGGAAAAGAACAAGGAAGAGATCATCAGATCGAAAAGTTTGCCCTCCCCCCGTCGGTCGTTGGACGCCGTTCGAAATCACTCACGCAAATTGAAAGGTCTTTTTCCTTACCTGGCACCATGGTGGGCGAGTGGGCTAGGTACTCCACGCATGCGGCCCCCGTCCCGTGCCCGAAGAGTGTGACCCGTGAGGTGTCACCGCCGAAGCCCTCCGCGTTCTCCCGCACCCACTGCAGCACCGCCATCTGGTCCATCAGGCCGTAGTTGGACACGCTGCCACGGGACGCAGGGGAGCCGTTGGCGTTCAGGAAACCTAAAAAATAAGTGGGAGAGTAGATTTGTCGATGCTTTAGCAATTAGCATGTGCATGTCTTAGCAATTATGGGGGGAAATCCACTGGTGTCTGTTCTTGCTTATGTTCTTGCTACTTCATTCTTTATGTTAATTTTCCTTGTCTTTTGAATTGGTCTTCACAACTCCGAAACATGTCCTTTGCAAAGAAAAAGGGAAGCATGGAAAGTCATTTGCTGTACAACACTAAATTGCTCTCTACATGTATATCTCGTACGCACTATACGTAGTCGCGTCCCTAAACTCACCCAGCGCGCCGAGCCTGTAATTGAAAGTCACGACGAGGACCCCTCCGTGCGCCGCCAGGACGCGGGCGTCCCACAGGTTGCCCGAGCCCCACTGGAAGGACTCCCCGTGCACATAAATCATGATGGGGAGGAGAGGCGGAGGCGGCTGTTCAGACGAAGACGACGCCGGCTGTTGCTGCGAGGAGGATTCCCCTCGGTCACCTGAAAAAAGGATATGGAAGAGAAGGAAAACCGGTTAGAAAGTAGATAGCGGCGGCGGCGGCGGTGGGCGGGAGGGAGCGAATACATTTCTGCCCCGTAAATCTTGATATCCGTTTCGGGGGGCAAAGCAAAGACGGGGGACGGAAAGTTGGAGGAGGGAGGAAGGTACTTTCCCCCCCAGTCCGACATGCCCATCGCGGAGTTGCAAGTCTTCTCTGAAAAGCTTGGAAAAAGAAGGAGGAGAAGGAGAGACTGCATTAAGAAGCGGCGCAGTCACGTTTTGCTCTGCTCGGCCGGAGGGGGTGCCGGTGGTCCGGAGGAAGCCTCCGCTGCTTTTTAATGAGGGGAGGAAAGGAGGGGGAGGAGAAAAAACGGAGCTAATTTCTCATGCTGGGCGGGAGTGCGAGGAAGACCTTCAAATGAGGTCGGAGGCATGGGTCCGAAGTCAGACTAGAGGAAACAAGGGCACGTGTTATTTCCTCGCCTTTTCTTCCCATCATGATCAATTATGCCCGCGACGCCTTTCAAGTTCCTTCTTCCCTTTAATCCCCCATCGGCGAAGAGGCTGCCGAGTATAAAAGTCTCCCCTCCGCCGAGGGACAATTTGCAGTTTGATCTCGCCAACGCTGAGACAGATTGCCACCACCACACCTGCTTAGACTTACAGTCTTTGCTCGTGCAGCCCCAAGTACCCCCTGAAGAAAAACTTTCTTTTTCTTCCCTTACCCCCTCTTCAGTTTTTCGTGAAGACAACCGACCGGACACCGATCAAGATGGTTTACGGATCTGGTAAGGACGTCTTTTTGCAAATTGAGAAATATAATTTACACAAGCTTGTTGTTTTCAGGCGCTGAGGCCGCTAGCGGCTCCATCTCCGGGCTCTACCTGGACGACAAGTACTACCTTCACTACCCCGCCGGTATGAAGATGACCGATGGCATCCCGGAGGAGGTGATGGAGGTGGTGGACCCCCACTGGAGCCAGTTCGCGCCCGCCAACCCGCTCATCCCCCACTTCTTCGGGCTCATGTTCTTCTTCCTGTGGATCATCTCCTTCCTCGGCAACGGGTGCGTCATCTACATCTTCCTCAAGGTCAAGAGCCTGCGCACCCCGACCAACATGTTCGTTGTCAACCTTGCCCTCTCCGACCTGGTGATGATGACCACCATGGGCCCGCCGGTGACCATCAACGTCTTCATGCAGAGGTACTGGGCTTGGGGAGCGTTCGGCTGCAAGCTGTACGGCTTCATCGGGGCCGTCTGCGGCTGCGTGGCCATCCTCTCCATGGTGGTGATCGGCTACGACAGGTACAACGTCATCGTCAAGGGCTTCAACGGCGTCAAGATCACCTCCGGCAAGGCCATGGGCATCCTCCTCGCCATCTGGGGCTACTGCATCGGCATCGCCCTGCCCCCGCTCCTAGACATCTGGGGCGGATACACCACCGAGGGCATGCTCTACACCTGCAGCTACGACTACCTGAGCGAGAGCTGGAACGCCAAGAGCTACGTCCTCTTCGGATTCTTCTTCAACTACTGCATCCCCATGACCATGATCTTCTTCTTCTACAGCAGCATCGTCAAGGTACGAGGGACAGCCTCTCTTTTTCCTAAAAAACCACCATAATTGAAATTGAGATCATTTGACTAGGCCGTCTGGGCCCACGAGCACGCCCTCCGCGAGCAGGCCAAGAAGATGAACGTTGACTCCCTGAGGAGCAACGCCAACTCCAGCGCTGAGACCGCCGAGGTCCGCATCGCCAAGGTTGCCGTGACCAACGTGTCCCTGTGGGCCATCATCTGGACGCCGTACGCCTTCGTGGTCCTCCTGGCCGTCATCGGCAGCAAGGGCTCCATCACCCCGCTGCTCTCCCAGGTGCCCTCCTTCATGGCCAAGACCGCCTCCTGCCTCAACCCCATCGTGTACGCCATGAGCCACCCCAAGTACCGCGAGGCCCTCACCAAGGAGCTGCCCTGCCTGGGAGTGGAGGAGCACGCAGAGTACGACGCCGGCACCGTCAAGGAGACCGTCAAGTCCGAGAAGGCCTAAGATGGACAAGACTCAGATCAAGGAACACTGCAGCAGCAACCGATATGGAAGACATTCCAGGAGGACCCCAACACTCGTCGCCCTCTGTGATAAAATTTTCAGCGGCCATTTCAGGATAAGCCCCCATTTGGACCGTCCCCTGCCCTTGTCCACCTGCCGGTGGTTGGATTATTTCGTCGTCCCTATCTTCTTTTTTTTATTCGGATTAGGGCGCCTTTTCGTCAGTTCTGCCCCTTGGCTTGACATGCATGGAAAAGGCAATTTTTCCTTGGAGGGCATTCGTCCTTGGGAAAGCAGAAAAACCTTTTCTCCATTCGCGTCGCCATTCGATTCAAGGACTTTCGAAAACGCGCCCTTCCCATCGACCCTTCCCCCCTCCCGAAGCAAGGTGAAATCCCAAAAAAATAACGAGCATCAATAGTCCTGCTTCACATGTTTTTCTCCCATTTAGTTGTTCCACCAAAAGAAAAGAAGCAATCAAGAAGCCCCGCCGCCGCGCATGACCATTGACCTTGTACCTTTCCTAAGTTTCAACGAAACCCCACAAGCATTAAAAATCCCTCCTCTCTCCCTCCCAGCTTTCCCTCGCTAAGCCTGAGGACGAAGGAGGTAGAAGAGGGGAGACAAAAAAAATCTCTCTTCGCCCGGAGTTTCATTTGCCATCTCTCCTCCTCCCTCTCCGCGGAGTGTGAGGCGTCGTCGTCTGAGGGCGGCGGAGAAATCCCTCTCTTCCTGTCCTCTCTGTGAAAACTAATGTTTTCTCTCCTTCCTGGGAAAGGAATGTGCTCCTCGTCGCCTTCCTGTGGAAATATGCGAGAGAGAATGCCCTCTTTTCTCTCGAGGAGCTCGAGGAGGAGGAGGAGGAGGGGAAATGAGGGATCAGGGACTCGAGAGGAAATGTGGCACCAACGCCTACAACCAAGTCTCCTCTCACGCTTTTAGGCTTATTGTGCTCATTTCGCAGGGATATCCACTTCCCCCTCCCCCTCCGTCTGTCGAGCCGCCAAGGAGATGGGCGGATATCAAGGAAAAATATGAAGAGGTGGGGCATATGCCTGTGTGGAAACAACGTTCTTTTCTTCAACTCTCCTGCTCAGCTCAGGCATTCGCAATCATTCAAAGAGCGTACTTTGAGGAAAGAGAAGGAAACGCAGTAGGTACACACCATAATAAAAGAAAAGAAAGGAGTGGAAATGTGAGACGGCAACAAGGAGAGAAGATGCTCAGATTAACCACCTCCTTTCCCTTTTACTTTTGCCACAAGTTCCCAACCCTCCCCGCTTACTTGGTCAGCTAAAAATCCCTTTTTGTTGCGAGGGCGTTAGGGGCGCTTTTAAGGCGCTATATGGGGCTATATGTGCTCGTACCTACTAGGTGGCTGAAGGCCCTTTGCCGGAAGGAAGGGAAAGAGGGGGATGGGAAAAAAAGGTCAGGGGAAGGAGGAAGAGGAAGAAGAAAGATGGCACAAAAAGAGGGAGGGTAGAGAGGGGCGAAGTTTGTTGTACCTTGCAGTAGTAGGAGTAGAATGAGAAGAGGAACTGTGGACGGGAGAGAGGTGGAGAGAGACACGGGGCAAAAAAGAAGGAAGATTTTCCCCCGCCCACCTTTCCTTTTGTCCGACATGTTCGCGTTCCTCCGCCCCTCGATCCAAAACACTACTACAGCGGCACCTACTATACAAAGGAATTCCATGACGCGTACTACATACCAAGCTCAGCTCGGCTCGGCCAACCGTGCAAAGAGGGAGATGAAGAGAAATGTGTTCGGTTACATTTGTCCAAGCACCGAAATAGCCTCTCCCCCTTTTGTCCTCCCCGTCTTTTTGACTGATCGCAACTGTGGCGTTCCTCCCTCCCATGCCTTCAGCGGAGAAAGAAAAGAGAAAGGCAAAAACTAGGTTTCCAATTTCACGGCCTTGCCTCGTCCGTCCCCTCCGTCCGTCCGGGCACTCACTGTCCACTCCCCTTACGAACGTCCGTTTCCACCTTTTCTCCCTTTTTGGGAGCCCCCTCTTCCTCTTGGTAGCAAATTGCAAGAAAAGGTGCCAAGAACGAGAAGGGAGGGAAGGGGAGGGGAAGACACGGTTGCTGGTTACGCGGGGGAAAGAAGAGTCTTCCCTCATAGGAACATAACCCCAATCAACTTCTCCCACGGTCCCACCCCATCTAGTTCTAAGCCAATTGAGCACAATTTGTAAACGGAATGTGTTATCCCGAATTGTTTGGTTGGATTCCCTATCCCCATTACTCAATGTAGGTATGTGCCCACCTATGAACACCAAGGAAAATGAGCTTACAACACCCTTCCCACATGCCCTCACCCCCTTTTCCCTCTTTGCCTGTCGGCGGCGGAAGCCTCAGGATTTGCAGGTCTTTAAAAGAGAGTCTCCCCCTCCTTCGCCCAACCAGAATCTTCTCCCCCCCTTTTCCCCGGCTTGGAACGGCGATGGAGCGACCTAATGGCAACAAATGGCTTCTTGATGGCATCAGGACAAGAGTGGGAGGGCGACGAAGGAAGGAGGAAGGAGAGCGTCTTTCCAAGGAAAGTTCCACCACACGACGGCGACGGCGACGACGCAGGCGACTAACCTTGCAAAAGGATACTTTGGTTTGGACAGGGGCTAGAAGAGAATATCCTAGATTTTTTTCGAGCGTGTTCCTCCTACCGTAGCAAAACAAAAAAAAACTGACCTTACCCCGCCCCCTTTTTTCTTCTCTTCTCGAGAGATGGAAAGCCATTTTCTGTTTCGGAGGGTTCCCTTCTTCTTTCTCGCTTCCAATTTCTCTGCTGAGGTGGGCAGGCAGGAGGTATCATCACGATGCGATGCGACGCCGACAGTGCTCAGAGGAAAGCGAGGAGGGGAGACGAAAATAAAAAAAAGTGGGGAAAACTTTCGGAATGCCACTTCCTACTCTCTTTCCGTGCCAAGTGGCTGTTACGGCCACCGGGGGAGGGGGGGGGGGAGACGAGAAGACCCATAACTAATTCCGACACCTCTCCTTCTTACTAG
>JAAUXV010066645.1_pt1 | contig 15153 bp, 17 predicted proteins | sample 7278181 | NCBI WGS metagenome assembly JAAUXV01 (sample SAMN14350114, study PRJNA611818) | marine sediment metagenome | isolation source: surface marine sediment (2.1m) | place: French Polynesia: Moorea | collected 2018-08
ATGCTAGGGGGGGGGTCTTGAAAACAGTGCTTGGGGGGGGGGTCTTTATAGTCAGACCCCCTACTTGAGCACCTATGCTCCTATTGTTCTTGGAAATGTGGCAAACTTGCAATCTTTGTTAGTTAGTAACTTTCTTGGAGAAACCAATGTGTCGACCGACATTTGCCCCCTGAGAGAGAGAGACCTCACCTCACTCACCCCGTACTGCATTTTCAGAATTCCTCTTTTGATACTTACGACGGCGGTCTCCACACTGGAGTGACATGACACGAATTCCTTCAACTACTACACGTCCTCAATTCCCCTTTTTTGCTGACTTGAGTCGGCTTTCCTTCTCTGCTAGATGCCTACTTTTAGTTTAGCACATGGGGTCAAAGAGGAAGCCTTAAGTATATGGCAGTACTGGCCAGGTTCCCACGCTTCACGTGTCCGCACGCCTTTTGCAGCTTGTACTTCGCCAAACTCTTGTTTCCCAATTGTTTGAAGTAGCCTCCTAGGCAATTTCGGAAAATTGCGATATTCTGAAATTGCAAAATACCTTCAAAGTTCAGGTTCCGCTAGAAAGACGGAGGTTCATTCATAGCACTTGCTGCAGCTTTTTTCAAGCCCGTTTTGTTTCCTTTTTTATGGAGATTACCGTAAGAAAAACGTTGCGTGCATGACGAAGAAAAAAAACCTGTTGCATATCTTTTCCTCCAAAAACGACAAAAAGGCATGCTTGCATTTCCCTCGTAAGTATACGAAAAAAAGACCGCGTAATTATTTATCTCCAACTCAATCTGACGCTCTACGTATAGCTCGCTATTTTGGAGGGAAACGGGGGAACCACAAATGACTCTGGATCCCTCCTCTCCCTTTTCGCCTGATGGCAAGAGAGGCGGCAACGCAACGAAATGCCCCTAGGCCCTGCCTGCACTCAAGGCCTGGGCGGGTGAATTACAAGTCCATAAACGGCGGTGGATCAAATGGTCTGGACCAAAAACCCGGCTTTTATAGGAGTGGTCTCATATACCCAGGAGTTTAGCTGCAGGCCCCCCCTCCCCGTTTTAAAAATTCCTTCCGCTGCCCCCACAACAACCAGCTATTTCCCACAAACTTTCGTGGTGTAATTAGTGCTGAAAAGTTGGCAAGTAAAACAGTTTAGGAAAGAAACAGGAACAGATCACGCAAAGGTTTTTTACGGTTTTTTTTTTTGCTGCAGCTTGAAGCTGAAGGAGAAAGGGCACGGAGATATTTTTCCCATGGATGGCGGCAAAAAACCCTGAGAAGGCGAAAAACGGAATGGAAGAAGAAGGGAACTGCACTTTCCACTTTTCCTTCTTTACCCCCTCTTCTCCCTCTCGATCTTGGGCGCATGGAAAGCTCCTCCTCCTCTCTCTCCTCTCTCTCTCTCTCTCTCTCTCTCTCTCTCTCGGGGGAAAAGAGAGGAGAAGGGAAGCCATTCGAAAGGAGAAAAGAAAGTTAGTCGAGCGTTCAGTCGAGACTGATATGGAGGAAAGGAGGGAGTGCAAGGACCTCATCCACTTTCACGTATTTTTTCCAGAAATAAAACGGAACAAAAAAAGGACGGAGCTCGTGAAATAAAGGAGTGGAAGAATGCTCGTCATTTGAGAAAAGGCGTAGAGTAAAGTGCCGTGGTCGACAATGGCAGTGCCGTCGTTATTCCTGACGGCAGCGACGGCAGCTGCCGTCATGATGCCGTCGCCCGCTTTGTCGCAATCTTCTGCGGCAGTATCTTCTTCCGACGTCGCCGCCTCAGGGTCCTTCACTTGTCCTTTCAGACTGGTATGAATGAAATCCATTTTCACTTTGCGAACGTACAGCGAAGCAAGAATGCCGCAGCAACAGTACAGTACAGAATGTGTGCATTTTCACGCCTCCTATCAGCCAGTGTGTGAATGTCGTCTTTCTTCTTCTGCCAAAAGCCCCTGATTCCATTGGTGGGTCCCCTTTGTGGTGGTAGCTGAGTACGATATCTGTCGTTGCTGCTCCTACAGACGTCATTGCTGATTCCTTACAAAAAAACAATTTTTGGACCTTGGTAAATCTACGCATGCACTTTAATGTACCAAAAAACTATGAAATGCAGAAATGATTTTTTTAAAAAAATGCCAGGACGACGATGGGAACATTGACGAGGTCGACTCCGCCTCCGCCTCCAAGCGAGATTTGTCTTGGTGCCTGCCAAAGGAGTACGCGAAGGAGAGGCCGGATTTCGTGGGTGAGTGAAGGGGGAAAGAAAAAGGACAATTTCTCTTATATTCGCCAGAAAAAAAGTTTTTAAGGAAATAAGCGGTGCACAAACTGCATAGGCACTTTGGGCAGAACTCTCAACACAATTTTGCAACACAATATGCACTTTTGACTGCAACAGAGAACAACAATTTCGATTTTGCAATTATTCGATATTGATCTGGATCAGTGGTGGGCGACATTAAAATTGCCGCATTCGTCATAAATCGCAAAATCATGTCTGCAACTAATGAGAATATAATTATTTATATGCGAATTAGCAGAAATTCCTTTTTGCGGGGTAAGGTCAACTTTCAAGGCTCTTTCGCTGTTGCCGCAGTTACTTTTTTTTTGGGGGGGGGTTAGTTAAAAAGACCGCAAATTTTCCCTTTCCCCCCCTCTGTGATGGCCTTGATCTGTAGGATAAGTGAATCCTTTGTTTTTGCATTCGGTAGAGTAGACAGAGACAGAGTGGACAGCGACGTCGGTCGGACTCCCCTGCAGACAATTCCTTAACGCCACTGCACTACAGTACTGACACCCCATGGACTAGTACCGTAGAAGTCGAGAAAGTCTGACAGCCCTTCCTTATTCTTCTTTGTCCCGGCTCACTGAATAAAATTAGGAGAAAGGGTGGGGTTTCTTGGTGTTGTTAGTCCTTGATACACAGCAGTCCTATACCATCTAAGTCGGTGGGATATCTTCTTACTATTCTTTCCTCTCCCCACTGCGGCTATCTCACATTTCCCGAAAAGAAAAGTTGATTAAGCTTCTAGGGCAAAAGAAAAGGAAAACTTAAAACTTTCCTACCCTTTTCCCTAGTTTCCAGGGGCGCAGCAAGGGAAATACCCGTCCTTCCGCCACAAGCCATTCATTCCTCCGCTCAGTTATGCGAGGAAAGGGGAAAAGCTAAAAATGGGGGGGAAAGATAACGATGCTAGACACGGGTTGTTTAAAAAACGCGGTCTGCTGCAAAAAAAAGAGCCCGCACGGCCAATTTTTTTTGCGCGAAATGTAATGTCGTCGAGGAGAGAAATGTGGGGACAGGAGTGGGGAAAACGAATATTTTTTTGCCACTCTCCTCCGTTTGTTCCCATGTCAAGAAAGACTTTTCGCAAAGACTAACAACATGAAAGAGAGGCTGTGAACCCACCCGCGCAGGTGGTCCGCAGAGAGGAAATTCCGCAGTATGTATAGCACGCACGCCAACGCAAAGATGTTGTTGATGCAGCCGCCGCTAATGGAAAGTAAGAGGCGGAGGGAGATGAAAAGAATTCCGGCGGCAAAAGAAACGAGAGATGCAGGGTGCGCTACCTCAACAAAACAGTATCGTAGAAAGGCAGAAGGTGAAGATGGAGAGAGAACAAGTGTTTCTTCAGCGAACATATTTCTACTGTACCTAGTTGGTTCGGATGAGAAAAAAGTTGACACATTGTCATCGTTGTGGGGGACAAACAACTCGAGTTTTCCTAAAACTTTTCCCCACATACGAAAAAAAGCAAAATAATTTTTATCTTCTTTTTTCTGTAGCCATGATAAGTTTTTCTAAATGGAGAAATTGCAAAATAATTACTGTATTTGATTTGAATTTCTTTCGCCTTTAGGCCGCAACGAGCTCCGCGGCCTGGACCTTTCTTTCAAGTTCGACATTCTCGAGGTGAAGGAGGTTGACGACATCGGTCAGAGCCTCTCCCTCCCGCTCTACTTGAGCGTGACCTGGCCTGAGAGGAGGCTATGGATCAACGGAACGCACGAGGCGTGGGACGACGACGGAACGGGGCCGACAAACGTCAGTTTTGTTCAAAAAAAAAAAAAAAGAATTATTGTTTTAATGGCGACAGACACTATGAAGTGATAGGACCTCGTTTACCACCTGCAGCTTTCCCAGTAAATTTTTAAAAAAAAGGTCGTTACGCGTCTAAGTTGTATTATTACCTGCGGCGAAGCCGTCAGGTCCTAGAACTGTGAGAGCTGTTCTTGTGGGGGACCAGTTTGGTTATCAATAGGAGTTTCTTTGTTTAGGTGTTCAGCTATCTTTGCAACTAAAGTTCCCGTCGGGGTGGGATCCCCTACTCAACCGAGTTCCTTCTGCTTGACTTTGGTTCTATGAACCTCTCTTTGGGGTGGGATCCAGCACCCCTAATCCAGTTGTTGCTCAATCTCTGATATATTAAACGGATTTTTCCTAATGACTTGTCACTTATATTTCATAACCGCCGCAGGTCTGTGAACAAAGTCTGTTCTTGTTTCCTACTCGCTTTGTGCGAAAGCTAGGGGAGGCTTTTCTACATCATTAAAAAACCGAGAGAGAGAGTGCAATATTTATCATTCAGCACATGAAAAATCACGCTCTTGACGACTATTCTTTGCATGTCTCGAAATATAAGGGCCCCTTAGTGACGCTGTCCTGTTAGCGGAAATGTACTCAGCCTTTTTTTCTCTTTCGATATTGGACAACATTGGTACATGACGGCATGAACCTTCAAAAGCATTCTTCCGATTTCTATCGAGAAAGTTGCCTCCCCCCCCAAAAAAATCCATTGTAGTGTAATAGAAAAATCAACTTGTGTTCGCCGCACCGTTATACGCCTACGGCATTTTTAGCAATGACGAAAACCACTTCCGTTGCTGCGTGCGTTTCTTTTACACGATTTCCCACGGACTTTCGTGCAACTCCGGTTACGGGAGGAAGAGCTGCTATTTCCTGTCTCCGACTTTCGTCGGGGAAAGCAACGTTATTGTACCTCGGGGTCCAATTTTCCCGCGCATGCAAAGTCGGCAGGGGAAATTTTCTGGCTGTTTCTCCACCAGACTGTCTTTTTATGTCGACGTTCTTTTATGTATACTACCGGAGCGCAATGTGAAACCATCTTTCCGGCCTCACTTTTGCATTTTACTACCGGGGAACCTGAACAGGCAATCTCGGAAGGTTTTTGCAAGGTATAGGCTGGCGTGATTTCAATGCTGAATTTGATTTTTTTTCTTCCCCTCCCTCAGACGGTGACTGAGGACCCGAAGCAGCTGCTGGACCAGATCTGGATTCCAGACCTGGAGATCTACGGCCTGGAGGAGTACGACTCCGCCTCCGTCATAAAGCCAATGTCCGGGATCAGGATATGGAAGCACGAGGCAATCGAGTACAACACGAGGTACGTAGGTGCATACGGCCGCTAGGGAATAAACTTAAGGAAACCGGAAATCGGGAATGGACGGAACGAAAACAACAAGCAGACTCTGCTGTCTCTGCCATATTCACTTTTTATACCGCACAAAAATAGATTAAAAATTTAAACTCAAATTTTAAATTTCGAATCGGATCTTTTTAATTGAATTACAAATCAAAAGGGAATGTGTAGTGCAGTATTAGAAAAATGGCGTTGTCGCCGGTGATTTATAACCAGGAACTTAAAATTTACGAGGTGCGCTGTCCCGATGGAGGGTTGACAACTTTCTTTGTATTCCCCGCCGATCTGAAACCCGGGGACAAGCTTCCAAGCTTGTACATGAATGCTCTTGGCAATGTCTTCAAATTCGGTGGCATGTACAACGCTCAGACGGACAATTTGGAATTCTACATCGAGGGACCCATAGGATACATTTACAAGGCCAGCCTGCAAGTCGACATTCCCGAGGAGACTTACGCTTGGAAGATCAAGAGGCATGCCCACACCAACATCGGGAGGACCAATGATGCGACCATGCTCTTTGTCCCAAGGACAATTTGTCTTACGAGCGCTACAGTCCTGCAACCGGAGCGCGACGTTGTCAAGCGATGGTCTTTCTACGGTCCCTCGGTTGCAGAAAAATTCGGACGTCTGCGGCTGAAAGTACAGTTCGCCCCCTCCAGGTGCGCTCAAAACCCAGATGCAGGCAGGCAGAGTATTGGTCTCAGGCGCTACTACAATATTGCTGAGACTCAAGAAAAGCCAGACAGTGGGTTCCAAGCAGGCGCTGGACAGGGCGGACAAGAGGAGAGGGAGGAGGTTCCTCCACCACCAGAGGAGCCTCCTCCGGAAGACGAAATTCCCCCGGAAGAAGAGCCTCCTCCGGAAGAAGAACCCCCTCCTGAGAAAGAACCCCCTCCCGAGGAAGAACCTCCTCCGAAAGAAGAGGCCCCTCCTGAGGAAGAACCACCGCCTGAAGAGGAGCCTCCTCCGGAGGAATCTGGCAAGAGCAAGCCCGGGGAGCCCAAAAAGATGATGGTTCTTGAACCTCCGGCCGAAACCGCCAAGGAGGCTCTGGAAAGACGCAACAAAAAGTTTGGAGCTTACCAGATAAAGCAAAGAAAAATAAGGCAGTTGATTCAAGGACCTCAGAGCAAAGGTTCTTTTGGAGTTCCACACCTTCAGTTTGATTTGCCCAGCCACGAGCGTCTCCCTAATTTCAATAAGCCAGAAATTCTCTCCCCAACCAGTGAAAAGGAGGATTCCGAAGAAGCTTTAAAGATCACTGACATTGTTCCAGAAAAGAAGCCAATGTCTTTCTTCGCTTCCCATGTGAAGCCTGATGATTTTTATGCCAATCGTCGGAAAGAACTCCAAGAGAAGCACGCTGCGTTCGGAAAACCAAAAGAGGAGGAGAAAACAGCAAGCACGATTCCAGAGACGGAATCGATTGTTGGTTGTGACGACGTGTGCATGGAATTAGACAAGCAAGCAGACGATAACTGTGTGAATGCCGGTGACGAAGAACTCTGCATAAAAGCGTGTGAAGCAACAGATAACGCGTTTGCAAGAACAGTCAATTTTCTGGATAACTGTTTAATCGCAGATCCTGTTGTAGATATCCAGAAACCCCTTGTAGCCTGTGGTTTGAACCCAAATCCCAACGAGCCCTTTAATTGCGGTGGTTTGTTTGATGAGCTTGACACCGCATGCTATGGCCCTCAGTGCAAGAAGTCAGATTGCTATCAAAACGAGGCAGACCGACCAGAAGAGCCCTTCGGATGTGGAGGTCTATTCGAAAAGATTGACACTACCTGCAATGGACCTATTTGTATGGATCCCAACTGCACAACAAGAAATGAAGTGAAGCCTTTGACATGTAAAACATTAGCCGACCAAGTTGGGACAGCATGCCTTGGGCCCAACTATTCTTCGGACTTGACCACCAAGCAAAGTGTCAGTACTGGATACAAGGACAACGTGGAAGATTATAATTGCAGAGACTTGTGCGATGTAAGCTTTCAACGGCAGAATTTTCCCCAATGTCCTAGCACTCTGTGCAGTAATTCAGCTTCCTTCGATTCTAAGAACACAATGCAAGGCTCTGCAAATGTGACAGGTACTGAAACACAAATGTCGCCGGCTCCAACGGCAGGAAGTGGGAATATGACAGACGCTGGAACACAAGTGTCCAATCCACCAATAGAAGGGAGCGGAAATTTGACGGACACTGGAACTGCATTGACCCCTTCACCGGTTGTAGACAATGGCTCAGCGCTCCAGAGTGTTGAAGGTCAAGGAGATGTGTCAACCGGAACGGTAGAACAAAAGATGTCGCCCAAAGAAACACAAACTGTTGGTGAAAGTTTCGTGCAAGGGATACAAAGTGCAAGCGAAACCAATGTATCGCATTCAAGCATACCTGACTCTCCACCTCCAACTGAGATCAAACTGGAGCCCCAGCTACAGGAGCTACAGCAGTTACAGCAGCCAAAACAGCTACAGCAGCTACAGCAGCCAAAGCGGCCGGCTGTTAAGAAGTTTTTTAATCAGCCCCTTGGATTTGCCGATGTGAATGTTGAATACAGGAAAAGTAACGGAAATGAGATGAAGAAGAGTGAGGTACTTCTTCCAGAGAACGCAAGGAGTGGGAAATCTGTCGGAAAAGTTTCTACTGGTAAGCAACTTTTGCCAGCAAGAACTCCAAAAAGGACTGCAGCTATCAATCTGTCATCAGGGGGGAAGAAAACCCCAACTAAGGATACTGAAAAAGACCAGTGCATCCATGTTCATCTAGCCCCCTCTGACATCCATTCCGTCTCTGATAAATAACGATACATAGAAATAAATCTCCAAAACATTCCCGTCCGACAACTATTTTTCAATCCCCCCACCTTGCTATTCTCAAAAAATACTGCGACACGATGGGGTACTTGTTTGCGCCCAGTTCCATATCGAGTAAATATCGGCATGACGTCTTGATATGTATATTTTTGTTTGAGTTCGCGAAGCCCTCATACAAACCCTTCATCCCTGCAACTATATTTTTCAGAGTGACTGTGAAACTCTCCTGCCGTATGGACTTTCACAACTACCCCTTCGATAGCCACGTCTGCCGCTTCCAAGTGGGATCCTATTTCTACCTGAAAGACATTGTCACATGCACCTCAGAGTACAGCGATCCTATGTCATTATCAAGGCAGAGGAACTTGCAGCACAGAATTGGTTTTGAGGAGCTGAGAGGCAACGAGACAGTCATTCGTCTGGAGTCAGGGGAATATGCTGCCTGTGGCTTCAGGATCCTCCTCAGCCGCAAGAGGCACCAGATGATGTTCCAAATCTACCTTCCCTGCTTCCTATTCGTCTGTGTCTCCTGGGCATCGTTCCTCATCAAGCCAAATGTAGTTCCAGGAAGAATGGCACTACTTGTCACCCTCTTCCTCGTGCTGGTCAACATCTTCAACACGGTCCGCTCCAACGCGCCAGTCCCCTCTGGCTCCACACTCAATGCCATTGACTTTTACCTCGTCACCTCCATCATCATGGTCTTTCTCGCCCTCCTGGAGTACGCGGCGGTGCTTCTAGCCATGCACGTAAGAAGGAAAATATTGTTTCCTCTTTTTTGCTGTCGCCAAATTTCGCTTTTTTTTTGCAGTACGCGGACTCGGTTGAGGTGAAGGTGAAGAAGAAGAGCCTGAGGGAGGCGCTAAAAGAGCAGCTCCGACGGGAGGAGGCTGAGCAGCAGGACAACTCCACCAAGACGGGCCTGAAGGCCTCTTCCTCCTCGCTGTTCGCTGAGCGGAGGCCAAGGCTGCCCAGGGCGAGCGAGGAGAAGGAGTTGGAGGACGACGCAGGGAAAGAAGGAGGAGGAGGCGAGGACGTACTTAGCATGGTGGACAGGATCAACTCCTCCTTCTTAGCTTTCCATCCGCGGAAGGCGCTGCTGATGGAGAATTCATACAAGGTAGGGAAGCGGATAGTTGCAAAAATCATCCAATTGTCTTAAAAGTTTCTTTCCTCTCTTAAGATTTTCGGAATTTCCACTCGGAAAGTGGACTTGGGCGCCCTGGTGGTCCTGCCCGTGGCCTTCGTCGTCTTTAACGTCTACTACTGGGTCACCATGACAGCCAGCTGATGCAGATTTCTCATGGAATTCGCCTAATATGATCGGCGAATTTTTGTCACGACCAAAACGGCACTAGCAGTCTAACTGGATTTAACGTCTAAATGTTTCGTTATGGCGATTAAGGTGTTTAAGGAAAAACAAGAAAAAAATTATTACCGCGAATCAATTCAAAGTTTTTTCTATTTTAAGAAATATCAAAATGCGCAGTAGTAGATAAGAAGAAGGGGCTCATCGTTTTATTTCAGTTGTCTGTGGCCATCTCCGCCTCCTTCAGCTTCTCCAGGTTGAGATAGAGCTTCGCCTTCTCACCGAGGTTCCTCAGCCCGTGGAAGGGGACGTGTTTCTTAGCATTCTCCTTCTCGATCTTCTTGGTCCACATGTCTAGCAGTGACGTGCCTTTCCCACCTGAGGAGAAAGAAAGAAAACAAAAAAATGTTGAACAATCTAGAAAAGCAAATTTTATACGTACCGTTCGAGGATCCAAAGGCGGACTTCTTCCTGGAGGAGGCGGCGGCCGCGAGAGGAGGACCTCCAGCTCCTGGTGAGGTAGGCGACATTGGTGTCTCCGTAGTGGACCTGAGGACCCCGTCTCCGCTCATGTTGAAGTCCGACTTTTCCCGCTCCGTCATTGCGTTGTATCGGTCCATCTCTCGCAGCGCAGTCTCCACGTCGATGCCTTCTTTTCCGGCGGAGGACGGGCGAGGGGAGAGCTTCACCGGCTTCTCCGTCAGGGTCTTGTTGCGGACCTCAAGAAAGCACTCAAGAACCTGAGAAAATAACAACGTCATAATAGCCACAAACATGATGAAAAAGTACAAAGTTTGCTTACCTTTGAATGCTTGTCCGTACGAGAGTGGCTGGCCAAGAACTTTTCCAGCTCTGCGAACATTACCCTATACTGCTCGTCCTTCTTCATAGACTTGGTCTTTCCAGCTGGGGTCATTTGAACTGGAACAGGCAGCACCTGAAATAAAGAACCATCGATTTTTTTTGAACTTGACATATTAATTTCTATCCTACCTCTCCTTTGTTCTCCATAGACAACAGGGTGTAGATGGCCTTCCTGCACTCTGCCACGTCCTCGTCGCCCAGCTCCTCCTGCACCATGATCCTCTGTAGCTTCTCCAGCGCAGCCATGTTGAAGATGGTGGTGGAGCTGATGGTCATAGGCCACACGAGGGCGTGCCTCCCCAGCCGACCCTCCGCCCTGCGCAGCCCGCGACCGTCCTCTGTGAACCAGGGGGAGAGGCGGTTGGCGCGCATGAGCTCGCCCAGGTCAGGGATGCGGTAGTCGGTGACGCGGCCGCCGGGGCCCTCGGAGACGGACGGGGGGTCGTCGGTCAGGAAGCCGCCGCCGCCGGCTCCGGCCGCCGCGGCTAAAGAAGAGGAGGAGGGCTTGGAGGCGTTGCTGATGTTGAGGGTGTGCAGGAAGATCTCTCCCCCGTGGGCGGTCAGCATGTGGGAGACGACCTTGGCGCCGGTACGGCGGGGCATCTCAAGCATCACGCTGCGACCAGACAGTAGGAAATTGGTAAGGCAGGATGACGGCCTGCTGTTGACGTCCGTGGGTGTGATCCTGACTGCATCCGTGCAGAAGTGCATGTCGGCGGTGGAGGATCCCCTCGGGGTACACCACTTCAGGGTGATCGTCTTGTACTCGTTGCCATCCTTGATGGACTGCACGAGGTCGCAACCCTCGCTCAGAAGCCTAATGAAAAAAAAGTTGTGAAATTACAATCTTTTTTTGTTTTCTTTTGTTTTTTGATATCTTACTTTGTGTGTGCGGAAGCGGCGTGGAATAGCTCCACGTCGTAATTTGCGGACGAGGATGCGTTCTGCTCCTCCTTCATGGGGATTCCGGTGACGGTGGTGGAGGCAAGGTGGTAGTGGCACAAGGCCAAGTGGAGCATCTTACGAGGAAGCTCGGTGCCAGCCTCGGTGGCATGAACCTGAAGAAAACAACATTGTCAAAACAATGCTATTGTGACATCAATTAGTATTTTTTTGTTACCTGGTAAGACAGAATGGGCGATAGCTCTATGGCAGAGGGGCTGGTGGCCACGCTGCAGACCAGGTTCCCCGGGTAGCAGTGGACGATCTCAAGAGAGACCTGGCTGATGGCCAGGAGGTTCTCCGACGCCGGCGCGGCGGATGCAGCCCTGTTGACGGAGCTCAGGTGCTGCTTGAAGCCCTGGACGAGTCGCTCGATGTCTCTCTCCCCCTCGCTCGCGTGGGTCAGGCAGATGATCCTGCCGCGGTTCAACAGAGAGGGAGTCGACGACGAAGACAAGTCCCCGTCTCCCCTAGTCCTCTCGGCCTCCAGCACCCGCTTCTGGGTCGGGGTCGCCTGGCAGAGGCTCTCCAATGCCAGGATGAGCCCTCCCAGCACGCCGTGCTCTCCGGCGCTGCTTCCTGCCTTGGGGTTCTTCCCGAACCTGGCCAGCCCGGCGGCGACGGAGGCAGAATTTTGCTCTCCTTCCTCCCATGCGTTTATGGCCGCCGGGTCCACCCCGTCTCCGGCCACCACGAACCTGACCAGCTTGTCCTGGGGCGCCAGGTCCCACACGATGCGGCAGTACTCGAGGACGGACTCCGCGGTGGTCGTCCACATGGTCTTGGTGACGGGCGCGGAGGGGATGTACCCTGGGGCGGGCGGTGCGCCGCCGAGGCCTCCTCCGCCCGCTCGGGACCGGTGGAAGTCAAACTCTATCTGCGCGCATGGGCGGGCGAAGGCCGGGCTGCGATCAAGCACGAACACTGTCTTGTGGTTGCACGGGTAAGACATGGCGTAGATTGCTATTTCAGAACACTAGGGAAACTACAAGAGAGACTTCCTCAATATCCAGTCCTTTATCTGCGGGAATCCCTCTTCGTTCCAAACGCTGCACGACAGCTCCTCCACCTCAATGTTATCCTCGTGCCACTTGGTCAAGTCTGACAGTCGCAGCAGCTGCCGCACGTTGGCCTCGTTCTTTAGCAAGAGTTCTCTCTCTTCTCCTGCGAGGTCAGTCTTTGAGAAGAGCAGCAGGAGAGAAGCCTTATCCTCTCCAGCGGCCCTCGCCGCCAAAGTCTCTAAGCACTGCACGAAGTGTACGGCCACCTCCGGCAGTCGGGAGGCGTCGTTGGCGTCAACCACGAAGATAAGCCTGCGGTCCTCGGGACGGAAATAGGAGGGCCAGTTCTGTGCTAAAGCTCCTCCCAGCTCCCTTACTTCCACCAGTTCGGTGGGGAGCTCCCCCCTGGTTTTTTTCTTTCCGTCCGCTCTCTTTTCACCGACGACCGGCAGCCTGACCTGGTAGTGGCTCACTCCCACCGTGGGATGGACGAGCTGCCGGCGGTCGAACACTTCCTCTTCACAACTGAGTCTCTTCAGAATGTAAGTCTTCCCCGCGCCTTCGACACCGGCGCACACGACCATGGAGACGCGCGGGAGCACTTAAGGCTGTAGCTGTTCAGGCTCCCCTCTGGTGCTGCTGAGAGGCCATGAGGCTGCGCACTATCTTCTCGAACCTCTTTGAGGTGATCTTGTCCCCCGGGATGTAGAATGGGTTGCACATGAGCTGAGTGTAGGCGAGGTGAAGCTTCCTGAACATTTGTCGGATCTCGTTGTCCCTCAGGGAAGTGTTGGAGGCGTCCACGATCACGATGAACTTTACCTTGGTGTTGGTCACGTACCTGGAGAAAACATTGGAACTGGCGTAAAAAAAGGGGGGATAATAGACCGAACACAGAGAAGGATTACTGGGTGAATATAAGTCTATTCGGCCTCCTATGCCACAAGAGGTTAAAGTTCAATTAATTCAATAACTGCCGGGATAAGATGCTAGTTCAAGTCGCATTTTTTTTAATTGCGTTTTTTAATTGAATCCCAAGACGATGGAAAATGAATCAATTCCTCCTATGAGTCTTCATAAATTCCCAAAGGATTCTCGAGCCCCCAATGTAAGCTGGACTCTGATTGGCGAACGGGTAGTCGTGAGGGTAGAGCCCAGTGCAGTGAACAGCCTCCGTTCCACTATCGCAGCTCGTCCAGAGGCTACAGGACCAGCCGTCGACACCATCCATATCAGTAGGATAAGGCTGTCCATCCGGGGCGCAGCCCGACTCCTCCACCCACTTGGCGATGTGGGATGGCTTCTGCTCGTAGTAGTAGTAGTCCCAGGAGACAACGGAGAAGTCCGGACCGACCCCGTTGGCGCCGGGGGAGGTGAGGTCGTACTGTATGGTGCCGTCTAGGAGGCCGTGGAAGTCAATCAGGGAGACGGGAGGGTCGGTGGGAACGTTCCCGAATCCAATGAGGGGGCTCCCGGAGGCTGGGGCGATGCTGGCGACGACGTCGTTCAGTCTGGAGGCGGCGTAGTAGACGAACATCCCGCCGTTGGATATCCCGGTGAGGTGGACGCTGTCTTCCTCAACGCAGTAGGTTTTTTTGACATGGTCGAGGAGGGCCCTGACAAAGACAATATCGTCGTAGCACGCCGTCCAGTCACAAGAGTCGACCGGGTCACACTGACCGCAGGATTCGTAGCAGTGAATCTCGAACCCTTCCGGTCGGGGGAGCACGCAGGGAGGGCCAGAGGGACCGTCGGTCCTGGAGCAGTTCCAGCTTCCCCAGTTCCTCCCAGAGGAGGGATCACCGAATCCGTCGCCGTGGACCACGATGAACCCGCCGTCCTCATCGTCGTTCGCCACGTCATCCAGACCTCCTCGGTATTCTTGCGACTGTCCGTTGCCGCCCCAGCCGTGGAAATCAAGCACCAAAGGTGTTGGAACGTCGTTTCCTGAAGAGTAACCGGCGGGGAGGTGGAGCACGAAGGTCCTTTCCACTGATCCAAGGTTGGGGTCATCCACTAAGATGGAGGAGGCATGGGAGTTGCCAGGGTTGGGCTGCTGGGGCATGGGACCGCCGCAGCCGACGGAGGGGGACCCAAGGGCCAAAGACGGCAGCAGAAAAAGCAGGGTCAAAAGTGCTACCATGGTTTTATGAATCCTAAAACTCTTCGAAAACTAATGAGTAATCGTAGTACAACGCATGGGAAAATGAGCACTCCAGTACTATGCGTACCTTGTCCTTATCAGGCTCGAAAACCTTTCAAGGGGACTTGGCCTGGATAAGTTAAATAAGGGTATCTTACTCGCACATCCCACACCAAGCTAATCCTAAGCCTGATAACTGACAGGAAGACAAAACAGCGACCGTAACAACACCGACACCCACACGTGGGCAATGGGGTGGGTGGGTGGGTTACCCATAGGCTAAGGTCCCGAAACCGAACCCTCCCCCTATAAACATTTTACTAAAATTCCCACGCCAACCCCCCCCCCCCAAATTCAAGAAAATTTTGTGTTTTGGACATAAATTTCAAAGAAAAAAAAACCGCCTCCGGCGGCATTTATAAAAAATAAGGAGAAGTTCTTCATCTTCCTTTGATAGAGCATATGAGATACTATTCAAAAGAAAACTATCTCTGATTTTTGAAAAAGAATTGCCTTTTTGCTAATTTGTCCCCTACCCTACCGGTAAAGTTGCACTTTAGGAGACCGGGGCCGAAACCCGGTCCCCTAAAGTGCCACTTTACCTGCCCGTCGCCCGGGGGGGGGGGGGGGGGGGGGGGGGGGGGGGGGCGGCGG
>JAAUXV010322772.1_pt1 | contig 15124 bp, 19 predicted proteins | sample 7278181 | NCBI WGS metagenome assembly JAAUXV01 (sample SAMN14350114, study PRJNA611818) | marine sediment metagenome | isolation source: surface marine sediment (2.1m) | place: French Polynesia: Moorea | collected 2018-08
CCATAGCGGTCCGCAAGGCAATTAAGTTGATGCATATGGGTTTTGCCCCCTCAGTATCTTTCTGGGAAAGAGAGTTGATTTGCCCATTTTGTGTTTTGGCCATTAAGAAAGAGTCGCTAGCTTGCGAATTTGGTCTTTGTGATCCGATAGCAAAGCATTTTAAGATGATGAACTCAGTGTCGAGAACAAATGAAACCGTAGGTTACTTCCGGTGGCTTTTTTCTGGGCAGACCTTTTGTAGGTCCCATACTGGCAAAAAATATGGTGGAGTGAGCAGTAACAATAGCGACTCCTGAGTGTGACTGATGACGACCGGCGGCTTTTTCACCTCCTCCTGCAATCAAGGGAATGACTGAGGTGAGTGTGACTCGACCGCAGAAATTTGTGCCTTCTTCTTCTTCTTCGCCAAATGAGCGGCGGCGGTTGTGGAGGCTCAAAGTGGCATTTTGGGGACCCAAAAGCCTCGTCCTCTTCCGACGCCACTTACTTTTCTGGGAGATGAATTGGGCTGATGAGAAATGCCTCTGAGCAAAAAGTGTGCGAAATTGAGGTGCGTCTCCTTCTCCTTTTAATCAGGCGCGCATCCTTCCACCAAGTTTCTCCTTCTCCTCATCTTCCATTTTCAGGCATCACTTGACGAATTGCGTGCTTCACAGGATAATGCGGAATGGAGGAGGGGGAGGTCGGGGTCGCTCACTCACTCACTCCTCTTTCCCTTTTTTCTTCCATAGCGACCGAAAAAGAAGAGAAAATGGGGGCCAAGGTGGAGGAGGAATTGGACATGGGGCGAAGAGGAGGAAGGGATGGAAGGTCACCCAAGCGATCATCCAAAGACGCTCCTCCTGCCTTGGCTTGGGTACGTACGTAGGTGGAAAAAGAAGAAGAAGAAGAAGATGCCTCCAAAAACGGGGCCGAGGCGACACGCTTCAACCGAACGCGAAGGTATGGTTGGATCAAAGCAGACAATTTGCCAAAAGCCTCGTCAGCCAAGCAACGGGGAAGGAGAAGAAGGGGACGAAGGCCTGGTGAAAAGAGGCCTGCTCCTTTTGCTCTGCTTTGGTTGAGGCGAAAGAAAAAAGAAACCATCCTTCTTCTCGTTTCTTTAACCTTGGAGGAGGAGGAGAAGGGCTTTTTTCTCCCTCCTCCCCCTTGTGTGTTTCGCGTCGTCGTTTGTTGATAGAGCCATCCTCTCCTCCTCTTCTCCCATCCGGCCACTAAAGCATTTTTTCCCTCCCAGGCACCGCGGATTCCTCGGAACGAAGAAAGAAAAAAAGGGATGTGGGAAAAAGAGGTTGCCTCTCATAAATGCGCTCAGGTGATGTATCTGCCTTGTCAAAACGGAACGTGGAATGATAGCAAGGGGGGATTTTGTCTTTTTTTATCTCCCCGACTGCGGCGTATAGTAAACAAAAGTCGCTCAATCAAGGCGCTGTCGCTTTACCACATACAAAGATGGGTTCCTTTTATTATTCGCACCCAGGCAGCAAAAAAAAATCGGGCGTCGCATTTCAAGGGGAGGCAAAAATAGAGATCTGACGATCAAGGATGCTCCGGATTCGCCGACTTGGTTGTTCTGAATATGCGATATTTGAGTTGTTTTGAGGAACATTGTTGAATGTTGGATTGCCGATGTACCATTTCTCTCTGTTGAAGCCACCCGCTGTTTCGCTGTTGGTCCGCCAATCCCCGTGGGGCTTCTCTGGCTCTTTGGCCCATCTGATGAAGCCATATGACGAGTGTGTTGGAGGGTTTTGGAAGGACGTGTGCTTTTAATCGGGGCCGCGATTAATGATTGGGCGATCAGAGTCGAAGATGGGCATTTTTTTGGGTTATGAGTTGGTGCCCATTTTGTAGTACACAGATGGTCAGCGTAAGGCGCGGTCAAAAAATCATACCCCCGAGGCTGATTAAGAGAGGAATTCCTTTTCCACCACTCGGTCGTAGCTGTCAAAAGTTTTGTGCTAGGTGGGAAACAATGGCATCTCATGACGATGTTGTTGTTTTCGCTCTCCATCTCCGATGGCCGAAGGGGAATTTGTTCCGCGGTTGGAAACGGGGCCGATCGGAGCCGCCTCTGAGAATTCTCGTTCCCGCGGCGTGAGTTATGGTTTTGGAAGTACTACGGAGGAGGAGGAGGAGGGAAGGAGAGAGAGAGAGGGTTGGAATGCACTTTCAATCAATTTTAGTGCCGCTCCCCTTTGGATTAAAGAGGCGGCTCCCAAAACGGCCCTCCCTCTCCCTCCTACTAAGTGGGTCTACATAAAAAGAGAGAATGAAAGAGGGAAAAGTTATTAGCGAGAAAAAGAGGGGGAAGGAGAACGTGAGCTTAATTGGTGTAGGAGCGTAAAACAAAGGTTGGGAAAAGGAGGGGCGTCGGTGTGGGTTAATATTTTCGGAAATTGTGTGAGCGATGGGGCTTCTTCGGAGGAGATGTGCTTTTCGGGGTCATAAACCGCGGGAAATTTTCGCGCGGCCGCCATCAAATCCCAAGAAAATAAGAAAGGGTTAAAGTTTTTTCCAGTTGCTACGTTATTGCTTTCTTTTCTTTTCCCATACGGACCCATGATGTGTATAGTGGCGGTTACATTGCAGGAAGCGAAGGAGGAGGAGGAGGAGATTAAATTTTTGCGTGTTTGGGAAATTGTTGGGGGGAGGATCGGGGAAGGAGGAGGAGGAGGAGGGCACGACCTCAAAAAAGCCAAGCAGGGAAGGAAAAGTCTCGACAAACGCAGGGATTTTTTTAAAGGAATAATGCAACATGCATGAATTCCCCACATGTGTCGGGCAAAAAAAATTCCGTTCGATCGCGCGTGCCCTGATTGGAAATTCGACGCAGGGAAGAAATATCAAGGTTGCCGAGTTGGTATCTAACGCGGATGCCATTTGCATCCGAATTCGACAATTAGGGAAAAGGGAGGGAGGTTGGAAAAGGGGGGAAAGATCGGATAAAAGTGAAGAAAAAAAGAGGGCGGCGTCGCCTTCGGTCACCTCCGCCTTCGTTTCGACACATCTGTGCCGGCTAGCTTAGAGGGTTTTTTTTTGCTTCTTGGCCACTCCGCCACAAGAAGCACCCCACAACCGGTATCCGGATCTTGGAACGAAAAAAACCTTCTCCTCATGAATGACGTCGACGGAGATTGATCTGGGGTTTGGTTGGGAAACGGAGGAAGGTGTGTGTGCATGGTGGCTATTTTACAGTATTACCCAAGCCAACCCATCCTTTCCCCGAAAATAAGTCCCGCCACGCCTCCTCTTCGTCTTCGTCTTCTTCTACTTTCCAAAGCTCCAAAAGTTCTCTCGTTTCTCTTTTCATCCAATTATCACCTTTTTTTTTTCGTTCCTCCCTCCTAAGAGTTATCTCCGCCCTTAATTCTGCCGCCCAGCCCTTGATTGTTGACTTGATCCGAAGTTCCAACTAAATTTGGAATTAGCCTTCCACCTTTGTTGCCTTATAAGCACAAAATGGTCAAAATAGTTGAAAATTAAATGAGGTAGGCTAGGGGGAAGGCCTTTTTTGCTTGGGACGTAGGCAAAACATGCGAGGATGTCTTAAGACTGGTTCCCTTGTCGGCATCCAACCCCCCGACCGTGTGGGGGAGGAAGGAATGAGGAGCGCGTACTTTTTAATCTATTCCATTACCAGGATGGTCGGTAGCAGGCGGCGGCCAAGGCGGGGACATTGTCGGGACTTTTTTGCCGCACGCTAGTAGCAAAAAACAACAAAGGGAGCGAAAAATCACCAACTTTGGTCTTTCCAGGCAAATTAATTTAACTACATGGATATCAATGTTGTATACCAAACTTCAGAAGGTGGATATTATAAATCCTTGGCGTCGTCCCTGTCCTTCCTATCCAGCTATGCGGTAAGTAGCGTGATAGAGACAAGTTGTGTTGGTGGAATTGGGGGAGGGGGATGTGTCCTCCCACATATCCTACTGCTAGCATAGGTACACAGGATATCGGCCCCCGGCGGCCGGAGACGGGACCCATGACAGCTAATGGCATGTGGGGCAAACAAAACTTTGGTTTCCCCAAAAAAGAGAAAACTGGAGGAGGGAGGGGGGGATATGTAAATTCGGGGTTTTCAGTCTCTCCAAGCCACCCCGTAATTTGGTAAAGTGGCGGAGAGAGGAAAAGGCTCCGGCGGAGAGAGAAAATGGAATAGAGTTGGAAGGTTGGAAGATTGTTGTGACTTCTCTCAGGTCTACTCAATTGTAGCGTTTTCCAAGAAATGAGCTCCAATCCACTGTTGCCTCTCTCTCCTCCTCGACCCGTAGCTGTCTGCGACTGTCTGAATGTCTGTCTAAGAGCTTTGAATTAGTCCGGCCGTGTTAAACGGTGGCTGAGAGAGAGACCCCAAAAACTTTTTACAGCCTCTTCTTCTCAGTCAGAAAGGATGCCTCTCTCTCCTCCTGTCCATCAAAAGGTTTTGAGCTTTCCGATTTTCCCTTCCTTCATCCTTTTTTCCTGGGAAAAGGAAGTGCATTGACACGTCGGATTTCCTATGTTTGCCCCCGGCAAACACGAATGGAGATTCATCCGGAAAGATATCTGTATAAAAGAGTGAAATTCCTCTCTTTTCTCTTACCTGCTGTGATCCTCCTCCACTTTGCATTTCACACTATCTTCTCCTCAACGACGATGGTCCATGATGAGAAGGCGGGATTCTACACTCTCCTGTAAAAAGAGAAAAAGGAGAAAATTTTCTTCCTGATTTGTGAAACGGGATACGGCGGGAAAAAGAAAGGCGAATAAGCGAGCTGGCGTCATGTGCCTCTTTCTCAGTTTTTCTCTCCTCTTCTCTTTTGAAAAGAGAGAGAAAAAGCCACTCAATTTGCATGATGTTGGGGCATAAGGCACCACTGGTGTAAAGAGAGAGGAGGAGGAGGTTTGGAATTCTTTTCTTCTTTTTCCTCTGGGGTCTTTTTTGTCAGTCGAAAACCGCCTCCTCCTTTCCTTTCCCACCCTTTTGCTCTTTTCCTTCTCCCCCCTTATTATGATCATTTGGGTTCTTGTGAAACGGTCCCGCAGATTCGTTGGCTCTCTCTCTCTCTCTCGCAAGTCAAGGGGGAGAGAGAGGTTGCAACAAAAGCGGGGAAGGGACAAAAAACGAGTAATAAGCAGGCATACGTAGTATACGAAATGTGGGAAATAAAAGTGTGTCATCGCCTCTCTCTTTTATCCCCCTTGATTCTCCAAATCCGATTAGTAACGAGCCATGAAGAAGAAGATCCCAACAACAGAGGCCTCTACATCGCTTGACAGAAAACAGATGATATCTTCTACTGTACAGCTACAGCAGTTATCCGGGAAACCATGCCTCCTCCTCCTCCTCCTCTCAAAAAAGCTAGCTGAACCTAACTGTCAATTAGGGCTTCAGTCGGGCGGAGGAGTTGGAATTTCCCCTCTTTCTCTCTTCACCTTTTCCCCTCTCTTTCTTGGGGCAGGTGGATTTTTGAGCAGGTGGAAGAGACTAATTTAATTTTTGGTTTTAACGGGGCGGAGGAAGGAGGAAAGAGGAAGGAGGAGACACGAGTAAAATTTGCTTGAAGGTCTCTCTCTCTCACTCCTGTTTCCCTTACAATCAAGAAAAGAAATAAAAGGGAAAACATTTCGTGAGAGGCGGATCCTAGGCCTTAGACTGATCCAATTACGTTTTCCTTCCCCCTTTTCTTGCAAGAAAGGATGCATGACGACTGTTCTTTTCCCACTTTTTATATCGTGACGAAAGCCCGTCTCTTTTTTCGATCGTGGGCCCCCAATTAGGACAGGATTGCGTCCACTTCTGTCGTGCGCTAAAAATTGGAGGACGTTTGATTAATTGGCAGGAAGTGTTTTGTTTTGGTAAAGATAGGTTTTTCTGTCGCTTGGCGGCCGAAAACATAACAATGAATGAAATACGAGCCAGAGATCCTCCTCAAAGCCAAGGGGATATTTCAAAACAATTCGACAATGGCATTTCCTTATCTCCGTTTGACATTGACCCCTCCTCCGTCGCCGCCCAAACCTTTTCCTCCCTCTCCGGTCATATTGTCACCTCACCTCGCCTCGCCAGAAAGCAGGAAAGGAAAACCATAAAATAAAAACCACTGTGTGCGCGGGTCGGGTCGGTCGGGTTGGAGGCGGGATTTAATTTCGACTGCGGCGGAGAAGGAGGAAAGGAGAGAAATTTACAACCGGTAGCCGCCTTTACAAAAGACGAAGGATGCAATTTTGGATGTTGGCTTGTTCGGGAAAATGGTGGAGGAGGACATTCTCTTCTTTTTAGCGCGACCGACGGAGGAGGGGTCAAGAGCAAAGTTTCTTTCGAAGGAGAATGTGAAGTGCCAGGCCAGGGGAGGCCTTGCAAGGATGGTGCTTGAGACTTGGATAAACAAATCTGGCATTCAAATCCTGGTGTGTTTGTTTGGTTTGGTTTGAGCGCCGCCGTCGTTTGATCACACTTATGGGGGAAACAACAAAAGATCTTGAGATAAAGCAGCAAACAGAGGAGCTACTCCTCCGTAAATGTGGGTGGGCTGCTGCGGGGGTTCGAGCGTCAGTGTTTTTGGCATGCTGTTCATACTGCAGGCCCGCAGGAGTGGCTTTAAATTCTCTTGAGTTTCGGGGGCTTTTCCCTCCCCTCCCCCAATTGCACACTTGGGATAGATTCACCACTGTCTACGTTTTTAAACTTCTTCTTAAAAAATGACCTTAGACACAAAAGGAGACCCAACGGAAAGACGGCGAATTATGGAAATTAATTGGCGATTTCCTCCTATGCCTGCCTGCTTGCTGCCCTTGGATTCCCCTTTCCAATGTTGAGCGATCGCCGTTGGCGCCGTTGCCAAATCGTCCCCTCCCCCACTTCCAAACCAATTCCAATCTCACTTCACTGGCTGTTGCCCCGGTCGCTCTGCTGCGCGGCGGTGCGATCAAATTTGGATTTGTTGGATTGAATGGACTATCTAGAGAAGTAAATTCAAGTTCGGAGGAAAAGGCATCCTCTGAATTTTACTTTCATTGCCGAGTTTATGGGAATTTAGTAGTTGCGATGGGGATTGGTTGATCTCTTACGCAATTCCAGAGCAGATTACAAAAAAGGCCAAAATCGAAAAAGAGCATCAATTGGAGGCGATCTTTTGCGTGCGTGTGTGGGAAGACTCGGTATCTCTCTCTCCCTTTCGCCCGATTTAGTGCCAATTATTTGGATCGGTCTTTGAAATGCCCGGATAGGTTCTGAAGTGGCGGCGGCTGGTATTAAAGGGCCCTCCTTGGATCTCCTAGTGTCCCCCAAATTGGACCAGGAATGACAACAACGCCACATGACTCAAAAATTCCCCTCCTTCCAAGGACTCCCGTCCTCCCCCGGGCAAACACAAAAATTTAAAACGTGTGGCGCTCGCCCGCCTTTCCCACACACAAAATAATGTGAGGAGGAAAAAAATAAAGATATAGGAAGAAAGAAACCACCCAATTTGCATCTTCCTCGCCTTTTTTTCTTGAAGATGCTTGCCCCGATAGCACTTTTTGCTTCTTTTTTCCCTTTTCTTTTCTTCCCGAAAAAAAGTGGGAAATGCTCGTGTATAGAAAAAGGTCCTATTCCCTTTTCTTTCCTCCTCTTTCTTTGATGTTGGGCAATTCCTCTTCCTCTATTCGAAGGCGGAGGAGGTGGTAAAACTTTTTTCCCTCTCCTCTTTCTCTCCACAGCTCATTCCTCCTTCCGACCCCGAGGGGTAATTTTATCAGATTTCGTCGTCTCTCCTTTTCTTTTTTCCGAGCGCGTTTCCGCAGATAGAAAAGGAGAGAATCCCGTCCGTGGTGAAAGTAGGGAGGGAAAACAAAAAGGCCTCAAAGCGAAAAAAAACCCGCTGTTTTTCGCCTGCTGGAATGCCAAGACAAGTGTGGCAACAGCAAAAGGAGGAAGAGAGGAGACGGTTAATTTTTATGTGTGGGGCATGACTCTCGTAAGAACCCCCCTATAGCAAGAAAATGGTGTCGATTTTTTGCACATAATGGGGCATAAATCAAACGTCCCTCCGTCGTTCCTTCCTTCCTTCCTTCCTTCCACGATCAACAAACTCCCCATATTCCTAGAGAGGAGAGGCGGCGCTAATAAACAGCCTTGTCTTTTCGTGCTATGCACGATCCAGGCGAAAAAAACCTAAGGTTTTTTGCCTGGATATGTCCGCGTATAAAAAGTAAAGGGGGGGGATTACACCCCTCTTCTTTACGGTCTCCACGACTTTTTTTGGTGCGAATAGGGGAAAGTGCTGACGCCGAGATTTTTTTTCCGGGACTTTTTTTCTGGGATGCGAAAAAGTATCCTCTGTGGGTGGGGAAATATGGTAGGGGTAGGGTGTGTTATTTATGGCCACGTGTGTGACACCCTCCGCCTCTGCGTCATCCGCCTATTTTACGCATATTCCGCGTCATCGACGCATTATTGCGAAGAAATTCCATACCGTTTTTCTCTCTTTCGCAACTTGCACGCTTTCAGAAAGCTCAGAAAAAAGTCTTTAGTTTCCCCACTTCAATTGCCCAGAAATGTTCGCACCTCAATTTCTCAAAATACGATATGGGAAAAACTGCATTCTTGAAACAAGATAAGTACCCGCACAACGATCTCCATCCTGACTTTTTTGCCCCAATTTTTCTGCGCCGTTTATGCGCGAAACCGCGCGCTCGCGATGCCGATCTCTTTCCTCGATGGGATAATTGCGCAGTGTTGAGACAAGGGGCTTGTTTCCTCCCGTGATCCTGCATCGCCTTTTTCCTCCTCCTTCCTCACATTGTGCAAGGGGCAAGGAGGAGGTAGGGAATTCTCCAAGGTTTCCCACAATATTCCAACATTTATTGCCACAAAAAGGAATTTATAGGACCGTCGATTACCCTAAACAAAACTAAAGTTTAAACTAAAGAATGTTTCACAAAGATATAAGTTACATTTGGCGAATTTATTTCTGTCGAGATTTTAATCAGCGCCTCTCGCCGAAAGAAAAGAGGGGAAGAATGGTGCCCCAATAACCTGAGAGCAAAGCATCCTGCCACCGATTTCGCAAAAAAATCGGAGAGAAAAAAGACACGGAAAACTATCACACTTGACTTTCCGACAGGGGATCACTTAAAAAAGAAAAGAAACCGGAAGAGAGTTTTTGACAGATTTTCGTCACTTTTTTACATCGGGAGGGAAAAGGGGGGGGGGGCACTTCCTCCCCCTTTTTATCAAACTCTTTTTGGCTCAAAAATCCCCCTTTCAAAATATCTTTTGGTTGCACGAAATGTGGAGAAAGAAGGGAGGAGAGGAGGCATGGCATGGGACATCTCCCCCCGACATCGATTTTCCCTCAGACGGGCGAACTTGTTTGTCAGGCTCCTCCTCCTCCTCTTTCTTTTCCCCCCGGTGAAAGTTCTCTTCTTCCTCCTTTTCGTCACGATAGATATTCTCCCCTCCCTCCATTCCAAGGGATCGACGTGACTTGGGGTCCTTTCATGTACTGTACTACAGAGGAGAAATGCCTGAAGTATGATGGGTCGGTTTAATAGTGCGTTAAGCATCATTCGTGACACAAGTCGATAAAAATTGAAAACTCATTTTTGATATATTTCTTTTATTATTATAAAAGTCAAGAAGGAAATCTAACTTTCTCCCAAAAACGGATTTTTTAAAAATCTAGCGTTATGAAACCCTGCCTCAGAACCCGTCGGACCACCCGTTTCATAAGGTACTATACCACGACATAAAAAAGGGCCATATTGGTCTCGGAAGTGCCATTGCATATCAATCTGAGGATTATCCCACGAAAGAGAGAGACAGAGAAAGGCCACTTAAGGCCTCAGCCCACCGGGGAGACTTTCAAGTTTTGACGCGAGTCTCAAAAATGAAGTCCTAATCCCCCCCATTCCCCTTTGCTACCATTCTGTGGTGGTGCCAACTTTCACCAGATAGGGAGAACGGATATTCCATTTGTTTTTCTTTTTACGGCGATATTTCTCTTTCTCCTTTCTTCCTTTATTTGGCCCGTTCCTCTCCAATCAGCGCCCCACTTCATATCTCCACTCATTTCCTTTAAAGGAAGAGGGAGAAACCGAAAAAGCCATAATTCCGTTCTTTTTCTCGGAAAAGAAAAAAATGTGGGGAATTCTGTTTGCGCCCATAGGTCCGTTTTGAAGGAACGGAGCCATGGGCCGAAATAGACGGACGGGAAATTCGCATCTATCTCCATAATTTTTGCAGTTAGCGGAGAATGAAGCGAGGAGAAAAGTTTTTTTCTCCTGCACTTAGTTCGACTGGTCTGCCGCCGCCGCCGAGGCAAAAAGGATATCTTTCCTCCTCCTCCTCTCTACTTCGGTCGTTAACTTGCGGAGTTTTTCTCCTCCTCCTTCTCTCTCGTCTTTGAAAAATGCACTTGGACCGTTCAGAACTTTCCTCCATCTTTTATAGTTCTCCACCTTTTTCGCCTTGAAACGAGAAAAAAAAGAACACATTGACACTTGCAGACAGACAGACAGACCCGATATGAAGGGCCAGACTGAAGCATTGTTTGTCGTCTCGTGTTTGGTATTTCCCCCCCTTTTGGAAGATAGAAAAATCCTTCCTTCAAGGTCCCTCATATTTTCCTCCTTTTTTCCTGAACCATCATTAAAATTCCTCTCCTCCCTTTCTGCGAAAAAAATGAAGAGCAGACCAAAAAAATTGCCGTTCCTCCTCTCCTTGTTTCCTTCCAGGAAAAACATACCCGAAAACCCTTCGATTCCCCAAACTCAAACGCAAACACGAGAAAGAGGAAAAGTCGGATCAAACTCCTCTTCTCGTGCCTCTTCCTCACTCTCCTCCTCTCCCTCAGCCTTGTTTAATCATCGGTTGCCTTTCACCCATGACAGAGAAAGAGGGGAAGAGGAGGAGAAGAGAGGATGTTCCCACGATTTCCCAAACCGGAGAGAGGAAAAGAGGGGGAGATTTGAACGAAACGATACTCACGCGCTCTTCGATGCGGGAAAGGGAAGGAAGTGGAGTAAAAAGGGGTTTCCCCCCTTTTTTTGCCCTGCTTCATGCAAGCATTTGCCTCTGGGTTGGGGGTACGACGTTTCTGTGCTTGGACCTGAGCCGCTTCCGCTTCCGTTTACTCTTGCATGAAGCGCGGCGAGGGTAATATTTACAACTTGTGGGAAGTGACAGTGAGTGTCAGCCCGCAAGCACGAAAAGCCCATCCTTTTCCTTTTCTTGTGTCGTAAGGGCGTGGCGGAGAGGAAGGGGACTTTTCTTTTTTCCTTTCTCTAGATCTCTCAATTGTGTCCCCCTTTTTGATTCCATCTCGGTGACTTCTACCACACTGCCCACAAGGCATGTCCCCCAAAGCCTTTGGCGGATATAAGAACGGGGGTGGCGTACTTTTTTTCACAAAGCCGGGGCAAGCTCAAAAATACGCAGCCGCTTGGTAAAAAAAAAGCCGGTCAAGCGAGCAAGGGGATCCTTTACTTTTATTTTTCAAGGAAGGTCTTCTTTTGTTTTCCTTTTTTCTTCCCGAAAGATGTATGGGAGGGGACAGACCTTGGATGGAATTTTTTCTCCCTCCCGTGGGGGTGGAGCGTAAGGGAGGGGCCGTATTTGGCCCTTAGACATTTTTTCTTCTTCCCCCCTCCCCTTTTCTTTAAGAGGGCGGCGGCGGCGGCGGTGTCAGCGCATGTAAAGAAGGAGAAGAAGAAACACTTTAACACCGCCATCCCCACACCCACACTTGATTTTTTTTCCGCTGTCGGCACTTCAAGAGGGGAGGGAGGGGGTTTGAACTTGATCTTGAGGAAAGGATCGCTTCTCGCCACCCTCCTTCTTCTTTAAGAGCTTTGCAAACTCTGTGTACGTAGACAGAAGGAAGAGGAGGAGGAGAAGAGCGGGGGCGTATGGACTCACTATAACTGCCCTTAGACATGCAAAGAAGGAAATAAAGGGTTTCGGACAGATTCCTCCTCTCCACCCTCTTGTTAACGAGCAAGGAAAGAAAAAGACCAAAAAGGAATAAGAGGAACGAGAATGGCCCGCCCATTCAAGGACCGGAGGGACAGGGGCGGCGTAGGGTCAAGGCGGAACAAGAAAGTTTTTTTTTCTTTGGATGTGGTGTGTTCCTTCCTTCCTTCCGTCCTCTCGCAAATCTTGTTCCTCCACCCCCGGTCGGTCTGTCACCTTCGGCCAAGTTGGGCTCGGACATAAAAACCCGAGAAATATATTTTTTGTGGGGAGGCAGTATCCTTCTTTTTGGGTTCGTTCGCTCGTGTCGCGGTCGGAGGGTTTTTTTCGGGATTGCTCGGTGACATTTCGCGCTTTTTGCGACCCCCCATCCAAGGCTCACAGGCTCTGCACTGTAGTAGAAGGGTGCGGTTTTGTGCCCCACCAAACGACTCAGGATTCGACAACATGCAGTTTTACGGAGGAAAACAAAACAAGCATGTCGAACAGGATTGGCATATTTCGATCCATTCTAAACGATACGATCGTTGCGTTGCCATTTTCCTTTAAGATCTTTGTTTTTTGCTCGCGTGTCCCTCGTCCCATTTTTTTGTTTCGGGGGAATCCAAATGTTCTTCCGCGATCTATTGTATGTGGTTGTTGCAGCCCAAAACCAACAGCAGCAGTCATTTCCCTTTTCCTTCCTTTTGTTTGCAGATCAATGCATTTAATCCCTTCCCCAATTCCCCAAAATTGACTGACGTCGGTCTATCTAATTTGGCATTGGACTTGGTGGCCTCCGCTCATTTAATTGCTGCTCTTGGATCCTCTCAAGGGCTTTTGTGCATACACACACACATTCGATCTAATTCTCCCGGAGTCCCATAAAATTTATTTCCATGGCGCGCGTGCCGATGTTGGGGAATTGGTGGGATCGCGTGTCAGGTTGCTCCACTTCGCTTTTGGAAAATAAAAGGGACAATAAAAAGTGGGGGAGTTAAAGTCAATCCAAAGTCGAAACAGAAGGAGGAGGGGGGGAGGCATAAAACCCGCAATTCGAACCCCCCCACTGCACTGGGAGGCCACCCCAAACTCAGTGGCGGGTTTGGCTCGGCTGTCGCGAAAAAATGGGAATTTGCCACCGCAGTAGTGGTAGGACTTTATTATCGGCAGTGGGAGAAGCGGAAAGCGGGCAAATTGGGCAGTAAAAATGCCATCCTGCTCCGATGCACCGTTGTATGCTGTAGGAAATATGGGCCGGTTATGGGCATTCCTTTCCTCTCGGGATACGATTTTATTTCGCTCTTTTTTTGCGTCCGCCTCCCTCCCTCCTTCGGTAGGTTAGGTAGGCCTTAAAGATGAAGGGGGGGAAATATTTGAGCCTCCTTTTCCTCCTCTTGGAGCCCCATTGATCCCCTGTTTAGATGACCTTGCCCGAAAGAAGGAGTCGAGTTGAGTTGACTCTCAGATCTGAATCTACAGACGAGGGAGAGGGGGAGCTACGCAGAAGCGAGATGTGTCATCCATCTCTGCGCGTTTTGTCTCAACTGTGAGGGGGGCAAAATTCGCCTATTTTTGCGACTATTGTGGAAAAAACTATGGCGCTCTTATTTAGCGTCTGAAAGCAAAGTTTTCTATACGGTATTTTGAAGCTTTTTTGGAAGTGAGATATAATCAAAGGCTGGAGAATCTCGTACTACAAAAAATGGGCCCACTCCTCAGAGATCTTGCAAAATTAATAAGGGAAAAAGTGTGAGCGAGGACTGAGGAAAAAAGACAAATGTCATCTTGTTTGCGAACTCCCACCTCGTTTTTTCCCTTCTTCTTTCTCCTTCTCTCGAATCTTATCTCAATTGAGGACAAAAACAAGCGGGGGAGGGAAAAAGGAGGAGGAGGAGGATGCCGAAAAAGAAAAGAGTGGGTTTCGTTGCATCTATACGGTCGCCCCAAAAAGGAGGTCCAGATGAGCTTTGGGTGGTCTCAACACCCAAAAAATGCTTCAAGGAGAAAGGCAGTAATAATTGGGAGTCTCCCCCCTTCCCACCCAGCACCCAAAGTCAGTCAGAAATCCTCCCTCTCCTTTTTAAAGTGCCGACGACGATAAGCCCAAAATGTCCACAAGGATGGGGCAGGGGGACACCCAAGTCCGAAAATGGGCAAAAAATGGGTCGAAGATGCCTCCAACCCAAGTTGAACGGATGGTCAAGGTATGGAATGACAGGTGTGTGTCCCTCCCTTTGCTAAAGCTCACAATTCTCTGTCCACAATACGTAGGAGATATCTAGTGGCGTGTGTTTATATTCGCCAAACTGTCGTGAATGGCTCAGATATATTCTTCTTTTGGGCTTCGGTGGGGAGGAAGGAAACCCAATCCCAATGACTTAACCGTTGCCTCGGCTGATGGAATGCAAATCGCGACCGCAAATTTGCCCGCAGAGGGATTGATGGCTTTTTGGGCGACCGACTTTTGTGGGCGCTTTTTGGGTACGGGCGGTGGAATGGGCATTATCGCCTTAAGTGGGCCCCGCTTAAAGAAAAAGAGGAGGTGTTTTTGGGCGTGTGCCCATTGGACTCGCTTTAGGGATATGGGGGGATTATGGCGGGATCAAGTTTCACGAATGCACAGGCAGGCGGAAGGAGGGAAAATATGAGACGGAGGGGAAATAAATTTATGCGCCTTGCGGATTCCCGCAAAAGGATGCTAGATGCCCAAAAGGGAAAAGGGAATCCCAGCGTCGCCACAAAAAAGCCGTAAAAGGGAAAAAAGTGTGGGAATTCGAGAGGAGGGGAGTTGACACGGTTTCCAAAAACGGTATCAATTTCTGCTTCTCCCGACACCGGTGCTGTGGTGCTGTTGGAATGCGTGTGTGGCGACGATGCCCTTTGTCTATCTTCCATTTTTTAACACGCGGGACCTCCCCCCCCCCTTTGCCAGTTTTTTGGAGGGGGGATTCCAAAGTCAACATCAACGCAAATCAAGTTGCCCTCCCCCCTCCCTCCCGATGTAACAGCGACGGCTTTAGGGTGCCAAAAGGGGCCAAAAAACAATAGCCATCTCTTTTCTTTTCTCCTCTCCCCCTCGTTTTTTGGCCCCTTTTGGCACCCTAAAGCCGTCGCTGTTACAACGGGAGGGAGGGAGGGAGGGGGGGGGGGGCACATTGATTGGCGTTGATGTTGAATTTAGAATACCGCCGCCAAAAA
>JAAUXV010304136.1_pt1 | contig 15112 bp, 12 predicted proteins | sample 7278181 | NCBI WGS metagenome assembly JAAUXV01 (sample SAMN14350114, study PRJNA611818) | marine sediment metagenome | isolation source: surface marine sediment (2.1m) | place: French Polynesia: Moorea | collected 2018-08
CTTGACCTGTCGGCTATCGCCGCAGGTAAATACCCCCCCCCCATTTCAAGGTATGTTTGTGACCCGACCGTCCGCAAACCGCAAAGTAGCGACGCCAACAAAAACAAGAATTGAGTGTCCCATGGTCTATCTTCGCCGCAGACAAAAAAGGCACTAGGAATACGAACAGGCCGAATTTTTTCGACCCGGGCTTAGTTGTACCAGCCTGAATGCGTGCCGATATGCCCGCAGACTTTTCCATTAAAGAGAAAAAGTCCTTTTCGCGCTATAGTTTCGTAGGAAGGAAGGCCTCGAACCTGGAGAGATTGACGGCAACATCCCGCTGATAACGAGCTACAGGCCTGAGTCTACAATACCTTTTGACTCTTCTTCGAATAATTTTGTGCCGTACTTTTACGTTAACTCCGTGTACGTAGTTGGTTGTACAACAAATGCTTCCCCACGAAATATCCATGTGAAAAAAAGAATCAGAGTAGACCACACCACAACTAGGAGTTGAAGAAGATGGGCAAATGGCATTTCCGCTTTCCCTTAAATGTCGGATTTGTACTAATTGCAGAAAATTGAGGTAGGGTGCTAACCGGCTGCCTGAAAATCGAGTTTGTCCAGACACGCCCAAAGTAAGTGTTCTTTCATGTATTTGACAGCTCACAAGTACAGAGGAAATAAGGAGTAATGAAATGAGTCTTTCGTTCGCTCTCTAATATAACGTATACTCTTCGAAAAATATATCCCTTACAGTCAGCATCAAGATGTGAGCTCCGTAGAATCGGAACATTTTGTAGCGTGTAATATGTGTGTACTATACGCACAAGACTCACTTCATTTTTTTAAATCGGACAACAAAGTCTGTTTTCCTGTTTGAGAAATATATTCATAGACTTCTTCTGTGTATTCATGAGTCCTTGTAGGATCAATAGCAAGTTAGCAACAACTGCGCTGCGCTGTTTGTCGTTGCGCGTACAGAAAGGAAGGACGACTCTCAAGATCACCTACACTCAAGAACAATACTTTTTGTACTCTGTCGAATTACACTGCTTCTCCTCCTCTCAGTGGGCCTTATTCAACGGGGAAACGTGAGGTCCATCGTCCTTTTTCCTCGCACAAAAAATCGTCACCGGATTCTTCTTTCCTTCTAATCTCTCGCGAACGAGTCTGCGAAAAGGGGGATGGAAAGGGGGTGCCTTGCTACCTAACGCACGAATTTTAGAAATTCGCTTTGAGGAAGTTTGGCTGAAAATCTTGCAGAGAAGAGGGGAAAGCTTGAAAACTGAAAAGGTTAAAATGCGACTGCTTAAAGTCAGGCAAAGAATTCTATTTGGTCACCTCTTCTCTTGGCGTAGCGAGACAGACTTGTCGGTTGGTTGAGAAGTTTCTTGAACAGAAAAGAACGAACTGGGAAAAATCCTTTACCAAAGAAGAATACTCTTGAATCCAATGTAACTAATCACTGTTGCGATCCGTAGTAGCTTCTGTAGCTTCCTGATGTGCCCCTTTCTCCGTGTCTCCCTCTTGAATCTTTGGCCTTGTCGTTGGACCCTCCGCTACCTCGATAGTGGTGGTGTTGGTGGTCCCTACCGCCCCTGTTGTCCCGGTGGTGGTAGTCACGATGGTGGTGGTCTCGGTCTCCCCTCCGCAAGTCCCTGTCTCTCCCTCCGCCGCCCCCTCCGCTGCCACCGCTATCATTCACCCTGTGCGGCTGGCTTCCTCTCTGCTCAAAGTAGCTGCGGTTTCCCGGGCTGTGAGAGGAGGAGGAGGAGGATCCGGCGTTGGAGGAAGACGAGGACGTGAAGAACTCCCTCCTCCTGCTGCCGCCCGCGCCGTCTTCTTTGGGGTATTCCCGAATGGGCATTGCATTTCTCGGAGCGCTGGAGGAGGATGGTGGAAGAGGCGGCGGCGGGTAGTTGGGAACCGGCGCTGGCCCTCCCTGAGAGGTCGAGGAGGGACGGGGCGGAGGTGGGTGAGGTGGTCCAGGCGGCCTCGCGGTCGACTGTAGACTATTGCTGCTCCCCTTTGGATAGGGTGCCACTGGGTAGTTAGACGGGTAGCTTGGATACTGGGTGGGAGTGAATCCCTGCTGCTGCTTCGTCGCTGTCGCTCCTGAACCTGAGAAACCGCTGGGCGGAGGATGCGGCGGTCCCGAGGCTGCTGAAGGCATGGGCTGAACGGAGGAGAGCTTGATCGGCGGAGGTGGCAAGTTGACTTTGTCATGGTTTCCGCCGTCGAGCTCGGGCGTGGAGTCTCCTTCGTCGGTCACTGCTGCTCCCTGCAGTCTTCCCACCAGCGAAGCCGGCACAGCCGCCACCGTGGAGGCAGCAACATCGGCAAAGTTGGATCCAGCGAGGACAGAGGCGGCGGCGGCGGCTCCAGCAGAGGCACTGCCGTCGGATTCTTCGTCGACGGTGAGGCCAAACTCCTTCTTCAGCCTTTCAGTCAGATCTTCTCTCTTCGGTTCTGCTGTTGCCTCGTCTGCAACAACTAAAAAGAAAACGAAATTAATAAAAATGCAATTAAAGGCTAATGTAATTAAGCGTACCCTTCTTTTTGACATCTTTTTGCTTCTGTTCCAACTGCTCCAATTTCTCGAAGAGAGGAAGAGTGCTCAGGGTCGGCGTTGCTCCACTTGCAATTTGTTCATCCATGGTGGGAGTTCCGGGGCCCTCTTCTTTGTGATTTCTTTCCACGTTCGCCAGTGCAGGCATTCTGGCAGGTTGTTGACTACCTTCCTGCTTTTTCCTCCTCTTGTAGTCGGCCAGGGAGACTCGTCGCTTCTCTTTGGGTTTGTGTTGCAGCGCGTGGTGCGCCATCATAACCGCAGGATCGATCCTCTTGTCCATCTCTGCCCCAGCAAGTTGATTTTGTACCGACATCACTGTCTCATGTCTCAGCTCCTTCTCCGACTCTCTGGCCTGGAAAGCGGCCTCTCGAACTTCGTTCTTGGGCAGTCCATCACCGTAGGTGGAAGAAGAGCCTGTTACAATTGTCGAGGCAGATTCTTGAGAGGCAAATCTGCTTAGTTCGGTTTTCTTCTCAGAGAAGTCCCCGTCCTCCTTCTTATCTTCCAAGTACTTGGATGACTCGTTAGATGCTTCCCCCGAAGGAGACATTCCTGCAGCCGCCATGTTCAGTTCTCTCTGCTTCTTCGTGGCCTCAATTTCTTTTTCTAGCTCTTCGATTGAAACTGTCGACTTGAAGAAGGACTTGAACACCGAACTCGGTTCAGGCGTTTTGATGGCAGGAGCAGGTGCAGCCGGAGTGTTGTTCGGTGGAGAAGAATCTGGCGAAAGCTGGGTATTTGATACAGACGGCTTGGCATCGGAGAAAGATTCCGCGAAAGTGTCTTTGCTTTCCTCCTCCTTTACTTTGGTTTCTTGCTCTGCCATAGCCTCCTCTTTGATCTCGTGTGTTTCGTCCTTGGTTTCCATACTCTCCTCGCCAGCAGTCTCCTCATCCGCGCTGGGTTCGTCCTTGCTATAATCAGATTCCCCCCCGCCTCTTTCACCGAGCATGTCCTCCATGGCCTTGTCCAACACTGCTTCTAGCACCATGTTGTGAAGCAGTTTCTTCTTCAGGCTGTTAGGCTGGGTAGCAGCAGGTCTGGCGGAGGCCATATTGAATCCATCTCCGCTGGCGGACGCCGCCGCGGTCGTAGAGGGAGTAGTCTCCTCCGTTGTCAAGGCACCCACTCTGCCGGGACTCTCGCTTCCGTCCTTATTGTCGACGTCATCCTTGTAGCTGGCGAGCCTCCGCTTCTTGAGGGGAGTGACGTAGTCCGCCTGGCCCTCGCTGGTCGGGCTGTTGCCATTAGCCACCAAGGCGACTGTCGGAGGAGGCGGAGGCACTCCAGCCTCACCATCCGCCGCATTGCTGTTGCCCGCCGCCGAAGCCGCTTCCGTGTGATCCTCGCTGATGGCCTGACGCAGCCACCGTTTCTTGGCCGAGCAGACGGACTTGGCCGGGCTGAGGGGCGCCGAGCGGAGAAGGTGGGTGGCGATGCCGGGAGGACTCCGGCTGCCGCGGAGGTAGCTGGCAGAGACATCGTCGTCCTCGCCGCCGCCGCTGCCTGCCCCTCCTCCCGCCTCGCTCTCCTGGAGCCAGTCTGACATCATGGACTTTTTTGTCTTGGGGAACCTGAACGGCCCGTTGCTGTTGCTGTTTGCCGTGTTGGGAGTGGAGGTCGATTCGCTGTTGTTCTTGGCGCCTCCTCCTCCCGCCCCTCCGAATCCTGGCATGACGCCCCCCTCGGTCTCGGAAAGGGCGGAAGCAGACTCCCCGGAAAGGACTCGCGACCTTCTCCGCTGCGGAGTGGACGGGCCGCTCTTCCTCCCTTTCTTGTTCTTGGACGATTTCTTCGACGGATGCTCCTGCTTGCTCCCCCCGCTCTCGTCCGCCGAGGAGGCCTCTAGATTGGAGTCGTTCTGGCTGTTCTTCATCGAGTTGCTCCTTCTCCGCTTTGTAGCCGATGACGTGGTCTTTTCACCAACATGCCCATCACCATGCTGCTCCTTTTTCCTTTGCTCGGACTTCTCCATTGCTTCGATGGCCTTCAAGATCATCTCCATCTTCCTCTCCTCACGTGACTGTGAAAAAAAAATAGTGAAAAGATCAAGGTGATGCCAAAATATGCATAGCAGAAAAACTTTCTTCGAGTTGGCAGGCCGATAATTAAAACCTAAACTTATCCAGTTCCCAAAAACAATTCTTGAAATTGATTTGAATTTTAAACCCACCTTGGCCTTGTTCTTCATGGAACTCGAGGCGTCGTAGTTGATGGTGTTGACCCCCACGATGAGTCCGCTGTTGTCCGGAAGTCCCATCTTTGCCGGGCTCGGCTTGGAGGACTTGGATGGAGAGGCGGGACCGTTGCCCTCGTGATCCCCGTTCAGCTCGTTCTCCGAATGGTTATAGTCCACATCCTCGTCCTCGTCGTCATCGACAACCGCGGCCACAGACTTCTTGGGCACAACTGGTTTCACCTTGGGCTGAATCTTTTCCTTCGAGGGCGCCTTCTTGGCCTTCTTCTTGTCCTTCCGCTTTTTGTCCTTTGCGAGGGGTGTTTCAGACCCCACTGCGGCCTCCGTCGGCGTCGGTACCGCCGACGAAGGAGGGTTGCCGCCGACCACGCCGTTCATTGGCTTCTTGTTGATCTCGCGAAGGTCTGCGTTGATGGACTGTAGCGGAGGCTCCCGCTCCCTCGGCACCGAAGATCCCTCGAGGGGCAGCAGGATCTCCTGGTTCTTCTCCAGCGTCCTAGAGGTCACTATGAAGAGGTGCAAGGATCCCTTGTCGACGACGTGCCTAAGCTCCGCGTTGGGGTTGCTCGAACGCCGGCAAAACCTAGCGTCATTGCCGTACGTCCTCCCATCCAGGCAAATTTCCAAAGCGTCGCCCAGGCGGTATAAGAAGACGTGGGCCGGGGCGAGCCGACTCCCGCCATCTGTCCCTGCCACCTTCGATTTTGACGGAGAAGAGGACTGGGCCCTGAACTGAGAGGACAGCATGAGGCGACCCTTGCATTCTATGATGGGCGTGCTGGTGGGCATGCTGGTGCTAGCCGTCAGTATCTGAAAAGAAACAGTGAAACGCATGAAGCTCTGAACACACACTAAACTCCAATCAAGTAACAAGGGGGAAACATTAGAGAGTTGGGAAATGAAATTGCGTGTGTGAAAACGTTATTCTAAAAATTAGCTATATGGCGGGACGTCTTCAAAAATCATTTGCTGGTATCTGTGGACCTCTGGTGAAAAAAAAAGCCAGGAACAGAGTAAAAGGCAGCAAGCATGTGATGGACACCACTTTCATCTCCCAGCTAACGGCCACTCCAAGTCGCAAGAAAGCATCAAGTCGGACTGCAGAATCCAGCCATACAGGACCCCGGGGAAGCTGAACATTGCAATGTCTTTCAGCACCAGCATTTTGTGTACAAGATGTGGGGCCTGATATGGGGCCGTCAATAAAAAACAAACAACAAACAGGCGAAAACATCGAAAACTTGAGGTTCATTATTTCTTTCTTGCCTTTACTCCGTTTCCTTTTAGAGACACGTTGCATTTCATGGGGCCACCAATGACGCTCGGCCGGAGGTCGGAGGCTATGCCACCGTTGATCTTGTTCCCTGCCAGCCTGGCCCTGAGCTCGGGAGAGTAGTGGTTGGTCACCGCCTCCTCGTACTGGTCTATCCAGGACCGAAGCTGCTGGCTGTCGTCCAGTCGAGGCTCCATCAGGGCTGCAGTATCCGAGTCCGCATCTTCATCTTCATCGTCCTCGTCTTCGTCTTCGTAGTCGTTGTACGACCTCCGCCGCACGAACTTGCTCTTGATGGTCACCTTCTTGTTATCTGCAGGTCCTCCCTTTCCGGAAGGCTTTCGCTTCTTTTGCTTCTTACTCGAGTCCTTGGACCCTATTCCAGGGATGCCCTTGCTGAACTTGAGGGCCCCCGCGAGCAGGACAGAGGCGCTCTTGCCCCCCTTGAGCTTGCCGCTGTTGAGCTTCCCCTTGGAGGTATGCTGGAGCGAGCGAATCATCTGTGGGTGGTTCCGGCCGCCGAGGTCCTTCTTGCCCGAGGATGACGACATCTTCTTTCTGTTCAGCTTGTTGGCGCTGGAGGGCGAGTCGTCGCTGGAGCTGGAATTGTGGAAGAGCTCCGTCCGCCTCCGCGACTGCAGGGCCCTCGCTCTCTTCCTGTCCACCGGACGGGGCTTGCAGACCTCGCACAGGTATTCGTCCGGTATATTGTTTCGGTCCAATCCCATACACACCACGTGCTGCCAGACGCTGCAAGAAAAGAAAAAAAGAAATATTGTGCCCGCCTGTCAGGAACCGCAATAAAAGAAGTACTTACGAGCACTTATCACAGCAAATCATGTAACCGTCGTCGTGAAGGAAGTCGCAGATACAACGGGTAATGGAGTCATCTTCCTCCTCTTCCTCATCGTCGTCATCGTCGTCGTCGTCCCCCAGATCAGCTTCCTCCGGAGCAGTCTCCGTGTCCTCGCCGGCCTCCTCATTGGTATGTCGGCCGCCTCCCACCTCAGCCTCCCTATCATCGTCTCCGCCAGACCCTTTTCTGGCCTTCCTCTCCGTCCGGCTCTCGGCCTTTGCAGCCGCAGCCGCGGCAGCCGCGGCAACTTCCTCCTCCAGCGGAGCCATGGGACCCACGCCTGCCTCTTCGATGCTGGCATGGTTCTGCTGCTCTCGCGTGGCGGGCTGGGCGGGCACCTGGCCAGAGTTGCCCACCACCATGGAGGAGGGAGGGAGGAGGGAGCCAGACGACGTTGGTGACGCCGTCGCAGCAGAAGATTGCGGCACCGAGGAGTGAGCTGCAGGCACCGACGACAACGAGGGGACCACCGCCGCGGGAGATGGGCTTTGGTTGGCCAGTGCTGCCGCGGCCAGAAGGTCGGTGGCGGCCAGGCCGAAGGCGCTGCTGAAAGACGAAGAGGTGTGGGGAGGAAGAGAAGGTGGGTGAGGATGAAACGAAGGCGGAGGAGGTGGAGGCTGTTGCTGCTGGAGGTGGTGAGGCTGCCTGCCTGGGTGGTGGTGCGGCGAAGGAAGCGCACCAGGAGCGGCCCTAGAGAGAGCAGCCGCCGTAGAAGTGGGATTGAAGAGGATGGTATTGGGCGAGGCTGCCGCAGAGACAGCCGCGGCGATGGCCGCTTCTTGCGCGGCCGCGGCGGCTTGCTGTGCCGCTATCGCCGCCACCTGCCCAGGAGAGGGTGGGGGTGTCGGAGGAGGACGCGACGCATAGTTGTGGTCCTGAAGAGCGAGGCACTGTGAAAAAGATAGAAAGAGACATGTTTCTAGAATACGAAAGGATATGGGAGAAATGAAATTAGGGGGAAATGAAATTAGGGGCGAATGGAGGTTTTACAAAAATTAGCAAAAGTGCAGGCTCCATTCAATGGATGATTTGCTGGTGGCCGAAGACCCATGGGGATGAAAGAAAGCCATGAAAAGTGCCCAAGCTGCAAAGGCAAGGTCTGGTTCCTATGCTCATCTCCCAAGCTCATCTCTCATCTAACAGGTGCTCCAAGTCGCAACGACATCAAGCCGTGGACTGCAGAATCCCAAGTCAAGCAAGGCGTCAGGAGATACAAACTCTGAAGAAGACATTTGTATCCCAGCAATTTATGTGAAAAGTTGTGACTCTTGACTTGAACCTGTCAATACAAACAAACGAAAGGATATGTTTTGTTCTCCCTTTGAAATCGATCGGGAAAGGGCTTTCTCCCTACGGTAGTTTCACCGAGTGTGGTCTTGCCTTGCTCAGCGTTCAGTGGCTGCTAACAAGTAGCCTGGCAACAAAGTAAGTCTAGTGAAAAGAGTGCCCTCAAGCCCTTAGAAGACGCAATGTACGGCTCTCTACTGGTGCTACAGAAAGTCATCGACAATACTTACATTCCATATTTGGTTCCTGACTCCCCCGTGTCCGCCTCCCCTCCCCCGCGGAGAGCTGTGGTGCGCGGAGCCCCTCCCACTAAGGTGTTGGTGGCCCCTTCCGCCTCCGCTGTGGAAGCGGACGGAAGGTTGCCCTGGAGCCGAAGTGGAACGCACGGATGGAGATCCCTCCCTGTCAAACCTGTGGAGGGAGAAGACGTGAAAAAAGAGTTGGTTTTTTTTTCCAGTTCTTGCTATGTCCGCTTTGCGTAACCCGGTAACATTTGCTTCTTCTGTCGGAAGGACACACACATACTGTGACAGACACAGCAGAGGCTTACATTAGTTTCAGCAGCGAAGTGCTTGGAGAAATGTGTTCCCCTCTGTAGGTTTGCATTTGTTCCGGCAACACAGTCTGTTTTCATGGCAAAGGTTTTTGGAGCACTTGTGTGCAAATGCAGATATCATGCAGGTTCTCTTCCTTCATGAACTACCTATTCTCCTCGGGCGAGAAAATACGGAGAGTGGAAAATAGAATGAATAATTTCTCACCCGTCGACTACGCTGTGCTTATGCCTTGACCTTGGGTGCAGAGGACCCCTGATGGTAACGGCGGAGGGCATTCGGTGCGGCCTGGTGCCAAGGAGCTGCTGGTGCAAGACGCTCGGAGAAGGCGTCAGGATCTTGGAGGTCGCCGACGTTGACGTTGTAACGGCTGCCGTTGACTGGTGCGGCGGCTGGGGCATCAGGTTGGAAGGCGGGTAGGGCATCAGGTTCCTGTGTCCCCCGCCGGGGACGCCGGGCCCCGGGGGAGGGGGAAGCACGTCCGGCGACGGCGCGGTGGGCAGGATCCCGGGAGAGGGCGACTGGGGCAGCATCGACAGGGTGTGCGCCGGAGAGGGCACCCTGCCAGCCGATCCCGGCGCCGATCCCACCAGGAGAGGCTGCCCCCGGGGTCTTCCCCGGTCGGGCCCGCCGGCACCGGCTCCAATGCCCGGTAGGGGAGGCTGCCCCCCGCTGTGAGCAGGGGGAGGAGTGGGCTGCTGCTGGGCGAGCAGCCTTTGCTGCTGAGCGGCTGTGATGGCCCCCACCCCGATGGGCACCTGCGGGAGCTGGTGCTGCCTCACCGGTGATTGCGGGAGGCGGAGGGGCGGCCGCGACGTGAGGGGAGAGTGTCCCCTAGGAGGCAGGGCCGACTGCCGCACTGGGGACTGCGGCAGGGGAGGCACCTGGATCATCCTTAATCTGGTGTCGCCCGCCGCCAGGGGAGCCGGCGGCGGGTGGTGCTGCACTATGTGCTGCTGTTGTTGCTGCTGAGCCACGGCGGCCGCTGCCGCCGCCTGCTGCGTCTGGTGCTCCGCGATTGACGTAATGGTGATGGTCGACGGCTGTGGCTGCGTTTGCGGAAGGATGGCCGCTGCCGCCACCGTTTGAGTGGGGGGCTGTGGCTGTGGCTGCACTGGCCTGGGCACGTTGGCAGCGGCCGCGACGGGCATTCCCGCGGTGGGGGATGGCCCCGAAGGCTTCTTTGCGGCGCTGAGAGCGACGGGGCCTGGGGGCGCCCCTCCCCCGGGAGGCGTCGACCCATTGTCACTGTTTTTCGAGTTCACTGGCACGATGAGACTCATGTTGCGTTCTCGCTGTCTGTTCCGTTCTTCTTCCTACTTCCGAATGATGACGGTCTTGACCTGGCTGCCATCCCTGACGTGGCCTGCGGCGGGAACAGGAGAATGAACGGTTTAGATATGGCACCACGAGAATGTGCGAAGTATCTAAATTTATGAGGGGTTGGTTGCTCTGTGAGTGCCGACTTATCGCACTCTCCCAAAACAATACGCAAACGAGAGTCAAGGTTTTCCCTCCTCACTTACTACTACTGTACATGTCCGCCCTCCCGCCCCTCACTTGGCGCTATCTACCCACAAGCACACACACGCACGCCCCCCCTCCTCACACTGGTGGCTATTTTTCCTAGAGGAGCTCCTGCCACCACCTCTGCAGGCGCACTTTTCCTCCCGTGTTTGCAACAGCAGCAGCGGTACGTGCGGAGAGAATAATACCTATAAGTACACGCACACACACACATGAAGCGTATGCTGCAGGAGGAAAAATCCGCCACCTGGGGTAAGCGCCAGAGCACATTGCTTGCTACCTGGCCGAAGTTGTACGTAGGTATACAAGAGAAGGGAGAGAGGCGGAGGAGAAGAAATTGGGAGGGGAGGGTTACAGGCAGCAGCTTCGCAGCTCGAAACCTAAACGCACAGACGCACGCAAACCAAACTATACGTACATGTGAAGAGTCGACGAGGCTGGAACAGGGACCAAGCGATTCAAGGTCACTACTCCCTCGCGCTGCTCGAGCAGATACGACGGCGGAAGACCCCTTACTTGCTGAAAACATCTTTTCCCTCTTCCAAGTAACCACAACATGATGATGAGTCTTGGCGCGAGTTTGAAAAAGAGGAGAATAGTGCTAAACAAAAGCCAAAGCTAGTAAAAGGGGCCTCGCTGCAGGAGGGAGATGAGCAGACCACGTATCTACTAAGTTTGTGTAGTAATGAACAGCGAATGAAGTCTCGACAGTGGTATAAGTCCTATATCCAGATAAAACCTGGTCTACTCCTTTAAAAAGGACTCCATACTGGGTCTGCACCGAGGTAGGAGTACTCGAATAACAAGAGGCAACAAGCAACTAAAGCGAAAGGGCGAGAAAAGGAGAGGCAAGAGAGACACAGGTAGCAGCTACTATCTCCCCCTGTTTCTTTTTTTCCTACCTGGATGGCTAAAGAAGGAGAAAGATTACACACGAAAAATGTATTTTGGAGTAGAACCCGCAATGCTACCGGTATATATCCATAGTATGTGTGTGCACACAAAACAACGAATTTCGTACTGGAAAAGTGCGCACGTGAGCGTACATTGTACTGTACTCCAGATCAAAGGACGAATCGACATGTTCCAATCTGGTATAACGGGTTCTACGTTGTACACATTCATCCCAACAGCTGTATTTTTCCCGCACAAAGTTGACATACGGCGGGCTATTTTTTTAGGGGGGGAAGCTCAAGCCTGTTGAACGAAAACAAGGCTCTTGCTTTCTAGCGCTCTGTTGTTCGCCGAAATCGATCCGCCATCATTTACCTGGACAATAGTGGCGTACGTACTTGTATAAGTAGGCCACAAGTGTGAAGACCCAAGTCCCTATAACTCTGTACACTCCTTCTCTCCCAATTTCTTGTGCACTGTTGTGCGTGTGTAGCTCAAGAGAGCGGGTTTGGGCGGCGAGGGCAAGGCGGCACGAAATTCGGTGCTACTAGTTGTACAACTACGCGGAAAGCGCCGCACAAGTACGTACACTACGCTGGTCCAGCCCTCCCTGACTACTACTGCCGTGCACGACCGCTGCAGAGTGAATATAAAGAGCAGAGCTTCCCCCATCCACTCTACCCCGGCTCCGCCTCTCTCTCTCTTCTCTCGGTCTTGTTCTTCTTCGTCCCGAAGGCGACAATCGATCGCCGCCGCTTCTTGCGTCGCGAAAGGGGGGAAAGAATATCCAGGCGGAGAGGGGAGGCAGCAGCCAAAAGTGGCGGGGGAGGAGGACGGAAGGAAGGAAGGGTGCTTCACCCAGCCAGCTACACACCCAAGGGAGGAGAGCAACTTGAGAAAGCAAGCTCCTCGTCGTCGTCTGCGTTGGCGGGAAAGAAGACGACGACAGAGGCTTCGGTCTTTACAGGAAGGCAGAGAGGAAGACCTCAAGCCATATTGCACTCTTTCTCGTGCTATGTGGAGCTCTCTCACAGAGCCTATGGCGTCACAGCGCCCCTGGATGGAGGCAGAGGCTTTAGTTCAGCCCATCTCTCCCCTCTTCTCTAATATTGGTGGCCAAAGAAGCTCGAGCCTCGCCTCTCCGCTCTACGCTACGCAGGATGCAGCTACCTCCGTTGGGAAGGGGACTCACTCACTTCCCTGTTAGCCGCCGAGGCTACCAAAGAAGAGGGTTGGATGGAGGCGGGCAGAGGAGACAGTGGATCGAAAGCCTGCTCTGCCTCATGCTAATGGGAGGAAGAGGGCAAGGACACGGAAGGGGGAGGAAGAACAAGAAGCACTTTGGCGTCGAACGGGGTAAAAGATGCTAAAAGGGGTCTGCTTGCTTGCACACTAGGCTCGACCGAATAAGATCCAGGGTTCCAAGTCCTGGACTTCTTTCACAGAGCTTCATGGCTAGAGGGGATGGAAGGGAGAGTAAGAACAACTTTTCCAGCCTCCAAAAGTCGACGGGATGGTCTTTGGAAATAGAACACTTCCCCGAAGCCTCCCCCTTCGTCACGGCATCGACTGCGCAGCAAAAGAAAACAGCCTAAGCTTCTCCTAACCGGAGGTGGCGGACCCCTTATCGCACCAAGCCCCCCTTCTTCCCCGGTGCGTCAGCCGGGTCAATCCGGGCGGGAGGCAAGGGGGGCAACTGAAATACGCACCATCCACTCCGGGGCGAGATTAAGAGCGCTTATCGCCCCCTCCGCCCGCCCAGGCGCACTCAGCAAAACACCCAATAATTTGAGGTGAATAATGTACCGGTCCAAAATGCGGGCAAATCGGGGCGAAACAATCCCGGAGGAGGGACAATCGAACTCCCTGCTTTGCAGTCCACTTCATCGCCAGACAGTAGCTTACCTTAGAATAAATATTCCAGTTTGGGCCGTCAGTGACCGGGCGCACCGGGAGACGGAAGAGGACAGACACATTTAAGACTGCTATGGGATCCCGGATGAGAGTGGAGAAACCCGGAATCTGACCCAAACCGAACAAGAACAGGAGTGCCCCCCCGAGCCCAGGCAGCCCAACAGAGCCCGCGCCAACGAACCACTCGACCCGCAAAAGTTCCCCGGGCGCTTACCTGTCTCGAGGCCCCGCCGGGTGCTCCCGTCCCGGCCCGCCGGGCTCCCCGGGCGCCAGAGTTTCCGAGGGCGGCGGAGAAGGGGGCGTCTCGGGCGGCCTCGGGCCGGCACGACGCCGCCAAAACGGCTCCGGGGGACCCGGGGGGGTCCCGGGAGTTTCTCTGCGGTGGCCCGGGCTCGTCCGGGCGCCTGACAGTCGAGTGTTTGGCCGTCGGGTGTCTCGGGTCCTTTTCTGGGCCGACGTAGCTGACGGCAAGATGGCGAGTGCAGAAAGGCAAGAAGGAGAGGAGAGAAGGGCGACAGCAGAAGAGAAGAGAAGAGAAGAGCTGTTGTGAAGAGAGCAAAAGGAAGGAAGGAAGAAAATGCGCAGCAGAAGAGAGAAAAGGGGAGAAGGAGGAGAGCTCTGCCTGGGGGGAAGAGAAGGCACTCCATGGAATGGCCAGGAAACTCCTCTCAGCCAGGACAGCCAGTTCAGCCGGAAAACCCTTCTCTTTAGGCGGACGGGCAGACACGGGCGGGTGGGTCACGAGGGCGGAAAATCCTCCCACCGAGCCGTACGTTGAGCAAGCAGAGATCGATCCACGTCAGGAGCGACGCAAATGGAAAAAAAGTATTCATTTTTTGATTTTTTAATTCTTATGGGCTTGTGTCACCGGTTGAGAAACAATTCAGAGCGGCATGTTGGACTAACTCGATATACACATGCTGTGGTTCATGCAAAAGAGGATTGAAGGCGTTGGAAATTAGGTAAAAAGACGCAGAAAGAAAGGACTAGGCATGGACTGAGGTAGGATTAGTGCTTTTCAAGCTTGAGTCTTGCTGCTTGCCACAGAGACACGAAAGTTTACAAGCACGAAAGTGTGAACTTGCGGTTTTCCGCAAAACCTGCGGATTTTGAAGGACTCTTGCGGAAATTTTTTAAATTCTTATTAAGAAAATCCGCAAAATTTGCGGATTTTTAAGCCTCTTATTTAGTAATTTGCGGATTTTTAACATTTCCTTGCGGATTTTGATCGAAACCCTCTGGTCACACTGGCATGAACCAGCGACTTGGACCTCTTGCAAGTTGCATCCATGCAGGGATTTAAATAATAGACAGTTTATAACAGTCCATAATAAAAAACCAAGGGTGAACGAGAATCAAGTTCAAGTTACGATCTTTCGCATTTTTCCGTATGCATTGATGGGGAGGAGAAAGGAGAGCGATCCAGGTATCAAGTTATGTGATATCTCTTTTCAACGTACTGAAAATGCAAAGTGCTAATCTGAATTTTACTTTTTTATGCAGTAAAAGGAGTATCACAGAACTAATTATGCACTTTTTTGGTTTGGTTCCGGGCTAATCTGCATTTTACTTCTATATGCAGTAAAAGGAGTATCACAGAACGAATTACACACTTTTTTGGTTTGGTTTGGTTTGGTTTAGGTTGGGTTTATTGAGAGATTCATGTCAACTTAACTCTCAATGTTCATTCACAAACAACAACTGGATAAGAGAAAAGCTTGTTCAGCATTCTTGGCTCCTGAACCCTTGCATGACAGGAAGTCCACAGTCCCGGCTTGAAGCATCCTTGCGACTTGGAGCACCCCTAAGCTGGGAGATGATCTTGATGCAGAATCCAGTTGCTTTCTTGACTTACACACTTTCCCTTGCTTCTTTGTCTCACAAGAGGTCCTGGGTCACCAGCAAACAGGATTTGAAAAAGGCCCAACATTGGTCTAATTTGTGAAACACTTCTTTTCTTGCATAATTTTATTTCCCAACTCCTATGTACTTTTTATAAGGTATTAGTTGTTAGCATACCGTGTGACCGGAAATGAGTGCGACTTTTAAAATA
>JAAUXV010022890.1_pt1 | contig 15101 bp, 20 predicted proteins | sample 7278181 | NCBI WGS metagenome assembly JAAUXV01 (sample SAMN14350114, study PRJNA611818) | marine sediment metagenome | isolation source: surface marine sediment (2.1m) | place: French Polynesia: Moorea | collected 2018-08
GTGCATTCCGACCGTTTTTTTTCGATTTGGCTATAAAGTTCAAGTACCTAAGTAGGGTATGTAGGTTCGGTCCTGCTTTCCTCCCTTTTTTCGCGAACTTATTCTTGGGACTGCTTGTCATATTAGCAGCAAATATTCTTAGTGCTTTGCTGCCTACCGGAGCAAGAAAAAAGCGTGCAATACGAAGAAAGTCAAAACAAGCAAGGAAAAGTAATTTACACTTTTTGTCAACATTAATTTTAGCAATACGAAAGCGGAAAGGGAAAACGAAACCCTACGCCTTTTTTTCAATTTCGGAAAGAGAAGAGGGTCCGGCCACCAAACCTTACAAAAGTCCTTTTCCGCTCAGAGCGACCGTGACTATAGGCGATAAGATGACTTTCAGACTTCGGAAATCTGTGTACAAAATGAATTCATGATTGAGGGGACAGAAAGCACCTCTTGTGTGAGTTGTTCTATTAGGCAATTTAATATCGGGACAGGTGTAAAAACACGAAAGAGAAACGGATCGTGAAAAGGAGCGAATAGCTCCTGCTAGCGACGACGAAGAAAATAATGTTGAACAATCTGTCTCCTGCCTAGTGTCTAGCGGTTACTGTAATGGTAGGGTATTTCCATGCGCCAGGCAAAATCGAACTGGTTAGGTCAACAGTGTCCAAAACAAATTGCGTTCCTATCCCTCCTCCTCCCGCCCTGTGTGGGACCAATCCATTTCCACTGCCCGTTTCGGATTGTGTCTTCTTCTCCTTCTTATCTCCCTCGGTGGGTGGGCACACTCAAGTGAGGACGACTTTTCTGGTCATTTTCCGTCCCATTTTTCTCGAGTGGAAACCGGGGGGGAGTCAATTTGAATGGAATGCCTTTGGGAGAGACACCGCTGGACTCTAAATTTGGTTTGGCACATGCAAGCAAGAAGGAGGACAGACGGACTGTTTCTGAAGCATCGTCGCGGAAAAGCGAATGGTGGAAAACATCGTTCAATGATCCCCTCACTTGTGACAGCTACGCGCAGGCTTCGAAAACATCTGAGCCACAATGTCACATTGCAGCTCTGAAAAGGGTTTTGTCGCTGTAGCAGCAAAAGACAAAGTTGTATTGCAGTATAAAATATTAGGAACATAAAAGCATATTAAATATTAGGAACACAAAAGCATGAACACAATATTGCCAAGAAAAGCCGCTGGAATCTTTCCCTACTTGGTTTTCTCTGCTCTGGCACTATTCCTGGTTTCTCTAGCGAGACTGTCATTCTTAGGAGGCTCTCATTTTGGAGGAGGCGAGCAACAAGTATTTCCTTCCCTACAAAACACACCTACCGGTAAGAAAAGACAAGCAACATCCAAACAGTAAAATACCCAAGAAACTAAGCACATGTATTGGGTTGTGTACTTGTGTAAGTAATAAGTTTCCATTTTTACATCGATGCAAAGGAAAATACCGCCTGCCAGATGCGATTGTGGCGGGAGCCAGAAAGTGTGGGACCAAGTTCTTCACCGAGTCCCTAGGTTTGCACCCTCGAATTATCAAGGGTACCAACAAGGAGTACCATTTTTTTGACAAGCACTTTTACATGGGCTGGGAAGGCTACCACCAGATGCTGTAAGTACAGCCTTGAACATCCCTTTATTGTTCATTTTGCACAACCTTTTTTTAAATAATGTTAAAAAATTGGTGTATGCGTTCAAAACAACTATTTTAAACAGAACAAAAAATGGGAGAAGGAATATCCCTCAGAATGCGCTTCTGGTGGAGAAAACACCACAGTATCTGAATACTCTGGGGGCACCACAAGCAATAGCTAAAGTAAATATAAAAAAGAGCAGCAGACAAAAGCAGGAAAACAAGAGAACAGCGTGTTTTCCTCCTTGTTTTCTCCTGGCAGTTGAAGGCCCGCGTGATTGTGATTCTGTGCGATCCCGTAACCAGGGTTTTGTCAGACATTTTATCATCTGCATTTATCAACAAAAGACCTCTTGGTGAAATGGTAAAGTTGGCACTTGACACGAGAGGAAATATCAACACTTACTCAACATTTATATTTTCAAGTGCATCGTTTTTTTCTTTTTCTTTTTTTAATTACAAATACTTTGTTTTTCTAGGCTTCTACAGTAAATTAATTCCCGAATGGCTGGACCACTTTAAAGTAAATTCAACACTCCTCTTTATTGATGGGGAGAATCTCGCACTGAAGCCCTGGGAAGAACTAGAAAGAGCTCAGGTATATAACGACACAAAAGACTAAAATATTTTATATATTTCTACCCTTATTTTCTTTCAGAATTTCCTAGGCCTGAGGCGGATGATCACCAGGGAGAACTTTTCCTACAACAGCAGCAAGGAGTTCTACTGCCTGAGAGAGAGCGGATCCTTGCCTGGGCAACATCCCTGGAAAATGCGGTGCCTGACCCAGAAGGGCCACAGAAACAGGGAGGCCAACTTTGACCGGGGGTTCATAGAACAGCTGAGGCGACTCTTCCGCCCCTTCAACCAGGATGTGTACCGGATGGTGGGGAAGGACTTGGGGTGGGACTGAAAGGAATATTGGTCGAGCTCATGTTCATAATTCCAGTGTTTTTTTTCTTCAAAAATAGAATAAAACCACTTGTTTTCCAAGATTATGGACCCTTTCCGCAGATTCTTAGGCAAACTCCTGCCAGCCACCAATCAGCGAAAATGCGCCCGACAGACTTGACTGCCTTTTTTTTCGGGGACCGTAAATTAATTCGGGACGGCTTGAGAGCGGCCTCTGCCCTCGGCACGGCGGCCACTCTCCATTTGCCGTCGACGACGTCTCAAACATTCCTCCAGATAACGAACATTTTTATCGCCTCTCTCCACTTTTTCGCCCCCTTCCCCGCACACACTCTGCGCCGCGGGAGGGCCTCACTCCTCCGACCGACAGACCGGGGGTGACATTACTCGTGCGGCGGCGGCGGCGGTAGTTGGTGGGTTATTGGGTGGCCCCCGCTCGCTACTCCGGTGGCGGTCCGGTCACAGAAGAGGGGAGGTCGACTTCCAAGGAATTTTGGGGTGGTAAATTGGATTCTCCTTCCTAACGAGGCGGGGAAAGGAGTGTCGAAATGAGTGCGGGACGATTAATCAGTCTTTATACCGACGAAATCTCTTTTGCTTTCGCTGGCTGTGTATGGGAGAAAGAATAGGTGAGGCGCATTCCTGATTTGATAGGATCGATTGATGACGAAGGGATTGTTGGAAGCCCAAACAAGCTCATCATTCATTTGAGAGGATAAGGTTTCTTCGGACCAATGAATGGAAAGACCCGGTGAATTTGTTTTCCTGCAAAAAAGAAGCAACACGTTGTTAAAACTAATTTCTTTCCCGCATACCATGAATGCCTGCATGAATGTTGTTGGCGAAACAAAAAAAGTTCCGGGCAATGGAAGTCTTTGAAATTAGCACCCGAAAAGGGGGGCTTCCGTTAAAAAAAGAAAGAAGGGAACGACGGCACCAAAATAAAAATGTCAACGGACTCTCTCCTTCTCCCATTTGTAGTAGCTTGTGTGGCCTTTTTCTTTTTTCTCGTCCTTTCGGTGTCGTCGGCGCCTCCCTGCCAGCGGGAGGGCCATTGAGGAGGTCACTCGCTAAGGACGAGAGGTGGAGGAAAGTCGTCACTTTGAAAAAAGAGAGTTTGGATGGGCTGGAAAAAGAGTCCTTTTGCGCGGTTTCCTGGAAAAGAGACTTTTTCCCCCCTTTCCACCTTCTCGTCGGCGATCTCTAGCGCGACCGTTTGAGGCGGCGGCGCCGTTTCTTTCGGGGGTCGTGAATATATCAACTCTTTTTTCCCACCCAAAATTTCCTGGAAAGATTTTCCGGTGGTCGCCAGACAGTCGGAATCAAGTAGTTACGGGCAATGAATGGCCCAAGGCGTCGGCATTGCCCTTTTTCTCTTTCTCTGTCTCCCGCTCATTTTCGGGTATAAATAGGCCCATTACCGTCCGCCCACCTACTTCTCCTTTCCCCACGAAAAGCCAAGAAATAATTCTTTTTCCTCCTAGTCACGACTTTCCCCCTCTCAAGACCCAAAAATGAAGGCCAATCAAAGCCCTCCTTAATAATGAGAGATCCGGCGGCGCCGACTCGTTTCGGAAATGATGATGACTCTTCTTCTTTACTGTCTTCTCTTTCGAAGGGGGTTTCTCGGTCTTGGCGGCACAGTCGGATCGGACAATCATTTATTTGTACATCATCATTCGGGAGGTATCTCTCTCCCCCTCTCTCCCCCACGAAGGTGCGTTTTGTGTGGTGACACAACAAAGGAGGAAAGAGGAGGAGGAGGAGTCGGCTTTTCCGACAATAAACACAAGGGGAAAAAGGAGGAGGAGGTGGTGGGAGAGGGGAGAAAAGGCAGTTTACCGCTCACAAAGGAAGAGGAATTCCACAACTCATAGACAAAACAGAAAGGTGTGTGAAATTTTTTCAGAACTTGACCCTGCACTACGCTGGAAAGCATTGGTGAAAAGTGTTTTGAGATCTAGGAACATAAAACATCTATGGGTCCGTCTTTGCTCCCCAATTTCAAGGAGCCCCACCACCACCAAAGGAGCGAGAGAGTGTGTGAGAAGAAGAAGGGAGGAAGGACGGTGGCTGTGGCGGCCCTGGGAGCAGGTATTTTTTCTCTCCTTTCATGACATTCCTCGCATTCCAGAGGAGGGAGCAGAGAATGAATGAAGACGGGAGGAGGGCCCTTCTTTCTTCTCTCTTCCTTTTCCTTCTTCTTCCACTTGATTAGCGGCGACGGATTTCCAGAACCCGATTTCCAGATTGGAAAGTTAGTCTGGGGTCGGGGATTTAATTTTTGAGCTTTGTCTTCTATTTCTGGCAAACAGAAGTGAGTCACGCAGCAGATTCGCTCCAATTTCTCGCTTAAGCATCTTCGCCAAGAAGACGAAGAAACCCCTCCAGCTTTTTCTCGGTACGCTTCCATCATCATCTCCCCCCAAACTCCTGACTGATAATTAGTGTGTATCTCGGTAGTAATAATCGGGTCGGGTGATTCAGCTCTTCCTACGTTCAACAGAATTTTCCCTCCCTATTGTCTTGGTGCATTTCTCCTGGAAGAGGGGAGGTGAAGTGAATGAAGGCTTTGGTTCTCGCGTACGCGGAAAGATGCGTCACAAGTGCACCACCTCCAATCCCCCTTCTCCCTTTTCCACCACCGTGTCCCCATCAACAGCAGTTTTCTCGCGAAACAGGTGGAGAAGGAAGAGCATGGGAAACACCATCGGTTGAAAAAGGCTGTCATGATTTTACTTCACCTCAATTGGAATAAGACTTTATTGCACTTTTTGTGAGTTTTCGAGTAGTTAGTGATTTTTCAGGTCTGGCTCGCCTTCTTTTTATCGAGGGTCGACGACTTCTTCGTGACTTCTCGGTCGCTAAGGAGATTTGAATCTTCCTTTTTTCCCCCGTTTCTTACTTATTCCTCATTTTTTCGGGAAACGGAATTCGTCATCGAGAAGTAACTTAGAAATCAACCTCGGCTGATCCTTCCGCGCGTTCAAGGCGATTATTTTTCTCCTTATTATTATGCATCTGCTTATACACAACTGTGGTTTTTCCGTCTCCCATTCAAAAAGAGGAGGAGAAAGGTGAAAACGTATGCAAATGACCCCACGTCAACTCCGCCGCGGGGAAGAAGAAGGGGATCAAAAATTTAAAATCCCCCGAAATATTTGATTCTGACAGCGGCCCCAGACTTCTGAATTCGTCTCACACGCGGCATCCCGGATTCGAAATCGAGAAAAACTTTCCCGTGGGAAAGTATTTATGCAAATCCGGGGGAAACAAGAGCGCGCCTTCGTTCGGAGCCCATAAACTCCGCAATGGGCCTTCTTCCCTCTCCCATATTCCCCCGCATGAAAAATTATCGCGGCCGGGGAAATTAACAAAGCGTCCGTCTGAAGAGGGAGAAAAGTTGGGGCAACGCCCATGTCATAAAACCAGATGAGAGAAGGAGGAGGAAGAGAAGAATGAGATGAGATGCTTTTGAGCGCCTCTTCTTCTCTTCTTTGCCTCTCGTGCCCAAACTTTTTTCCGAGAATAGAAACAACCTTTACTTCTTATTATCCTCTGGTTCTTGTCTGCTACAGAAATCAATTAAATGAAATGCCTTGACTACGGAAGCCGCCTTTGCGTATGACAATGATGGTATAAAATAAAAAAACAATGTTGTAAAAAGGAACGAAGTCAAAGAGTGTATTCTCATTTTCTACCAAACATGAGGTTGCCAGGACTAAAAAATCCCAAATGAAGCCCAGAAAGTAGAGTAACACGCCCAAAGAGAAAACATTTGCGCTCCCCAACGGGCCCATTAGTACTGTCATTTTTTTATGCACACAAAAAAGGTCTCTCCTAGTCCAAAGTGTCAAAAAAAAGAAATGTCCTAACAATGTCAAGACTGCCTGAACCTCGTCTTCAGTTTAGGTGTTCGCCCATGCGTACTCCCCCCAATCCTTTCAAGGAGTTTTATGGAACAACATGCTATCATCCTACCTCCGCTCCTCCACCATCCACGGGCTCCCCTACGTGGGTAAGAGGGACCAGCGCCCCCTGTACAAGGCGGCGTGGCTGGCGTGCGTCGCCGTCAGCCTGGTCGTCGCCGGGATCCTCATCGCCAGCAACGTCCAGAACTTCCTCAACCAGCCCGGCGTGGTCAGCACCGTCGACATGGCACTGGTCATTGTGGGTTTACAAGCTCGTTGCAAAAAAGGAATGTGTATCAGTTTTGTTTTCCTACAACAACTCTTGCTCAGGAGAAGCCCTGGATGCCCCAGATCCTGGTGTGCCCGGAGAGTCCGAACCCCACTGCCATGCTGATGAATTTGCTAAAGGCCAGGCCGGATTTGGTGGATTTCTTTCAATTATGATTTCAAAACTACAACTTAAAAAAATTACTTCTCAGATAAGTGACCAAGCATTGCAGGAGACCACCCGCTATTTCACCCGTCTGCAAATCGCACACAGACAAAAGCAAAACATGGACCAGTTTTTAAGCGTTGGGGAAAACATCTTTTCCTTGCTCATGGATACCAACATGTTCACCCCTTGCTTTGCCAACACTACCGAGCTGACGGAACCTTGTGACTTCATACTTGCTCTATATTCCGTCAAGCAACGATTTTCCGGCCGGTATTGAATGGTTAAAATGTATTTCCTTGGTAAATATTTAATTTGGTTACATTTTTGCACAAAATGCACAGGTTGAAACCTGGCGAGGTTCTTCTAGAATACGCCGCGGCATTGTCAGTTTCGAACGCCTACGGACCCAAGCGCTCTGCCGAAGGCCTGAAGCTTTGGGTGCAAGAGAAGTACCACGTTGTGTTGGAAGACGTAACTCCTGGAACCCCGGTGGATGCTTGGGAAATGGCGCAGCTTTATGTTGTATTTTTTCCACTCTTGGTTGAATCAAGCGGCCAGGTGCTCCTTTGACATGTCCATTTGTTTTTTGTTACTTTGATATCTCTTATTTTGATCACTTAATTTCAGTGGAAGGAGGCCCCGTTACAAAGCCTCTCGTCCTACTCGGAGTACCCTACCTGGGAAGTGACCAGAGACAACCTCCCAGAGATTTGGGCCTGGCTGATACAGTCTGGCCTGTTTGAGGAAACACAGACAGAGGAACGAAATTCTAGGCATGGTTTCAGGATTGATGTCAAGAGCGAAGATTACCTGCGAACACGATACGTCAAGAACCTGGAGGGTCTCATTTCTCGCACCTGGCTTTGGGCCATGAGGGACCATCTCGGAGCCTCAGACGCAGACGAGACCGCCCGCATCCTGTCGGCCACCTTGGACAAGGCGGACACCCGCCAATCCGCCCTCTTCTCGTACGCCAGACATTTGGAGCGAGACCCGTGTCGCTCCGAAAGCGTGAACGGCACTAAGGAACCCAAAAGTCTAATAAAAGTGCTCTCTCCATACATCTCCTGTCTTATGTGAAAATTACCTTTCTAACATTCTTTTTCAGGGAATATGCTCATCAGCAGTTACTGCACTCTGCAAAGAATATTGCAAAATGATCCTGAAAAAGAACAGCGAGGAGAGGCAGCAGAAACTGTCGGAGCTCTTGACTATGGGATACACAAACCCTGTTTCTATATCCTCCTCCTCCTCCTTCTCCTCCGGCGCCTTGGGAGGAAACTTCCTCTCAATGTGCCAACATCCTTTCGACAGCGTCAAAAGCGGAGAGGGCTGCTGGGAGAGGGTGGTCAACGAGAGGGGAGTCTGCTTCTCCTCAAGGAACATGCTCAACATCGTCCCCGGCCTGGGCCCGGACAGCTCCACTCATATCCTGGTCGACTTTGGCCGATACTTCAGTGCACAATCTGTCCTCCCCGGCCTCAGGGCATTCCCCGGCTGGAGGCCCATTGAGGAAAAGCACATGTCTGTCACCGTCGCCCCCGCCTACCTTGACACGGAGGACAACCTCTTGACTGCCTGGCCCCCCAGCTTTGACTTTGCCGTCAGCATCAATGGGTAAGAAAATAGCCAAGACCTACCAGCACTTGGCCAGCTTCAAATAGTGTCCGTATTCTCAGTACCAATGCCTACTACGCGCTGGACGTGACCACCGCCGTGGAGGGGGTGGGCAACGCCACCGCAGAGTTCAGGGCCATTGCCCCGTCCAGGAGAGACTGCCTCTTCCATGACGAGAGGGAGCTGGAGTTCTTCCCCTCCTACTCTGAGGGCAACTGCCACCTGGGGTGCTCCTGGAGGATGGCAGAGGCCAAGTGCGGGTGCGTGCCGTGGTACCTGGTCGATAGGTGAAAAGTCTGCTTCTTTCACCGGAAGATATATTTCGCACAACATGGGGCTGTACGCAGGTTTCCTGGCACCAACATGTGCGAGCTGTATGGCAACAGGTGCTTCGACAGCATGGTAGAGAGTAGGTACGTGCTCACTGGGAGGATTTTCAAGGAGTGCAGGACCAAGTGCCCTTTGGACTGTGTCAACGTTGTCTACAAGAGTCGCTTTGACAGGTTTGGATTTCGCCTCCTGCAGCCGCTCACTGCATGTCTAAAGCATTTCTTAATTGTCTGTAGATCTGAGAACTCATTGTACCCAAGGGACATAAGCTTCGTCAAAGAATACTACCGGTACAAGCGAGTTCTTGAGTCTCAACCGAAAATTGTGGCCGACATAATCTCCAACATTGGGTAAGAAATATTACATTACGCATTTCATGCATGTCTACATTTCTTTTACCGATACTGTTTTGTTATGCAGATTAACTGCATACATGGAGAAAGAGGACGTAAACAACAGAAAGATCCTTCTGTTGAGACCAAACATCAACGTAATGAACTTTTTCTCGTACGACCAATTCTTAATCTCAAGAAACATTCCCTCTTCAGGAAAAGCTGGCCAACCAGGTCGTGCGCACTGCCACCATGACCAAGATAGACTTGGTGGCCAACACCGGGGGCACCCTTGGACTCTTCTGTGGGTTCTCCATCCTCAGCCTGGTTGAAATCCTGTATTGGTCGCTCAAGTATCTTGGAAGCAAGTGCAGGAGCAGCAGGAAGAGCGCAATTCTCCTTCATGGCTAGTCATTCCCTTTTCTCTGCTCCTCCGTATCTTTCATGCTGTCCTTAAACATTTTTAATAGCTTCAATTGTATCTCTTAAATCTTGAAAATACAAACGTGCATGATGTACATATACAGTTGCTTTTGTCCGCTGCTTTAAAACATGAAAAAGTAATTCAGTACTTTTTTAACTTTTTTCTTTTCGAGTGCGTTCGGCGATGATCATCTTTTTTTGTAAATTTCTGCCGAACACACAATACTGTACACAAGTGCAAACAAAGACTTTTGTCGAACATGTAAAACGCTTCGTGCATCGTTAATTTGCCAATAGTGAATGGAAAAAACGGAGCGAATGTGTCTTAATGTTTGCTTAAGCACAATTCTGTTTAAGTTGCAAAGACGTTGGTGGCAGGGTGAAATAGGACGACTTAATTAAAGGGAACCATCAAGTTGGAGCCTCCTACTACTGTAGTCACAAGTTTGCAATTAAGCGCTGCTTCAGACCACGCCCGAATGTTACATATGTGCAACCTTGCACCCCATTTGTTCATTACTCTGACGAAGAATCGTACAATTCTTCGGTCACGGAATATTTCCGTACGGCTTGCCTAGGTGTATTCAGAGCTAAAATCAATTGCCGTTCTTACAAGACGTGGCAAGCATGTTGTCCCGGTATCTCCGCGCTTCTACCATACATGGTTTCTTTTACCTCGGCCAGGTATTCTGTAGAGGTCAAATTTTATCGACATAAGATTTCCCTACTTTTGACATTTGCAGAAAGGAGAACCCTTTCTGGCTAGGGCGACTTGGTTCGTTTGCATTGCCACCAGTGTCATATTTGCCAGCGTCCTCATCAACTTCAACTTTCAAAACTACCAGAACCAGCCCAGTGTGGTCAGCGGCGTGGATCTTTCAATTGTCGTGGTAAGAACATTGAAGCTTCTTCTAATCAATATAAAAAGGAGATCTTTAGCGTGTCTTTCATGTTCCTGTAGGACAAGCCATGGATGCCACAGGTTCTGGTTTGCCCCGAGACGCCCAACCCAACGGCCATGTTCTACCATTTCTTGAAAGAGAATCCACACTTGGCATAGATGATCTACAAAAAACATGTAATATTTTTTAACACAAAAAAGCTTGATTTCAGGTAAGTGACGCGGCCGTCACCGATGCCAACAAGTGGCTGGCCCTTCTCCAGGCGGCCAGCGTGGAGAAGCAAAACAAACTTGCTGTTGAATCTGGCGGATATGCTACTGCTGCGACTTTCCGGTCAAAGTGCAATGATAGTTCAAGTGGTGAAAGAAACAAAGACGCCTGCGACTTTGTAGGCTTGCTGAAACATTTTGTTTCGTCAGGGTACATGTATCTACGTACTGAATGCACACAGGATAAGTGTTTAAGAATGTTTTTTTTGGTAGGCGCACCTCAACGGAGGTGTTTCACCAATATGTCGCTACTCTTTTGCTGGGGGGGAAAGAAGCGCCCGAGAAAACGATAAATGGTCTGAAGTGGGTGGAAGGCCGCCTAGGGGGAAAAGGGGCGAATGAAACGGAACAACAGCAAACGGAGGTCCGCTCTGATGAAGTTCTGCAGCTCTACCAATTATTCTTTCCTGCATTTGAACCCGTTGAAAATGAAGAGGTAAAAATGTTGTTGTTATATTGAAATCTCCCCCACGTACACAACAATCAATGACGCAATTTTGTTTTTTGTTTTAATTTATCAATTCCAATTATTTTTTAAACCTTATCCTTCAATAAAAAAATTAGTACAACTACAAGCTTGCTCCATTGCGGCCCCTAGCGGAATTGAGCACCGAGCGCAATTGGCGGGTGACACGGCAAAACTTTGGCGAAATGATGGCCTGGCTTGTCCTCACAGGACAGTTTGATGACAGGTGAACGGACTTTGAAATAATTATCACGATGTCGAAGAAACCATTGTTTCCAAAGATACGATCTTTGTTTCAATGAGTGCCATTTCCGTAGTATTAAATTACTACCACTGGCTTATTTTCTATTAAAGGTTTCTCAGTTTCCTCCAAGACTCCGTCTTCATTGCAAAGTACCACCAAATGTTGGAGGATGTGTTGGGTCGGGCGTGGACCGATGCAATGAAGACTCATTTGGAAGTGGACACGCCGGAAGAAGCAATCGCGCTCATCAACGCGGTGCAGATGAGCAGTGGCTATAGCTCAAAGCCTATTTTCCATTTAGACTCTTTCGACTTATCCTACGACCCATGCCCTCGGTACTCAAACGATACCGATCCATTTCAAATGGTCCAAAAAAATTTCCCTGAAAGATAATCAGATGTACCCAACAGTATATCATACTTTCAGGACACTTGCCTTACGGTCCAGACCGAGGAGTGTAAGGAGTATTGCCAGAGCGTCGTCGGAAATCTGACGCCAAAAAGAAGAATGCAAATTGTCAACCTGCTGGACATGGGTTCCCGCACCTTGGGGTCTGTGGGTGACCCGGCGACCTGTAGACATCCACATGAGGCCTCAGACTCGGGTGCGACGACGGCCTGCTGGGAGAGGGTGGTCAACGAGTGGGGGGTTTGCTTCAAATCTAGTGAGGCCAAAAAAGTATCGTGTTGGTGATCAGTTTCGTGACCATGGATGAGTTTGCAGGTCAATCGGCGCAAAACATCGGAGGCGTTGGAGTCAAAAACGCTTACCAATATATGTTGGACTATGGGTGGCACTTTAAAATTAGCAGGATTTTGCCTGCTGTGAAAGGAAAGCCCGGCTGGGGTAAAAGTCCTGAGAGAAACTGGAGAGTTGGAATCATTCCAGCCTATCAAGATACGGCAAATAGTATAGTTGCTGGGAACCCTGCAAAATATGATTCAAGGCTTGGTGCAATGTATGATCAGAGCAGAGTGTGCTGTTGAAGTAATTGACTATATTAGCAATATTTTCATTAGGTTATCCATCTGGGTCAAGGACAGGCCTGTAGTGGATGCCCTTGTTGACATAAAGTATGTCATGGGTACCACTGATGCCTTCAAGAGCCTTTCCACTGAAAAGCGAAGGTGCCTCTTCCCAGATGAAAAGGTACTGGAACATTTTCCCAGCTATTCAGAGGGAAATTGTCTCTTAGAGTGCACCTGGAAGGTTGCTGAGAAAACTTGTGGGTGCGTGCCATGGTTTCTTAGAAGCAAGTAAGCCTATGACCTACATTTGAATTAAACTTGCATTTCACTTTGAGCCCCCTCACCTTTTTTCCCCAGGTTCCCTATGTCAGAACTGTGCGAACTCTATGGAACAAAATGTTTTACTACAATGGTGACTGAAAGATACCTTCTCAGCAGCCAGGCCAATTCTGCTTGCCAGCGTCTGTGTCCTTCAGACTGCGATCAGTTGATTTATGATACAAAATTTGATGATGATGGGTAAAACCACAGAATCGTACCTGTTGCGCTGCACAGCATGACATATATATATAAATTGGCATCCTTGTGTTTCAGAGACTTGTTGCCTGTGAATGAAGCTTTCCTTCAGGACTACCATGACCTTGTAATTTCATTTCAAAGCAAGGATGTGCACAACATGACATCCTCCATCGGGTACTACTTTATGGTGCATCATTCAAAATACCCCAACTAAAGAACAACCAAAAACAGGGCAAATATATTTCTCCGAAGTGACGATGGACTCCAGACTATGGTCAGAATATTACGTGTCAGTTTACAGGTCGGTGGTTAGTTCGTATTTTCAGGGGCACAGGGTCTGATCATTTTTAAATCAGTATTTGTTATCTCTCAGAACAAGTTGACCATGGAGGTCACCAGGACTGCCACCATGACCATGGTTGACCTCATCTCCAACATGGGCGGCACGCTCGGACTCTTTTGCGGCTTCTCCATCCTCAGCGTCGTCGAGGTTCTGTACTGGGCAGTCAAGTTCTTGTGCAGCAAATGCTCAGGCACCGCGAAAAAGTAGCAGCTATGTCTGAGTTTCCGATTGATAAATGTGCTTCTGTCGGCGCACGGGCATCAAAATTCCTTTCCTCCCTCTCTCCCCCAATTCGATGACGATCGAATACCGCCCTGGAGCATTCTCCCACACTTTTCTTTGTATGTGTGTCGGAAGGAGGGAAGAAGGGGAAAATAAGGCCTTCTTCTCCCTTTCTTTCTTTTCTCTAGATGTTCATGGTGCGGGTTTGGCTCGTGGAAACATTGTGTTCGTACAGTAAACAAATCCTTTTAGTTGTTAAATAAAAGTCCCGAGCATATCAATTACACGTATAATATAGCGGTCAATCAAGGTTCGGAACAATTTGCCTGCAAACATATTTTTGACTTCACACACGGGATCGCGCTCATCCCTATCCCACTCTCCGCTACACTCATAAGTTATCCCATTACCGCATTCCTTGCCTCCTCTGGAGCGGCTCGCGATCCACACACTTCTTCGCTCTCCCACGGTTTTGATGCGAGATTCGGCCAACAGATGAAAGCGGGCGAGGGCAGACATGGAAGCCATACGCAGACAGTGACAGCACAATGGGGGCCAAGCAAAAAGGGGGATATGGCGAGACTTTACGATTCAGAATTCACCGATTAAGAAGAGCTACGCTATTCCTAACAAATTAGCGCCGAGAAAGTTGGCGAAACCCCCTTTGCGTTGGATCCATGCTGCGCTTTGAATGTTTGAGCATGAGGAGCTAGCCGCCACGTGATAACTTTTCGCAACCCTCCTTCTCCTGTTATGGGCCTGCAGGAATTTCCCCGCTGAGAAAAGGGCGCCGTTCGCCCAAATTACCAAGAGGAGGCCCCCCGGCCCTAAGCCGTGTACGTAGCACGAGCTTTGCTTTGGGCTCCTTCTCCTTCCGTCCCGCATTCTTCCGTGACGCCAAGAGAGAACGAGATTTTCTTTCGAGTAAGAAAATTGCCACTTGCTTCATTATTAAACAATTTTTCGAATCTACAAATTAATTTTCTATAGTACAGTCGGTATTTGTTGCACTTTTCCCAAACTAAGAAAAAAAAGAAAATGGCGAATTTCACGCCCCCTCCCCCATCCCATTGAGATTCAGCTCCTTCCCTTTACGATCTCCGCCCGCCGTTGGGGTCTCCCACGCAAGCAAACCGAAAAATTCCTTTCTCTCCCGCCCCTTTCTCTTTCCCACCGGAAATAGGCGACATTTTTGATGCCCGCTCGCTCGCTCATAGGCAATTATTTTGAGATTTCTCATCTCCGATTTCGAACGGCCGAATCGGGCGACACAAGACGAATTGCGCCCTCTGAATCGCGAGGCTTAGATGCCGATGTCCAGATTTGCCGCTCGACTTGACCCCAAAAAAGCCAAAAAAGCTGTCACATTCTCCTGGATTAATGGAAACATCCTTGGGAGAAAACATGGTATTGTTTGGAATGGTTTTGTTTCCAGCCCTTTTTATTTTTTCCCCACATGCTTCTTCAAACTTCGGGGGAAATAATGTAGTTGGAGGGCCGGGCCCAGACCGTGATTTTCCTCACACAATGAAAGTCACGCAATGATAATGATGGGTGGACATCTACAGACGGCGACACACAATGGAA
>JAAUXV010037065.1_pt1 | contig 15033 bp, 14 predicted proteins | sample 7278181 | NCBI WGS metagenome assembly JAAUXV01 (sample SAMN14350114, study PRJNA611818) | marine sediment metagenome | isolation source: surface marine sediment (2.1m) | place: French Polynesia: Moorea | collected 2018-08
CAAAGATCATCGTAGGTCTATCGTCTGTTTGCGATGTACGGAGCAGTATTAGAGGGAGTGGTCTGATGATCTAGGAATGATGCACAAAATCGTTTGTTCGTCTCTCAAGAGGCCTCTTCTGCCCCTTGCGTCCGATCATTGACACTAATTGTTTTATATTGGCCTCGATTATACTTTTTGGGGAGCGTCACCTCCGGGAACGAAGCTGCTGACGCTCGCCGCGAAAGGAGTCGATATTCGCGTCATGCGCGTCTTGAATTTGAAATCGTACTATCCTCGAGCATCCTTGAAACGTGTATAAGTTTGCCGTAGAAAAAATAAATTTGACGTCCTCGCAAAGTTGTTGCGAATTTTTTCTTGGGCACCTCTGAGTGAACGAATACGTTCATGAATAAAAAATTGAAGGCCTGTAGAGCTCGTGCGCTTTTCTTACACAGATTATGCGCCTTTCTCCATACGTCACCACGCCATGTGGGGTTTCTCTCAATTCTGTATGGCTTTCAAGGATGACACGCGCGCGCTCTCTTCCATATCAGGATACGAAAGGGAGACTTTCCAGAAAGTCACCTCCTCCTTTGAATTAAAGGGGGAAGCCCGTTGCGTTCCTTTCAGGAGACCCTAAACAAGACAAGATCCGTACGACGACGACAACGTACAAGAGTTTCCAGAGGAAATTTAATACCTTTCCTGACCTCAAAGCAAAGGACAGCGCGCACTAAGAAACGGCAAAAGAAAATGTCGAATAAAAACTACCGTACAACTTTTTATATGGCCTCTATCCACTAATTTTATTTTACAGGAAGGCGGGGTGTGGCGAGACCCCTCATCCTCCCCCGGCAGCAGCAGCAGCAGCAACGGCACCGACGTCGGCGGCGACAATTCTACCGCTCCGATCTGTCGCTGCCCGTCGCAGAGGTTCCTCCACTCGGGGGAGGCTGACATGGCGTTGGAGCTCACGCTATTCGTAGCGCTGGTAAATTCGCTTCCCCTAGCTGTTTGTTTGTTTGTTTGTTTGTTTATAAGTTGTCCACGTCATGGAAATATCGCGCATTTATACACAAATGGGAGATACAACGAAAGGCTTCTGCAGCATTACGTCTCTTGCATGGCCTGGATCTTGTCCATGTCTTGACGCATCTTTTCGACTTCAGAACTCCTGGTTGGGCAATGATTGTGATGCACATCAGTTGCCTTGTTGACCTGGACGCTGTTCCAGTGTTCCTAGTGTTCTTGTTCCACCAGAGGTCTTTGGCCACCAGCAATTGATTTTTGAAGAAGCCCCGCCATATGACTAATTTTTGAATAACTTCTTCTTGCATATACTTTCATTTCCCAACTCTTTGCTTCCCCTAAAAACAACCCAAGTTTTTGAAAATTTCTCAAACTTTATCCTGGCCTACTTCGCCGCATTCGGAGTGTTATTGGTGGTGAAGACTGTGTGGGAGGCGGAGTGGAAGAAGGAGGAACTGCTGAGGCGTGACAGCGAACAGGAGAGCGCAATGGTAGTTACATGAAATTGACACAGTTAATTTCCCAAAAGTGTCATACCTTATATCTTCTTTTTTTTTCAGCCCTTCCTCCACCCGTCTTTCAGCTCTGAGTATTACCTAACGCGGCGGGAATCTGGTGAGAGATTATCCCTTTGCAAATTTTAATGGAATCCACAAATTTGTACTGCAAAATTTCGCAGAGTATGTGTACTACGGCTCCTCCCCCGGCGGCGGCGGCGGAAGCGGGGGAGGGTCTGGAAGTTTCAGCGGCCCCGCGGGAGGAGGGGGAGGGGGAAATCTGAGCGGGGCCAACACCCAAGGTATAGGATGAAGCCGCTTTGAATACTTTTTCTTTTTGCTCACGAAATGTACTTGTCGTTTGTACCAACTTGCCCTGGAATTTGTATGCTAGATACAAACGCGCTGTACTTCCTTTTTCCCAAAGGATTTGACGTATTTACAGCAACTTTTTTTAAAGCCACCACTTTGCAAAAGGCTACTTTTTCTTCTGCACTTGGCGGAGGAACATCACCCACGCACGACTATTCTTGAGTCGCTCAAAATCCTCTGTTACGTTCGCTGGCGCTAAAACGGTGCTATGCAAATGTCACATAGGAAACTGGGTCTCTCGTGTGTGTATTTCGGAGATCACATCACGACTGGATATAATATGTACTACGCTACATACTGTATCTTCTTCTCTCTCTTTCTCACGCGCGCGCGGTAACTTGACTACCGCCCTTCTTCTCTCGATGTCGTGATTCTTCGCACACGACACCTGTGCACTAGCGCAGGTGGCTGAAGACTAAATTAGAAGATAAACTTTACATGAAAAAAACCCTTTCCCTTCTGGTGCTATGCAAAAATAATGGTTTTAAATTTAATTTTTTATTTTTTAAAAAAATTATTTTTTAAAAAAAATAAAATTATTTTGAAAAAATATTTGAGCAAGGAATGTGCCAAAACAGGAGGCTTAAAATTGAGAAAAATATGAAGATTAGTGCTACGTTCTTTCCCGGAGCATGTCTGAATACGAATGTCTTTGCAAAAGTATTTGCTCATGTCAAAGTGTCCCGGCATTTCATACAGGATCATTCGGAAGGGGAAGGCTGGATGATGAAGCGAACTCTACTCTAGACGCATATTCCTGTGCCGAAACCGTCGCCTGCAAATGTGAAAGATTTCCATGCGACTGCGAAGTTTCCCCGGCGAGCCCAACCCCCGTTTTCAAGGAGTCGTCGTTGTCCAGTCGCCACAAGCAGAAAACGGACTGGCGGCAGGAGAACCTCCCTCCCGGCGGCGCGGCGTACAAGAAGCTGGTAAAATTGGTAGAAGACTGCGAAAGCGACCGCCGCGGGGAAGATTGCCGCCTGCCTCCGCCCTTCGTCTGCGAGTGCGATGAAGACCAGACTTCCTCCACTACCAGAGCATCGTTGATCCCCTTGCAACTGGATGTGGAGAGGCAGCAGAGGACGAGCGGCGGGGTCCTCTCTCGCATCCCCTCAAACGACAAGAGCCCAAAGCAGAAAGCGAGAAAACCACCACGTTCTCGCTTTGGTAGATCTCCCTCTCCCACGCAATTGTTCGGAAACACTCGCCACCACCGTCACCGGCGACGAAGGAGCAAAAAGGACAAGCCCACTGTCCAGGTCAAGTACGAGAAGCCCGTCTTCGATCCCGCCACGAGCAGCGCGGGAAAAGTCCACATCCCTGGCCGCAAGTACAAGTACGACAACGAGAACCTCAAGAAGAATGTGGAGTCGAAGACCACGCAGTCCGGCAAAAGACCTCCCGAAGCCAGCGCGGACAAGGACAAGCTCAAGAGCGACGTGGACAGGGAAGTTTTTGACGAGCTCGGAATCGAAGGTTTAGTACCCGAAGAAAGACTCTTTGATCACGAAGACTGCGTAGAAACTTATGGCAAAACCATTCTCAGACACTTCAAGAAGGAAGAGTTGGAGAGGGAGTACCACATTCACGAGAAACCGAGCTTGCTAACTGGACAAATGAAAGTTCTTATTATCTTGATCGAAGCCGTCATAATAGCCCTTGTCAGTTTGTTCATCCATTGGGTTGTCGTGGTCAGGAAGGGTACTTTTGACCTTTTCGACATATTGGACGTGGTTTCTGGGCCCAATCGAAGCGAAGGAATCAGCACCAAAAAGCTAAACATACACATGACAATCTACGTCGTCATTTTCGTTATTCTACTTCCCCATGTCATAATAGTTTCCGTGGTTTTTGAATTCGTGAACACCAACCGGCTTACCGCAATCACGTTTACCCTGAAGCTATTATCCTTCTGCCTATTCTTCGGTGGTTTGTTCGACATCGAAGCGGCTGTGAAAGAGACTGATAGGGACTCCACCAGAGACTATAAGACCCACTTCTGCTTTGGCCAAGGTGCCGTGGTGGTGTTCATCATGTATATTGTTGTAACTGGAGTCAAGCTTACCGGTCATGTATTCCGACGCATTTTTGACATACGGATATTGGGATACGTCTTGCGAGCCATGGTAAGAAAAACACTAGTTATTATTAAAGGAAGTCTTCGAAAAAAAAATATTTTCCCCGTAGGTGAGCGACTGGTTCGTGGACTCTGTCGACCACTTGACCTACGGCGCAGGGTACATGTCTCTCTTGACGGGAATATCGGCCTATCTCTTTATTTCGCGGAACGAGGACCACTTCCAACTGATAGAAATCGACAAGGACGAGGCGGTGGTAGACGAAGGCTGGCACATACGATCAATCGTCATGCTGACCGCGGTGCTCTACTGCATGATCCTTTTCGCGAATTTCCACAAGCACTATGTGAAAAATCACAAGGCATACATAACTGTAGACGTGTTCAGAAATGTCTTCTTACCATTCAAGGATCTGTACGAAGAAGAGAATGTCATGGAAATGGGACAAGACATGCCAAAGGTCACCAGTGCCAAAAGAATGTTGTAATATGGTAAACGCTTCCCTGCCACCTTATTTGTAATCCTATGCGCATTAAAACATGTGAAAAACTACACGTATACATGTATAATGCGGCCAGAATCCGTGCAGTTCTTGATACGTTAAAAAATTTCTTCCTTCGACCAGGAAAAAAGTGCCGCAATCACGTACTGTACGTCTCCCTCTCCATTGGGAGAAAGACGAACAAGAAAATAAAGTACTTCGTTTTCTAAGCCTCAGCATAGGGTTAAACAATAATGTTTAATGTAGGCAGAAAATATTCAAGGATTTTTTTATCATTCTTCATCTTGGGTGCGTGTTTATTGTCTGAGGCGAAGCCCAGACCAAGTAACTGTATGTGTTGTTGGATTACTTTTTGACTTTGGAATCTTTCGAGTTTTGATATATCTTAATGAAACAAAAACAAAATATGTAGACATTGATGAGATAAGAAACTATGCCCATTTTTAGCCTTTTGTGACTATTTGCCAAAACTCGCTAAAAACAATTGGACGGTTTTTTAGATTTTATCGTTTTGGCCTATTTGACCTCCAAAACAACATCAAAATTAAAATTTGACCTAATCCGCCCAACAGAATGTGGGGGGTCTTGTCTGTTAAAATCTATGGTTTTTTTTATCAGGGCACTCTCTGCCTCAAATTTGAGTTTGAAATCTACTGTTTTTAAGGGAATTTTGACTATTGGCCAAACTACTAGAACTTTGTCAAATCCCGCCGCAGACCTTTTGAACAGACAGACAGTCTGTTTTCGTTTTCACACGGTTTTGTTCTATTGAACTACAGTTGAAGAGACAGTACAGGTTCAGTTGAAGAGAGTAATGAAAGTATGAAACTGAAATTGCCTGGCATCGTTTCCACGACCGAGATTTCTTCCGCGGTGGTGAAAGAAGCGGCGGGGGCTCTCCCCCTTCCTTATACGTGGAATAAATTCTTAATGACGGAACGAGAGAGGTCAGGTGTGGTTTTGGCGGAAAGGAAGAATGGTTCGTGAAGGTAAGGGGGAACAGAAGGAAGGAAGGGAAAGACACGATGCGGAGGATCCTACTTCAGTTAAGGGTCGTCTGTTCAGGAGTCTGCAAGAAAGTGAGTGCAAACTGCCAAACATGTTTTCCAGCTGGCTATCTTTTGTACTACTCATGATAAGAAACCAGAGGAACCCCTTGCGATTTTTTTAAAAAAACTATTTGTAAAATATTTTTTCTGGTACACTATTTGTAAAAAAATAATTTACAGTCTATTGTCTAAGGAATACCTACAATATCTGATCTTGTGTTTCTATTTTTTTTTTGGCAGCATATTGGGCTCAACATGGGTTTGAAAGGACATCAGCAGCAGCAGCTCTGTCGCCAGTGCCAGAGGTCCCTGCAAGAACCCGAGGAGGACGAGGAGGAGGGCGGCAAGAAGAAGGAGGAAGACGAGGCCGCTGCCAAGAAGCGGAGGAGGAGGAGGGAGGACCTCCGCGTCTACGCCACCATGGTGGTCATCGTCGGCCTCGCCGCCACCGTCACACTTGCAAAGGTGCTGCTGGTTAAGTACCTTACCGAGGACGAAGACGGCGGCCCCGAAGTACAGAACATCACAAAGAAAACGCATATGTAGGATCACGAAATCACGTATATTTTTTTTGTTTCATATTACATTTGTCAGAATGTATTTTGCGGTGAACTAGGATTCGTCGTGATTAATTCGTGCTGTCCGACCAATCCCATAGCTGCTGCTGCTGCATGTATTCGAAGTCAACGGGATTTTGCGACATAAAAAACTTTTCTTGTGTTCTGTGCACTGTGTGAAAAGGGCAGGAATGTTTTTGATTAAATGCACGATTTGAATGTATGTTGAACAGGATTCTTCTTTTTTTTTCTTCGATAACGGTTGCCTTCTTAATTGCAACACTAGCACCTGTCAGTGCATGGGACCTGGAATCTTCCCAGCTTCCTCTGCTCCTGCCGGTCCAGGTGCCGGAATGCCGGGCTGATCTTTGCGGCCCACTCGTCGCTGCCGTCGCAGCAGTCGCAGATGCCGTCGTTCACCCTGCTCGACGGTAGGGGAGCCACGGACCCTTGCTCGCTCGACACCGGGCAGTGGAACTTGGCCTTCTGACACGCCCCCGTTGAAGGCTCGTCCGATCCGTCCTCCAAGCAGTCGCAGTAGTCGTCGTTCACCTGAAAGGTCACGAGTCAATAATTTATTAGTCAGGAAATTACGACCGCTTTGCCTTTTTTTAAAAAAAAGAAACCGTACCTGGTCGAAGGGAATGTGCTGTCCTGAGGGAAAGCACCTGAATCTGCCCTCCCTGTCGGCCAAGTAGAGGTGAAGATCAGCCTCTGGAACGCCTATCACCTGAGCGAGAATAAAAAATAATACAATACGTAGTTATGAGGCTACATAACCATGGGTTTCTTTTCCTAACCTTTTTAGACAAGAACTTCCCACCTCTCCTGCTTCGGACCTGCTCCGAATCCTGCTTGGACTCTTGGGATTTGGCGGCTGCTTCAGGCACAGCAGGGGCATCTTTGGCAACTTGAAGTTTATCCTGCTGTTTCGAGATGCGGTCGTTATCTAGCAGCAAATTCAACGTCATTATCCGCCACTCACCTGCTGTCCGCCATTCTCCATGATAACAGGCTCCCCCTGCTGCTGCCTCCCCAACAGGAGTACGAGCAGCGCCACCTGCAGCAGGACGAATGCCACCCCCGCGGCGGCGAGGACGGCCAGCAGGAGCGTGGTCTGGCGCTGGTTGAACCTCCTTCGCAGGCAGTAGGGGAGGCGGGAGTGCACGTCTTTGGGGACCAACAGGGGCATCGTGGGGAGTGGGGAGGAAGGGACGGAGTCACCTATCATTCCATGATGTCTTCTGAAGGAACCTGAGGTGAGGGCAGGGGCAAGGGCATGGACGGCACCAAGGAGGAGAAGCACCCGAACCCCGCTCTGGCTGGCTGTGTTTTCGGCGTATCTTGTTTGTGTGCCGTGTGCGTGCGAAGTGCGCATGCGCAGATGGAGCAACATCAGAATACAGTTGAAGGTTGAAGCTGGAGAAGAGAGAGTGGAGAGAGCAGGAGCACCCAGTGGAGAACCTGCTTCCTTGGTGAATCCCGTCCCTGCTCCGCTAAGGAGGCCATTCCCAGCCCAGCCCGTGTCCTCCCCCCTGTTGGCCATCGGCCATGTCCCGCGCCACCTCCGCCTCCTCCTCCTCCTCACACCCTCCCGACATGCACGACCCCCCCGCGGTGGATCCGGCCGCGCTCTCCGCCTCCCTCAGGGGCGAGGGCGCCTTGGATCCCCCTCGCCTCCTTGGTCGCTCTGGCGGACACAGATTCTCCCCTTCCTCCTCCGTGTACGCCGTGTCCCTCCCCCAGGGGTCGGGTCAGGTGAGGTCATTCGCGGTGAAGCGATACCACCTGGAGGAGGTGGCCAGCGACCGCAGGAGGAGGACGGGGGCGGACGCCATGGAGCACGAGGACGAGACGGAGCTAATCAGGGTGACAGTTGATGGTTGCAAACTCGTCTCATTTTTGTACTGTGCCTTACTGGTAGTTGTGATTTGTGAACGCCAACTTATTACAAAAAACCTAAGCTTAAGTAACAACCTGGTATGCTACTACATTACGTTCATTTATTGTTGTTTTTTCCAGGCCGAGGTCCGCCACCTCCGTCAGCTCCGCCACCCCAACCTGCTGCCCCTCCTTGGCGCCTTCGTGTGCGGGTCAGAGGTCCTCTTGGCCTTTCCCCGCGCCGCCCTAGGGTCAGTCCGCGGCATCCTCCGCACGCACTTCAGGGAGGGGCTGCCAGAAGCTGCAGTCGCATTCATACTAAGGGACGTGCTGCAGGCGCTAAAGTACCTGCACTCAAAGGTGGATTGTCACTTTACTCATTAAGTTTTCGCGAATTACATTTTTATCTTATTCCCCAGGGCATCGTCCACCGCAGCGTCCGTTGCAGCCACATCCTTCTCTCCGAGTCTGGCCCCGCTCTCCTCTCCGGACTCAAGTACGCCTGCTCGCTGGTGGAGACGGGGAGGGGCATCCAGGACAGATACGACTACCCCCTGTTCGTGGCAGAGACCAACCTCCCCTGGCTGAGCCCTGAGTTCCTCCAGCAGAACCTGCTCGGCTACAACGAGCGCGCAGACGTGTACGCCCTTGGCGCCTCAGCCTGCGAGGCCGCCAACGGGGCGCCCCCTTTCGCAGACATGCCGCCAACGCTCATGCTGCTAGAAAAGTTCAGGGGGGCCGCGCCAAGGCTGATTGACGCATCCACCTTCGAGGAACAGAGGCAGCAGCAACAGCAGATACAGCAGCAGCAACAGATGCAGCAGCACGACCAGGCCGTCGCCTTTCCCAGTTAGTACTACAAACAAAAATGAGTTGTGTTGTATAAATCATAGTTCTGTTTAGCTGATCAGCCTGCCGATTCAGGGGTTGGCGCCAGCGTGGGGAGCTGCTCCAACGTGAACGGCGGCGGCGGCCGGCAGCAGCAGGGACAGCAACAGCAGCAACACCCCCAGCTGGACCCCGCCTTCGCGCAGAGGACCTTCAGCGAGGCGTTCCACAGCTTCGTAGAGGACAGCTGCAGGCTGGAGGCAGAGGCCAGGTCGGTCAGAGGAAATGTTGACATGCTGGTGGTGTTTTGATCAACTTTGCATTTTCAGGCCTTCCGCCGCCCAGCTCCTCTCCAGCCACCCCTTCATCAAGCAGCTCAAGAAGACGCCAATGAGTTTCTCCTCCATACTCAAATCTGTCAAGTGGGCAATCGAAGGAATTATTATTCCAAAGCGTGGTTTAAAAACATGTTCCAAAATGGCAGGTCAATCGAAAGCAACGCCAGCGCCGACGGCGGAGGAATCGCCAAGAAGCTCGTAGGTCTGGACCTCAGCAAGGACTGCGGGGGAGGAGAAGAAGGGTCCCCGGACGAGTCCCAGGCATTCCAGTGGGACTTTTAAAAATGTTCGATTGGGAAAAAGTCACCCAGTGTCAAAAAAGAATGGAAATGTGTCTTGGGAACAGCTCTCTCCAGCTAATATTTATTTGTGTACTGTACTGTGCGAAGCTGCGATGTCGGCAAAACAACGCAGGGTAAAAAGCCGGAAAAAACGGGAAATACATTTATGCAACAGACGCCCTGTCAATCGTAACAATTTCCACTCCAAATGTACTGCTCCTTCCTCAGTTGATTGCCAGGTTCGGCCTGTAGTGCTTTGCCTTGAGTTGTTCGTTGGCGGCCGAGTACCCTGTTCCACCGCGCTGCAGGGGGATCAGGTCAGAGTCATCCAGCTTCTGTCCGGTCAAAGGGTGGATCTGCAGGCAGAAAACAAGACTTTTTTTATTCTTTCGACCAAGGTTGGCTATTTAAAACAAAACAATTTGGTTCTTCAATGGAAATTAATCAAAACGCTGACATTAATAATTTGATTGTATGGCGATTTGAATATATTGCTCAATATTTGAATAAGGCTGACTCACCATGTCCTTCTTGATGATCTTCTCCACGCACTCCGCCGTGACGACGTCCCCCGTGGGCTTCAGCACCACGACCCCGTTGGCGTTCCTCAGCACGTCCCTCGTCACCGGGCAGCGGTAGCGCTCCTCCTGGGAGATCTTTTTTAACAGGAGAAAACAAGCAAGATTAACAAGTCTGTCCAAACAACTTTGCAGTATTCTGTTACCAGGTTCTTTTTCGATGGCCCCGCCGCCGCGTCGTCGTCCTCGTCCAGCAGGGTGAACTTGACCTCCACCAGGTCCTTGATCTTAAGTGCCTTCCCCGACATTGGGCACACTACTCCCTTCTGCGGTCGCTCCAGCTTGGTCTCCTTGGAGTCAGGGGTGAGGGAGGGAACCCAGAAGGAGGGAAGAGGAGGGGCGGAGGAGGAGGCGCCCTTGGATGTGGATGTGGATGCCGCAGAAGACGAAGAAGGCGCCGATTTGGATGATGAAGTTCTTGCTATGACGTCGTTCCTCGAGATGCTCTTCTCCTTCTTCTCGAACTCCTTCCTCTGCGCCTCCTCGTCCTTCTTGGCCTGCTGCTGCATCTCCTGGAACTGCCTGTCCCTCTGCTTCTCCCACGCGGCCAGCCTCTTCTGGTAGTCCTCCCTCTTCTCCAGGACGTACTTGAACACCGCCTCCTTGTCGAAGAGCCACCCCTGCGGCGTCACCACGGGATGCCTGCAAGGCCTCAGCGTCAGCGAGCAGCAGTCGAACCCCTTGATGGAGTCCTTCCCCAGCCTCCTGTGCTCCGTTCCGAACCCCGACGCCTTGGCGTCCTTCTTCCTCTCGTGGTAGGTGTACACGGCAGAGTTGGTGGCGTTGCGGCCGTGGCGGGTCATGGCGGACGAGGGAGGGGGACCGCGGAGGACGACCTCGCAAATGGGACAGGAAAAAATCACTTTGACAGGATTTTGTTGTGTTTTCCTGTGGAAAAGAAAGTGTCTTGCGTTTGCTACTGGGAAAATTTGCTCTCCTAGTCACGGAACCTTCTTAGATTATCGGCCGTCAGAATTCAAGGGCGAAGTAAGGAAAGGGGGAAAAAATCATTTTTCATCGCAGAAATATAATTGAGAGTTTTGTTTTAGTTTTCCGCGATACCTCTTTAAAACTCCATAGTTTACCATTTTAAACTTTTAAAGTAATCTTTTTGCCAATGAAGACTGGAGATGACATTCTGTAGGCGTTTTCAGGCTTGTATGGTGAACGCTAAAAGTTAACGGCGTTCGCGAACGGCTCTCAATTTTTGAACTTTAAACTTTGACCGCCAAAAAATAAAAGAGAACGCGAACTGAACGCTTTTTTAATATTTTGGACGTTCTTTTTTAGCGTTCATTTTCCTATATAATTTTTTATAGGTACAGTGCATTTTTTTGCTATAAATATATCATTTGGGATTAAATTGACCAATGTCTTCTTTGCACAAAATATCGCCGTCTATCTACCCATAGTCAAAATTTAACAGAGATCGTTATTTTTGAACTTTGGCAGCTAAATTTTTGAACGTGAACACGAACTGACCGCTATTTTTTTAACGCAAATTTGATCTGAACTATGATTTTTTGCGAATGCTTACAAGCCTGGGATTTTTTATGCCGAGGTGGAAATTTTCTTGGGGAAATATTGTAGCAGAACCCTTCGGAAGTAAAGTTGTTCATTTTTTCTGCCGCTTGAGTCACTGGTGCACTAAATTTAACTTATAAATTTCAGTGCGAACTTCTACTAACTTTGTGTATATTTTAGGTACGTTTCTGAATTTTAAAGGTACTCTGGGGACGAAAAAATAAGTGTAGAAAATTTCATTCTAAGCGAAATAGCCCCTTTATATTTTTCTTGCAATCCCAGTTGCAATAAAAACTTTTATCGGTGAAAAATAAAATACCTTTAAGAACAACGAAATGTGCCTTAACTGTCTCGCAGGTATTTTGAATTAAATGCTGTTTAAACATTTTTTATACGCTCGATGACATCGTAGGTATGAATACTGCCAGCTATTAGCTGTGCTGCTTATGGTGGATTCCTTCTATGTAGGTCCCCAACACTATTTGTATTTGGACTGTCCCCTAAAACAAATTTAACTTTTCCTAATCAAGGCGTAAGGGTTCGTAATGCTTTACAAAAATGTCAAACCAAATACTGTTGTAATCCTACAACGTCTTATAATGTTTTTTTCGATCGATCCTTTTTTGAAGCGCAAGAAAAAAGGATCCTGTTGTAAGTTAGCTAGACACCAATATTTCTAGCGCAAAGGAGTCTTCCCTTATTTACGAACTAAGCACGATTTAGTCCAAGTAGCTTTTGATTGTGTTAGACAAGAAAGAATGAAATGCTAGAAACCACGTATCTTTCGTCGAATATCCTCTCTGTAAAAATTGTTGCCTTTCTTGCACACGAAATTAGCTTCGAAAAATCTTCAAATTTCTTAGAAAGCTTCGAGGTCATAAATACAGGGAGAACTGGGGAAGAATGTGTTATAGGTATGTAAATTATGTCTGACTTTTGTACCTTTTTTTTGGGATGTGCACCGAACACTTAAAAGGAATCTTTTCGTTCAATCTGCACAAAAGAAATGTTTTCCTGTCATTTTAGAGCATCGTCCTATTTTTCTAAAGGACGATTCTACTTTTATTCCGAAAATTTCCCTCAACTTTCCATTCCCCAAAATTATTCAGATAAAAAACGCTCTCCATCCAAGTTTCGAAATGGGAAATGAGAGCCCCCCTCCCCTCCCCTCCCCTTTCCCCAACTCTCATTTAAAAAAAATTGCCTCCATTAATTTCAAAAAGGGGAGGGGGGGACTGCTCTCTGCGGAGGCGGAGGTGGAAAGCCCGCTCTGATTTGCGGGGCTGGCTTTCTCCCCGCATAATGAAGGGAAATCGATCGGGGCAGGGGTTTCCAACGTTTTTTTATGCAAAAAGAAGGGAGAATGCGGGGTGTTCTCATGTAGAAGCATACTGTTGTGTTTTAAAGTAGCTTTGGACAAGGATTGAAAATTCGTTTTTGATCTGCGAAAAAAACCTCACTTTGGTTATGGGGTTTGGGGATCAAGGGACACTTGGAGGAACAGCAACCGTAAGAGGAAACTCGGAACACTCTGTTAAAAAACAAATTGAAATTGATTGCGCTTTTTAAAAATAGTTGGCAAAAAAATTATTCCTTAAATTGTGAAGGGTGTTGTGTTCATATTTACCTTAGAATGGAAAATAATAGTTCAAATTGTAGCTGAGCTTTGTATCATTATATTTTTTTGTGGTTTTGATCAATGTTGGGAATAACATTCGTACGAAAGAAGTAACAATTCATATTTTGTAATATAAAATATATTACAGTACGTAATATATATTTATTCCCATAAGCGCTCCAATTCCGACCAATTTTAGAAATTAAAAAATGTCACCGTGGGAGAGACCACAAAAAGGACGAAATAGTTCATAGTAAACTTTTGATGTTTTAACACAGCTACTATACTTATAGATCCATTTCCTACCTCACTTTTCCTCCTCCTCCTCCTCCTCCTCTTCCATGGCTTGCCAACTCTCCTCCTCGTCTCTTTGGAGAGCCCAGACCGAACTAAAACCCAGCTCTGAAACTGAAACTGACCATCGGTCGTCCTCCTCTTCCTCCTCCTCTTTCCCCTTTCGCTGGGCGAAAGAGAAGCATGCAGATGTGTGAAAGAGAGAGAGGAGGAAGGGGAAGGAGGGGGGAAGAGAAGGCTGTAATTGTACATTCCAAACTGGCCAGATATTTAGGGAGGGCTTTCTATTTCCTTTGATCAACGGGCAAGAGGAGTCATTCGACAAATATGTAGTTCCATTACATTTGCTGCAAACAATTTAACCCGTTTCCCCGCAAAATCCCGCACTAGAATAGATTTTTAATAATTTGAGTTTGAATCGAATCCCATACCGCCCGTCCCACAGTTTCTCTCTCTTCTCCGAACAATGTCCAGTTCGGAGCATGGGAAAGCGCATGTTGTTGTCAGTAGCCGCTATTTCGCCGGGAATGGAGAAAGGAGGAGAGTCCACAACTCACATTGACCCCTTTATATCATGATTTCCCATGCCCAATGCCCATTCATTCAAGCCATTATTCGAAGCAATGCCGTACTGTAAGTGCCCATTGTCCATTTCACATACATACCCATTCGGACATCGTGGCAGTGGGCAGTGTGGGAAACAAACAACAGCCCAAACCGAATGCAAACAGGGCGATCTAAATAAAAGTTCAAAACGGTACACACACATCGGTTTCCTTTCAGCCGCGTTTGAATATACATCCCGTTTTAGACACCCTCTCCCTGTCCATTCGGCATAGCAGTACTACTCGCCATTGTTTTTTGCCCCATCTGCCTTTTCCTCCTCCTCCTCTTTTTTGTCTGCATTGTCCCTCTCCCTTCGCCGCAGCCGCTTTTTACAAAGGGGGGAGAGGCGGTGGCATGAGAAAAAATGCTCCGAAGGGAAGAGGACGGACAACAATCCTTTTCCCACAAGAAGCGGCTTGTTAGCCAGGACAAGGATATGCAAAATGTCCAAGCAGCGGAGAAATGGATTTTTTCGGCGGCAGAATTTTTCTGGGAAAGCCCATGGTGCATTGTAGCCCCGTGGGAGAGTCTTTTTTTGGCTCTGGCTTTTTTCCCCCACGCTTTTTCTCGTCCAATGAAAAGTTCCCTTCTTCCTCATCCTTCCCCCACCCCTAAGGGGAAGAGGCCAATCATTGGGTTTCCCGCCTATTGTGGAATAGGAGATTTTTTAGCGTGGAAAAAAGCCTGTGTGTGCTTTTTTCCCAAACGAGTCTCTCCCCCTGGATTTCCCTCTTTTTCCTCAGTTCTTTTCCACCGTTTGACCAACTCAGGCTTTCCAGCCCCGAAAAAAAGTGACCAGAGGCGACAAAACACTTGGAACTTTTTCTTCGGTGAGTTGGAGTCAAAGCCCCATAGTATAAGGAAACATCTTTCACAAATCGTGCTCGATTCCCCATCCCAATATTTCCCCCGGGAGATAGAGTCCACCTATTTTTCCCCCAAAACGGAAAGTTTAATTTCCGCCCCTCGAAATGTGAGGGGTTTCAAAGAAGTACAACAAAACGAGGAGGAAAAGGAAC
>JAAUXV010153603.1_pt1 | contig 14987 bp, 29 predicted proteins | sample 7278181 | NCBI WGS metagenome assembly JAAUXV01 (sample SAMN14350114, study PRJNA611818) | marine sediment metagenome | isolation source: surface marine sediment (2.1m) | place: French Polynesia: Moorea | collected 2018-08
CTTTTTCGGCTCTTGTTCCTAGACCGCTGGACGGATTTTGAAAATTCCTTTGCGTGCAACTCCCTGGTGAAAATGGCCCCGTCCTGACGCACACTAGGGATGCACGTTAGGGATGCGCACGGTCCGGCCCTCAAGTCAAGTTAGTTTAATGACACAATTTTCCACCCCAGTAGGCCCGCAGGGCCGTATGTATCCCGAGGCCTTCCGCCAGGAACTAGCCCATCTTGGCGGGCCCGTAGGGCCCGCAAGATGGCGCTAGTTTAGTAAATTAAATTTGAATATTTAAGGAGAAATATTATTCCATGTTTCTTTCTGCAGAACTTTGCGCATCAACAAGGAATGCACCATCAAGCCAATCAACACGAGCACGAGGGTCATACATGATGTCCCTCCTCAGTTGGTGTCGGGAGGACGAAGAGAGGGAAGGGGAAGCAGACAGATGAAGGCCTGCTTGTCGAAACAATGCGCGCGAAGTCTGTCCTTTGCATCCATATTGGCGGTGTTTTCGCCTGTTTCCTGACTGTTCCTCCTCTCCAGCGCCCCTTCTCCCCCCCCCCCTTCATGGATCTCTCCGGGGTGCGGTGACTGTCACTGCCGTGGGGCGAGGGAGGGACTCCTCCTCGTGGATGGGACCTGTTTGCAATTTTGGAAACCTGCAAGGAAGAGGGAGGCGGGACGACGACCTGCTGAAACCATCATTGCCAAAACGTGACGACAATTCACTTGAAGCTTGCGAATGATCGGCAAACACGAAGAACACGAGTTCAAACAGTATTTGGAACACATAGTGAAGACGGGTGGCATTCTTCGAAAATATATTTTCTTGGATGTCCGCACAGCGACGATCCAGCGCAACTTTACTTATCACATGAACATGAAAATTTTCGTCGCAGAGGACTTGACAGAGTCTATAGGGAAGAAAGAGGAGAGAGAAAGGCATTTTCTTCATAAGGAGTCTTCGGACAGTCTTCGAAGGCGATCGCTGATCAATGTTTGTCTCGTCTTGGACGTGGTTGTAGGATTGAGGATAGAGTACGTTTCGGGCGGAGGCTATATATAACGAAGATTGAAATTGAAGTAAAAATGGCACAACAACAAAAGGGCGGGAAATTCAGAACGACGAGCTTGCGAAAGGTCTCTGAAGGAAGCAAAGCGACAGAAAACGAAGCATTTCTTTTTCTATAATGAGATCTCAAAGAGTGTTTTTTGTGTCCGTGCGTTGTGATTCGAGAGTTCTCTCAAAAGGTGGGTGGGGCGGGGGAGGTGCTTCGGCGGCGTGTGAGATCAAAAAATATAGAACGTGAATAGCAAAAGGGCGAGGACCAGAAGCGATCATTTGTCCTCATCATGTGTCGGTAATACCCACGCAATTTTTTTTCCGAGGTTGAAAATAATAATAATGATAACGGGCTTTTTCTTGTTTCTTTCTTCTTAAGCGTCACAACCATCATGATGCATGGTTCCTCTAGAGATCAGGCAGGCAGGTAGAGTGACAGGAGCGAGAGGAGAGAAGGCGATTTTTCCTCCGCTTTGTAGAAATTGTTCAATTTTGTCTCGGACGAACTGAAGGCACTGCTTGTCGGGAGCGTCCAATTCTATCGCTTGGTTGAAAGATTCAGGGGCGCGTCTGGAAGGAAGGAAGGATGGTACAATTAGAAATGTTGAAAATATGTGGAGAAAATTACAGCCCGAGATCTCACCTCCTGCCGATGTGTCCATGGGTGACGAGGCCGGCGCGTCCACCTTTGGCTCCCCCCTGTACTGCGGCGTCCATCCTCCGATGCCCCCGCCGCGGGAAGAGAGCGGCGAGGATAGGAGGGAGGCGGCCGCGGCGGGAGAGGACCGGATGATGGGAGGGTGCCTGGCCAAGGGGGCCGGAGACGACGGAGCGGGGACAGCGGCGCCTGCGCCGAAGGGACTCGAGAGGGGAGAAGGGCCAGGGAGGGAGAGAGGGGGTGCCGCGGTCGTCCTCACGGTGGACGAGGGGGCGGTGCTGGGGGTAGGAGGCGCCTTGGCCGACGAGGAGGAAGGGGCGGTGGTGCCGACGGGAGGAGTCCACATGCCGGCGGCGGCGGCCAGAGACGCAGCCTGGCCTGAAAGGAGGGCCTGCTGCGCGGCAGCCGCGGCGTAGTAGGGGCCCATTGCCGCAGCGGCGGCCGCGGCTGATGCTGCGGCGGCCGCCATGGACGGTGACGAAAACGGGAAACCCGTTCCGCCGGTGGGAGTGAGGCCCAAACTGGGGTTGGCGGAGACGCCCGCTAAGTGGGCCAGCCTTGGGTCCAACCTCACAGGATCCACCCCTCCGCGAGCGGTGTAGGGGGAGATGGGAACCACCAGAGGAGGAGACTTGGGCCTGGAGGGGGTCTTGTGGACGGGAGGAGGCACCGCCGCCAGGTTGGACGGAGTCGGTGATCTTGATCCCGATTCGGTGATGCTTCCGAGCCTGGCGGGACTGGCCGGCACTGCGATGGGCCTCACCGGGGCGGGCTTGCCGCCGCTGCCGTTTGAACCTGGAGTGGTGGCGGCCTCCCGGTCGTCCCTGCTGATGATGGAATCGATGCTGAAGCTGCTGGACCTGGCTGCCGGCCTGGGCGGAGACGCTGCCACGGGTGGCTGCTGCACGGCGGGCAGAGGGTGGAGGTGGCTGAAAGGGGAGGCCGAGGAGGCCCTGGCGGGGGACTGGGCGCTCATCCTCAGAGCCGCCGCCGCCGCCAGGTGGTGATGAGGCGACTGGGCCCCGCCGTTGCCGCCGTCGCTGCTGCTGCCCGCGCTGCCCCTGGAGTCTGTGCTCAGTCGGTGGCGCTTGGCCGACGGAGAGCCGCCGTTCTCCAGCAGGAGCCTCTTCCTCGGGGAGATAAAGGGAGGCTGCTGCTCCATCCCGGGAGGAGTGGCACCTGCCGCAGCGGCGGCTGCTGCTGCTGCCGCCGCTGCCGCCGCTGCGGCCACCGGGCTGTTCCCCGGTGAAGATGAAAGGGATGCCGGGATGGGCAAACGTCCGAGCAGTCCACCGGGGGAGGCTCCGATCTCCACCTTGACCCGCTGGAGGTCAGGCGATATGAGCGTTGCGGAGGCCGCAGGAGGGGCGACTGTGTCCGTCTTTATCCTGGCCAGGGTTGGAGTGATGGGCATGGTCTTGGCAAGCACGGAGGAGTGGACGGAGGACGGGAGGTGCGGAGACAGCGCGGCTAGCTTGCTGTCCAGGCTCGACGACCTCTCGGAGGTGGCGGAAGAGGCCGCGGAGGATGAGCCCCCGGAGGAGTTCTTTGACTTGTGCCGGCCCGATGAATGGTGCTGGGAGGCGGTGGCGTTGGGCATGGTGGCGGCCGTGCAGGTCTCGGTCACCGCGAATAGCTCGCTCTTGACCCTTGTGACGCCGCCGGAGGTGGTGATGACGCCTCCGGACAGTGCGTGGCTCGGAGGGGGCGCGGGGGGAGGACCCCCCGACGTGGAAGGGACGGACGCGATCGCCCTAGAAGACGGGGGTGCAGCCGCTGCTGTTGCTGCTGTTGCTGCTGCGGCCGCCGCCTTTGAGGCTTTCCTCTCCGAGTATGACTGGATGGAGATGAGCGGCGCTGACGGCGCTGCCGGAGGAGCCGTCTTCTTGAGCGGGAGGAGCAAATTATCCAGCCTGCAGCTTCGGTCTGACTTGTTCATGTCCTTCCGTTTCCTGCGACGTCTTGAAGTGACAGCCTGAAGACGAATGAAAAAAACTTTGGTAAAACAAGAAAAAAAAATCCAATTTGATACAAATTATTGCAACTGCTTACTACAATAAAAACAATATCGACACAGAAGGAGATATTAAATGTATTTTCTCACCAGTGACTCTGCCCTGATAAGCAGGGCCGGCAATACCACGGGATCCTCGCCGACCCTCCTCCACCTCCGCCTCATCCCGCGGACCTTCTTCCTCAGCGTGGTGATGCAGGGCGGGGGCCTCATGAAGAAGCTCAGCTGCCTCCTAGCCTCCTCCGGAAGGTCCTCCAGTCTGAGGCGGCGAGGGATAGTCTGCCGGGTGCGGTGGCGGGCGGACGGCGGAGGGACCGGGGCTCCGGCGCCAGCGAGGGCCCACGGGGAGGGGATCGAAGAGCCATCGGCGTTGCTGGCACTGTCAGATACTGAAAAATAAAAATAAGGGTTTTTTTCGTGAAATTCTTCTGCGAATTCAAGGTTTCGAAGAAGATGCTGATGAAGCCCTTTCCGGATTTTGCTATTTTTCGAGACAAAGGTACACCTCCGGCATTCTGCTAACTCAGCAGCACCCGACGAGAATAATAGTAATCAAAGGTAAGTCAGGCAGACAGTTGAGTGGGTGGGAGGAGGGGGGGAGCACGTGAGAGAAAGGGAGAGACATATAAATCACGCATCAGCGCGAAGAAGGCACAGAAAAAAAGTGAGGGGGCAGCTGCAACGGAATGAACACAACGTAACGAAAGGCTGGGGGGAGGGAAAATTCCCAAAGAGAATCACAGGCAGAACGGACGGGCGGACGGACCAACATCGAAAGGAGGAATTCTGGAAGGAGGGGATCGTGCCATGGTTGAGGGGTTAGCGAGCGAATCAACAGGTGCTCCTCCTCCTCCTCCTCCGGTCTCAACTCCCACCGCCTCTTTTTTGGAGAATTTTTCTTCAAGCACGAATTGCTCCAGTACTCTCACCAAACGGGAGCATGCACACACACAAAGATCTGCTCTGCGACGGACGGCGGCACAAGTCTCCTACTCCCTCTTCTCCCTCTTCCTGCTCCGGTGATCAAAAAGGCATCCGGTACCACTTTTCCCATACACATGCGGGAGGGCGGCTGGCGAAACAAGAGAGGAAGAAATGACTTTTTCTTTCTCTCTCTAGTCGGCATCTCAAAAAGGGAAGCAGAGCAAGTTCCTCCCCCTCTTTTTCGGATGTATGGCGTGCCTCCTCCTTCTTCACTTTTCGAGGTAAACGAACGGTACAAGATTGCGAAGGAGCGAGAGGAGGGGGAGGTATGGGTGGGAAAGGTTACTTTTTATGAGCGAGCCCCCTTCTCCCTTTCCACCCTTTCCTATACCACCTTTCCCCGAAAACCACAGGTAATGGTGTTTCAATAATAAGCAGGAAGGAAGGACGGTAATTGTGCCTGGGAAAAAGGGGAGGCAGGTCGAGGGGGGGAATGAGGGATAAGTCGGGGGAGGGACGGAGGGATACAACTTTCGATTTTTCGTTCTTCGCTCGTTCGGTCGCCGTTCGACCGGCGGTGCCCTTTGCAGGGGAAAAAGGAAAGGGGATCCTACTCCTTCTCCCTGATCCTGTAGGCAGACGAATTTGCAGTGGGGGAAAAAGTTTGAGGGGTGCTAGAGGGAGAAGAAAGAGACTCCTAGCGAGCAAGGAAGGTGCGGGGGAAACTTTTGCAGGGTGTGCTTGCCGCCCTCCACGAAAAAGCGTTCGCGGAAAAAAGTTTTCAGCAAGAGGCGGCGACGGCGGAGAGGAGGAAATAAAGGAGACATTACGGACGGAAAAAGAGCAGCCAGGCTTAAGCCAGAAGGGAGACGAGCGAAAAATTGCCTCCGAGAATCGCCCTTTCTCTCCGCTGAATGGAGGAGGAGGAGGAAGCAATTGCGCACGATTTGATAGCCGGGTTTTTCTTCTGCCTCCGTTCGTTTTGTCATGCTCCCCTTCCCCCCTCGAGTCGGGAGAAAAGTCGAGTCCAACTCCGGGAAAGTAGAAGGAGAATCATTATGACGGCCACTTTGCGGGCAAGAAAACGGAGGAGACTGGAGAGAAACAGGCAACAGATTCGCCGAGGCGACAACGGGCCTCAAGCCTTTTTTTGGCAAAAAAAAGCGAGACGAAACAATGAAACCTTCTCCTCCCCCTTTTATGTTTGCTTATCAAGGGAGGGAGAGAAAAAATGCTCTTCGTGAACGAAAATCTGTTTGCATAGGTATAACAAGGGGAGGGAGGGCACGAGCTCTGAAGCCAGAAGGGTCGAGGGGGAGAGAAAAGAGCCCTGGCTTGCTTGTTGTCGAGATTGAATTCAAGAAGGGGGGGCTTCAGAGGTGAAGTGGGGGATGGCGCTTGCTTGCTTGTCGTGGATTGAGATAACAGTCAAGTGCTGCTCGAGGGACAAGGAGGAGTGGAAGGGGAAGAGGGCAGTGGCGGCGGCGCGATAACGACGGCGGTGGTGACACTGCAACCCGGCGCCGGCGGTCTGGCCAACGGTCGGAGGAGTCGAGTCGAGTTGGGAGGGGAGGGGAGGTGAGGTGGTCTCACAACTCAAATGTTTGCTCTTTTCACAACAGTTCTCTTTTTTCCCATTCTCTCTTTCTCTTTTTCTTTCTTCTCCCCCATCATGCAGCTCCCCCCCACCCAAGAATGGCCCGTCTCGGTCGCTTGCCGCCCATCGTCCGCCGGTGTTGTAGTAGTATTATATTGAGGGGAGGAGGGGAACAGGGGGATGGAACGTGCCACGAATTGAGCTTAGGAGGGAGGAAGGGAGGCGTCGGCACGCTTCTCCTCTTTCTCCTTCGCCTCCGCCTACTGCACACACATAGGTTGTTGTCGGGGCTTCCTTCTGAGGAGTTGGGCTTAGGTTGGGTCGCCCCTTCCTTTCCCGCCGCCGTCGCCACCGGTGCCTCCCTCCGACCGAGGGAAAAAGACGCCCAAGGAAGAAGACGCCTCCTCCTCTCCTCCTCTACCTCTCATTCCTATCTTGTGGTACCTGCCCGTCTCTCGTTCTTCTCTCCCTACTGCCATGCCACCATCTCCAGAGTTTTCCCTCTCTGCTCCGGCGGCCGAAGGCACACGCGAAATAAAGATTCTGCAGTAGATTGACCCCGCCGCCGGGCTCTCCCCCTCCTCCGTGCAGTTAGCCTTTTTTGGACCTCGTACGTACGAAAAGAGGGAGGGGGAGCTGAGAACTGCAATGTTGTTTCGCTTGCGGTCGAGAGAGATACAGTGGTACATACATACGTAAAAGGTTTAGTCTCTAGTGTGTATGCAAATACTCTTCTTCTTTGGACCGTAGTACACTAATCTCGAGGGGAGGGAATTTTGTCGGCTACTGTCTAACTTTTTCGTGAGGTGGTGGGTGGGGTCGACTAAATTGAGCAAGCAAAACGGCTCTCACGGCTACAAAGAAGTTTCTTTTTTTTCTCACAGCCATATTTGCAACGGGTCCCGCCCAAAGTACGGGCTGCGGGTTAGTCTTCTTTTCCCTCCAAAATCGCCCCATTAACCATGCATGAGGCATGTCTGACTGTTCCGCGGCCTTCGCGGCTCAATCCGCCGCCGCCGCCGCCCGAATGCCCCCGCTGATAGGCTGCGACGGGAGAGTAATTGCACTGATGATCCCGATAAATTTTGCAAAGACGGGGAGGGACATTGGTTTGTTCCGCCCGTTTTCCCAATTTGCGAAAAAAAAACTTCATTGCGAAATTGTGGCCGCTCCACAGGCTGTAAGTACTGCCTCTTTAACGAGAGCAAAAATAATGGCCAATGAAGGGCTGGGCAAGGAAAAGGGAGGAAAATCATTCGCGCTTACCGCTGGCGGCTGAGATGGATCCCTCTGACTTGACCGCGGCGGTGGAGGAGGCTCCCGAGGGCAGAACGGGAGGCTGGACCCCCCCGTTGCTGCCGCTCCCCGAGGCGGCGGCCGCGACGGCGGTGGCGCCGCTGTTGCTGGTGGGCGGCCAGTAGACCTTCTTGGTGATGGGCAGCCACACGTCTCCTCCGCGGTCGCCGTTGCTACGGTGGGTCAGCTCCAGGAGGCAGCGGCCGTCTGTAGTGGACAAAGAAAAAGAGACCAATAAATGAAATGGCAATTTAGGAGGGCGAGGAATGAGAGATAAAAAACGGGCAAAAAACTATTAGCCCGGGGAGGCTAACCGAAAACCACTCTTAATAGGTTTTAATTAACCGGTTGCCGGTAATAACTTTGGAGCATGTGAGTGTGTGGGAGACCATTTCAAATAATAAAAAGCTCTGTGGGAGCGATCGAAGGGAAAGGACAATGTGGCTTGCTTGGCTTGGCTTTGAGGGAGGGCGATTTCGACTTAATTGGCCGGGTTCGTTCTATTCGTTGGCGCTGTGACCCCACACCGGGTGAAAGAGCATGAAGAAGAGGGGGATGGCGGAGATTTTTAATCGGGGGCTGTGGGAAAAAAAGCTCTTCTTCTTTTTCTCTCCGCTTTTTCGGGGGCGAGGCCGCCGACCCATGCACAGGGCTAAAGAACGAGACCCACCCTCCCGCGGCGGCGTGTGGGAAAATTGGCAAATGGTCCTGAACGCCAGACTGACGAAAGAAAAAACCAATTGCTGCGAGCGAAGGGAGAGAGTTTTCGAGGCCGAGGGCGGGGGAAAGCCTCTCGAAAAAGCGGGCAAGGGAAAAAAAGGTTGAGCAGGAGAGAAAGGGCAATTTTTTCGCTCTTGTCTGTGGCTCACGTGGCCGAGGGGCCGGATAGACAGCTCAGTGTGGCACCCACCCACCCACACGTACTAGGTGCGTGCCTTACACTTATATCTGTCTGGGCCATTGGTTCCCAAGCGCTCTTGCTCCCGCTCCCGAAAACCCTTTCTCTCCGCCAGTCTGCTAATTATGCGGCTGGACACCTTCGACACACTACAACACACACACGGGTAGTAACAGACCAGCACAGGGGGGGAAATGCTAATGAATATTGAAAGGCTTCCCACGGCCGAAGGGAGGGCGGGGAAGGGAAACGGGAGTGAACGAACGAACGGCCTCGGGGACAGAAATGAAAAGGGGACACAAAAGACAGATGCCTACAAATGTTTTACGAAAGCAGATTTTTTGCCACATCCAAATAAATGAGATTTTTCGAGTTTTGCAATGAGATACGTGGAACAAAACGAGGTACTATCAACCAAACGAAAAATTCTCCAGATATTTTCCTCCTTGTTCGAAAGAGGGGCCAAACTCTGAGTAAATCTCCTTCTTCGGGTCTAATCCCCAGCACCTTTCCCCTTCTTTCTATCAGAGGCTGATCCCATTTTGCTCTTTCCTTCTCTTCGTGAAAGTGTCCGGACACCTCTTCGAATAAGAAACTTCCCAACCAATTCATCCCCCCAAAAAAAGAAATCCCACCCGCACAAAAGAAAGAACTATTTCCCCCCTTCCTCCCCTCGCTGGTGCGGTACCCGTTCACTGAACCCACCGAGAAAACAGCCCAATTTCTGAAGAGGAGCATTCAGCGCGACGGAAATTCCGGCGGCAGCGCAGGGTTTCGCCTCTCTTTCTCTCCTTCCCCACTCTTTTTTCCCGGCCAGATTTCTTTTTTCCCACTGAGCAGTTCCACGAACTGCACAATCGGGCGGCGGCGGAAGGTGAAGAGGAGGAGGGAAAAGGAGGAGAATCATTTGCAACACGATCTGACGGCGGCGGAGGCGGACTGCAGCAGGGGGCGACGAACGGACGACCGTCTGTCCGCCGTGAGCCGCCCGCCCTTCTGTCGAACCCACCCAACCCTTTACCACCTTTCCCTCTTTCCCCCTCACCTATTCACCCCCGGCCCTTAAAACTTGAGCCCCCCCTCCCTCCCCTCCCTGTCAGTTTCGAGGGCGAAAAACAAGTCTAACCCAAACACCCCCTCCTCCGCCCCCGCCATCGGGGAAGGGACCGTCCCTCCGTCCATTGCCACCACTTAGTCAGCAAAGAAGAGAAAGAAGAAGGGAGGAAAAGAGTCGTCGGTCTTCTTCGCAAGCTAGGGAAAAATCATCTGCAGTCTGACTAGCATAAATGACGACGACGACGACGCCCGGAGGGACGCCGAACGGTCGTTCGCCCCACCACGCTCTCGCTCTCTCTCACCTTTGAAAAACTTGAGCCTCCCGCCTCCCGGCATGTAGGAGTTGGTGTTGTTGTTGTGAACCTTCTTGTCCTCGTCCCCAGGAGCAGAGTTGGAGGAGGAGGCACCGGCGGGACCGGACGAAGACGGCGAAGATGACGGGCGCTGCTGCTGCTGCTGTTGCAGCAAGAGCCGAGAAATGTTTTCGCCATTCGCCGAAGCTGAAGAAGCCCCGGGCGAAGACGGCAACAGATTTTCTTTGCACCCGTTGACCAGTCTTGGAAGGACAGAAGGAGGTGCGGAAGCTGGATGCAGGCCCGAAAATGATGCCGAGGGTGAACCCAGCGGCAGGGGGGCCGTCGGGAGGGACGGGGGAGGAGTCGGGGAGGGCGACGAGGACAGTTGTCTTCGCCTCTGCTGCTCCTGTTGCTGCTGCGAAGCCGCGGCCGCCGCCGACAGCATCGCCGCAGCAAGCAGGTTGTGCTGATGCTCCGCCGTGGCCTGGTGGTGGCGCTGGTGGTGGGACTTGACTAGGTTCTCGGCCTCCGTCGCCGTCAGCGGCGGCAGGGAGGGCGGCTTGGTGTCTGTGGGCGGCGATGGCGACGACACCGACGAAGGCGATGCCGGCGGTCGCGTGGTGAGGGCGGCCGTGGCCGCAGAGGCGGTTGTGGTGCTTGAAGCGGCCGCAGCTAACCGTGCCGCGGCCACCAGGTGAAACAGGGATGTGTGCGTCGTGGTCCCCTCCATGGGGGTTTCGTCTTCCTTTTCCTCTTTTACTGAAGCCGCGGCCTGTTGCTCGTCGGCCTCGTCAGCCCCTGTCCCCGCGGTGGACGGAGGAGAGGGCCCAGCCGCAGCAGCCTCTGGGAACATCCCCACCGGCGGGGCGGGATCCACCGTGGCCGTGGCGGAGGGGTCCCTGCCGTTCTCCCCCACCTCCGAGGGCCTCCTTCCGGCTGGGCCGCCGTGAAGGTCCTCCGGAGGAGGCGTAGTTGTGCACTTCATATCGATGATAAAGAAGGAGGGCGGCAGCAAAGATCCAGATTGCCGCCACTCTTCAACATGACAGAAATTAAAAGTCCCTTTCTCTCTCACCTTTCTTTTTCCTTTCTTTCTTTCTTTTCAAAGTAATTGAGAGACTATTGCTTCATCCCAGCAGGCGGGGGAGATGATGACTACTGGCGCGTTCGTTTCGTCGCCGTTTCCCCCTCCTCCTCCTCCTTCGTTCCGGAGACAATCACTCCCTCCCTCTTCTCCACGCACTGTTTCACTCTCTCACACTGCAGGAACCATTAGGGAGGCACATTCGCCGCCGCCGGAATGGAGGAGGGGAGGAGTGTCACGCTCGTGTTGTTGTTGTGCTTGCGCGCACAGCAACCGCTGCCAACGCACCTCACCACGCTGGAGTTATTTCAAGTGAGGGGGAGGAAGCAGCCGGCGGGGTTCGCACGGGGGCTCCAACCTCTCTCACAACACCACCTGCCCCCTTCTCCTCTCCGACGGTAGTAGTCGAACTTCGATCATCACAACAATTCGACCGGAGAAAGGGGGATTTTTTTTCCTCGGGTGGCAGTGGCAATGGAAGGAGTTGGCGGCACGCGAGACGGAGTGACTGACTGGAGCAAAATCTTGGGAGACCACAATCTCTGGTGCTCCTCCTCCCTCTTCTTTCTCCTCGAGTGAAGACGCTTCTGGTCCTCCTCCTTTTCTCTTTGGAAGCAGAGCGCGGACACAAGAAGATCTTCTTTCTCTTTGGAGGAGGAAGGCGCCCACCCTCGTCTCCTTATTTCTTGGCTTCTTGTTGGTTCCTCCTCCTCCTTTTTCGGTCGACGTCGTCGCACGTGCCCGCCGCAGTCTGCTCGCTACCTGTGGTTGTCTTCTTCTTCCGACGGGCGACGATTCTCCTCGCGAGGCCTCTTTTGCTCACCTCCTCCTCCCTCCCTTGTAGCGGGGAGAGATGACAGGGGAAGCCGCAAAGATGTGCTCCAATGGCCACAAATAAAGGAGGGAGGGAGGAAAAGAAGGCGCGGCCCTCCTCCTCCGACACAAGGAAACCGGGGCTCTTTTTCTCGTCGCTCGCTTTTCTCCTCCACTTGGTCTAATTTCACTGTGGCTGAGGCACCGCCAAAGCAATGTTGCATGCGGCACTCACTGCCTCAACAAAGTACGGCACTTCCACCCTTGCAAAAGGAACGGGGGAGGATGCTCTCCTTCGGCTGCCTGTGGCTTGTAATTTTCCCGGCGGACAAGTCCTCCTCCGCCTTCTTGGCCCCGGGGCAACTCAGACCGAGAAGATACACTTTGGTCACTGGAACCACTTCACTGGTTCTCTCGGTGCCCTCCCTCGGCCTCCGCCAGTCTGACACGTGGAGGGAGGGCCTCGTGGCGGTCTCTACACTGCCTGACAGCCTCGTCTCTGGGTTCAGCGAGGACGCCGGATTCCGTCCCGGCGGGTTCCCCTCCGGAGTGGTGCGTAGTGGGTGCGTGCCTGTGTAGTGACCCGGACGGCGCTCTGGCCCCGACTGAAGAAGCGCGCCGGCGCCGGGCCATTCCTCCTCCTGCGGCGACGGGCTCACAGCAGCTGCTCCTCTATGCGCCCTCCTGCGCCGTGCGCCGTGCGCCCTTAGAGAGTCTCTCGGCGACCCCCCCACAGCGGTCATGGCACTCCGTCGCCTTCACAACATTGAGCGCGCGCACCCACAGAACAGACGGAGAGAGAGACGGAGAGCAGAGAAGTACGTAGGTAGTGTGGAGGCCACTTTTCGCCCAATGATAGCATTGCAGTCCTTGGCTCCTGGACACGGACAACACCGGGAACAACAACTTGAGGTTCTGCAACACGGACGACGCGGACTTCTTCCTGTTCCTTCCCCTGGCCTCATGATTTCTATTTTTGTTTTTCGTTTTTCTTCCTTCCCTTTTCTGCGCGGGCTATTTGAATATCTTTCTGGTGCCGACGTGGAAACTGGAGGACTAAGTTAATGCCGTACTACTGAAAGTACGGTTGTCAATTTCACTATTCAACTACGGTATTTCCAATAGTTTTCCCTAAGTTTTGATATGTAGTGAGCTACTGACAACATACTGCATATTTTGGCGTCATGGCTGAGAAAATAATACCTCCTAGTCCTGCAAATGTGTTTGCTTCAATCATAAAGAAAGGAAGGAACGGAGACGTCTTCGTTAATAAGTATTTCTCGGTGCTTCTTGATATGCTCAATTTCTAAAACAAAATCAAGGAAGCAGAGACGATTTCTCCCCTCTTCACTTGCCATCAGGAGAACAAACTTCTTTCACCGGAAAGAGGAGGAGGATGAAGAAGAGAGGAGGCTCTCTCTCCCTCGTTCCCTCCGCGGTTTTCGTCGTCTCCGTTTCCTCCTCCTCCCTCGCCTCTCACCTGAGTGGGAACTTTCCCACCGCCGCCGCTTTCTTCCCAAGACACAAACTACGAGGGCGACCGGACGAAGAAGGGGATCCCACGGAAAGACACCGCGGCGGAGAGGCAAAGGGGGAGGGGAGGGGAGGGGGTATGGGAAAAAAGAGGCCTGAGAAAAAAGTGTTGCGAGGAAAGGGGAACTTCCCTTCCTTCTCTCTTTCTTTCCAGCGCCGGCGGCGGAAGGAGGTGGCGGAAAACTTTTGGAGGCCCCGTGGGAGAAATGCGGTGGGAAGGGAGAGGGGGAGGGAGGCATTCCGGAGGAGAGAAAAAGGAGATTTCCTGAGCTCGTTCGCCTCAATCCGACGGCGGTTGTCGGTAACAACGCGGCAACGACGAAGGTGGCGGCGAGAAAAAGAACAACGCAGAAAAAAAATCAGAGGCGCGTGAGAATTCGCCCTTCTTCGTCCCCACTCCCGAAAAGGCAGACTGGCGGTGATCTAACCGACTCTGTGTTCTCCCATGGCAAAGTCGGAGCAACGGCCTGAGAAAAACGGCGGCCAGTTCCCAGAAGTCCCCCCTCCCCTTTCTTCGGAGGTTTCTTTCCCTTTGGCGGCGGTGCTGGGTTCGAAAATCCTCCTTCCATCGGCGGCGGCGGAGGAAGAATCCCATTCTTGCTTGGGACCCAGAGAGCCCTCCCTCCTCCCCTCTTCCTGCCTGCTTTTCAGGGAGAAGAGGCTTTTTTCTCATGGCTGCTTGGGTACATGGGGGGGAAGGAAGGAAAGGACGGATGGAAATGACGGTTATTTTTCCTCTTTCCTGTGCTACACTTCCTCCGCATGACCCCCTCCCTCCCCCCGCCACTTCCCTCCCTTATTCGAACAGAAAACGAACGAACGAACGTGGAAGTAGGGGTGGAGGGTCTTTTCTCTCCGTCCGTCCGTCCGTCCGTTTCTCCCTCCTCCGGCTTTTAGTCGCGTGCCCGCGGCTCTCACCAGCCGCGGCGGCTGCGGAGAGACGGCGGCGCTGCTGCGGCCGTTGCCGTCGCTCCCCAACGGCCGGTGGGGGGAGACGCTGCTGTTCTGGAGGTGCAGCTGCTCCCTCCGCCCGTCCAATGGAAACGCAGACGTGGGAACTCGTGGGAAAAAAGGGGGATTTGAATTTTTTGCCGGCGCCAACGGTCGCGCGCGGCCTTTCGAGGCCGGTTTCCAGCTCAAGGCGAGGCCGCAGCGGTGCTGAAAAGCGATGAGAGCTTGTGGCTATTTTCCGTCTGCACGGCTTTCGAGTTTCGCGCTTGTACAAGGCTTGGGAGGCGCGTAAATTACAAGTTTATGTCCTCTTATTCCATAAAACTTTTATTTTTGAAGAGGTACAAGTTTAAACATTTTCATGCATCTTTTGTAAAAACATCCTTGAGACTATCCCTCTTCATTTTCGTTCATATACCAACTTTTATTTCAACACAAATTGTGATTCCTTCTCCGAGCCTCGATCTCTTCTTTCCCTACCGTGGAAGTGTTTTCCCGTCCCTTTCGAAGCGGCCGCTTGCTTTTCCCTCCTGTGTGAACCAGAGGCGCTCGGCGGGAACGGTTTGAAAATGGATCTGGAAGAATGGGAGAAGAACGGCCGGTGTGAATATTGCCTCATTCAGCTAAGGCCGCAGAGGAAAATGGCTGATATATTGTACTAAGATTTATACTTACTTAGTACTTTGAATGTTTATAATATATCCTAAGCAGCTTCCTACGAACACAAGCATAGTTTGGAAAATATTTTTTTCATAAGGGAAAATTTTAAGCGAAACCAGCAGCTGCCTTCTCACGGCCTACGGACATTTC
>JAAUXV010221297.1_pt1 | contig 14984 bp, 7 predicted proteins | sample 7278181 | NCBI WGS metagenome assembly JAAUXV01 (sample SAMN14350114, study PRJNA611818) | marine sediment metagenome | isolation source: surface marine sediment (2.1m) | place: French Polynesia: Moorea | collected 2018-08
CAGAGGAGATCCACAAAGAGGAGGAAGCAGCTCTTGAAAAGAAAGGACAGGTCGAGGAGGAGGAAGACGAGTCTTCCCCGGCCACGGTGGAAGAAAAGGTGGAAGAGGACGTGGCCGCCTTCGTCGAAGAGGCCGTTGAGAAGGTTGTTGAGGTGAAGGAGCAGGAGCACAAGAAAACTGAAGAGCAAAAAGAAGCAGATGAGAAGACCGACGAAGTCCAAGAATCGACTGCGGCCTCGGAGGCGACAGACGATGTCACCACCGCCCAGGAGGACAGCAGCAAGCTGACGAAGCTGCATCAGCAGAAGTCTGAGGAGTCTGGCGCCGCCGACTCCAAGGTGACTGTGGAGATCGCCCCCTTGCTGTCCTGGACCGAGCACATTGCGACTGCAGCCTCCGTCCCGGAGAAGAAAGCCTCCGAAGAAAAGACGGAGGAGGGGGAAGAGAAGTCATACCACTGGCTGGCCACCGCCGCCGACTCCAGCAGCAGCCCGTCCTCCGAGGACTCCAAGGCCGCCGCGAAGTTTAGGACAGAGGTAGCCAGCAGCAGCGGCACCGGCAGCTGCTCCGCTTCCTCCGCCGCCACCTCCGGCAGCGAGCGCTCCGGCACGCAGAGCTCCATCGAGTCCCACTCCTCGCACCGGTCCTCCGCGGCGGCCAGTGCCGTCTCAACCGCCTCCTCCTCCGAGGCGAGGACGGGCGCCACCACCGCCAGCTCCGCCTCCTCCGAGCGCCAGCCCACCACGGCCACCACCGACGACGACGCGGCCAGCGAGAAGAAGTCCAGCGACGCCGCCTCCTTCTCGGTGGAGAGCGGCGGGGAGGAGGACATTGAAGAAGAAGTGGAGGAGGAACAAGTTAGCAGCAGGGACTCTCCCGTGGCCGCGGCGGTAGAGAGCGACGGCAGCAGGAGCAGCTCGCAGCAGCAGCAGCAGCACCGCAAGCTGAGGTCCCCCACCTCGCTGCTGAGGGACTCAGCCTCGGCCTCTTCGGCCTCCTCCCCCGCCTCTCCGCGGAGGAGAGGCGACGGCATGGAGGAAGGAGGCCGCAACGGGGCGTCGCCGTCCTCGGCCTCGTCCGCCGCGGCGTCGGCGGCCGCGAGGTCGTCCATGGTGACCTCAGAGCAGTTCTCCACCGAGTCGGACATCTCGAGGTCGCTCGAAATCGTCTACCACGAACCGGAGGAGGACGCAAGGAGGAAGCTCTCGCAGAGGTACTCGTCCTCTTCCTCCTCCTCGTCGGAGTCGTCCTCTTCGGAGACCTCTCTCCCTTCCAAGCTGGAGAAGAGGAAGACCTCAGTGACTCAGCTGAAGGCCGCCAAGACTGCGGCCGCCGCCGCCGCTCCGTCAGCCACCAGTTCCGGCGAGGAGTCCTCCCAGCAGCAGTACGAAATATCCCACGAGAGGAAGTCTCAGGAGGAGCCGGAAGGGGGAAGCGGCGGGGAGAGATCTTCCCCGTCGTCCCCGTCCGCCCTCAGCGGGAAGAAGACCCCCTCGCCCACCAAGATCAAGCAGCAGCCCGCCGCCGCGGCTGCCGCGGCCGCGTGCGCGCGGCAGGAGGGCCAGGTGACCGCGGAGGTCATCTCGCCAGTGTTGGAGGTGGAGGCGCAGACCCCAGAGCACCACCACCAGCTGAAGAGGCAGAAGCACGATGATGACAAAGAAGAAGAGGCTGGGGCGGAGGTGGAGGGTGGTGGAGGTGAGTCTTCGGTCGCCGATTGTAGGCGATCGAGACAGGTGCAAAAGAGGTGCATGATGATCTCTTCGATTCACTGATGGTAGAGAGCCGTCTCATTTCAGCTTTCTCTCACCCTCCGTTTCTTCCATCATATGTTGCTCTTGGTATCTTGAGTTGGTTTGGTGTATTGTTTTGATTACGTACATACATATTAATTTTGTTTAGTTACACGCGGGAAAGGATATAACTCTGTCCTGGCCACGAGATCTCACCTTGGACCTCACTTTTTAAAACAAATGCAGTTTCCAAATTATTGCAGTATAATTCGCTAAAATAGTATCGAAAGGGCAAGCAAGGATCACAGTGAAAGAAATAGAACAAGTGCAGCAGAGACAACATGAGCAAGATGGCCGCTGCTAGGATGAAAGAGTGCGAGGAGGAAGAGGAGGACGCCTGCCTGACGGAGTCCGAGGATGACCTAAGCGTTAGGGAGGTCCTGGCCAAGACAAACTCCAAGAAAGGAGGGAAGAAGAAGAACAAGAGGACCGAAGAAGAGGACGAGAGCGAAGAGGAAGAGGAGTGCGTGGAGAACGGCAACAGCACCGACGACTCGGAGCTGGAGGACTTTGTCCCGGAGACGAGGTCGCCGCGGTACTCCATCATCGACATGACGGCCTACACCGAGAGGAGCAAGGTCAGCGTCAGGAGCGCCAAGGATCACTGTGCCAAGAAGCCCGCTCCCTCTTCGTCCAAGGCGGACGAGGAGAGCTCCGATGAAGAGGAGGAGGAGGGAGACTCGGAGGCCACCCAGAGCGACGACTTCAAGGTGGACTACCCCGGCTACAGGGAGATTCTGCGGGAGCAGCTGACCTCGAGAGATAGGGAGGACACGGCGCTGAGGTCCTACGAGGCCACGGTCAGCTCCAACTCCAAGGGTGGGGGAGCGGGATGCTCGGACAGGTCCTACCCGTTCTTAGACGAGGACACGGACGAGGAGCAGGAGGAGGAGGTGCAGCAGCAGCCCAAGCAACAGCAGCAGCAGCCGAAGGTGTCGTTCGCTCCTGAGGAGGTGGAGGACGAAGGCGAGCTGACCGACGAGGGCAGCCTGGACAAGAGCAGCCTGGACGGAGAGGACGACGACACCCGCGCCTCAGATCTGGAGGTCACCATGAAGGACTACTACCAGATCAGGAAGCAGACGCAGCCTAGGAGCGAGAACGACATGACGGAATACCTGCTGCAGCTCAACCAGGTATTTTTTTCAGATAGGACGTTAGAGGATGAGCAAAAAATTTTATTACGGGTAAATAGGTGGAGAGCCTGGTGAGGCACAAGAGCTTCGACGTGGAGGACGGCGGCGGGGACACCGAGGACGAGGAGGTGCAGTTGAAGGCCGACGAGGACAACGGCGGCGGCAGGAGGTCGGACAAGGCCACGGCGACGGCCTTCGACTCCGAATCGGACTCCGGAGACGAGGGAGGGATCTTCCTCTCCCTGCCCGGGATGGATTCCGACGAGCGCCGCCTGTCCACCTTCGAGGACATCCCCTGCGAGGACGGAGACTTCATGTCCATGGCCGAGTTCCTGGAGGCCTTCAGGAACGACTTTGACCTCTCGAGGCTGTCCGAGGCCACCACGCAGACGCAGAGCACCAGGGTGAGGCACCGGGCCTCGCTGACGGCGGCCTCGGCCTCGGCCTCGGCCTCGGCCGCCGCGGAGGAGTCGGAATCTGAGACGTACCCTTCAGTGTCCTCCGCAGCCGCCGACCCCGGCTCGGCCACATTGGATGATCACGTGACCGACTACTCCGTGGCGTCCTCGCAGCTGGACGACTTCTACCTGGAGATGTCCCGCCACCCGGGGATCGCGCCCGTCATCAGGATGATAGAGATGGACGGGGTCTCCGGCACGGTCGGGGTGCTCTGCCCGGACGCGGGGGCGGCGGCCACGCTGGTACAACTATTTGCATTTCATGTCAGGGGATTTGCGGTCCTTAAAAGTTATGCTGTATTTAGGAGGACAGCGTCTTCGGGATTAAGTTCCTGGAGGGCGGGGGCGGCGACGACGACACCGAGGAGATATCCACGGTCTCCAACCTGGCGGCCGACGACGGCGTCGGCGCCGCCGACTCCCCCGCCACAGAGGACGAGTCCGTGTCGGACCTGGAGCAGGACGGCGCGGCGGCGTTCAAGCATAACCCGCACCCGCCGAAGCAGAAGCTCCAGCAGCAGCACCACCGGAGGGGCCCGTCCAAGGCGGCAAACATGGGCATGTCCAAGATTGCGGAGAAAGATGAGGCAGCCCCTGTTGCGGAGGCTTCAGGATCTAGAGCTAAGCAACAGCGTCCTACGCAGCTGCATCAACAACAGCAGCAGCAGCAACAGGCCAAAAAGAAGCCAGCTTCCAAGAAGATTGAGCCACCTTTGGTGAAAGTTGAGGAGCCTACGCCTGAGGAGGAGGAGGAGGCCGCGGAGGCCGCCGCCGCCGCCGCTCCCCAGAAGACCGCTAGGAAGAAGCGGAGGAGGAGGAGCGGGAGGAAGAGCGGCGGCGAGCAGCAGAAGCAGAGCAACAAGGATTAGGCAAAGTTGGACTGTACTTGAGTGGAAAAATTGTAGCCAATTTCGGTGCACAAAATTGTGAAGAAATACATTTAGCTCACAAGTCACCATATCTGTTTTCCAGCAGTACTGTATCGAGGTGCTGAATACGTACCGTACCTACTCACACGATGAAGTATTGTGCCGTCTCTCACCTAATCAAATTAGCTTTTCGTTGGCAGTACGGTACTTTAAGAAACAAAAATCATCCTCACGTTCTCTTCTTGGACGGTATTATTATTAACAGATAGACTGTTCAAAGTTACATACGATATGAGCGGCGGGAACGCGCCGACATGCTTTTTCAAGTCTTTAATTTGTCCGCGGTTGCCAAAGGACTTACCGTTGCCTTGCACGCAAGAATATTTCGATGACCCCACCTGTTTTTTACTTGCCCCGCACAGTACGACGCCGCACAATAGCATTTCCTTTTTTATACTATGCCCTTTTTGAATACTTCTCTTTAACGCGTTTGTCTTGTTCCTCTCTTTCCACAGGTGAATCTCAAGAGACCTCCGGGCAGGTTGAAGGAAGGGACGGAGCCGGTGAGTCGTCGGCATGACTTTTACACATACATATCATTGTCTTCATATATCTGCCTAATTTCTTCCGAACAAAAAGCTATAGTCACCATGTGAAGTCGACCACTTTTTATACCACCATACTATACTATTGTATACAATCACAATCCTTTCCGTCTTTCTCTCGGCAGAGAGACAGTACAGTACTGCGTATATTTCTCTCTTGGAAACTGTTCAGAATGCACATAGTTTTTGTTGGTTTTTTTTTAATTTTTCTTCTCTCTTATTATTTTGCACTGCATCTTTCTGCATTATTCAATTAATCCACGGGGTTACCGTAATGTTTTATTGACGAAAAATTTGCTTAAATGATATAATGATATCGACTAATTGCGTTTGCCACGCGCAAATGATGAAGTGACGCTTGATTGTGCTTTTACTGCACTCGTGCGCTTCCCAAAAAAAAACCTACTAAACTCTGAAGAAAATGCCGCCTCTTCGCCCTCCTCCTCCTCTTCCCCTTCTTCGTCGCAAGACGAGGACGACGGGACGGAAGTAGTGGAGGTTCTCGAGGGAAGACTGCAGGTATAGGATTCGCCGACTTCTCCTTCGCAGCAGAACGAAATTGAAACTTGGCGAATCCCGTGCACTTGCGTTTTCCAGTTTGCCCCGGCTCGTCGCGACCCGGGCTTGCATGAAGTGAGGCTTTGCCAGACCGTCAGGAAGGTTAGGAGGACCGATGTGTGATGAGAAAGGAAAACAAAAAAGACAACATTTACTTTTTTTTTTTTGAGTGATGATGATTAACAGTGAATCAAACCCCCGTCGTGAGGAGTGGACCAGAAGAGGCGCCATGCCGAGCTTTCTAACAAAACCTTCCGAGCGGAGTTTGCACTTCTGACCTAATAGTCCAGAAGTATCCTAGTCCAGGTTTTTGCTTCTTCAACCAAAACGCTTAGGACCACCGAACTCCAGTTCGAGAAGACCATGATGCCCAACACACTACTGTACTGTAAATATCCACAAAGAGAACACATCTTCCAACAGCAAAGTCTTCCTCTTGCCTGACCTCCTGCTCCTGTTTCTTTCCCCGCCAAAGAAGAGGAGGAGGATGAAGGCAGCCAGTCCCTGCCCGCCCTCCGCGCCTCCTTCGAGGACTCCCTGCGCAAGTTCCAGTCCCTGCGGCGCGACCAGTCCCTCTCTTCCTCCGACGAGGGCGACTTTGAGGACGAGGCCGGGGACATCCTGCAGGCGCTGGACGACCTGGCGCTGGCGCTCAGGGCCAGGGGCGCAGAGGGGGAGGCGCTCTTCCTGCAGCACGACCTGCAGAACCTCTCGTTCGACATCTCGGCGGCGCTGGCGGAGGTCAGGCAGTCCGCGAGGAGGGAGCCGGTGGCGGTGGAGGAGGTGGACGGGCCGTTCGGCGGAGGCGCGCTGCTGGCCCCGTCGCCCATCGTGCAGTTCCCCCTGACGCCCAGCGGAGACCCGGCCACGGGGCCGGCAGACCCAATGGAGCAGTGGAGGGTCGCAGCCGGACAGGGGGAAAGGCTGCACATTGCCGAGGTGAGGGAGAGCGAGGAGGCGGACGATCTGATAAAGTTTGGGGAGGAGGAGGAGGAGGACAGCACCATCCACTCCTTCGCCGACTGCGCCGCCAGCAACATTGACGGCGGGGAAGACGATTCCACCGAGGGAAAGAGAGATAGTGACAGTTTTGTGATAGTGGGACATCAGCAGCAGGGGCAGGACAGTCCGGACGACGACTGCTTCGTCGTAGTGGCTGACGCGGACAGGGAGCCCAGGCTCTTCGTGACGGAGCGGGAGGAGTCGCCCCGGCCGCCGCACGTGATAGACATTGAGAACCTCCGCGCCGACCCCTCACTCGGGGTCAGGCCGGTGTCCCCACCCCTAGCTTCCGAAGGGGGAGAGCCCCGCCTGCCCTTCTCCAGCTACGAGGCCCTGTACGACTCTGCCCAGGTGGAGAAGGTGGCCGCCGCTCCTTCCCAGGCGCCCTCGGAGCTCGGGGGAGGCGCGGCCAGGCACAAGGGCACCTTCGACGACGGGAGGAGCAGCTACGAGGACATCTACAAGGGCGGACCGCAGGGAGCAGACGCTGAGCTTCAGCTGATGCAGCTGCAACTACAGCAACAGCAGCAACAGCCCCAAAGCAGGAGCGTCCTCCCCGAGGTCCGTTGGTCGGCGCCGGTGGAGGCCTTCGTTGGTCAAATGCCAGAGGACGGAGAGGAACGAAACAAGGATGAAAAGAGTGGCGAAACAGCCGAGGATCAAATTCACCAAGGAGGAGGTCAGCCGAGATGTGTGCCACACAGGAGTGAGCGTGCGGTGGAAGTGACACAAAAGTGTAAAAGTCCAGGCTTTTCCCCATGCTGATCTAATAAACTAAGAGATTTAATCATCAAATAGACCACTAAGAAGTGCAGTTTCCTTTTCAAGCTTTATTTTTTTCCAACTCATTTTTGTAACTTAAATATCTGGTCTACACTAAGTTTGCACTATTTCCTAACTTTTTTTTTGTTTTTTCCTCTTTCTCCTTCCCCCACCCCTTCTCCTTGAAGGAGGGGCACCTCAGCCAGAGGGACCTGAAGGGACCGAGTCCAGATCCAGATCCAGATCCAGATCCCCCTCCCCGTCCAAATCCAAAACCTCCTCCTCCTCCCAGTCTTCCTTCGAGCACGTGGAAGCGGAGGACGACGTCGAGGCCACCCTGGACGAAGAGATGGTGGTCAGGGAGGACGTCGCTCAGGAGCAGCAGGATACGATGGTCTCGATCACGGAGGAAGAGGAGGAGGAGGAAGTCCCTGCATCCCAGCAGCTTCACGTGCAGGTGGCCTCGGCCATCCCCAGCCACGTCCCGTCCTCCGTGTCCATGCAGGTCAACGTGCCTTCGGACGACGAGTTCGAGGAGAGGGACAGGTCGGTCGCCTCCAGCGGGATACACTTCGACACTGGCGGCGCACCAGAGGAGGAGCAGAAGGAGGAGGGAAGCAGCAGCAGCGAGGGGGAAGGGGGCGAGTTTGACCGGCTCGGCATCGAGAAGGTCGTCAGGAAAGAGTCCGCTTCCCAATCCCAGTCCCAGTCCGGCGCCGGCATCGAGTTCGAAGTGGCCAAAGAGGAGGAAGGAGATTCACGTGCTCAGAAGGAGGACTCTCCCTCCAAGTCTCCCAAGTCCCGCTCCCGATCCTCCTCCTCCTCCTCTTCCTCCTCCTCCTCCTCCTCCTCATCCAGAAGTAGCTTGTCACCGGCAGAACCCAAAGAGTCCCAGGAGGAATCTTGTAGGCGACCAGGTACACACGCATACCGTACGATGCCCTCCTCCTGCTCCTTTTGCATAACCGTGTTTGGACCGCCGGTTTTTCACTTTCCTTGCCCCAAAGTATCCTTCCCGGAACTAGGAGCATAATAGCTTCTTCTCCAGCTAACTTAACAGCCATGCTAAGGATGCCGCATTCTTTTGGCACTTGGTTACATTTCCTCCTCCTGCTCCCCTTGATATTCTCCCTGCGGCTGCGAGGAGAAAGGAAATATTGTCTCGGTTCTCTCTGGGTTCTTTTTCCTTCTGACCTACTGTATTTCTTATTGTCTCACCACTCACCATGCATGTGCATGACACACGCTCAAAAAAAGTCACACATCCTATACTATACTTAACCTCGGTTCGAAGTCACCGCTGTACTGGTATACAGTATATCCGAGTCAAATCATTAAGAGGGGTGTCTCATAAGGGGAAAATGGAAAAGTCAAAGGGGAGGGTGGGTCTCCCTTCCCTTCTCCGTGCGCGCCTTGTGTGTCTCTCGTACGTTTTATCGCAAATACCGTACTTACTGTACCAAATTTTTCCCCTCATCTTTCAATACTAACCGCCTTCTTCTTCCTGTGCCTTCTTCCTCCCTCCCCCCCCCCACTCATTGACGCAAACTGCCCTCCCCCGTCCGATCTTTTGCCACGCTTGCTGACTGCAAAAGACTCTGGAGCCGCCCCCCAGGCAAATGCGGTCGCGGCGGCGGCGGCGGCGGCGGAACAGTCCTTTACCCCCCAGGCCCATGATGAAGATCACTCAGACTTGCCCCTGCCCCGGACCCTCTGCCAGAGCGGGGCCCCCTCATCGCAGCAACAGCGGCAAGAGCAGGAAGATGTCGAATCAAGTCCGGAGAAGATTGACAATGGCGAGGAAGAGCCCGAAGCCAAGACCTACGAGGAGAAGAAGCAGTTCTGGGAGCGCGTCTCCTCCACCGAGGCCAGCCCTGCCACCGAGCAGGAGAAGCCGCTGCTGCAGCAGCAACAGCACGATGGTCTGGTGCTGCAGTCGGCCCTGCCCCGCGAGCTGTCGGAGGAGGAGGTGCTGCAGCAGATCTCCCCCGAGCGCAAGCAGAGCAGCGGCAACGAGGGGCAAAAGTTCGAGGCCGCTTCCCTGGTGGACGAGGGCCTCGACCTGGACCTGATGGAGAGCAAGGAGATCCCGACGGACCGCAGCGACGCCCCCGCCGTCGACAGGGAGCGACTGGTCACCATGCACATCCGCGAGGGGATCGTCGGCGCGGAGCTGGAGGAGAGCCACCGCGAGGAGACGGTCATGACCAGCGAGAGCCTGCTGCGGGAGGCCACCGCCAGGGTGGAGGTGGTGGAGGAGCAGCAGGCCGCGGAGGAGGTGGCGGCGGTCGAGGTGACGGAGGCGGCCACAGAGCGAGCGGCGGAGCAGCAGGGACAGGAGTTCTCCAAGGTGGTGTACGTGACGGCGCCGTCGGTCGACGAGGAGAGCTCCTCCTCCTGCGACAAGCACTCCCCCGTTCCCCCCGGGTCGCACCAGCCGGACCTTGGGCACCTCGACGAGGAGGGGGCGGAGGCTTCGGCGTCGGCGCCGCAGACGAACGGGACCGCGGGGGAGGAGAAGCCGAGGAAGAATTCTCTGCTGACGAGCGACCCCGTGGCCGGGCCGGTGGAGGTGGAGGAGCTGATGACGCAGACGAGGCGGCTCTCCAGGGAGGAGGCAACCACCATCGCCCAGGGCCTGCTCACCCAGCTCGAGTCTCAGGCCATGGAGCAGGTGAAAGTGCTGCGGCAGTCGCAGGAGGACCTGCTGGCGGCTGAGGAGGCGCCGTCGCAGCAGGTGCCGGCGGGACAGCAGCTGGAGCAGGCCGCGCAGAGCTTCGTGGAGGACCTGGAGAGGAAGGCAGTGGAGATCGTGGAGAGGATCTCAAACTCGGGGAGCTCCAGGGAGGACCTGCTGGAGGCGCAAGAGAAGGAGGAGCAAGAGCGGCGATCTCAGCAGCAGCAGCAGCAACGGCAAATGCAGCAGCAGCAGGTGACGGTCCAGTTCTCTACCGAGATCTCCGACTCCGACCTGAAGCAGGCCGACATCAGCGCCCTCAAGGACGAGTTCGACCTCCAGGTCCGCGAGGAGGCGGAGGAGGACAAGTTCGTCGGTGGCGCCAGAGCGGCCGTGAACGCCGGCGCCGCTGCGGCCGAGATCTCCGACACCGACCTCCGCCACGTCTCTGACGACGCCGGCGAGCACCACGAGCTCAGGCAGCAGCTGTCGGACATGCAGGAGGAGAGCAGGGACAGGCAGACGCTGCTCCGCATGCAGGACGAGGTGGAGGTGGACCACTTCCGCTTCCGGCGCTCCTTCCTCAGCCACTTTGTGCGCTGGTTCGACGGCGCGGCGGACGGGGCGCGGCAAGACGGAGGGGAGTCTTTTTTAGCCGAGAGGCCTGTGACCTTTGAGCCGACGCGGCCGCCCGGAGAGGGAGAGGAGAAGGGGGCGGACGCGGGGTCGCAGGCTGAAGGAGACAACCAAGGCTCAGCATCCAACTATAGCAGTACAAACAACACCGACACGAGGACGAACGAGGTCCAGGATCAAGAGGACATATGGGCGGAGGAAGCAAAACTTATGCAGCGAGACCTGAGCTTCGTGAGGGACAAAGGGAGGTCGGACGGGGAGTCCTCCTCCTCCACCTTCCGGACGGCGCGACAGCAGCAGCAGCAGCAGCAGAACAGGATGTCCAGCGACGTGGAGGGAATGGTGGGAGGAGGGTGGAGCAGCTCCGGAGACAACTACGGCACTGCGACCTCCTCCGGCGCCGGCGGACTGAGCAGCAGCCGGCCGGGCACCAGCTCCTCCGAGGTCGACGCCATGTTCTCCGCCAGGAGCGGACGCAGCTCCACCTTGACGACGACCACGACGACGACGGGCGAGTTTGAGACCGCGCACTCCACCGCCTCCGAGTACCACACGGCGCAGAGCACGCTGACCGGCCGCTCCCTGGCCACCGACACCTCCGAGAGCTCCGGCAACCTGGGCAGCGTGGAGGTGTCCGCGGGTGAGGACGAGAGGACCGAGTGCGACGACTCGCTCCTCGACGTGGCGGCCGCAGACAGGGAGGAGCTGCTGATCACCCCCACCGGCGGGCAGATGCCGGTGGAGGAGGTGGAGGAGCGGCAGCCCGCAGCGGTCCCTTCGCCGTCCTCCCTCCGGCAGCCGGGCGCCGTCGCCCTCCTGCAGGAGGACACGACGACGGACACCGACGACAACGCCGCCGACTCGCCCGAGACGCAGCCAAACATGAAACGCAGCCACGAGATGATGTTCCACGAGAAGGAGGCCACCCTGAGCGGGAGCGTCCTCACCATCTCCAGCGGCTCGGAGGCCACCGTGGTCACCGCGGAGAAGGAGGAGGCCGCCGCCGCCGCCGGCAAGGGGATACTCGCCTCGGGCAACAGCAGCAGCAACAGCAACAACACTGCAAATCTTGGAACCCCGCAGCAGCAGCAGCTCCCGCGCGTGGTCAGCTTCGAGACGACCACCGCCTTCTTCGAGCCGCCCTCCTCCCGCGCCCTCTCCGACGTCTCCGCCCAGATGTCCTTCGACTCCGAGTTCGGCTCCCGGCCAGAGTCCGAGCTGCGCAACCTGGAGAGCCGCCCGCAGTCGCTGAGCGAGGCCGCCCTGCTGGGGGAGGCCGGCGGCGCCTCGGGCAGGGCCAGGACGCCCTCCTCCGACAGGGAGGACGTCTCGGACTCGGAGGTGGTCATGCACCACATGAAGGTGGGGGCCGAGCCCTTCGAGCGCCCGGTGACGCCGGAGCCGCCGCGCGACCAGCAGGGGAGCAGGGGAAGCAGGAACTCCGACAACGTCTTCCTCGCTTCCAAGGAGGAGGAGGGTGAGGAGGAGGACGTGGCTGCTCTGGTCGAGTCCATCACCTCCCCGCCGCCCAAGCTGGTGGACGTCAAGTACTACCCGGGGGAGGAGGGGGCGACGATGGAAGAGGCCGCCCCCAAGGCGGAGAAGAGCGCGGACGAGGCCTTCGACGAGGAGATGGAGATCAAGGCCAAGAAGGACTGGCTGGAATGCCAATTCGAGGACCAGACCTCCCACATGCAGCAGGCGGCGGTCATACAGGAGGAGGCCGAGGAGCCCTTCTACTACAGCCAGCCGCTCGACCAGATCGCAGAGGAGGAAGAGGGAGGAGACCAGGATAAAGAGATCCAGAAGCTTAGGAAGTCACTCAACCAAGCCGGGGAGTTCTCCTCCGGCAAGAAGTTCGTCGCCAAGACTGGGGACGACTCCACCAGCATGTCCTCCCTGCAGGAGTTTGAGAAGCTGGAGAAGGAGCTGGCCGGTAGGAGGAGCGTGGGGTCCAGCGGCTCCCAGGACTCTCTTGAAGCCGGTCCCATCAAGGCGGCTCCCAAGAAGAAGGCCGGCAGCAACGGGCAGCACCAGCAGAACAAGTCTGCAAAGGCCGACGCAGTCTCCATGGACTCCTTCGCCTCGCTGAGGGAGTTCGAGAGCCTCGAGACGGCCTGCGAGGAGGCCTCGCGGACGGAGGAGGTGGCCAAGGAGCAGGAGGAGGTGCTGAGCGAGATAGAGGAGGGCCACGAGTCGCAGGTGTCGGAGGCAACAGAGAGCGGCGAGACGCTGTCTGACGGAGAAGGAGACGAAGAGGACAACTCGGACGACTTTGAAGAGAGGATGTTCCAGATCGACGAGATCATCAAGCAGGCGCAGACCAACGTGGAGCAGTTCCACAAGGCAGAAGAGGCGTCGGTCGTGGCGCCGCCGCCGCTGCAGGAGATCATGATGGGGGGGAAGAAGGCGGCTGCTGCTGCTGCTGCGGAGTCCTGCACGGATAGCACGGGAGTGGACAAGACTCCGACCAGCGCTGACGAGGACAGCGACTCGCTGGAGGCCCCCGCTCCCTCCGCCGCCTCCGCCAGGGTCATGGAGACGAGCGCGGATAGCTTGGAGCTCAACAAGAGGATGGCGGCTGCCGCGGAGGTTATGCAGACGTCGGCCGACTCTCTAGAGGGACTCAAGAGCAACGGCAATTCCAACAGGAGCAACGTCATGGAGGTGTCCACCGACAGCATAGAAAACGGCAGGAACAACCGAGCGGCTGCTGCTGCCGATCCCATGGCTGAGAGCACGGACAGCCTGGAAGGTGCCTCCTCCAGGAGGAAGAGGAAGCAGCAGCAGGTTCCCTTCGGCGGCGCCATGGTGGCCAGCACCGACAGCCTGGAGGGCGACTTCTCCAACACCCGCGCCACCGCCAGCAGCCTCATGTCCTCCGCCACCTCCGACACCTTCGTCGCCGACCTGGACCAGGACACCACCAAGGTGCGCAAGTCCGCCAGCGGCCAAAGAGTATTGGCCTCCGCCGCGGCCTCCGCCTCAGAGGTGACCTCGGCCTCCGAGGACAACTCGGACACCTCGGCCTGCGTGTCCGTGACTCAGTGCTCAGTCGGCCCCGGGGGAGGACAGCAGGTCTCCTTCGGGCACCACGTGACCGAGGTGATCCGCGGCGAGGACGGCGAGGTGGCGCACGTGGTGGAGCGCACGGTGACCACCACGGCGGCGCTGCCCTCCAGGGTCAGGTTCTCCGGGCCGCACGCCGAGAAGAGGATGGGCGAGTACCTGTCCGGGCTGGGCTCCTCCACGGAGGAGGTGCAGGAGGCGGAGTACGTGGACGCCAGGACGGGGAACATTGTCAGGAAGAAGGTTGTCCAGGTGGAGGCCGCGGAGAGCAACGCCAACACCACCATTGAGGTGATTGCAGAGAGGAGGAGGGAGAGGGGCGCCACGGATCCCGCCGCGGAAGACATATTCAGAGCAGGGCCTGTCTTGACGCATGGGGTTGTTGGTGGGGGCCCTGGGGGGGCTGGGGCCGCCGCCGCTGCCGCCGCCGCCGCGGCCGCCGCTTCTTCGTCGGCGCCGAGAAGGGTGGTAATGAGAACAGGTATTTTTGGATGTAACCACCCCCTTCCTCCCACAAAAAAAACCCACGATGATGTCGTTCAATGCAATGTGGTTTCTTATACGTGAAGGAAAAGAATACCTAAGTTTACTTTTGTTTAAACACCAGGGCCTTTTTTGCCGTCGACATTTTTAATTGTTCGGGCTGTTCCACAGCCTGGTGCTTTTTATCCTCTCAGTTTTCAGCGCTAGAATTTTTGTCTCTTCAACTTTTCTTTTTCGTGGGCCTCACAGCAAGGGGCTGCTGGCCGGCCCCAGACCAAGCCCGACCCTCCGTTTCCCTCTACCTAAGTTGGTGTGTACAAATTTGTAACCCCTCTGTCCTTTTCTCCCCGTTCCCCTAATTATTTCTATTCGTATTTTTGTAGCTAGATCTCAATCTATTCTGTTCACGTTTGCATGCCCTTGTACTGTATCTAGGTAGAAGGATTTTTAAATGTCTGGTTGACGGGAAAGGAAAAAACATTGATATAAATTAGCTGGAAGTCGGGAACGACCTAACGAAAAAACCACTAACCCACATCGCAGTACCATTTGAAAGTTTTTGCTTTATGAAATTTCTATACAGTGCAGAGTACATACATGCACACGTATCTAGAGACACGTACTACGTACACATAACGTCCGTCCCTGCTATGAAATAAGGCAAAACACAGCGGGGAGGGGTTCTCCCAAATGTTGTTCTCATCTGTTTCTTTTTTCTGTTCCTCATGTCCCCCAGTACGTGTATCCTTTTTACACACACATATTTTTGTGCAGTAAAAACAGCACTTTCACCTTTTTATATACTATGCGCGAAATTTTTTCAGGTGCACACACCTCCGAAACATGGCGGCAGACTGGCAGAGTCCAAGGTCAATAAAAGAGTATAAATCCCAACAATTGTTTTTTGTTCTTAGGAGAAAATATCTTTTTTCATCG
>JAAUXV010289891.1_pt1 | contig 14979 bp, 12 predicted proteins | sample 7278181 | NCBI WGS metagenome assembly JAAUXV01 (sample SAMN14350114, study PRJNA611818) | marine sediment metagenome | isolation source: surface marine sediment (2.1m) | place: French Polynesia: Moorea | collected 2018-08
CAACTCTGCCCAACCTTCCCCCACCGGGCCCCCCGGGGGGGGGGCGGCCCCCGGGGCCCGCGGGGGGGCGGCCCGGGGGGGGCAGGAAACTGGCGGCAGATGCGCAGAGTTGGCGTCCCGAGGAATTTGCTGAAAGTCGGTCTTCCCCCACTTTTCTCCACCCTTGCACGTATTGTACGCATTAGTACTGTCACACTAACCTTCTTGGAGCAGGCTTTCCCCCCAGTGCCCTGATGCAATAAAAAGCAGAGCTAAAGGGTGAAGGAAGGCTCAAAAAGGGGACGAAGGAAAAAGATTTTTTCATGGGCGACGATCCGTTTGGTCAAGTCAAGCAATCTCAGAGTGACATGAGAAAGTGCACCTTTATTTCCTTCTTGAAATTCGAAACGCCAAAATAACAACCCCAGGGGTTATTGAATTCCGCTCTTTGACAATTGGTTATATATAGCGAAAACGTAAGTAACCTTTCGCGCCTTTCTGTTTACCGGAAAAAACTGAAGCGCAATTCTCTCGGAATCGGAGAGGAAAAACTCGGATAGGTAGAAAAAGTTAAAAAAAAAGTTAGGAGAATTCTTGGATGCAAGTTTGTCGCTAGAAATATAAATGGACTGCCTTTCGTGGGGAAAAAAATTGGCCTTCGAATGGTATTTGCGGACACGAAATGTGGTAAGGAGATTCCAGAAGGAAATTAGAGGACTGAGAAAATTCACTCCCCTCAGCTTCCCTCGAAATGCGGTATTCTTGTTCTTCCCTCAAACTTCCGCCCTTTTCATTCATTTTGCGAGATCCTCTTACCTATCGTCCTTGCTGCCTCTCTGTGGTAAGAAGGTTTCTTCTCCTTCCCTGAAAAACTATTTCTTCAGCGATTTCTTCAACACCCACTCTAAAGTCCTTGAAATAAGTCACTTGATTTTTTTACGTTTTCTGGCCTTTTTTTACCTACACGCACGCACAAGAAGGGGGGGGCATGCCTGCTGATGATGGCTGTTCCCTCGGGCCTCCTTTCTAACAGACTGTTCCGTCCTCCCCCTCCCGCTCTTGCTGGGGGAAGAGCGTCCGTCCGTCCGCCCTCCCTCGGCCCATTCCCGTCTCGTAGTGGCAATGTACTCTTCTCTCCTCCCCTCTCTCGGGCGCTCACTCCTCTCGCCGCGGCTTCGCCAACGGTTTGAGAACATGCCGGTTATGAATGTGGAATTTATGAAGATTTGAGCGTTTAGGCCTCTGCTGCACTTTTACGTACCAGTATTTGACATGCTTTTTCAAAAAAATCCAGCAAATCATCATGCTTTACCAACTACCGATAGACTTCTTCGACTATCGTTGCCTATAGACATGTCCAATTGTTCGTGGCAAACAGAGAGAAAATCACGACAAGTCTTCTTGTGCAAAAAGCCGCTTCTTGAAAGTGCTCCGGTGGAAAGGGCTTGAAGGGGGGAAAGGCATGAACTTTGCATGCAAGCCCGTCAGCCACTTCCTGCCCTCCCAAGGGAGCAAGAGGATCAAGAGGAAAATCACGGATGCGGCCAAGACTTCCTCCTGTCTTGGAAGGCAGAAGATCGTGCTGCGGCCACAGCTACGTAGTATAGGTACACGAAAGAAAACCATGCGAGTCTCGACAGAACGGGGTGGAAGGTAAGAAAATTCGGCCAAGTTTTGTGGCAAGTTGTAGAGACGAGGACGCTCCAAACACGCACGCAGAGGAGTCGCAACTGGAACCGGCGGCGGTGTAATATTCAGGAGGCCTCCGCTCTGTCTCTTCTTTCCTCTTCTTCCGAGTAATTACTGCTTTCGTCTTCTTCTTCGCGTGTCCAAATGGAGAGACTGGGCGGAGGATGTGCCAAGAAAGGAACAAAAAAAGGAAGAGGGGGAAGGAGAAAAGTTGCCCGAGTCTTTTTCTCTACGCACTTACTTACTTACACATGCGCTTGATGGATTCGCCTGAATTATTCGTAGGTATTGATGCGGGCGAGCGCAAAGGAACGCTCCTCGTCCTGGGATAGCTATTGTGCGCGTTGTTTTTCGCATCTTCCTTGAAAATGGCCGGAACGCGACTTCCAAGTACCGTGTATGAAAAACAAAAACGGTACTTTCCTACAATGGAGTTGCTGTAAAAAAATGTCCCGAAGGAAGAAGGACCAGGTCGAAGAAATCGATATGAATGGGATTGCATTGGAAACTTTTAGAGAGCTGGCGTCCAATCTGCAAGGGCGTGGCCACACTCATAACGGAATTGCGACAGTTGTGCAAAAAAGAGTTTTTGCAAATTGTACGTCAATGCCATTTTGATACATATGCTTCAATATTGAAGCATTTTGAATAAAAAAGGAATTTAAAAACTCTAAAAGCTCCAGAACTGCGTACCAGCTGGCGATTGGTCTTGGAGTGGTACTGTCCTCCCGTCTGTTGAAGCGAAAGAGGGCAAGGCCGACCGCTCCATCTCCATATTTTTCTCTTCTTCTTGCACTGTAACTCTTGCCCTTTTTTCCGGGACGAAGAGGAACGAAGGATGGTTGAAAAGGGAAAGGGGACGTCCTATCCCGACCCCCTCTGACTCCCTTGTGTGCTTTGACAAATTATCTTGTGCCCCAAGATGTAAGCCGCCGCTCCCTTTTTTCCATGTTTCTCTGCCTGCCTGGACACTTTTCCCTGAAACCATACCAGAAACGCTCCAGGAATTTTCTTTTGCAAAAGAAATTGAAGCATCGAAAATGAACATTTTCAGTTTAGTGCACGTATCACGGTATGTTTTTAGTTTATTTCTGCACTTCCAGTGTTTCTTTGCACTCCCTATGATGCAAAATGCATGCAATATATTGTATGCATGGCAATGTATCATGTATGCAAGATGCAAAAAGAACAAGGGAATTTTTGGGGGTCAGCTGAGAAAACATTGATTGCTCCGACCTGTTGCTGTGTCCTACAAACTCTCTTACTGGCATCTTTGTTACGTAATTTGTCTGGATGCACAGCTGCTACAACTGTACTCGAACTCGGAGTTCAAATTTGATATGCACGGCGAGGTGAAGATAAAGACGATGGGTACTGAAAATCCAAAATCGTCGTTTGCTCGTACAAAAATCTTCTATTCGACGACTGTGAAATGAAGCGCTCGTCTTTGTTTGGGGAACATTAGTGATTCGCAGGACGGCGACCTACCTGACATTCCCCTTAAGTCTAATGGTGCAGTAATCCAGGGGCAGAGAAAACACCATCTGAAAGGATTTAGCAAAAAAAGTTCGTACGAGATTCGGAGCTTGTGGAATATTTTTACCGAATCATGGAAAGCCTCTGGTCTCACTGGAACCCGTCTTGGGACGAAATGCCTTGGCAGCCACTCTCCAGCCCTGCGGAAAGGTTCCAGGTGGGGAAAGCGAGGGGAAAAAATTATAAAAAAGGACTTTTAATTGTTGTTTACTTATTTGTTGTCACCTTGTCCGTACAGCACCTGCCCAGCTTCGTCCTCGGTGAGATCATGGTGATCACCTCCGCCCTCCTCCTCCTGTTCCATGCCGCCAAGCAGGTAAAAGGAACGGAAGAAAAGAACTTTGACAATACTCATTGGCACTTAATCGCGACAGGGAAGAGCCCACGTCGTCATCTGGGTGCTCAGCCTCGTGACAGGATCAGCCAACGATGCTTTTTTCATGGCGCTGCCAATCGTTGACAACTTCTGGCAGGTGAAGAAAAAGCAAAAAAAAAAAAAACCCGGGACCGTACAAAAGTCAAAAACTGTTGGTTATTTTCGAATTTTTAACCCCAAAGTCCCAAGCGTGTATCATGCTGACTCCTCGCATGCCGCTGTACATCCCTTGCGTGTACGTCATATTCATGTACTGCGGCTCCATTGCTGCCATCCGCTGCCGCCCTGCCTCAGTCTGGGGGGAAGCAGCCCTTGCGGGGATACTCGCTGAACTGTACTACGCGGCGTACGACATCACAGGTACTTCGAAAAAAATTATTTTGCCAAAAGGAATTACCGTCTTCTTTTATGAAGGAAACAAGTTTGTGTGGTGGACCTGGCACGACACCGACGCCCCCATCCGCGTCAGGAACCTGGGCGCGCCGGTCGGCAGCACCACGTGGGTCATAACTTTTACGGGTATTTTTTTCTCGCTTGTGGTATTTCAGATTTAGGGGTCAGAATTTTCCTCTCGTCTAGCCACGTTCCATTTCCTGGTTCGGAAGTTGGTGTTGCCCTCCCCCGACTCTGTCTCATCGTCCAAGCCGTCCCTGCTGTCCCTCGGGTCTGTCGGAGTATCCCTCCTTTCGACGCCTCTCATGATGGTTCAGATGGCTCTTCTGGCGCTGGTCTCTGGCGACTCCCAGGGCCTCCCCACCAACAGGTCATTCGCCGGGTGCCTCGCGCTCTACGGGGCAGCCATCGCCTACGGGTTTGCAGCCAAGTCAAAGGTGATTGCTACCACTAGATCCAAACTCCATTCCTTTTTACGGTAGAGCGGAAACACAATCTATGGAAAAGGGAAGAACACCCTATTATTTTTTTCTACAGAGCACCCACCGCATTAACTTCCCGTTCGTGTCCCGCCCCTCCCTGGACTGGCTGCCCCGCCTCCTCCTCCTCACCCACTACGCCTTCCACCTCATCAACATGATCGTGTCCGACCCTCAGGCGCACGTCTCCACCGGGGTGCACCAAACGGTATCCAATCTCAACTTTTGTTCGCACGAGTTACAATAGTACTTTTGTTACCCTGAAGGTCGGTCCATGTGAAGAGACGGCCCTTGACCTGGCTGGGCAAGAGCGCCAGGTCTACTTGTGCGCAGAAAATTACTCGGAGGTAATCTTTTCAAGGATTGGGGAAATGGATTGCATTTCAATTTGTTATCTTTTCTTTGCCGAAGGACTTTTCCTTCCACTGTCGCGGGAAGGACACCACCCCTCCCCCGCTGAGCGAGTGGTACACGGTCTGCGGCACCCCTCACTCCGACTGGCCCTCCTGGGTGGCGGGGGAGGTGATTCTGGCCCTCGTCGGAGGAGCGGCTTTCCTGGCCGCCTTCTCACCGGGAGAAAAGGACCTGAGGGCGGAGAAGAGGCCCAACAACAAAAAGGACTAAAGGAAATAAATCAACATACTGTACAAAAGAAAATGGGTGACGGAGGGACGATTAAACGCTCAAAATGTGCAGTTTATTCTTTTCTTTGTCTTGTGTACAGTTTAGCGAGCAATGGAAAAATAAGACTGAAATTTATATTCAACTGCTTCTGCAAATATTTATTTTGTCTCACTGGGGCATCATTCCTCCCCCACCCGGGGCCGCTCCTCCTCTCCCTCTGCCTCCCCTGGCCCTCCTGGCTCTGTTGCTGCCCCTAACGCCGCTTCTGAAGGCAGTGCCGCCACCGCGGGGAACCGGGGCGCCTCCTCCGCCGGGAGCGGCGAACGCTCCTCGTCCACCCGCTTGGCCCATCGCAGATGCCCCGCGGCCGCCGCGCGCCGCCGGGTTGTCCCACACGATCGGGGTCCGCTGGATGCGACCGCGGCGGCCGGAATGAGGCTGGGGCTGGGGCGGAGCAGGAGCGGGAGAGTGGATAATCACAGCCCCTCCGGCGGCCGCCGGTTGAGGAGCAGTAGTCAAGACCTGCAAATGTATCTTGATGTAGCTGGCGATTCAACGAAACAAGTGCTTAAAGGATCAGTACCTGTATGGGAAGACCCTGCTGCTCCGGCGGAGGGTGGACCTGCTCAGTTCCCGCCGGCACCGCCTCAACCGGCGCCTCCTCAACCACCCGCACGTCAGACACTTGAACTTGAATGGCGGGCGGATCCGGGTCCACAATTGCCACTGCAAAAAGGGGAAAAGGAGGAGAAAGTTCATTAGAGAGAGGCTTTCTTACTATAGTCTTTCTTCCCTCTCCTCTGCCCCACCTCTCATCAATGTAAACATTCAAATCTTTCATCTGCGATAGAAAGATAAAAGGGTTCTTTCAAAAAGAAGCCGTTTGTTTTACAGACTTTTATATAGTGATCTTCCCACTTCCTTGGTTGGTCAGCAACGGTACCAAACTGTCTATTGTTCAATTCAGGGTGATTTTTTGCGAAGGAAGAAAGAACATATAGACCAAAGGAAAGGAAAGGAAAACCAAAGGAACGTGGGAAAGGGGAGAGGATAGCGGGTTTTTTTTCATCATACCAAACAAACAACTTTTTGAGCAATTTGTAATCATGCACCAATATGATACCTTCATCCTCCATAAGAGCAGGATCGGCTTCGGCAGCCTCAGCGGCGGCGGCAGTCACTTCGAGGGATGCAGAGTAGGCCGCCGCAGCCACATCTGCAAACGTTTGCTGGGGCTGAGCCATGAAGCCCTGCTCTCCAGAAGTAGTCTGATCGGCAGCAGCGGTGGGGAAGGCTCCGAACTGCGAAAAGTCAACCGCGGTGCTGTCCACTCCGGAAGAGGGCGCGGCGGCGACGGGAATGCCAAGGGCGGCGGCGGGAGGAGCGGCCGGCGCCCCGGTGTCAAAGGCGAACTGAACCTGTGACTCCAGTTGCTGTTGCTCCGGCGTGGCTGTTGCCATCGGTGGCACTTGTGGCGGCTGGGCGCTGGGATCGCCAGGGGCGTCTTGGGGGGACACTGCCTCAATGCCTCCCTGTGGAGCGGCGGCCGCAACGGGGTCAGGGGCGGAAGAGGTGGGAACAACTCCCTCGTCGTCACCTCCGGGAACGGCCTGGAGAAAAAAAGCAATCAAACTTCTAGTCACCGCATATTGCAAAAAATTAAAGTGAACTTACCGCGGCAGTTGCTGCAGGGACTTCAGTGGCAGGACTTTCTTGTTCTGTGGAGAAGTCCATCATAACAGCCCCTTGAGCTTCAACTTCCTGAGCCTCTTCCTCCGGCTGCTCCGCAATCTGTAGTTGGCCCTCTTCGGCATCGTCGTCGTCTCCCTCCTCCACCTCGCCTTCAGCGACCTCTTCAACCTCGTCGTTGTCGTCCGCGACGTCCTCCACCTCTCCCTCCTCTTCGCTTTCCTCGCCTTCGCCATCTTCTTCGTCGTCATCCTCTTCCTCCTCCTCGCCGTCGGCCTCCTCCGTGGCAGCCTCCGCTTCGTTCTCGTCCTCTTCGTCAGAGGTAAGCACAACGACGTCGTCGTCGCCGCCCTCCTGGGTGGAGGCGGCAGTGCGGGCCCTCTTGGCATTATCATCACCCTGGTCTTCGACGTCTTCCCTCTGGCGCTTGGGGGCAGAAGCGGGGGCGGCAGGCGGTGCTCCTCCTCCGTCCTCCGTGCCACTGCTTGGCCCCGCCGGAGGGTTCTCCTCCATTGGAGACTCAACCGCAACAGGAACAGGCTCCGCGACCACTTCGTCGCCCTGGGCCTCTGCGACAGGCTGCTGGGCTTCTTCCGACGGTTGCAGAGCCACAGCCGGTGCTGCAGGAGCGGCGGGAACCAATGCCGCAGCCGCCACTGGGGCCGACAGAGGGGCAAGAGTAGCGGCGGCAGAGACAGGGGTTGTCGGAGCAATCTCGGGCACCGACGCAGACATGGGGACAAACTCAGTGGCAACAGGATTCAATCCTTGAACAGGAGCTACGATCGGAGAGGCGACGGCGGCGACGGTAGCAGTCGCAGAGATCGGAGTTGGGACTGCTGCCGCGGCCGGGGACGCCTGCTGCTGTGCCTGAGGTGCCGACGGGGCTGCCGCGGCTGCCGCGTTGGGACTGACGGAGACGACGGTGGGCTGCACTGACACCTGCGGCACCTCAGAGGACGTGGAAGTTGTAGTACTCGAAGGTGCCGTCGACGATGGGGATTGCCCCGCCGGAGGAACACCGGCCGCCGCCGCCGCCGGGGAGCGAGGCACCCTTTGGGGCCGGATGGTGGCGGTGGCAGGAGATGCACGCAAGGGTTGGATGTGTGCAGCGATGGCTTGCTTCTGCCTCTGTTGCTGCTGCTGAGCCGAGGTGGCCGCTGCCGGTTGGGGCTTCACGCTGACAGTCTCAGGCGCGGGCTTTTCCTGTGGGGTGGCGGCCGCAGTCGCTGGGACGGCGGCGGTCGCAGAGGTAGTGGACGAGGTCGCGGCCGCTGCCTGGGACGCCTGCTGCTGCTTCTTGACCAGCTCCGCCCGAATCTTGTTCCTTTCTCGGACAAGGTTGGTCCTCTCCTGCTGCAGGGTCTTCATCTGGGTCTGCGTTGCCTTCTTGAACCTCTCAAACTCCTCCTCCACCTTCATTCGGTTCTCAAGCTCTGTGGCAGCCAAAGCGCGGCCGGAATCGGCTCCTTCCGGACCGGTGGAGGCACGAATCTTGGTGAGGACATTTCTGAACCTGGCCTGCTTGGTCTGCAGGTCCTCCACAGTGCGCTCCAGGCCCTCGATCTTGTCCTGGTCCTCCTTGGTCTTGTCTTCCAGCTCCTCAATCTTGCCCTGGGCCTCCTCCAGCATCTCGAGATGCTCGGCCTCCGACTTTTTCAGCTCTTCCTTCTCCTTCTTCAGCTCGTCCAGTTCCTTGGTCAGCGAAGCCACTGCAGTCCCATCAGCGCCGCCGCCGGCACCGGCGCCGCCAGTCGCCGTTGCTTGAGACTTCAGGGTTAGCATCTCTGCGTTTAGTTTGTCGTTCCTCTCCTTGAACTCCCGGGCTAGCTTGCGGATCTTGACCAGGGTGCCTTGCCTCTCCTCCACTTGCTTCTTGAGGGCGGCGATGGCTGCCTCCTTCTGACCGACGGCTGCCTTCGCCTGGGTCAGCTCCTCCTGAGCTTTCTTGGCCTCGTCAGTCTGCTTGGTAGAGTCCGTTTTCCTGGCAGTCTTCTCGCCCTCCAGCTCGGTCTTGAGCGAGTCTCTTTCCGCCTGCACCTGCTTAGAAGCGTTCTCCAGAGCGACGTTCTTGTTCTTGAATTCGCTGAGCCTCTGCTGGAACATTCTCTTAAGGTTCTCCAGGTTAGCCGCGGCCTTTGTAACCTCTCCCTGCTTCTGGATCAGCTCCCCCTTGAGCTTCTCAACCTCCTGCTGGAGCTCCTTGGCCCTCCCCTGAGTCGCCGTGGCTTGCTGGTGCGCCTTGTTGAAGTTCATGTTGAGGGTGGACACCTTCTTGGTCAGCACCGAGTTCTCCGTCTGCAGCCTCTTAAGCTCCTCCGGGTTGACCTTTTGCTGCTTCTCCACCAGCTGCTCCGCCCGGGTCTTCCAGCGCAGGTTGTCCTGCTGCAGGGCCTCCATCTCAACCCTGGCGGTCTCCTCTCGCTCGCCGCTCAACCGCGCCTTCTCCCTCAGGGCCTCCAGCTCTGACGCAGATCCCTCCACAGTCCTCTTCAGGCGGGATATCTCCTCGGACTGCTTGAGCTTCTCGTCTCGCAGCATCTTATTGGAGTCACTGAGTGCTGACACCGTCTGGACCTTCTGCAGGAGGTCGGCGTACTTGGCAGAGGACACTTCGGAAGAGGACGTCTTTTCTCTCTCGGCATTCAGCGCCGCCACCGACTCCTCCAGCTGCTTGTCCTTTAGGGCCATGGAAGACTTGATCCTGGCTGACTCAGCCTGAGTCACCTCGATCTTGCTGGTCAAGATCTCCTTCTCCCTCCGGAGGTACTTGATGATCTGCATGAGCTGCTCGGTGGAGCGGCCCTCCTCCTCGGAGAAGGAACGGCTGGCGTCGGGGTTGCCGTCAAAGTGCCTCTGCATGGAAGTCATCTGCTGGGTGACGGTCTCGAGCTGCGAGTGGAGGGACTTGTTCTGCTCTTCCACAGTCCCGAACTGCTCTCTTAGCTTGCCATACTCCTCCCTGTGGGCCTCTTCCGCCGCGGCCAGCGCCTGCGCCGCCCCCTCCTTGCCCTCCTCTGCCCTCCGCCTGGCTTCAGACAGCTCCGCCACCTGCGACTGTGTAGCAGTGACGGATGCCTTAAGCGTGGTCAGCGCCTCAACGTCCTTGGCGTGCAGCACCAGCTCCCTCTCGTACATCTCTTGAGCCTCCCTTGCAGCGGTCACCTGCGCCTCAAGCTCCCGCCTGTTGTCCGCCATCGCCGCCTTGGCAGCCTCAAGCTCCTGGGCGGTCCTCTCCAGGCGGCCGCGAGCCTCCTCGAGCGCAGCCCTCGTCTCAGCCGCACTGGCAGCGCCGCTGTCTTTCCGAGCGGCCTCCGCGGCCTCCGCCATCTTGGCCTCGGCGGCCGTCTTGGCCTCCAAAGCTGAGCGCAGGCGCGATTCGAGGTCGTCCTTAAGAGCCTTGGAGGCGTTGTTGCTCTCCGTCAGCCTCTTCTCGGCAGAGTCCGCAATGTCCTTGTAGTGCGCCGAGGCGTCTTTGGCGGCGGACAGTTGCTGGTTCAGGCTGCCGATGTCGTTCTTGGCCTGGTTCAGCATGAGTTGGAGGTCCCGCACCTTGGCCGAAGTCTCCGGGTGGGAGTCCTGCCTCGCGACCGTAGTGACTCCCTTAGCGGATAGGTTGGACTCTGCCATCTCCAGCTTCTCCTGAATCTCGCTCAGCTCTTGCCTCTGGGCCTCATTTTGCTTTTGCATCTCGGACAGCTGCTCGTCCTTCCCACGGAGGTCCTCCAGCGCCTTCTCCAACTTGGAGCGGAGTTCCTCCGACGACTTCTCCCAGGCCTTGACGGACTCCTTGTACTCTGTTTGCTCCGCCTCCAGCTTCTTCCTCAGGAGGGAGAGCTCCGACTCCAGGTCATCGTTCTTGTTCCTCAGCCTCATAACCTTCTCCTCCTCTACCTTTTCCAGGCTGAGCTTAACCAAGTTGAGGTTCTCCAGCACCAGGGCCGAAGAGTCCTTCTGGCGGTGGAGGAGCTCTCTCTCCTGCAACAGCCTCTCCTCAGCTGCCTTCAGCATAGACTTCTCGTGCTTCAGTCTCTCCAGCTGCACCTCGGCGTGGCTCAGCTTGGACTGGCATGCCAGCACCTCGTTCCTCAACACCTCCATGGTCTCCTCGTGCTTGGAGACGATGTTGGCAAGCTTGTTGTTCCTCTCTTCGAGCAGCCTAGCCTGCTTTTTGTACGACTCGGCGTTGGATTGGGAGATCTTGAAACGCTCGGAGTTGTACTCCTCCTGAGACGACAGCTTAATGGCTTTCGCCCTGCGAGAAAATAACGATGATACACGCAGTGCCAGTATGGAAAGAATGAAAAAAACTTACCTGGCTTCGTTGAGGGCCTCCTTCGCCTCCGAAAGTTCCCTCTTCACGATCTCGTCGTTCTTATGCTTCTCCTCCCTGTACTCGTCAAAGTCCTTCTTCACCTCTTGGAGTTCCTCCTCCGCCGTCGAAGCGCGCTTTTCCAGCTCTTGAAGGGACAAGTGCCTGGACTTGGGAGTGGTTTGCTGCTTCTTGTTGTCCTCTCCTGTGCAACGAACAAGGTGATATCTCAACTTAACATGGGTATACATTGCAAGCTTACCTGCAGACGCAGGACCAGCAGGTGTGGATGTAGCGACGGGCACCGTGTTGTCACCCCTGTTCCCCACCAGTTGCTGCTGCTTCCGCTCTTCCTCCCTTTGCTGCTGCTGCGCGTTGGTGGCAATGTTCTTATACATGTCCCTCTCTATGATGATGCTCTCCACCATGGCTTCCTGCCGCTGCCTGCCCGAACGAAGCTCCTCCAGCTGCGTCACCGCCGCCTCCAGCTCCTTCCTCATCTCGGCCGTCTTCTCCTCCACCAGCCTGCTCTCCGCCACCTCCTGGTTGGAGGAGAGCTCGCGCACGACGGTTAGCAGCTCCAAGTTCTTCTGCTGGAGTTCGGCTGCGCTGGCGAAGGTGAGCAGGCGGCCGGAGATGACGCCCCCGCTGTCAGACGTGTCCAGGTTATCATCGCGTCTGAGGGAAGGCGAGGACGAGGAAGACGGCCTGTCTGCCCTGCTGGCCTCCACCTCCTTGACCAGTACGGCCACCTGGCGGCTGAGGTCTCGCACCTGCTGCGTCAGCCTCCCGTTCTCCCTGTTAGCGTGCCCCATCTTCTGCCTGGCGGCGTCGGCCTCCCTCCGCCGGAACTCGTACTCCTGCCTGGCCTCCTCCAGCTGAGAAGTAAGCGTGTTGACGGCGGAGACGGCGCGGTCGTAGTCCTCGCGCTGCTGCTTAAGCGCAGGGGCGCGCTCCTCGATTTCCTGTGGAATGAAATGAATTAAGGTTAGTGTTTGTGTAAACTATATGAGGGATTTTTTTCGGTTTATTTGCCTTGAGTATCTGCTCTAGGTAGGTGTTGAGCCTGGCGTTCTCGTCCTTGGCCGTGAGAAGCTCCTCCTGGCAGGACACCAGCTGCGTGAACACCTGGGTGAGGGACATCCCAGACTTGAGCAACTTACTGGCGGCGGCCGCAGAGGGGGAAAGGTTCTCGATACCCTCCGGAGACAGGCCTACAAAAAGATTAATTATACAGTCTAAGCATTCTAAAAGCAAATCTAATTCGAAAATGTAAGAGCAAGAGTGCAAGACTGTACCTTTACTCTTGAGGGTCTTGATGAGGTTGTTGGCGTCCTCCAGCTCCTTCTTGAGTGCCCTGATGGCCTCGTTTCTCCGCTTGAGCTCCTCCTTGTGCTCAGCTTTCTCCTTGTCGAAGTTGTCCTCCAGGGCGCCGTAGCGGTCCTCGGACTTGCGCACCAGGCCCTGCAGCTCGGAGACGGCCTTCTCGAGGTCGCTCGCCTTCTGGTCGGACTCCTCGCAGTAGCCTGGAAGAGAGGAGAAAAGATGCGTTGTCTAACATTACGAAACGAGCGTTTCATCTGACAGTACTTTTGTAGTGCTGCGCGAGGTTGGTCTGGGCCAGGAGCTCCTGTCGGTAGTGCTCCTCCAGCTTCATCTCCGAGTCCCTGGCCAGCTTGAGCTTCTCTGAGAGCTCCTCCGCCCGCTTGGCCAGGGCCTGCTTCTCCTCCGTTAGGAACTCCAGCTTGGTCTCTACCACCCTGCTCTCCTCGTTCTTGGTGAACAGCTTCGACTGGAGTTCTGCCGTTCTGAAAGGTACAGACGGCAAAAAACTCCTTACAATTTCGCTACCAACCAGAGAAGGGTATGACGGCCTTGAAAATGAAAATATCGTATTATGTTTTTATCAGCTTGTCTAACCTTGACGTCTGCTCCCTCCTGAGATTGATGATTTCGTCGTTCCTGTTCCTGACCTCCTCCGTGAGCGCGTTGACCTGCGTCTCCAGGAACTGCTTCTCCTCCGCCATCCTCTTCTCCCTGTAGTCCAGGCTGACCTCGCGCGTCGTCAGCTCCTCGGCCTTCACCAGGGCGGAGCACCTCTCGGCATTGGCCTGAAAGGAAGACAGTGGTGAGAAAGGGAACGCCAAAAATGGCCCCAATGTATACAGTATACCTCCTCGAGCTGCTTGGCCACCCTGGCCGCGTCTGCCCTGGCGGTCTCGATGTCGGTCAGCCTGCGCTCGGCCAGAGCGAAGAGGTCGTTTCGCTCGGTGGCCAGCTGGTCCCTCTCCCTCCGCAGCGCTCCCGCCTCAGCCCCAAGGCCTCGCTCGCGTTCCTCCAGCATGGCCGACCGCCCATGCGCGGAGGACAGGAGCTCCTTCTGCTGCCTGCAGTCAGACTCCAGCCTGGCGCACTCCTCCAGCTTGGCCTCCAGGCGCCGCCGGGTGGAGTCTAGCTCGTGCTCAACCTCGCAGCTCTTGTGCTCTGAAAGAGGAATTTAGGAAACGGGCATTGAATAGATGGATTTGGTTGGATTGTCGGAGCCCTGCTCCGGATTGCTATCTGGTGAGGCCTTCTCACCCTTGACGACGGCCTCCCGCTCCCTGAGAACGCGCTCCTCCTGCAGCACGCGGGAGAACTCTTCCCATCGGGCCTGAAGATCCACACGAGCCTGAAAAAAGAGGAAATGAGATAAGCATGGAAGCTCCACAGGATACTCTTATTCGCCTCACCTGCTCCGGGAGAGTCTGCAAAAGATCCTGGCCGAAGACGGAGCTCATGTTGGCGGCGGCGGCGGGCGGCGGGGACGCAGAGGACGCGGCAGACGCTTCCGCCGCGGCCGCCGCGGCCATTGCGGCGGCGTCGCCGTCAGACATGCTTGGCCTGGTGTCCGCCCCCGCGGATGGTGTCGTCCTGTTGGCGTCGTCCGAGTCCGACTGGAAGTGCTTGGCCTTGGCGTCCTTGGCCTTGGCGTTGTTCGGCGCGTTGGTTCACTTTGTTGTTGTCTTTTTTCTTTGCCTGTTTTTGGGAGGGAAAGGCGGAAGGGAAGCGCGAGGTTGCGCAGAGAGGCGCCAATTTTGAAAATATCTCTTGTCCCCCAACCTGCATGCAGTCGCATCACTCACATGTACGTAAATACATAATATACGTACGTACACATGTCACGTTGGGTAATTTTTCTGAACGGCGGGTGAAGTTAAGTCGCCGTCACATTTTATACTGGACAAGGGAAAAAGCGCAAGGCATTAACAACATACGTACAGGTATTGTACAAGGATTTCTACACTTAATTTCATTCCACCAAACACCTTGCTTGGCCTTTCGAGTATGCCTGGGTTTTCTACATTTCATATTTTTGTTGCGCTGTATAAGGACAAAATTGCATGCTTGAAGACTGTCAAATTTTTTGTACGTACACTTTGTTTAAAGAGATTTTTCGCGCAATACTGCCAAATGGAACCATTCCGTTTTGTTACGTGGGTACCAAAAGATACTCTCTCGCAACCTCTCGTAACAGAAAGTTCCCGCCCACGGGGGCGCCTGCCGAGAAACAGTCGTCTCCTTCCGCGCCGGCCGTTTTGCTCTTTTGTTGTCTTCCTCTTTCCGGGGATAAAGGAATAGGGAACATTTAAAAATGTATCACATAAACCTCCCTTATATCATAAATTTATTTCAGGTTTTTGTTAATTTCAAGATGAGGTACAAATGTTTCTTGGAAATAATATGTAGAGAAAAGCACTTCAAAGCTGCAAAAAAAGTATAATATCAGAGATAAGACTGTAAATAACTGCAAAATTTAAAGGTTAAGTTTATGTACTCTCCCCTTCCCCTTTCTTTTGTCCGGCCGTTTTTGCCGGCCAGTTTTCAGTGCGCGCTCCGGCGTCCGGGCGCGCGCGCTGGCC
>JAAUXV010094998.1_pt1 | contig 14959 bp, 14 predicted proteins | sample 7278181 | NCBI WGS metagenome assembly JAAUXV01 (sample SAMN14350114, study PRJNA611818) | marine sediment metagenome | isolation source: surface marine sediment (2.1m) | place: French Polynesia: Moorea | collected 2018-08
ATTGTAGAATTACATATCACATTGAAGTGTTTTAGCCCTCCTCCTTAATGTAGTCAAATCATTTCAAAAGACAATTTTTGCATTACAAAGTTTTACAATATTTACAATCCTTAATATTTACAATATTTACATATGAAGTTTTTACTAAAGAAAATAGTTTTGGTTTCATATCTGATTTCCGGTTATTGTAGAATTACATATCACATTGAAGTGTTTTAGCCCTCCTCCTTAATGTAGTGAAATCATTTCAAAAGACATTTTAGCATTACAAAGTTTTACACTATTTACAATCATTAATATTTACAATATTTAGTTTTTTTTTACTAAAACAAAAATGGCTTTGGTTTCATATCTGATTTCCAGTTTTATAGAATTACATCACAATGAAGTGTTTATACCCCCTCCTTTATGAAGTCAAAAATCATTTCAAAAGACATTTTAGCATTACAAAGTTTTACAATAATTAATATTTACAATATTTACATATGAAGTTTTTTTTAAATGGTTTTGGTTTCATATCTGATTTCCAGTTTTATAGAATTACATCACAATGAAGTGTTTTAGCCCCCCTCCTTTATGTAGTCAAATTAAGACATTTTAGCATTACAAAGTTTTACAATATTTACAATCATTAATAATTACAATATTTACATCAATGAAGTTGTTTATTATAGAAAATGGTTTGGTTTATTTCCGTGATAGAATTACACGTGATCAAAATACCTCTGTATATAAGTCAAAAGTGAAACCATTTTCTATTACAAAGACCTTAATACAAAGTTTTTTTTAAATACAAAACACTAAGTTTGGTGTAAATTGAAGCTACAGTTATAGATCCACCACATAGCCTAAAGAAATATCATTTTTGCTCAAACACCATTGTTATTTCAAGTTCATCATCAGTGTGATATCACTGCAACAGGGCCTTAGAAATTTGTTGTAGAATAAAATCACCGTCCACGACCGCCATATCATGAGTAGAAAAATGCGAATGGACAAAGGCATTCACTTGTTGGTCATTATTACGCCGGTCTTCTGTAAATAATCCTGTGATACTGTTTAAACTCCAGCCTCGGCATCGGTGAAGAAGGTAAAATATACAATATTGACCGCATACGGTTGAAATGTAGTCTTGTAGGCGTTTAGAATTGTAGGTCCACGTTCTACAATTATTTTGGAGAAATGCCAGGAATCCTGGATACTTATCGGGCGGTTCCCCGTAGGAGTCAAAATATTCCCCGTTTCCATCTTCGGAAATATAAATTGCTATCCAATGTTCACCGGGTTTGTGACTCGGATCGGTATTGGCTACAAAGCCCACTGGTAAATTCTTGACTTTCTTCGGCAAGCGGTTTGCGGGAAAAACTCCTTGAACAACACGCCTTGTATACGGATCTGATTTCAAAATGGTGTAGATGTCTTTTCCGTTCATCTTCAGCAAAGGTTCTGGCAGGATGAAGTCTGAGTCAGTTAACTTGAATAATCGAAGATGATGTTTCGTGCCTTGTCGATCTCGATAACATTCTCAAACTCTGCATAGACAACAATGTTCATGGTGCGTGGAAGAGCTTGAGCAAAGTGCATTTCTAGTTTCAGATTTCCTTCTTTGACTAAGTTGAAGTGACTGGAACCTGCTGACAGATCCGGTGTGAGATCGAAGGCATACAATGTGTATCCTCGAGCGAAATCTTCACGACTGATGTCTATGCCCTGATCTTGATACATTTTATCAGTTCCTGAGAACAATGTATGAAACGCCCTCACGATACTGAGACCTCCGTCGGCCGTGAAGTCTGGTTTCAATGGCTTTCCTGGAATTTGTTCTCCATCTAAGTGAACTGCTAGAAAGTTGGTATGGTAATGTTGAAAGTTGAACGGATTCTTCAGGAAGGAGCCATTGAAAGCTGTGTTATCCACGCAGCCTATGACAATACGCTGTGGCAGTTGTCCAAGAAAGATGTGATCCTGGGTGAGTGTCATATTTCCTCTGGGTACCGAGATCATCTTGCACACTACTCGCCGTATGGGGTATTTTGCAGTGCTCTTTTCTAGCGCTTTGGCGTGACCAATCATGACGGAAGGACTGAGTTTCATTCTTTTCACAAACAAGATTGCTTGTGTGATAGAAACTCTGTAGCCTGCTGGGTTTTCTGAAGACACGAGACAAAATGAATCTTTGCTGCGAATCAACTTCACTCTGACATCGACACCATTGAGCATGTACTTGTTTTGGAAGAATATATCGCTGTGAAGCGGTCCTATCATCTCGATAGCTTGACTTTCATTCGAGAATCGGTACCGGGCATTCAAGCCTAAATTGGCCTGAAGGGGGTTGGCTTCTGTCGGATTCACCACGTCCATCTTTCCAGCGGTATCTTTGTAAAACATCGATGCAGTAAGTTGTGATTGTTTCGCAGCTGGACCATAATTCAGCAAGGTCTCGATGATAGCTCGATAGGGATAAGTGGGTGTTGAAGGTGATATCAACCGGCCGTTCAGAGTCACGTCGACTTGACTGAATAATGATTGTAAAAACAGATTCACAGGTCCTACTGGAGCTCCATCGGCAAGATCGGTGCCATCCTCATTGATGATTTTGGCCTTGATGTACAGTTGAGTGCTAGCCAAATCCAGGTAATCGTCTCCTGCTCCAGTAATGGCAAATTCGATGGGTCCTCCATCGGTGATGTTGGCGATAGGTAAGTAATCTACCCACTGACCCTTTTCCACGCTAGTTTGAGTCGGTGGAATGGTGAAAAGATCCAACTCCGATTTGGTACATTCGCAGGATTCCTTATGTACAAACGCCATGGTGTATTTTAATCAAAGATGTCGTGCGACCGTCTTGGTCGCTTGCCTGGTCGAGAACTGAAGCTGACCTCCTTGTGCTTTCTCTTTATAGATTTTCTACTAACCCCTCCTCCTCCTCCTGCTCCTCCTCGTCTTTTTCTGTTTCTTCGATTGTTTCCATATCTTCTGCCTTCTCCACTCATACGTTGAGCGGCTTGATTCTTCAAAGATTTTCCAGCTTCTTTCAATCGTTTCTTGGCAGCTGATTTGAAGTTTTGTCCGGTCAAAGCATCTTGGGCTAATCCGATGCCTGACTTTAAAGCCGTTTTTCCAATAGCTTTAGCTCCTTGTTTCAAGAGAGGTACGGCAGAACGAAGAAGGCCACCGAGTATTCCTCCCAAACCATAACCTTTTTGCAAAGCAGCTCCTTGAAATACGGGCATACCTTTTCCACCTTGACTCGTATAATATTTTTCGTAAACGTCGCTACGATTAGATCGACCCGCAAGAGGCGTCCTGTAAGACTTCATCATGATGCTTGTGTTGTCCGCCGAACCGTTACGTGATAGAGCTCAAGAGTGACTGGTTGCAATGCAGCATTTGCAAGTCATTATGTAACATTCCTAGACTAGTGAAAATATGGTGATTTTCGTCTTCGAAAGTGGACCTTGATGATCACGCGTCCACGGGTGAATCTAATCTTATTTCCCGTGTCATCTCTGAGGGATACCTCGATAGTGTCTACAAATTTCTGCTTCAAGGGCACGTAGTGTATGTTCGTATAGTCCAAAGACTGCACACTACCGTACTTTCCCATCACTCTCACTATTCTGAGTAGAGGCACTTTCACGTTTCCAACAATTTGATCTTCTACAATATTCGTGTAGACAAAAAGATGATGAACTGGTTCTATATCAGCTATATTTTCAGCTTCGAAAATACCTTCTGCAAAGTTTTGGTTACCGTAGGGCATATCGTAACCCAGCAGTTTCCCAATGTCCTCCCCTAGTCGAAGCAGTCCTCCGGTTTCTAGGACCTTCAGGGTAACCTTCTGACTCACGGTCGAATATTCGTATTCTACTTTGCCTAGTAGATCTTCATCTTTAAACATTTGCCTCAGAAGATCGTTCGGAGATGCGTAGTATCCTCTTTTAATCTTTTTTGTAATTAAAGAATGATCTTGATCGGAATCATCGGACCTGTCGTGGGTCATGTAAGCAAACTTTGTATCGTACTGTACGTTGTACCACCGACGTGGGTAGGTGATTTCAGCAAGACCAACTTCCCATTCACCTGCAAATTCCAGCGGTTGTGGCAATTTAATCTTGTACTCCGTCAAAGTGTTGTCTGGATGGGTGTCCATAGATCCATTGCTAGGAAGCGTGATGTAGAAAGATGTGTCCATGATGCTGCGTGGCTACAAATGACACCAACTGTTCACGATCACCGTTCTTATAGTTTGTGAATTTCAGATACCCAAGAGTTGAATTTCTCGGGATAATTGAACCATTTCACAAAATATTCATACGTGCCATCTTTTCGTTTTCTTTTCCTCAGTACACGTTCAACACGATACACGTCATCGGGTTTATCGACTCGCTGTAGTTCCGGTTCATAAAAAGTCCCCTTCACTTCTTCTCCGTCGTAATCCTTGAGTTTGTAAACCGGTGGATTTCTCGGGATCTTGCTGACAACGGTAAATATTTCTTCAGTCCATTGAGGTAAATAGCCTTTCCTGAAGGGTCTAGTGACCATGCTGATGCGAACAGTGTCACCTTTTTGAAATTTGAACGAAGCTTTTGGTCGTTCGGAAGACGTTCCGTATAAAGTGTAACGAACTTGAGCTTCATTTTCAAGGCTTACGTCTTTTGGTTTAGTTCGAATACTCCTATGCCAGGTATTGTTATAAGCCTGAACGAGCTTTGGAAGTGCGTCTATATACTTGAGGGTGTTATTTGCGGTAAAGTATTTCCACATTTTTGATTTCAATGTACGGTTAAAACGCTCCACAACGCTAGCTTTGGTTTCATTGTGAGTCGTAAAGAATTTGATATCTTTTTCGCGAAGGAAATCTTGAACTTTACGATTGGTAAATTCTGTTCCTTTGTCCGTCTGTAGCTTTACAGGGGTTCTTCCTGATGACAACAGAGTTTGAAATGCAGAAAGTAAGGAGGAGGCACTCTTGTCTTTGACTGGAATCGCCCAGGCATATTTAGAAAAGATGTCGATGCAAGTCAGTAGGTATTTGTAACCACCATTAAACTTAGCCAGCGATGACAAATCAGCCAGATCCGCTTGCCACTGACTGTCTATCCCCGTCACTATCACACGGTTCCTGGAATACGACCTTCTTGCTGGTTTGTGGAGCGTGTAGGTTTCCTGTTTCTGCAGCCATTCTGCTACTTGATTTCTCTTTATCGGTACGTTGTCTTCTACAGCAGCACGGTAAACAGCCTCCAAACCTCCGAACCCTGCTGGATGTGCTGGATCGTAGTATACCTTTTGGAGGTACTTTTCCGCCATCGACAAAATCGGAATCTTGAATGACAATGGTGCTTTGGCAACAGGCAAATAAACAACGAACACGCTTAAGAACACCTCGAAGACCGCATAGACGTCCCGAGGGTAAACAATCCATGGCGAGTTTTGCTGTAAAAATGAGGATGTCCCTGCACAGACTGGTTTATTTATATACTGTCCAGGTGGTTGACGACACTTGAGAATCTTGCTGTTTTCCTTTCTTCTTCTTCTTCTTTTTAGAGGGAGATGGAGTGGTCTCAGGTGTAGGTAGATGTGATGCCGAGGCGTACAGCTTAGGTTCATCTGTTGTTGAACTAGGTTCCTCGTTGACCATCCAATTCCAGCGATCCGGATTACCAACCAGGTCCTGAGGGGTGTTCAAAGTGGTAAGTTGTCTGCTGAATTCCCTCCAGCCTCTAGGATTAATCCCCTTTCTTTTCCGTAGGATGTCGTTGACTAGGTCTACGGCGTGCGTACCCGGAATAACCTTTCCACCGGAAACCAACTCTCCTTTGTCACTGAATGTAACAGCGCCCTGACTTTTTCTGATTTTCTCCATGAGTCGTTTAGCTTTTGTTTTGAGCGTCACAGGAACGCTGTTAATGACCTCCTCTTCGAGGACGCCGTGGGTAGTAGGTCCTTCCTTAGTGGGTACATTTTGTTGATCACCACCGGCTAAAGGTTTTATCTCGAGGGGTTGTGGAACTTTCCGTTGTTCATCAAGTGTCATGAATTTTCTCAATGTTTGCTGATAAAGTTTGAACTTCTCGTCATCCTTTAAATCTGGCCGTTGTAAGATGTCACCCATTTCGTGATCCAGATTAAGAACAGCTTTGGTCGTTGGTGGAATCAAGGGATCTTTACTGCCGTTGGTTTGAATCTGATGAAACATTTCCTGCGGAACCAGAATCATTTTCTTGGTGTGTTCCATGGTTTCACTTCAGTAACAGACTTCCTAGAACTCCTAAAACTGGTCCAAGCAATGCAGATACCCAACCACCTTTCTGATATTTAAGCATTCTTTTCTTCTTGCTGATGGAGGTGTTCTTTTTGACGATTTGACGAAGTCTTAACTTATGTTTAGAGAGTTTCTTTTTCTGCGATGAACTTAAAGGCACGTTGCCGTTCAAAACATTGAGAGCACACTCACAAAGGCAAAATATCAGTTCACGCGATGCGCCGTTCAAAATCCCCTGACGTTGAGTGGCGTTGCCTTTGGCTAAGACCTGTAGATAAGGTGCATGAACTTTCATCCTACGTGACATGATGACAACTGTGACAAAAATCTTTGAGACGAGGGTCTTTATACCTTTCTTGGAACGTAGGCGTACTGTGTTTCATCCGGAAATATCTGTGACCTCACTCTAATTTCGTCGGGTGTCTCCGGTTTCAAATCAACAAAAAGGTAACCGTATGGCTTCTTTGTTGCATCACGATAGCTTTCCTGAATAAATTTGATGTTTCCAGGGTACATCTGTTTAGCTAAATGCGTGATTTGCGAACCGTCTCTTGGATTTTTAAACAGGATAAAATAGTGTGTGTTGAGGCTAATGGTACGACATTCTCGTCCTTGTTGAAACAGGTTCTGCAAAATCAGAACGACCGATAAATTCCGGTGATGACTCCCTTTCGTAAATAGATGAGTTACTCTTTTATCCTTTTCGCATTCTGTCATTAGGTCGTCGATGATGATCAAATTCCGCACAGCTTTGTCGATGTATCGAGATAAATCATCTGGTATTCCTTCAACGAAAGTGACATTTCTCACTGTCTGTTGAATTTCATTATAAGCTGGTTGGTATTCACCGTAGCACCAAATGATGTTTTGCGGTGGTTTGTCAATAACTGTCTCAGACTGTGTGAGAAGTTTCTTGATAATTTGAGTCTTGCCGCATCCAGTAGGCCCTGCAACAACGCAGGTAAAAGGATGTTTTAATCTGGTATCCATTTTGATGAACCAATCCTCTGCTGGTTTACAGCTCAAATGAGCCTCTGATTGTATTTACATACTGTTATATATTAACAAGCTAAAAATAAATAAATAATGTAGTTTAAATATCCAAGCAGGTGGTGGAGATTCCATCGGCCTTCACTTTTCTTTTTACGTATAAGTACGACAAGGCATCTTTACGTTGTTCGTATACGTACATCTCACCGCCTACCATACGAAAGCCTCTGTTGACACCTGATTCAGGCGCTTTGTTCTCCAGAACATTCATGTAATTCGTCTTGCTCAACTTGTTCCGACGCTTGTTCAGACCTTTGCAGCTGATCTTAGGCTGTCCACTGTCGTCTTGATGGAAGCAGATGTAGGTCTTACTGTTGAGAGCCACTAGGCCGTCTCCTTGCCATTCTACTTTAAAAAGCCCTGGCGTACGCAAATCTTTCTCCTCCATCGGAAACCATTCACACTTCGCTTCGTCGTATTCACTCTGCTTCTCTGGACGTACGACCTCATCTATGGTTCTGGCAGACAGGGCCATGTATGCTGAATCGGTGTCCATTTGGACATATTCAAAATCGGAACGATCGATGAACCGATCTACGAAATCGTAATAAAATTGAAGCATCCTCAGCTTGGCGTATTGGTAAACCATGAATCCAATTTGCAAGGGTAGATCAATTTTGATACTCCTTTTGGCGAGATGTACTTCATAGGTCATATCCTCTGCTATGACATCCAGGCGGCGAAAGAACCGTGAATTGACGAGTTCGGCTGCCTTGTCGTCGTTCGTGACTTTTAAGTTTACGAACTTGTCCTTGTTGGTGACTGTCTTGCCGTAAGCAGAGTTGCCAATGAGTTTCATGGTGTCGCCTACAAGTTTTTGGCTGGGATCTCGATCACCTGCTCGTCTCGCCTCTGTCACACGTTCACCAAACTCTCGGAAGCACCGCTTGGGGGTGTACTGGATCACTTGGTAGATTCGGGAGACAACCAGACCGTGCTCCAAATACCACTTCAGAAGTGGAGTACCCAACATTATTTGAGAAGCCCTCATGCTGCCGATTAATGACTTCCGTGGTTGTTTAAGGAGTTGATTGTTCACGGCAAATTCCCTCATGTGTGAACCGATGTCGTCCAGTCCAACGGTAGCGTGTTTAAAGATTGGCGGCATCTCCTCAAAGTGGTCATGTAGTCGATCTGGCACCGCAAGGTCGCATTCAACGATGCCAAAAAGGGTTCCTGATCGAATGCTCTCCAGGATTTCAGCGGTTGTCATTCTTCCGCGGTGGTCAACTTTGCATGTCTCATTGACGAAACGAAGAAGGGCGGGATCCTGGCGCTTCAACTTCAACCACTCGCACTCCCACATTTCCACCAAGGTATAACCAAGATCTCGAATGTAATCGGCGTTGTCCTTTGTCTCCTTTCTCAACTCTCTCATCGGTTTACCTCGTACCGCATTTACGTGGTTTATTTGACAGGTATGACCATGCCAAAAGCATCCGTGAAATTGAAACACGGTGCGTTGGTGAAATCCGTCAACTGGAAGCTGTCTTCTACCGACTCGCTTCTCGGTGTGGTTGAATTTGTGCCGTATTGGAATACCGCGTTGACTTGACTCCCATTCTAACCACTCGAGTGCCAGTCTTCCGGTCCTGCTACCTCCGCGTACGGGTTGGAAATGGTCTTCTTCTTTCCGTCTCACAAAGTCGCCCGTGGGCATCTCCTGCATGACGGCGTGCAGGTATAAGGCGTTGGCATCAAATCCAATGACTGTTTCACAGGGTTTTCCGCCTCTTATGCAGGTTTTTCCACGTTCTTGATATCGGTTGAACACGATGGAGGGCCCACCTACGATGTTCTTCTTTAATGCTGTATATAGGTCATGGTTATGGCGATCGATGAGTGCGAACGTTGCCTCGTCACCGACTGTCTTAAAAAGGTATTTTAAAGTAAGACCCGGAACAGAAATACCATCCTTGAAACTGTCCACGCCCCTTTCCTTGTAGAACTTGGCCATGTTCTCCAAAGCCTGGAGAAAGGGTGCCACATCGAGATTGTTGTAGTATACGAGGTAGTCCCGAAATGTTGTCATATCCTCATCTTCCCATACTTTCAGACACTGCTCGTAGTCAGCCTCGGTGATGTTACTAGCCTTTAATTTACTATAAAAGGCAGAGTAAGGGGGCAGCGACGTGGCTTCTAACTTGTCTAAAGAGTCCATCCATTCATACGGAAAGAATCCTTTCTGTTGATCGGCTCCGTAGGCCTTCAGGAAATTGGCGTAAGATACTCCAGGAGCGATGAAGTTGCTGACATCCAAAAACTTGAATTCTGGCGTCTTTAAACACGGGTATCCTCCTTGTTTTTTGATGATGAATTGAATATTGTTACCAACGTCTTCTTGTAAAAGCACTTGGTAAAGGTAACGCTTGATGACATTCAGATCATAACGGCCGGAGTTAAATCCGAGGACTGGTAACTCTTGTAGGTATTCATTCAATCGGCTCTTGAGCCTTTCAAGTGGCAACTGACGTTTCTTGGTGGTGGTAGAATCAGGGTCGTGGTTCTCTTGTTCCGCGATAACCTCGTCGATTTCTTTAAACACGGCTTCAAACTTTTCCAAAAGATTGGAGTAACTGGCGAAGCTCAATGATTTCAAGTACGTCACAAATTTGCTGACTACATCAAATGGATCGCCACTGGAAACAAAGCATTTTGGCTCGGTCAAGTGGGGAATATTGCTGCAAACACTGATGCTTAACAACTCATGCCTAGCTTCTAGTGTGAGTTTTCTTGTGTTTCGACATTGTCCATCATCACTCAGTTCTGGCCTCAGCATGCACTCAATGTCGAATGTAGCTCTATAGGGATAATACCTCAATTCTTCGGGTACGTTTATACCTTCGTCGGCCAAGTTGTCAAAAATGGATGGAGATGGCCTATAGTAACCGCCGGGAAATTCATACTTCACTGTTTCAGTGCAGTGCAGCTCATGACGTTTCATGTTGCCGTCTCGTTTAAAGCATGTTCCACATTTTGAGCAACTGTATGTCTTGGAGTAGAGCTGCATGTTGTGAATGAAGGAGAAGTGCTGACCGTATAAATTCAGATTCATTGTATCAGCATATCGACGATGGCTACGACGGACTAATTCGGCAGTCACGGAACCTTTCTTTCCCTCGTCATCTTCATCTTCTTGGAAAAGGGCGTATACGAAGATGTTTAACTTGAACATCTTTTCCAAGTCAGGCAGCTGATCCAACGTGATTCCTTTAAATTGATCCGGCTGTTGATTTCTAGCGTACTGCTTGAAATACGTCTTGGTCCCCTTCTCTAAATTTTTGGTCGAAGCTCCTCGTGCCAGTGCAATGCACCTAAACACGCACAAGTTGTCGGTGTATGGCGCTCCATTTTGACGATTGCATTGGAGGCTCGTCAAACCTTTGTTGAGCTTGATGTAAGAAGGAAGCCACTGTCGTCCTCGACCAATCGGAAATCCCAGCTTGTTGACGTACACGGTCATGTTGGTAATTGAGTGTACGACCCACTTGGTATTCGGTCTGTGTTGTCGGGCATAACTCAGGACATCTTCATTCTGCAATTGCTGCAAGAATGCATCAAGATCAGCCATGGAAGAGATGGTTGATGGGTTGTCAAACACTCGATTGTTGTTCAGGCTACTGTGATAATACTTCAGCTCACCCGTCTCGATATTCCTCAGTATAAACCCGTAAGACATGTTGATCTTGAAGCGGGATCTTTGTGCTTGGAAAATGGCTCTCAATCTTTTTACAGTCCAATCGGGTGACGATGTGGCTTCGGCATCTAATCTGAAATTGTAGATGTCCTGGACTCTGTTGCCCACGCGATGCCTCGTTCTGATGGAGTGCCAATGGGAGCGGCGAACATTTCGTTCTTCCTCGCCTACTCCTCCCCACTCCATCTCCTCTGCATCCGGGTACCAAGTCGGGTCTTCGGCGTCATCTCCAAATAGAATGTGATCAGGATCGTATTCATCATCATCATCATCAGGTGGCGGTGATGGTGCTGGTGGAGATGTCGGAGCATCATCGTCATCAGGTGGAGGTGCTGGTGGAGATGTCGGAGCCTCATCATCAGGTGGAGGTGATGGTGCTGGTGGAGATGTCGGAGCATCATCGTCATCAGGTGGCGGTGATGGTGCTGGTGGAGATGTCGGAGCATCATCATCAGGTGGAGGTGATGTTAATGCTGGAACCGCAGGTTGTTCCTCTACTACCCGTTTCCTTTTGGTTTCAACGGGTTTCCTAGGCATTTTCCTCTTAGATGCCTCTCTTGATCCTTCCTCTTTCTTGTGGACCTGCATGGCATGCCGCCGCAGATTGTCGTCTCTTGCAAATTTTGTTTCACAGATAGGACACACATGTTTGTTATTTTCATGCAGGTTCCGTTTGTGTCGCTGCAAATTGTCGTATCTAGAGAAACTTTTTTTACAAATTGGACACTCATACTTCCGTCCTGTATGGACGGCTCTTTTGTGGCGTATGAGCGCACGCTTGCTGGTAAATAACTTACCACATCTATTCAAATTGCAACGGATGTTGCATCCATTACCTGCTGGTCTTGAATTACTGCTACTAGTACTACTTGAACTTCTATGACTATGTTTACTGCTTCTACTAGACCTACTACTATGATTACTATCACCTGAACTTCTTGGTTTTGTCCCAGTCTTCTTTGACCTTGGTGTAGTCTTACTGGTATCAGCACTGCTGCTGCTGCTGCTGCTGCTACTGCTCCTGCTACTACTAGCCTTACTAACACTGGAACTAGAACTACTAGACTTAGGTCTGCTTTTGCTATCACTAGAACTACTAGTTTTACTCTTATGACTAGGTACAGGTCTACTAGGACTACCACTGCTACCTCTCCTTTTACTGGTGCTGGAGCCTGTGAGAGTTCTTGATCTTGACCGACTCTTTCTGTCAGATCCGCTGTGAGAATCTTTGTCTTTGGCGGGGTCTTTGGTCACCATATCGTCTTTGACGCTACTTACGCTAGAACTACTGTCACTACTGCTGCTGTTGCTACTGCTGCTATTGCTGCTGCTACTGGAGGAGGCTTGTGATCGAGCCTGTCAAATAAATAAATAAATAAATAAATAAATTTAAAAAAAAGAAAAAAAAAAAGGTACACATAGGACTATGGGTAAACCAAACAAACTAGAGGTCTGGTTGATCAAACTTCCCATCAAAACCCCAGGCATGACTGTAAGCAAACACCACAATCGATGAAGGGGTTAGGTGTGTCTACTCACCGGGCACTCCAGTTCGGGCTCAAAGGCTGCAGTAGGCTTCTTGACATTCCCATCTGATTGGTCAGAAAAGAGAGTATCAGACCCATCGTTCTCCTTTGCATCAGGTTCACAACTAACATGTAGTGACTGAAAAAATAAATTTACATAAATTAAAAGATAAATAAATAAATAAATAAATAAATAAATAAATAAATAAATAAATCTGACAAAATAAATAAAAAAAGAAATAATTATACTCACCGGGCCCCGCACCGAGCACTGAAATTCTGTAGTAGGGTCGGCTTCCTCCTCTGATTGGTCAGAAAAGAGCTCGTCAGACCCATCGATTTCCTCTTCATCCGATTCGGGTATTAGAAAGTTTACACCGTGAGACTGTGACTGTGGGTGAAAAAAAAAAGAAAAGAAATGTTATATTAGTCATATTTTATAAAATTACAATTTAGAAAACAGTAGGAATGAAAAAAAAATATGAATCAAGAAAATTAAATTTAGCCCGACCTGAGATTCGAACCGGGACTACGTGCGTGAAAGACGTACAATGTGACCACTGAGCTACACGGCCACTCGGTATGTAAACAAAGAGAAGAAGTCATACTTAAAGTTTCCTTATAGATGTTTGGCGCCACTGTTCAAAAAAGTTTTCGAAAAGTTTTCATTTTCATTTTACGGTATTTTAATGGTATCTTTATATATAATTAAGATTATATTTCATATTTATGGTACGAAATATATAAACTGAAAGTTTAAACTTACGTTTTTGACGTCTCCTGCAACTGCTGAGTCAAGCGTCGCCGGCACTGCTGCTGTAATGAGATGCACTACCGGAGCTCCCGGAGGAGGAGGAGGAGGAGGAGGAGGATTCAGCAATTTCACCTTCCCCTTCATCTAATGTAGGAAGCGCTTCTGCTGCTGCTGCTTCTTCTTCCAATTCTGCGACGGTAAAGGTCTGAAAAGCGAATATTTTATAAAAAACAAGTCAGACCGGCGTTTTCACTGGATAGACTTCTACACCTAGTCTACGTCGGAGTAAAACTGTTGAGAGTAGACGGTCTACACATCAGTCGTCGAATCCAGGAGATATTCTTGTCTTTTTCTCAATGCATATTGCTTTAAAATCAGGCGTATCTTTTCATCACTTACCCGAAATATCTCTGAATTGTCATCCTCAGCGTATAAAAACTGAGTGTAGCATCTAAAAAACAAATCATCCATTTCCATCTTGTGAAAGACAGTGATGATGAGCTGATGACAAGTCAGGATCTGGTGATCGATAATCGATCAATCGATCCAAAGTTGAAAAAAGTTTCATCGCAAGTAGAATTTGCCCGCCAAAATGGTTAGTTATGCCTTTATAGGCCTGATACATAGGCCTATGATAGATCTCGGCGCCTAAGTTTAGTATGAAGTTAATTTACAGTAATTTACATAGTAAGAAATCTGAACTAACCTGACAAAAAGGTTCAAATGTCGCTCATATTCCTGCAAACAGAACATCTTTGTAAATGTCGCTCATATTCCCGCAAACAAAACTTGATGTCGTTGATAGATTCTGCCAATATAAGTGATTTACCATCCATTATCTTGCAGGAGAAAATCTTGACAATACGTTCATTTGCTTGAAATGTTTTCAGCTGGATATTATAACGAAACAGGATATCGTCACTTCTCAACCGACGTCTGTGCTCAATCTCCTTTGCTACTGCAGAATTCATAACTTTTTATTTTGTAGATCCTATAGACTTACTTCTATTAAAGAGCGGATAGGCCTATTCAAGGGGAATTGTTAGAATTCTTCTTTACGAAATCTAGATTTTGATTATTGAGGAGGTGCCCCTATAGTTTGATCTGATGCGGTCAACAAAACACTCTCTACTTCAATGGAACTTGGGCTTTTTATACCAGAAAAAAAGTTTCGGAATATTCTTTTTATCCAATCATCTTTAACCTATAGACCCCGTGATCACTATTATCCAATCAGAAACTACTTCCAGTTATGACAGTTCTACTTCCGGTTTCGATGCAGCACCTCCTCACATTTTGAGGAGGTGCTGAGGACCTCCTCAAAAAGTGAGGAGGTGCCTCCTCAGCACCTCCTCAGCACCTCCTCAGCACCTCCTCAAACAGGCGCGAACTGCTCCAATCCTACTACTCTACATCCAGGGAAATGCATGGATGAAAGTCTACTTATTCGTGTCCCTTGCGTCAGTCATCGACAGGTAAATTATGTCTGCCCCACCAAGTAAAAACGCAGTATCTGCATTTTAGGTTTTATGCAATCTACTTTCTTTTACCTTAAGATTCCCGAAGAAGTTAGCAGACGATCAATTCCCTTCCATAACCAAATACAGTATCTACCATATCAAACATAAGTAACTTTTTACCACAGTAGTGGATTGACCATAAAT
>JAAUXV010005874.1_pt1 | contig 14958 bp, 16 predicted proteins | sample 7278181 | NCBI WGS metagenome assembly JAAUXV01 (sample SAMN14350114, study PRJNA611818) | marine sediment metagenome | isolation source: surface marine sediment (2.1m) | place: French Polynesia: Moorea | collected 2018-08
CATCCCGGTGCCCAAGCGGCAGCGGATGGACCTCCTGGCCGGCTCTGGCGCGGCCGCAGCGGTCCACCACCCTGGCGCCGCGGCCGCCACCGTGTCGGCGGTGCCGTCCACCTCGCGGCACCCTCCCATGCCGCCTGCCGCCGCCCCAGGCCCATCCTCCTCCGCGACATCGGCCACCGCCCCGCTAACCATCGACACCAGAGAAGCAGTGAAGGTAAGAAAATGGCCCCATTTAATGAAAATCTCGTTTAGGTGAGCCACTACAATACTCCACCCAATCCTAGCAGTGTAACTTTCCTTAGCGGGGAGAAAAAAAGTGCCGAGTAGTGAATAATTCAGCCCTCTCCCCACTCTTCTCCTTCTTACTCGTTTCCCAAAGTGCATCGTTCGCTCTCCCCTCCTCTCCCTCAGAACGAGTCTCTGTGTCAGCAGTGCCTTCTCAGCTCTGGACTCTCCTTCCATCATTTTCTCTCCTCCCTCTCCCTCTTTCATCCCCTCCTCCTTTCCGTTTCTAATTGCGAGTGGAGGAGGAGAAGGAAAACTTTTTATGTCTCTTCCCTCTTCCACTTCAGCCAGCATCTCAGAGAGACAAGGAGGGCGGAGGGAGAGAAGGGGGATTCCGTTGCCTCATTTCTTCTTCCGCTAAACTTGCCTCGCGGGGAAGAAGTGGGGAAGGGAGAGAGGAGGAAATTCTTTCTCCTCTGCGGACACGTTGCCTCCTTTCCTCCTTTCCTGCAGTCTGCTCGTCAGACAAGTTTTTGGCTTGGTGCCCGAGAGGAAAGAGCGGCGAGCGAAGCCCAGGGGGAAAGAGACGAATGTTGGGGAGGAGGAGGAGGAGGGGCGGACCTTGCCAAAAATTACGAGCGACCGACCGGAATCCGGAGTAGATGGGGGAAAGAAGCCCATGTGTGAGTGTGCGACGTACATATACACACGCGTTGGGGAAGGGAAAAAGGGGGACACGACGAAATTTTTTTCTTGTCGTCTCGCTGCTGCTGCGTTTCCTCCCACTCGAATCGGTTCCGAGTCCACTCTCCACCCCTCCAAGTCCGGTCCCCCAATTGCCTGGTTCCGATCCTATCGAGAGAGGGCTGGGACGAGTCTGACAAGTTCTTCCCTTGTGGGGGGGATGGTGGGGCGGACCGATCCGAAGTTAGGAATATTTTCTCCGCCAGACTTGTACGACCACCGTAGGAGGAGTAGCAGCCCCACTTTTGCCCCGTTAAGATAGTCCCTCCCCCCGTCTCCCGCCATCTCCCCAAAGTGTGAAGTCCTGGGTTCGTACGTGCAGCAGGCGAGAGGGGAGACTAGATACGAAATTGGGGCACGACGATATCTTCCACGAAAAAGTACGTTTCGCTTTTCATCGCCGCCGCTGCAGCACCCGTGTTTATGGACAATCTTTCAAACAAAGCCCTTAAAAATTCCAGAAATTGTCCATGAACATACGCTTCCCGGTTTTGTGCGACAAAACAGTGGATAGCGAAGACGTCACGCTATTGTTTATGTTCCTTCCAGTTTTCTCCTCTCCCATAGTTTTTGACCTCTGGGTCGCCCTCTCTCCCTCTTATTTTTGCGTACTTCGCACTTTCCTCCCCATTTATTTCCCCCCTTGCATAAAACACGCCCAACCACCCCTCTACCTCAAGTTTGCCAGCGGGCGGCCCGGCAACAAGCAACCCGGCATAAGGTCGGGAGGATGAACTTTAACTGCGCGGAAGGGAAGAGAATTACGTTGGCGGTGCACATCATTTTGTGTGTCGTACGGTACGAGAGACTTGCACACACACGTATTATTTGCCGAGAAAGGAAAGAGCCGGCACCATCGATTTCCTTTTCCTCCACCGTTCTCATTAATGTTTGATGCCACTTCTCCCTCCTTTTCGGTCGGCCCCGCCCTTAGCAGAGTGCGTTCCGAGTTGGTCTCGAAATAGGAACAATGGCTCTCCTAGGGACGGATTGATTATGTCCACGTCGGCTTCGGAGGAGGCGGTGTGGCGAAACCGAGAAAAAGAGAAAGAATTATAAGCCAACAAGCCTTGTCATTTCCCCAGAAAAAAGGGAGCGGTCTTTCGATTGGCTTTCCCGAGACCGGTCGGTCACTGCAGTTGATTTCCCTTTCCTCCTTCCCTTATTTTTTTTGTCGTCTCCCGATTCCCCTTTCCCTGTTTTTCCGGCTTCGTCACCGCCGGCGACGGCGACGACTACTACTTGCCTGCTGTGTCCGACGGGTATCGATCCAGCTAACGACATTCTATGGCTACGGCGTCGTCGGCGACGGCGCTGTTGACACAGATAAAAAAATGCTTGCCGTGCTTTCCCCACTTTTTCCTGTCGTATTTCCTGGCTGGGTCTTATATTGCCTTCCTTCTCCTCCTGCAATTCGCATTGGGGCTTATTCGGCACTACGTCAAGAAGGGACCTGGAGAAGAAGGGATGGTCTTTTCCCCTCCCGGCGGCCTCTTTCGGTCAGGCGACGAAGAGGAATGCAGATGATGACCAAAGAGGAAAAGCTTGCAGTCCTTTTTTGAACTTCCCTTTTTTTATCCCGTTGTCCAAAAAGGAAAGGAAAGATGTGTAGGAAAGGAGCCGTTAGGCGTTCATGCATGCTGTAAAAGGAAAGGAACTAGGTAGAGTCTACGCGGGCGCCGCCCTAGATGCACATATGGAAGGAAGGAAAGAAAATCTTTGTTATCCTACTTTATTTTCTCGAGCGTCTGTTTATTTTTGTGTTCCGACTGCTGGTGCAATCCTTCTGCTCCTTCTGCTCCTCATTCACAAGTTGCTTCTCGTAAAAAACGTGTATCCAATGGAGCACCGTAATAGCATAGTACAGGCAACTTGGAATTATGTGTCTCGGAGGGGAAAAAGGTTAAGGAAGAAGCTGTTTGAACACTTGCTCATCCTCTTCCTCCTGGGTGCTGCAACAGATGGGAAGGGTCTCATGCTTAAAAAAAACCGTCGTAGTGAGGAAGGGGGCGTCGCCGCATTCTGTGACGACGACGAAGGAATGACATTGCACACCTTTTCCCTTTTCCCTCCCCCCTCCCCACCGCAAAAGCGACAATGCTGCTTGTGTGTCTCCTGTCGATTGTAGCGGCAACGACATGTGTCATTTTCCCTCCTCTCTCCACCTGTCAATGAAAGTTTCTGTCGATTTGGGATACCGGCTACGCAACTTTTATTGACGGGGGAAAATGCAGTGCGCTACTGCTAGTATACTGACCTCATTCGTATTTTCCTTTTTTTCTTTTTTTCGCAGGAATCCGGGTACCACCCTCAGGTTGAGCAGATCTCCCCGACCGGCCCTGAGATGGCCGGGGCCATGAGCGAGCGGGACGACCTCAAGTCCACCAAGGACGACCTCCTGCAGAAGATCACCAAGGTGGACCGGGAGATCGCCAAGGCAGAGTCCCAGATCGCCAAGCTCAAGAAGAAGCAGCAGGAGCTGGAGGAGTGCCAGCGCCAGGCCAACAGCAGCAGGAGCGCGGCCTCCGAGCAGGAGCAGCGGGAGCAGGCCGAGGAGGAGAGGCCAAGGAACCAGAGCACGGCTCAGATCATATACGCAGACAACAGGGTAAAGACGCACGAATTCCATATTAGGGAAAGAACCAGTTATAAAATGTCTCCGTCATTCTCTCTTAACAGAAACGGGCCCGCGCCTCGCACCAGTCCCTGGCCAAGTTCTCCCCGCTTAATGATCTTCCGCTCTACAATCAGCCGTCGGACACGGACCTCTATCACGATAACAAGAGGAGGTGCGTATAGCTGGAGCATAGCCCTAAGTTTCCCGGGAGAGGAGAGGACGGAAGTTGGTGGTAGTCTGTACCAGGAAAAGGGGAGGAGGAGCAGGAAGGAAAGCTTATTTTTCCAAGGAAAGGGGAAGGAGAAGGGGGACCTCCTCCGAATTCGTCTTTTTTCTGCTTCTTGCTTTCCAATCTCCCTTCGTGTTCGTGTTCTTCGTAGTTCCTAGGAGCTTTACTTTCTCTTCCCTCCCTCCGCTCTCTCCGGGGAATGAAAGGGCAAGAAAGGCTTGTTTTTCTGCCCCCGGGGCTGGATCACCCAGAGAAAAGATTACAACCTCCTTTTAGCAAGCCTTTTAGCGGCCAAAAATAGCCAAGAAACATTCTTCCGAGTAAATCCAATTCCCTTAATGTGCACTTACTTTTCAAACTTAAACTAACATTGTTTGTATTCATTGCTTTTCTGCAGGCACACCATGTTCAAGAAGCGTCTGGTGGACTACTTCAAGCGTCGCACGGAGCAGCGGGAGGGTAGGGAGCGCTACCTGACGGAGACATACGCCAAGCTGCAGGCTGCCTGGGCCAAGAAGGTGGAGAGGGTGGAGAACACCAAGCGGAGGAGGGAGAGGGAGGCAAAGTCGAGGGAGCTCTACGAGAAGATATTCCCGGAGCTGAGGAAGCAGAGGGAGGACAAGGAGCGGGACCACCGGCTGGGGACGAGGGGCGCCGTGAGGTCTGAGGCCGACATGGAGGACGTCATCGAGAGGCTGCAGGAGCAGGAGATGGAGGACAAGAAGATGCACTCGCTCGCAGTCATACCCCCGCTCCTCTTGCCAGAGGACGAGAGGTCGAGAAAGTTCGCCAACAACAACGGGCTCGTCTTGGACCCGCTGAGGGAGTACACGGAGAGGAAGTTCCTCAACACGTGGACGGAGGCCGAGAAGGAGATCTTCAAGGAAAAGTACATCGGGAACCCCAAGAACTTTGGCCAGATCGCCCAGTTCTTAGAAAGGAAGACGGTGGCGGACTGCGTGCAGTACTACTACCTCAGCAAGAAGACGGAGAACTACAAGCAGCTCATGAGGAGGGTCAAGGTCAGGCGGAGGAAGGGCGCGGCCGCCCAGCCGCACAACAGCGGCAGCGCGGCCGCCGCCGCCGCCGCCGAGGCCGCCGCCAGAGCCGCCGCCCAGGAGGCCGCCATCGGGGTGCTAACGAGAAACCGCCGCGGCGACTTGGCCGACAAGGAGGGCGCTTCCAACCGGAGCACCCCGCAGCCGGGGGACCTCAAGCAGGAAGTCAAGGAGGAGGGCGACGAGGACGGCAAGAAGAGGAACAAGAACAGCAACGAGTCATCCGACGACGAGACAGGTAGGAAGAGAGAAACAAAAGCGTGTTTTTTTCTTTCCCTTGCAATTTCTTTTATTCTGCGGTTGTTGAGAGAGGAGCGGCGTGAAAACTTGGATGGATGTGACAGCAAAGAGAGAAAAGGAGGTTGGGGGGGGAGGAGGAGGAGAAGCGGTAGTTCTTCTTCTTATAGTGCGTGTTCTTGCTGCGAGAAGTGGGTCTGACGGGTACGAAGAAGCAGGATGTGTTTGTGTGTTTGTACTGTTGTCGTTTGTTATCACTTTGTCAGAAGAGAGGGGGAAGTATAAGGGGAAAAAAGCCTTGGCGTTTCCTTCCTTTTGTTAGCGCAAGTTGTTAGGGCTGACGTAGTCCTGCTCTTCTGCCTACATTTCTTCGTCTACTTTTTTCCTAGTGCGAGGAGGCATTTTCTTCTTCTTGCACTGCTCCTTCTTCCCCTTGCAGTTGTTGCAGCGTCGGCGGCTCGGATTCGCCTTCTCCGTCGCCGCCGCCGGAAGAAGAAATTTCCATGTCTCCTTCCCCTCCCTCGCCTTCGTGCCAAAGTTTCTTGTGCTTGTGCACGAAGTAGTAGCTGGGGAACTTTGCCCCGCACACCTTGCAGGGAAAGAACTGCACGTTGATATCCTTGAGGATTAGGCTCTTCTTGTCCGGGGAATTAACCTGGCAGGAAGAAAGAAAGGGGAGAGGGGGAGAAAAAAATAAGAAAGGATTAAAAAGTTGGAAATCGTCCCGTCCCCGTCTGCGAAATTCTCAAGATTTTTTTTTGCAAAAAGTTCTTTATACCTGGTGGAAGTCTGCCAGGAATGGGTTTAGGTGCCTGCGCTTGTGCTTCTGGTAGCAGTAGTGCGACTTGAATACGTGGTTGCAGAATAGGCACTGGTAGGTGACCTCGGAGGCCGACGAGGCCGACCCGTCCTCGTCCTCGCTCTCCTCCAGGTCGGACTTTGCGTTGCACGGGTTGAGGACTCGCTTGAACCTGACTGGGCCATCGCAGGCGGCAACGTCGAATTCGGAGGGTTGTTCTGCTGCGTCCCCTTTATGCAGCCTGAGGAAGAACGAGGAAGGGTCTTTTTCGACTGCGGCGGAGGAGGAGGAGGGAGAGACTGTCTCGTCCGTGCCCACGACGATCTCCTCGTCCTCATCCTCGTCTTGTTCTTCCTCCTTTTTTCCATCGGTGTCCTGTGTAGAGGTGGGGGCGGAGGCTGGTTCCCTTGAGAGTACGACCACCGGCATCCTTCTCGCCACCACCGGGGGAGGGGGAGGAGGGGGATGAAAGACCGACGATAGGGAAGGGGGGAGGGGGAGGCTGGTCAGTGTGGGTTGGGATGGGAGGAACCAGTCGGGGGAAAATTGGCTTTTGAGGAACGGGGGAGGGGCAGGAGGCCCCTGGGAAGAGGAGTGTGGGGGCCTCTCGAGAGCCGCTTGTAAGATTTGGGATTGAGCTAGGATCGGAGGAGGAGGGGGCAGAGCCTCTTCTGATTCCCGCCGCTGCAGCTGGAGGAGTTGCTGCCAGCATGTCAAAGTTGTAACGGAGGAGGAGAAGGAAACTTCTTCCCGAGTGTCCCCACTTTTAAACTGTTGAGAGGAGAATGATGCGGGTGGCTTGCTGGGTATGGGCTTGATCACCCTGCAAGTTTTCTCCTTGTTGCGTCGGCGACTGTGGTCCTCGCTCTTGTCAGATTGTGGCTCTGGGAGGAGAGGAAGTTGGTGACGAGGCCCTGGAGCCAGGACCGACGATGACAGTCCTGAGGACAGTCGCAGCAGCTGGGCGTAGTGGTGCAGTAGCTGCTGTTGCTGTTGTTGCTGTTGGTGGTCGTTGGTGGTCGCGCCCCCTCCCAAGAAGGCACCAAGGTGCAGAAGAGGGTCTTGCAACGAGTAGTTGTCCATTCTGGTCGGTTGGAGAGTCTTCAAGAGACTGCGAGGAAAAGCAGTCTTGTTTCAACCTTTTTCTTTCTTTCTTCTTCCTCTTTCCACTCATGGTGATGACTTGGCGATGAATTCAGTCTTGGTTGGTTTCGCAGAACACACACACGCAGTCTCCTCTTCCCCCCCGCGGGCCAGCGGCGGCGAAAAGAGGGGGAAATGGTGCTCCACAAACGCTCTCCATCCTCCTTCCTCTCCGGCGGTTTTTGAAGGAAGAGGATTCCGCTTCCGGACTTATCATTGGCTGGAGGAGGGAGGCCCCCAGGGATCAGGGATCCCGCAAAGCTAACATAAGGAAAGAGGAAGGAAGTAGGATGAAGAGAGAGGGGGAGAAAGGGGAGAGCGAGATTGTCAGAAGTGGGATAGTAGAAATGGATGGATGGGCCAGTGGCCGGATGGGGGATATGAATTTCACATAATGTCGGAGAAAGAGAAGGGGGTCCCTTTTTTCTCCCGGAGAAAAGAGTGGAAAGATTCCCCCTCGGGCCGAGGGAGGGGAGGGGGGGATTGCCCATCAATCCTATCAAATCGCCCTCTGCAAACAGTCCGGGCAAAAAATGTTGCTGTTGGGATATCTTTCTCTCCTCTTCTCTGCCGCGTAAGGTGCATCTTTTTTGCATGAATTTGCACAAGTGCTGAGTTCTTGCGAATTGTGAACGTATCCTTTCTAGGCAGATTGCAGAGTGAAGCAAAAAAAAAAACCCGCTGAAAGTATGCTCCGCTCTCATCCCCGAGTACCTTTTTCTGCTTTCGCCGCCAGGGAGGAAGGGAGACTCTAATTCAGTTATTGAAACGCAAATACGGGAGATACGATGTCGGCGGAGAGATGAGATTCTCTACAGCGGCGGTTGGGGAAAAGGGTAGGCGGAGGAAGAGAGAGGAAACTTCATCTCCCCGACTACTGCTACCTCCGGGAATGATATTTGCCTTTTGGAGGGGAGGGGGCGAAAGAAACGGAAAAGTTATCCATCCGGGGAGCCTTTTCTCATCCACTTAAAATGTTTCGCGAAGGAGGATTTTAGAAAGCACAGAAGCAGCAGCCCCCGCTCCCTAGCTACGCTGCCACTGCGCACTGGAAGAAAACTTTGATCTCATGCTAATGGAACCCTTAAATTAAGTAGCGAGCGAGGAAGCACGCGGAGGAGAATTCTGACGATGACTTTGCCGTATTCAGCCAGCATCCAGGCTCATGGAATGTAGTTGATCTAAACATGCTTTTTCTCGTTTTTTGTAGGCAAGGTTGTGTCCAACTCGATCACCGGCAAGAACATGTGCCCCATCCCCACGTGCACCACCACCAAGGGGAGGGTAAAGAGCAGGCTCAGGCACCTCCCGAAGAAGTGGACAACGCTCAGCAAGGACTCAAAGGAGGCCATCTCGAAAGAGCTACGTAAGTTTAAAAGAATGACCCCAATTCTCAAAAAGGAAATACATTTGTAAATTTGTCTGTTCACAGAAATTCCCCACAGCATCAAGAAGTGCTGCCCGGCTTGCTTCACGCGGATCATGCGCAAGATCGGTCAGTACTCTGGCGGCAACAACTCTCCGGCGGACACCGGCAACTCCTCCTCCGCCGGGCAGAAGGCGACTGCCTCGGCTGCTGCCGCCGCTGTGGCGGCTGCCGCGGCGGCCGAGAGCAGCGCCTCCTGGAGCGAGGAAGACCAAGAACAGATGAAGAGCTGCCTAAGGTCCCAGGGCCGCAACTGGCAGGCGGTGGCGGACAAGATGGGTGGCGGGCGCACCCCGGAGCAGTGCAAGAAGTTCTTCTACGCCAACCGGAAGAAGCTGAATCTGGACAAGATCGTGCTGGAGTACAAGCGCGCCAACCAGGTCGGAGACCAGCCGCCCACGCTCTCCACTGACGAGGAGTCGGGATCATCCACCTCCTCGTGCGAAGACGAGGCCGGCGGAGGACCGTCCTCATCGGCTGTCAACCACAACGCGGCAGGGGCCTCAGGCAGCAGCTCCCCCGTCACCAAGGGTGTGGACTCCAAGCCGCCCGTCCCAGTCAAGATAGAGCAACCGCCGATCAAGACCGAGATCAAAGTTGAGGAGTCTTCTTCTGCACCGGGGCCGTCGTCCGCAGCAGCAACAGCAGCAACAGCAGCAACAGCACATCCTCACCAGCAGCTTCACCCTCCTCCTGGTGCGCCGGGGAGGCCCGGAGGCATCCCGGGGAAGGAGGAAGACTACGACAGCTCGGCAACCGTAAGAATATCTTTTCTTTCCCCCCTGAATCGAACTTGCTCTTATTCCCCCCGTATATTTTCAGATGAGTGCCGACGAGAGAGAGTCTGCCGATGGGAGCAATCCTCCTCGCCCTGGAGGCGTCGGCGGCGTCTACCCCGGCGTCGTCCCCGCCGGATACCGCGGCCCTCCTGGCGTCCCAGGCAGACTGCCCATGGACCCAAGGGCCCCACACCCGGGGGCTCCTCCTCCGCCTCACCACCTCTCAGCACACACCTTCCAGGCCCCCGGCCGGCCCCCGTTTCCCGCCTCTGCAGCGGCAGTCCCCCCGCCGGGAGTGCCGTCCTCCTCCGCCGCTATGCGTGCGCCCCAGGTGGCCAACGGGCCCAGGGAGACCATCACCGTCAAGGAGCTCATGATCAACGTCATTGAGCGGTCGCTGTCAACACCAGGAGGAGGAGCGGCTGGCGGCCCGCCACAGCCGGGGGGAGTCCAACAGCAGCTCCCCCAGGCCACCCCGACCTCCCTGGCCTCTGGCGCCGGCCCCTCCCACCTGATCCCGGGCAGCCGCGGCGGCCACCCCAACGTCTCCCCCACCATCCATACCATCCTCGAGCACTCCGAGCCGCCCTCCAAGATGCCCCAGCAGGGTCTGCCGGTGCCCAAGGGCAGCATGGCCCCTCCGCCCGCTCCCCCTCCTGCAGCGGACGGGGAGACCCTCGACCTGAGCATGCCACGGAGGAGAGATAACAGCCCCCCCTCCTCTTCGGCGGCGGCCCAGCCTCACTATCGCGAGCCCTCTTCCGCCCTCTCCCAGCCTCCCCACCTGAGGGCCAGCCCAAGCATCAAGGGGGGAGCGGCCGACTACGCGCAGCAGCTCTCGGCACCTCCTCCCGCTCACTCCGGCAGCAAAAAGACCAACCACGACCCCTACTTCATGGGCGACCCCCGCCAGGCCACCCCGCCCTCCGTCCTCTGCGGACCGGACGGGAGGCCGCTCAGCGCGTCCTCGTCGTCCCTGCACGGCCACCACCACCGTTCGGCGCAGTCTCCAGGAATTGGACACCCCTCCGCCGCCTCCGGACGACCTCCCAGCGCCGGCGCGCCAGTGCCAGTGCCAGGGAGGCCAGGAGTCCAGTACGGCGCCCGCCTCCCCACCCCTCCGGGCAAGCCCTCCGTCAGCCCTAAACTGTCTGTGGCCGGCCCCCCTGGAGGAGTCGTCTCAGGGCGGCCTCTGACGGTTCAGACCGGTTCCATCACGCAGGGCACTCCAATGTCGCAGGGCGCCGCCGGGGCGGGACACCCGGGCAGGTACGAGTCCCTCATCCGGGTGACCCCGCCGGAGAAGGCCGGATCCATCACCCACGGCACGCCGCTCTACGAGAAGAAGCACTCGCAGGTCATCAGTGTCAACGAGCACCCGGCGGCGGTGGCGGCCAGGCATGACGGAAGGCCCCCTCCTCCTCCCGCCGACTACTACAGGGGCAGGACTACCATCTCACCAGGAGGGGCAGCGGCGGCAGCGGCAGGATACCCCTATCCTTCCGCCTCCTCGTCCTCACAGGCTGCCGCTGCCGCAGCGGCCGCAGCGGCTGCTAGACCATCATCCTACGGCAGCGACCCTCAGATGAACTCCCGGCAGGTGCTGATGAACGACTACGACCTGGCGAGGTCAAGGGAGATGCAGAGGGGGAGGCCAGAGTCGAGAGAGCACCCAAGGGCAATCTCGCCCGGAAGGATTCCCACCTCTGCGGCAGCGGCGGCAGCAGCAGCGGCTGCAAGAGAGCTCAGTCCCCGTCCCCGCTCTCTCGATCAAAGAGTAGTGACAGACCCGAGGGCAGGGCTCGACATCAGGAGGGACGCCAGGCTGCTCGACTCCAGGTACGACCCCAGGATCCTGCCCGACCCCAGGGGAGACCCCAAGGCAGAGATTCCCCGGGCCCTGGTGCCCAGAGCCGACGGCAGGCTTCACGCGGCGGATCCCAGGGCCATCGACCCCAGGGGCCTCCCTGCCGACCACAGAGGGGATCCCAGAGTCGCCCTCGACCACCGAGGGGACGTGAGGTTGGCCCTAGACCCAAGAGCCATCCCGGTTGAACACCACGGAGACCTCCGCATCGCCGCCATGGACCCGAGGAACGATCCCAGGCTCTCCGCACACGACCCTCGCAGGGCGGCAGCCGCAGCAGCCGCAGCCGCGGCCGCAGCAGGAGTGGATCCCAGGATAACCGCTAGTGATCCCAGGATGGACCCGAGAGTGGTGACGACGGCGGCGGGTTCCTTCTACTCTGCCCAGTCCAGGGGGGGACAGGCACTCTACATGACGAGCGACGGGAAGTACACCACCCACCCCGGGGTGCCTCCTCCGGCAGCGGCTGGAAGGCCGAGATCTCCTCTTCGTGCTCCGGGAGCTCCGCCGGCGTCGACTCCCCCTCCGCAAAGAGGGGCGCCGCCGCCTTCCGTAATGCAGAGGGCTCCCGGAGGGATCATGTCCGGCAAGCCGATCGTGGCCAAGCCCGGGGCGCCACTGGGGAACAGGGAGGTGGAGATCTACCGCTCCAACCCTGAAGTCACCATCTCCAAGACCAGCAGCCCTCGTCATGGGCCAGCAGCGGCGGCGGCCGCGGCGGCCGCGGCGGCAGGAGCGTACGGAGAGACCAGCAGCAACGCTCTTGACTCCCTGGTTGACGTGGCTGTCCAGCAGCAGAAGCTCCCTGACCTGAAGGAGCGCGAGAGGGCCACGGCCATCATGCAGCAGCAGCAGGCCGTCGCCGTCGCAGCCAGAGCCGCGCACGGCTCTTCCCTTAGAGCCGGACCGCCTGCCGCCGCGTACGACAGGCAGCAGCTCTACGAGCTGGACAAGAGTCGCTACGCTGCGGCTGCGGCTGCCTCTGCCGCCGCCACCTCTGCGGTTTCCATACCGGTGTCCTCTGCCCCCGTCACCAGTAGCAGCGCCTCCTCCTCCCACCACCTTGTGCAGCAGGTCAGGTCTGAAAGGGCCAAGCAGCAGCAGCTCTACCTCAACATGCAGGACAAGGATCACGGGGCGGCGGCGGCCGCTCACCAGCATCCCAAGGTCACCCACCCGTCGGTTGTCACATCCCACCCTTCAACTTCGTCCTCCACCGCCGTTACCTCCGGTGCCTCCCTCCCTCCTGGCGCGTCCGCCGCCACCCTGCAGAAGCAACAGCAACAGCAGCAGGTGACCGCCGCCAGCTTCGCAGCCAGCTTAGCCGCCGCGGTGGCCAAGGATGACGGCAGCGGCAAGCTGACGGCCGGCGGACTCATTGAGGCCATCATCACACAGAGCATCAACAACGGTCCCCCGGCGGACGGCGGCGCCATACCGCCGGCGTCTAAGCAGCAGTTCCGCCGCAGTCCGGCGGAGGCAGCGGCCGCCACGCCGCAGGAAGACATGACGGCGGCCAAGGCGGCGGCCGCTGCAGCCGCCGCGGCCGCTGCGGCCAAGGGCGGCGGCCCCGTCAAGAGTCCCTCCTCTTCCAAGGACCTCCCGAACGGGCCGGAGGAGGCGTCGACGAGCGCTCCCGGGTCGAGGCCGGCGTCACGATCAAGCAACACCCCTCGGCCCCCTAGCAACGACCAGGACAAGGAGATCCTGCTGAAGGACAACCCCGAGGAGTACTGGAAGCGCCGCAGCGCCGCCTTCCCCTCAGAACAGCCGCCGGGGAAGCCGCCAGTGTCATCCGCGGCCGCTGTCTCTTCCGTCGTCCCCGCCCCCAAGGCCATGACCTCCGCCGACGAGCGACAGATCACCAAGGTTGCCCAGGCGGCCTCCTCCTCCTCCAACATGCCCGGAGTCGGCGTTGCTCCTGCCAAGCAACCCGTGGTTGAGAGGATCTCCCCTCCTACCAGCACGCTTTCGGGTCAGGAGAAGGTGGCTCAGTTCCTCAAGCACCAGCAGCAGCCTCCAATCTCTGCCGCTCCTCCTTCTGTCCCAACAACCGCCGCTTCTAGCGACCCTTCGCAGAAGGGCTCTGGCCTCTCCGTGGACTACGTCAAGAATAAGATCGTGGAAGCAATGAAGAAGGGCGAGGACACCTCCGGTGCAACGGCCTCCACTCCGGGCGGGACCCCGTCTCCGGTGGCGCCAGGGTCAAAAAGGCCATCCTCTGAGAGCAACCCTTCGTCGTCCGCTGGGGCGGCCGCTGTTGAAGCAAAGTCATCGTCGACTGCTCCTCCTCCCCCTCCAGCAAATGAAGGCAGCAACAGCAAGCCTGCAGGAAGTGTCAAAGAGGACGGAGAGTCTTCTGCTAAGAAGATCAAGCTTGACTTGCAACCTACATCTTCAGCGTCCTCCAGCGCGCCACCTCCTCCTCCGACTTCTTCCTCCTCCTCTCTTCCCCCGCTGCCTCCCGGCCCTCCGCCTCCGACCTCAACCGCGACTCCGCCGACGTCAAAGGCCTCCTCCGCGCCTCCCCCGCTGCCTCCCACAACATCATCGTCTTCAACGGCGGCACCGCCTCCTCTTCCCCCTCTTCCCCCTTCGTCCTCCGCCCCGCCTCCGCCTCCCCCGGCTGAGCCTGCGAACCCGCCGGACTCTCCTGGGTCTGAGGGAGAGATGGTCATTGACGAAAGCGAGGGGGCGGCGACAAACGACGGAGTAGCTAAGGCTCCCTCGGCCTCTCCTCCGCCACCGCCTCCGCCGACGTCGGCTCCATCCGCCAAGCCTCCCCCTCCGCCTCTGCCTCCAACAAGCAGCGCCGGATCGGCTCCCCCTCCGCCGCCTCCCAAGACCTCCTCTGCCTCACCCGCTCCCCCTCCGCCGCCGCCTCCTGCCACAGCAGCCCCCAAGAAGCCGACCTACGAGCCCCTCTCGGACGACGAGTAGTGATGTGACCGAGTGTGTATTGAAAGAGAAGAAAACACGAACGGCAAAGAGATTTTGTCGCCACCCCATTCATACAGGATCTGTAGCAGTGAAAGAATTTTACGGACGATTAAGTGACGCTTAGGAAAAAAGAAAAGGACTTCTCCCTTTGAAAAAAATCCCTCTCTCTCTTATTCTTTCGCTCCGCCGCCGTTGGTGAAGAAAGCAAGAAAAAGTAGAGCATCTCTGTGACTTTTGTGGTGGATCCATCTTACATGCAGATGATATTTAAGAATTATTTTCCAATGCCAACGTTTCACCCCGAAGAAGACACAAACTTTACTGCAGAGCCACTCTAGGTAGACAGGAAAGTTCTATACGATATAGGCTTCTACACTCGTCTTTTCCCCTTCTTTTCACGCCAGTTTAATCGGATTTCTTTTGGATTTGAAATGCCAATTTGAAAATGTTTGACCATCCCCTCGGAAAATGGGACTTTTTCTTGGCTGACCTGCTTGTCGTCGTCGTCGTCTCTTGTCGTCTGGTGACTCAAGATGTGACGTTTTACCGGGATTTATTCTTGATGGCTGAAAAAAGAAATTCCAAGCTCCCTGCTGAAGGTAAATGACAAAGAAAGAAGGGATATTGTGATGTCTCTTGTCTCTCTCTCTCTCACCCCCCCACTACTTCAAGCACTACTACCGCAAGACGTCATCGTCGTCGTTGCCGTGATGATGGAAAAAATAAGAAAGAGACCCGATTCTGCATCCTCCCCTCCCGTGTTCCTCCCTCTTCGTTGCTGTGATTTTGTACGAGCCTCGGGCGCGATGACACCGACACCCACCCCCACACCCACCCCAACCAACACGTTTTGTGCAGCATCCCGCATGCAAGATGCCGTTGCTGCACAAAACG
>JAAUXV010009435.1_pt1 | contig 14949 bp, 17 predicted proteins | sample 7278181 | NCBI WGS metagenome assembly JAAUXV01 (sample SAMN14350114, study PRJNA611818) | marine sediment metagenome | isolation source: surface marine sediment (2.1m) | place: French Polynesia: Moorea | collected 2018-08
CAGCAGCAGCATGGGCCTCCCGTCGCCGTCCCGGCACCCGCCGCCGCCGCTCCCGTCGAGGAAGGCCAGCAGCAGCAGCAGGGGCCTCCCGTCGAGGAGGAGGGGCAGGAGGAGGGGCAGCAGCAGCATGGGCCTCCCGTCGCCGTCCCGGCACCCGCCGCCGCCGCTCCCGTCGAGGAGGGCCAGCAGCAGCAGCAGCAGCAGCAGCAGCAGGGCCCATCCGCAGCCGCGCTCCCGGCGGGCCCACTTGCAGCCGCCGCAGGTGAGAAATACCTGCATGACTTGCGAATCCTTGCAGACTTGCATGACTTGCACTCTTGCCTTCAAATATATCAATATATCAATCATATGTTTTACTTTCATGTAGGTGACTTCGCACTCGCCGACAGCCTGTCCCTGAACGAGGAGTCGGAGGAGACCGAGGAGACCGAGGAGACCGAGGAGACCGAGATGGAGTTCGAGTTTGTATAGAAGCCCGCATTCCGTCGCAAAGTCTTGCAAGTCTTTCTCGGTACGTAAGGTTTTTTTTTTTTTCGCATTCGTTGTCGCCTTTATGTCTTGCAAGTCATGCAGTCCTTAAATTTTTTTGTGTGTAAGTTAGAAGAAACAATTAATTATCGTGTACGAAAATAGTCTTTTTTTTGTAAATACAACGCGGAATAATTAACCGATAGACGAGCGGGCGAAGGATATTTCCATTCTCGGTGCTACCATTATCGGATTCTCAAGTATTTATTGGCATAATTTCGCGGCGAAAGTAATTCAAATTGGTTTTCTTTTTCGGCGGACACTTATCTTCTAAAAGGCACTTTTTTGTCTCTTTCTTCTACGTTCTTCTGTTATCAAATAATTATTGGCATAATTGCGCGGCGAAAGTAATTCAAATTGGTTTTCTTTTTCGGCGGACACTTATCTTCTAAAAGGCACTTTTTTTGTCTCTTTCTTCTACGTTCTTCCGTTCTTCAAGCCAGTTCAATGTCGCCGTTGTGTGCCGTCTTGACTCCGGGCCTCTTGAAGGCCTTGTACCACTTCCAGGCCCGGTAGACGGCCGTAGGGAGCAGGATGGCGGTGCCCGCGCAGATGCAGATGATGAAGAGTACCATCATGACCATAATTATGTCGTGCGTCACATGGTACTCCAGATCCCTCAGCTCGCCCTCGATCGACGGGAGATCCACAGGGCTGTAAAGCTTTACAGCCCTGGCGGCGGCCTCACCTTGTTCCAGGAACTCCACCCAGGCCTTGGGGAAGGGCCGCCACTCGATGCCGTCGTAGTCGCCCCCGGTGAAGTTCTTCCCTGTCACGTGGAGTCCCGGTGCCTTGATGGAGCACCCCGGCTTGACTCGGTGCCTGTGTCCGGAGCTGCTGTCGTAGTGGTAGTACCTGCCGGTGCCGCACGCCGTCCTCAGACCGTCGACGGTCGCCGAGACGCTGTAGGTGTTGTCGACCACCCGCTTGACAATGTCTTCCTCCGTCATAGATTCCACCCGGCAGGTCATCTTGGCGTCCTTCGAGGAGGGGAAAAAAGTGTTTTGTAATTGCGCAAATCTCAAATATATACAAACAAATTAACAATTATCAATCAAAGAAAGATTCTTACCTGATTGTAGTGATTGTAGATGGAGAAGACACAACGAAGATCCGATGGATAGAGAGTGCCACCGTGGCTGACGTAGGTGACCCCCCCACCTTCGCAAACCTGGTGGCCCCGATAGCTTTCACAGCTGCCAAATTCTCTGGCGTCCAGCTGGTAGAAGGCTTTATCCGGGAGGGTGCTGATGGCCAGCAACCCCCCTGGGACGTGGAGGCCGAATATGCCCTCCTGGGTTACAAGCGGGGCACTGAAGGTCTGAAACACCTCAAATACGGCAGTTTGTTGCACGTAAGTGAGGTGAATCACGACAGTGACGACGCCGGCATTGACGCGGTAGCTGAAGTCCCTGCCGGACAAGTCCTGCGTGGACTGGACGATCGAGGCTCCACTGTCCTCCTTCCTCAGCTTTTTCTGCAGCTTCTCGAAGCATGCATTGAGATTCTCGTGCGAGATCACATTATTCATTATGCGGCCGCGCACGAGGCCTACGGTCCAGTAGCTGAAGTCCTCCACGAAATCGGCAGATCCTCCGAGGGCTGCCTTACCGTCGGAGAAGTACGCATGTTGCTGTTTGCCGTTTGGGCCCGTGAAATTTCGGAGATGGTCTACGTCGACGAATTTGCGGGCATGATCTTGCCTCGCATTCCAACCAGAGTCACATTTTACTGCGAAGGTTGAATTCGAGTCGGGATCGAAGGTATCGATCTGGGAGGTGGACATGGGTCCAGCCGAGTGGACAGAGTCGAACATTTTGTCATCCAGGAGACTGAGTTGGGACTTTCCGAACGGACCCGGCTTGAAGCGGATCCCCGCATGGACTAACTGGTGTTCAAGCTGGGCGCCAGCATTGTGGGAGCGGACTTGGAGGTTGATCAGACCCGGCGTCTCGCCGAGTTCTCGAAGTACAATGTCCGTCCTAGATACCTTCTCTAGGGCCTTCATGGCAGTACGGGACATGGACAACACGGGCAGTTCGAAGGCAAGGTGGGCTTCACCTGCGACCCTCATTGAGGTGCCCATTTTTCGGAACAGGACGGAGGGGCCCTCCGAGTGGGAGGAAGGGGAAAGCAAGACCCCATGGACAAGGTGGACAGACAGGAATATCGAGACCACAACAGGACCACAGCAGGAGAACGGCATGATGAAAGGCTGACAGACAACGAGCTTCTGCGAGTGTTCGGAAGAAATTTCCTCCTTTTATACCCGCTTCGGGACTCCGCTTCCGTCGGGCCCGAGTCCCGGCGAAGAAAATCCTGGAAAGAAGATCTCATCCTTCTATTCCCGCTTCCGTCGGGCCCGAGTCCCGGCGAAGAAAATCCTGGAAAGAAGATTTCATCCTTCTATTCCCGCTTCCGGACTCCGCTTCCGTCGGGCCCGAGTCCCGGAAAATTTACCTGGGAAGGGAGAAGTCTCGTTCTCCGTCAGTCTCCGTCCGATCACACTGGTGGCAACATGGGGTACGCCCACGTTTTCTTCGTCATCGTCCTCTTCGCTCACGCGGCCTACGGCACCATCTCGCCTTCGGACAAGCCGACCGTCCGAGCCTCCAAAGACATCGGACACTTCGAGGAGATGGGCAAAGTCATTGTGAGTAGAGATGCATTCGAATTTCGATTTTCGAACTTAGTTCGAAAGTTCGCGTTTTTGTATCGTAAATTGGAAGTTCGTAGAAGAATCTCCAAACCTTTCATTGCAATGTATAGAGTAATTTTTTTACTGTGAGGAACTAAGGCGACCGAAGGAAATGCGTTCGTCGCATCCCTTAGACTAAAAGGGGAAATTAAACCAACCGGCCAAGTGAAGTCCATAGTGAACAATTTTAGAATGTTTGTTTAGAGGAAGTACTTGCTTTCCCGGCTTCGCGTTGGCATTTTGTCCCTTGCGCCTAGCGCGCGCGCTGTCTCTTGTATGTTGCGGCTAGCGCGCGCGCGCGCTGTCTCTTGTAAGTTGCGCCTAGCGCGCGCGCAGTCTCTTGTATGTTGCGCCTAGCGCGGGCGCGCGGGCGCGAGCATCTTGTACGTATTGCAATAAAGAAACAAAACGAAGTTTTAAAATACAGAATTATTTGAGTCATGAAATTGAGTATTATTTAAATACTATTTTAAATGAGTAATTTTTAACACCAAAGTTTCCGAAGGTTAGAAGGGAAGGACGTTGCTCTCCCCCTTTGCAAGCAGTACATCAGCTGACAAAATACAGAGGGAACTTGCCAGCTACAGAGGTCGCAAAGTGTCGTTTTTCCCACGCCCAATCAGCTGCCAACTGTTCCTCTTGGTGTCCTTTATGTTGTAGCCTGCTAACATCTTTTGTTGATTTTTTTTTCGTGCCCCACAGATCCGCAAGGGCAAGGCAACGATAGTGATCTCCATGCCCTTCGTGAACGAGCTACTGGACTTCGAGGAGGCGACCATCTCGATCAACCGTCTCCACGAGGCGATCTCCCAACGATTCAAGAATGACCCCATCGAATACCTCCTGGAGGACGCAGTGCGCCGGACATCGATGGCATACGAGGCCATGGCCTCAATGGCCTCGTCAGTTGGCCTCCAGGAGTCACATCGCCTGGCCAGGCGCTGTACGAACAGCTCTCTAATCAAGGGGAGGATGGCAGAGGAGGGGGTAAAGTTCCCTGCCAACCCGAACAACGACTCCGAGTGCATCGGCTGGTTCGCAAGAACCGGCAAAAACAGCACCATCCACAAGAGGCAGGTTCTGGGCGCGCTCGTAGTTGCAGGCAACGTTATCTTCTCCGCCTACACACTCCACGAGCTTAGCTCGATAAAGTGAGCCTCCGATAAGATCAGAAAGACTGTTGCGAATTCAATTTTTCATTTTCAATTCAATTCAAATTCAATTCAATTTGCATATGTACATAATAGCAGGTGTTCGTGCAGTGGTCAATGTTTGGTTTGTCTTCTATTCCCAGGGAAGAAACGAAGCTTGCCCGGGCGGAGCGGCGACACATCGCAGAAGGACTCCTGGTGCAGGAGAAGCGCCTGGATTTGGTGGAGAACGTCACCAAACAGATGGTAGCCTTCATCGACGAGGCCTCGGCCACAATCCAGAAAATTGACCTCAGGTAAGAGACGTCGTTTGTTACATATTTGGTGGTGGTGGTGGTAGTTGTCCTCCATCACTAGTCTCGATAAATAATAATAATAAAACACGTTCCCACCTCAGGGGCAAGATATACGACCTAGTAGCCTCTCTGGAGGTCACCGTCAACCGCTACCAGACAATCTTCCTGTCGCTGAGGTTCGGCAACTTTCCCGCGACCCTGATGACGAGGGAAAAATTCAAAAAGGCACTGGAAGCACTCCAGGATCAGGCAGCACGCCAGCACCTACGTGTCTACCTCAGCGTCGGAGAGGTAGGCCAATTAAGAGTGAACTATTTCGTTGAATTGAATAATCCCCCCCCCCTCTTTTCACAGGAGTACCACGACGCCGTGTCCCACCAGGCCTCCATGGCCTCCTACGAAGACGGGAGCCTGGTCGGCATGCTCCACTTGCCCTTGACGGCAAACGGCGTCGGTCTGACGTTGTACCGCTTCTCGGATCTACCAATGCACACGTCGGGGGGCTGGTTTGGAGTTGATGGTGACAAGAAGTACCTGGCCGTCTCCAGAGGCCCTGCGGCGAATTACTTCGCTGCTCTAACGGAACAGGAGTTCTCCGCCTGCGCGGTTAGCAGGGGGGTCTATACCTGCCCCGAACGGACCCCGCTCCTCAAGGTGAGAAAAAAAGTATTCTTTTCTTTTCTTTCCAACATATTTCGTTTTTCAAACAAAATATAAATTTTCAAATCAATAAACATTGTTCTCCTTCTCCAAGGCCGGTATACCATCACACGGCGCCGACCCCGCAAGGTGCCTGCACTCGCTGTGGATGAGGGCCACCAACCACGGCGGCGTCGACCACTCCAAGAGCTACTGTCAGATGGGGAAGAAGAGCGGCTACGACCAGGTGAACAAATTCTAGACTCTCCCTTCTTATTTTTTGGGGGTTATTTTTTCACTTCTTTTTTTAGCAGTTTATGCGCATATTTTCCATAAACATAAAATGTTCAAACCGTCCTTTTTTCCTATAGACGCGTTGTTAGGTTATAGCATGCCACCTGTTTTAATGTCTTGCGTATCATTGTCTCTGACCAGGTGAAGAAGCTCGGTGAGGACAAGTTCGCCGTCTTCACCAACCAAGTTGGCACGGATCACCTGACGGTCCGGTGCGACAACGGCTTCACCCAAGTGTACGCCCCCAAGCCGGTGTACATAGTCACACTTCCGGCTGGGTGCAAGGCTGAAACGCGGGCCGTGAGGATCGACGCCACCGCAGAAATCTCGACGACCATCGACGCCGGCAGCATCAGCATCCCGACAATAGAAGTCCTTGTTTCCCTGGTCAACGAGTCCAGCGAGGCGCTGGCGTCCATCTTCGACTCCGGGCCAATCTCCTTCGCCGACATCGACGCCGCCAAAGAGGAATTCAGGGCGAACATTAAAGGCACCCTGGAGAAGGTGGGCATCGTGGCACCCGGCGGTAGTATCGGATGGACCACCATCCTGGTCGTCTTCGCCCTCCTCGCTGCCTTCTTCGCCCTGTATCAAGTCTACAAGTGCTGCAAGGGGGAAGACACGGCCATCGCTGCCGCGTACAGGGCCGGCGTGGCTGCCATGGTCTAAGACAATTCCAATTATCATCGTCGACATCTTTTCATAGCATTTTCCCGTGTGTACCGTACATCTCCTCCCGCCAATTCATTTTCTCAGCTAAGACAACATAGGAAAAAAATATCTAAATTGAGCCCACCAGACCCGCATTTAGCCCAAGCTCGCATTCCACAAACCCGTCTGACAACATGTGTATTTTCGCAATCCGCAATCGAACGCAATCACAATTTTGAAACACAAAGATTCAAGAAATAAAATCAAACAAAAAAAAGAGTTAGACTCTGAAACCCTTCGGCGCCTTGCATACAATGTCCCTTCCATCTTTCTTGCAGTCCTGCAGGTCCCAAAGAAGAAAAATAGTTCTGGGATAGCCGATAAAAAACAGCCTCGTAGAACATTTCTCCTCCATCTCGTCTGGGGTTATCTTATCGCCCCCGTTCGGCCCTCTGTATTCCCCGTCCAGCAGGCGCCACTCAGGCAGGATCTTCTCCACCAGGTAGCTCCCCGGGGAGTCGGCGATCCCACAGACAAACTGCTTGTCTGGGAAGAAGAAGGAGTCGGAGAGGTGCACGGGGCTGCTGACGCTGATGTCGGCGGTGCTGTACGCTATCAGGTCGAGGGACCTTTTCCCCTGTAGAACTTGCACGGCGTACCCCGCCACCAAATCTATGCTGGCGGAGTACTCATCTTCCCTCTGCCCGGTCTTGAGGGTCGCTGAATTCTTCAGGCCCATCGTGCAGTCGTCGAAAGTGGTCAGCTTTGCGTACTCAGGGACGCCAGAGTCTTCCGCCAGAACGATCCTAGAATTCTCTGACCCCATGGTGAGGGTGGAGAGGCTGCCAGTTGCAAAGGTAGACTCTGCCACCTTCCTCCCGTCCGCCAGCCGCACGAGCTTGCAGTTTCCGTCGACCGCAGCAACGGCAACGAGAGAACCGGTCTTGCTGATGCAGAATGCCGTCTCCTTCCTGGCCGCCGCCGGGACGCCGGAGCAGAGGTTGACCTGCCAAACGATGTTGCCATCGGCCTCGGCCTTGAAGGCGATGATGTTGCAGGGCTTGCAGTCGTTCTCGTCCTCCACCACAACGCAACCAAAGTGGTGGCCGTACCTACCTACTACTGTTTTCTCACAGCGGAAGGGGAGGCAGATGGCCTTCTCCTCGTAGTCGTCGACGTCTCTCTCGCCGGCAATGAACTGCAAGACTTGCAGCTTCGTCGGGGGCCAGTCGTGGAGGTAGGGCGACATACTGTGTACGAAAGCCTGGCCAACCATCGGATTCGCCCCAAAATAGACTTCCTTGCTGCTGGGAATTGCTATCACTGCAGGTGGTAGAGACGCCTTGATGGAAAAGTGCTCATCTTTGTCTTTGCCCTTTTCAGTCTGCAAGTGTCGGCGAGCATATCGGCGAGTGTCCGAGCTCACCCATAACATCCTGCGGACGGACTGGGCGTCCAACTTGTCGAAGACCAGGTCCACCACGTCGGGGAAGTCGCGCATCATTGTCGAGAAAGACATGCTTTTCGATCTTTCCGTTGTTTCTCCGAATGCATTTGCCGCGTAATTGCAAAAAAAGCAAAAAAATAAAATAAAAATATTTCATTCACTGGCTTTTCATTTGGGAAACTAGTAGATAGCACAGGAAAGCATAGTAATTGCACGAGAAGATGGAAGAAAAGCGGAGGTTAAAACGTCTACACGCGGATAGAATGACAAGGTATAGACAGAAAAAGAAGCTTCGGGAGTGGGGGCTGATGGAGAAACAAGAAAACGGGGGGGGAGAAGGGGCGGCGAATCGGGACAGCGAGGGGGGAAACGACGATGAAGACGTCGATGGGGGCGTCGACGACGACGACAATGACCATCATCACTATGAAAGTCCAGTACGGGGGGGACAGGGAGAAGTGCTGCGCGAAGACATGCAAGAACTGCTACGCGACGACTCCAATGACAACCACTCTTTGGAACTTGCAGCCTCGCCTGTTCAAGCACTTTCTCCACTCGCCAGTCCACTTGCCTCCCCGGGTGTGATGGAGACAGACATGGAAAATGAAGAGTTGTTCGTGGATGAGGAGATGGGGGAGGAGGAGGAGGAGGAGGAGGAGGAGGTGGCGGAGGGGGAGGTGGTGGCGGAGGAGCGACCTGATGCCGACGCGGGCGAGGATGCGTGGCTACACGCCCCCGGAAGGCTGCAAGATGGGAACGACGCAGTGTTCAAGAATGAAGTGGGGGATTTCTTCGCCTCAATAACTGCAGGCGGTAGTTGCACCAAAACTGCCGCCCAGACAATATTCCAGTTCTGTGCCAAGCACGCAGAAGACTTTGTCCGAGCGAAGAGGCGCGGCATCAGGATGAAGTCACTACAACACTTGCTTGACAGGACGTACATGCGTGTCTCACCAGCCGTTGTTACAGACTTGTTTATGATGCAAGATGGAGTTCAGGTTCGTATTGCAAGCGTGGAGGTGTATACGAAAAGATTGCAAGAGATGAAGGTGGTGAAGAGAACCAGCATGGTCAGCCTGCAGGAAATTTTTTCCTACGTCTACAGGAAACACGGCGTCGACGAAAGGGATCCCCCGCAGGAGTGGAGAGAAATAGACTTCTTCTCGGACGGTATCACGTGGACGACGAAGGGCTCTTGGACTCACCATGTGGCGGCGATCAGCTTCGTGCAGTGCGGCAAGCCAATGCCCTACCAGCTTCACCAATTCAATCCCTCAGTGGGCGGAAAGGTGACCGTACACAACCTCCTTTCGCTGTTCGTGCAGGAGCTGCGGGAAATGCCGTTCAGAGTGAGGCTGAGGTGGACGATCGGCGACGGAAAGGAGCGGAAATTTGTGAAAGGTCTCATCAGCACGAACGCGAGTTTCGGGTGCGACTACTGCTACGCGCGAGGGCGGCATCTGCCTTGGGACGAGAAGAGGAACAGGATGAGTTTCCCACCCAGGGACGCACCGGCGCAGCCAAGGACGGAAATGGACTGCAGGAGATGCATGCATCGACAAAACGAGCGGTTCATCATAGGGGGGGCTAGAGACGATTTCAAGTGGAGGAGGATGAGGGGCATTATTTGCTACTCACCACTTCTCGATGTGGGAGAGTTTGATGTAATAAAGGACGGGCCCCCGGACAGTATGCACCTGATTGCCCTGGGCCTTGGGAAGGACATTTCCCTTGGAATACTAGGCCTCAACAAGGAAAACGCCGAATCCATACAAAGGCTGCATGCTTTCAACCGCTTCGTGGAGAAAATCAAACTGCCGACGGAGCTGGGGAGGAGGACCAGAGCGTACTGCAGTAACTATAAAGCCTGCGAGTGGCGCTTCGTCTGCAAGTTCTGCTTCCCGTGGATCGCCGACTCCGACCTGTGCCCCGACGAAGTGGACAAGGAGATCCTCCTCACCTTCTCCTTCCTCTACCGCGCCCTTGACCTCAACGAGACAGACTTCGCAAGACTGCAAGACCGCGGCGTGGAGATCGCCGAAGTGTTGGGAAGGTTGCAGGACTTGTACGAGCAGAGATTCGGCGCGGAGGAGTTCACCTACAATGAACACATCTACTTCGGGCACATCATCCAGGCGAGGATGAACCACGGTCCTCTCTACAAGTACTCGGCATGGAGGTACGAGCGTCTCTGCGGCGACATGAAAGACAGCTTCCGCCCGGGGACTCCCCACGAGGGGAAACAAATCCTGCAGAGGACGTTCGCCGCCGACCACTACCACCACTCCTGTCACGGAGACAGAAAAATCCGCTACGACAGCCAGGCGGCGGACAAACGCGACGACAGCATCGTCTGCATGGGGGGAAACTTTTTCAGAGTGCTGGGGATCTCAGGCGACGGGCGCTCCGTTAGATGCAACAAGATAAGGACTGCAGGACTGCATTCAGGAGGCCTCGACTGGGAATCTGTCTTCGTCAGGAAAATCGATGACGACGAAACCGAGAGGAGGAGGATCACCATCGACGTCGACGACATTACGGGGAAGGGAGTGATAGTAGGAAATTTGATAATGGAATGCAAGAAGGAGTGGCTCTTGGAATAGTCGGCGTTTCCCGCGCAGTTGTATAGTGGGTATGAGTGTTAATAAAATAAATTATTTTTTCTTCTTTGGTTTACGCCAGCCTAAAGTATCTGTAGGTCATGACCAATAAGATTTCACGGAAATGTAAATTGGCCAATGAGGAAAGAGCATATTTGAAATTCAAATTCAAAAAAAATTAAAAGGGATATTTATTCCACGCGGGAAACCGCATACAGCGACGAATATAGAAAGGGAAAAGGACACCGACGAGAGTCCTCAGTTCTTATTCGACGAAAAGAGAAGCCAACTGAAGCTGCGAGAATCCTGCCAATCTTAAACCATGGTAGAGAGGAACAAAAAGATGTTCCTCTTCTTGGAGCTAGTCGACGAAGTACCGCGGAGATTCCACGTCGTCGAGCAAGACTTGCAGGGCTATCCTTTCGACGACCTTCCATTCGATCCAAACAAGAAGTTGAGGAAGACTGACAGGCTCACCAAGGTGAACGCCGAATTCACGGGGAAGAAGAGGGTGGGATTCATAGCGAGCAGGATCGTCTTGCAGGGATGTAAGGCCCAGCACGTAATGGTGGCAACGAACATGATGAACGATTCCATGACAAAAGTAATGTCAATGGAGACATACGAAGCCATGATAGACTGTACTCTAAAGGAGCTTGTCACCCACTACAGGGACATCTACGGGGCATACCGCCCATTCTTCGACAAGGACGAGGAGGCAGCGGGTGACGCTCCATACGTGACAGAGCAAACAGATGCAGTTGACACCCGCAAGAAAAAGACTGCAAGAAAGCCATGCGATAGCCGTGAGTGCAGTAGTGTGAAAAAAGGTGGCACCACCAAAGGCGGGAAAAAGAGGGCAAGGAAGAACGGTGACAGCGGCGACGAAGGCGGTAGCGACGACGAATTTAAACACAACAAGAAGAAGATCCCGGACGACAAGATGGGTGAAACCCCAAGAAAGGTATTTGGCTTGTCATTAACATTCGTATTTATTTAACGTAAATTTTATTATTTTTTTCCCAAGAAAAAGAAGCAGCAACGAACAAAGAGGAAAGTAATTGATAGTGACGACGACGACGACGACGATATAGCGGCGAGAACGCCGATGAAAAAAGCAAAAACTCATAAGCCGACTACACCGGCAGCGACCAGAAAAGTGCACAATTCAGAGGCCAAAGGCAAAGAGGTAAAAGGAAAGAAGTCCACACTGACGAGCAAGCCTACAGGAAATGCAACACCTGCAAGAGTTTGCAAGCCTGTAGGAAGTGAGACGAAAGTATCGAAGGCGGGAAACTCCAGCGCCGCCTGTGCACCTCTTTCGCCGACACCTCCATCGCCTCCAACACCACCACCGATAAATATCGAGGATATTCCCTCAACTTCTACGGGCATCAACAGGTTCGGATTGAACCTGAATAACTTGGCGATAAGAAACAGGTTCGTAGCGCCAAGGAAAGCTGTTAGCAAGAATTTTGAGGCGGGAAATGACGACGACGAAAGGGGAGAGAAAGAAGACGGCGAAGAAGCAGCTTCTGACCTGCTTGCCGTCGATGGTGAAGATGGCGGAGAGAACAGCGATAAAAACGACGACGAGGCACAGAATGGGGGAAACAACGATGAAGACGACGAAAGCGACACGGAGAAGTGGAGGAGAAACAACATGCTAAAAACAAAAAAACTACCAAAACTACAGCTCACCAGGAAACCAAAAGCGCTAATCGAGAGGCAAAAGGAACTGAGGGAAGCAACCGACGACCCAGCCGAGCATAGATCAATGGACTATAATGACATCATTCTCGCCGAAGTGAAGAGATGCCTCCAGCGACTGTTTACAGAGATGACACGGGGAAGAACAGGCCTGCAGGATTCTTTCGCCGATTTTCAAGAGAGGCAGGCGACGATGATGAAGAATATAGACCTGACCACGTTCACTGCTAAGGAAAAGAAGGACACCGGGAAGGAACTCAACATCCCATTTAAGACACTGCGGGGACTGATGAGGGGAGTAGTGTACGACACTGAGAGACTGACCAAATTTATTTTTTCAACGTGGCCAGCTGACATGAAAGACTGGATATCTTTCGTTATGAGGGGAGTGGTCAGCAAAAGTCTTGCAAGATCTATTGTATTCACCGGGCCAAACTCACAAGATCACACGGCGATAGTATTCAGGATGGGGAGGACCTGCAACAAACTTCCGAAACCCGCCAGCGCCTTCTTCCACAGTTTAGTGTTCAACAACAAGCACTGCAAGAATAAGCGTCTAGAAGCGAGGAAGATACGAACCTTCTTCCAGCACGAAAACAAGAAATTCAGGGAGGAGGAAACAGCTAGAATGATCAAGCTCGCCATCCTAAACGACGACACCCCGGCAGCCAAAGTAGCGACGATACTCATCTGCGACGACTTGCTCTCCTTCCATTGCGGAATCAGAGAGGCGAGACCGGACCTCGACAACGAGGCGGACTGCAGGAATTGGCTCCAGAGACATAGGGAGAAATCGTTTGCTATTATCGCCACCGAATTGGAGATGGACTCGGTCGCCGACTTGACGAACAGGGCTCTCATCAGCAAGTGCACGGCTCGAACAACAACACAGAGCCTGAAGAAAATCCTGCAGAACGCCGAAAACTTAGAGAAAAGGGACGGGAATGCATTCAACAATCTTACAGTCGACGACGAAGACATGGGAGTGGACGAGGAGGTGGAAGACAACGATGACCAAAACGATGAGGGAGGCGACGAGGAGGAGGACGACGACGGGGAGGTGGAGGAGGGGGAGGACAAAGAGGAAGAGAGCTACGACGACGACGACGAGTTCTGAGTGTACATGCAAGTATGCAAGTGAAAGAATGACAAGTCTGTGAATGCGAGAAATCAAGAGTGCAAGAGAACAATGAAAGGAAGAAGAAAATTATTACGAGATTCATGTTTCATGTTTCTGTTTCTATTTATATTGATACTTTCTCCCTCCCAATGACATGCAATGCCTGAATTTATACTTTTTCAATTAAAGTTGCTTTTACAGCATGTCGTGTTTTTATATAAGTCTGTATGCGGCTGCGGCTGCGGCTGCGGCTGCGGCTGCGGCTGCGGCTGCGGCTGCGGCTGCGGCGGCAGGTGGGTTATTATAAGCAGCGCAGTGGCGCAGCGGGTCCAGCGCCGAGGAGGGGTCGTGAGCGGCGCGGAGAAAGAAAAATGCCAGCCAGCGCGAAGTAGGCGCAAGCGCTGGCGCGATGGACAAATTTGCGCAACAGGGGGTGCGAGAGCTTCCCCGGGACGAAAAATTACTGGGAAGCGCGAAGTTGGCGCACGCGCTGGCGCAACCGTCAAATTCGCGCGACGGGGATTTCTATGCTTCCCCGGGGTAAAAAAAAACTGGGAAGCGCAAAAGTGACGCGAAGTCGGCGCAGGGTATATGATTCGCGTCACTTTCGCGCCGGCCCAAAACCGGCGCCGAACAGGCGCGCTTTATGTGGTTGGGGCCTTTCTTCGATCCAGCTGTTTGTGAAAAAACTGCCATGAGACTTGACATGAACCTCTAAATAAACCTAAACCAAGAAAAATTATTTCTCTTGTGTCAATTTACCTGGCATCGTGCGTCCTCCCCAGTGCGACTAGGTGCGGCCCCGATATCCCTACACAGGTGGCTACCAGCGTGGTGAAGCCCATTCCGGTGTTCCTCAGGCAAGTCGGGAAGACTTCAATGGACTGGGTAGAAAACAGAGTTTGAAATTTTTCCGTATTCGGAAAGTCTCCTCTTATCAGTGTGCAGTATCCCTTTCTTTTTCATGGGGGGCAAGGGCAAAAACCATTGGCCATTCTTTGGCGTCAAAGTTCAGTTATTTCACCAGGGAATTTACCATCCCCCACCTGAATGTACATGACGACGAAGGAGGCCGTGCAGTTGAACTTTGCGATGACGCAGACGATCCTGACGGCGTCGGAGAAGGACGGGGTGCGGGCGAAGACGGCGTTGAAGGAGAGGCAGAGGCAGTTGAACAGGAGGAGGCCGCAGTGGGACCAGCGGCGGCCGAATTTCTCCTGAAAGTGAGACACGGATAGAGGATTAAGGCTATAAATAAGTCAATACTGCATCACAGTGTTTGCACTGGACTCATGCTTGGGCAGGAAAAAGTCAAAATGTGCGTTGAGTTTCAATTTGAAATTTGAAGTGCAACAAAGTTTAACTGTGGTTGATTTAGCATTTTCTTTCTAGTTCATTTCAAAACTTTGTTTTTCTTTATCTCATGGGGTAATAATAATCATACCGCCAGCCAGATGGCCAAAAAGTTTGCTGGCCCCTCCACGATGGCCAGGGCGAAGAAGTTTAGGAACAGGTCCCCGGCCATGTTGCCAATGTTGATGGAGAGGTTGTAGTAGATGAAGTTTGAGGCGACGGTGGAGATGCCGAGGCAGACGGTCTTGCGGGCCAGGCCCCAGCGGCTGAACAGGCTCAGGTAGCCAAACACCTGAAATTGGATGGTATCTTGAATGGAATTCAAAGAAAAAAATACTTTAAACAAAAGTGGTTAGGGTTTTTTTGTTGAGGGGGGAGCCTCTCTTTGTGCATTTACTTTCGTCGAAGTATATTTTTTCGTCAAAGCATATTGTGAAAGAGACTGTCGGTGCGTACCTTCTC
>JAAUXV010059970.1_pt1 | contig 14854 bp, 16 predicted proteins | sample 7278181 | NCBI WGS metagenome assembly JAAUXV01 (sample SAMN14350114, study PRJNA611818) | marine sediment metagenome | isolation source: surface marine sediment (2.1m) | place: French Polynesia: Moorea | collected 2018-08
TTTAGCCCACCTTTTGCCCAGGTTTCGATCTCGTCCTTTGACGGCAGGCGACGGTTTGCGGCAAACTCGTTGCGCGCCTCCTGCATGGCTGACATTGGCGAATTTTGGAGCAAGGCGATATTTAATGCGAAGGTACACACTACTTGTACTACTGCTGCAATGCATGCGTAGACGGCATGAGCGCCACGATCAAAACAGGTTTGCCTTTTCTCTCAGCCTTCAGAAGAGCCGCAGTGCTTGCTGCAGCAGCAGCAGCAAAAGCGGATTTGAGAGAAGACTACGCACGTAAAGGTACGTACCATACAATAGCCAGGCAAAGAGCTTAAAATACAACCAACATCGCCATCCATGGACCATAGAGCAAAAACGTAGGATCAATAAGGGGCCGCGCGAACTCATCTCATCAATTTTAGGGTAGTCTTTGCATTTTGTTAGGCATTTCTCATGACATGACACGAAACGAGAGCGTAAACATATCAAGGGCATAACACCAAAATAAACTTCGTACTTTCGTGAAACTTTGCGGGAACTGAGATCGACGTACAATGCGACAAAAAGAAATTCTCTTTCAAGCTTTGTTAATTACACTTTATACCATAAGGGATATATGGATATATAGACTCGTATACCTTCCTTTTTTGTAATTCTTTTCTTTTGCCTAACTTTAGCCTTACTAATCTAATAGCACTTATCCTTCTCTCGCGCTCCTGTTCTTCTCTCAAGTTTGCCGACACTCGTCGTTGCTTCTGCTTGCTTCTTTCTCTCGGGACCAAGAATGGCCCGCCTTACTCTTTTTTTTTTGCTTGTGTCCTATTTCAATTTTCTTCCTGTCCGAGCCAGTAATGCTTTTCGCGCGCGACGATGACTGCAATTGTGTACCCTTGTACTCTCTTTCCCCTCGCTCCGCCCCGTTCGACCACCTCCACTAGTCGGGGGGGAGGAAGGTGAACAGCTTGAACTGCTCCCTGATCTGCGGCCTGACGTCCCCGTCTCCCGCCGCCAGCGCCTCCAGGAAGGGCAGCAGCTTCATGAGCTCGTTGTCCTCCGGGTCGACGAACCAGCTCTCGATGGGGATGCCGTTCTCCAGCTGGTAGCCGAAGGCCTGCGGGGAGTTGTCGATGATGATAGTGCGCGAGAGGTCGCGGCCGAGGATGTTGAGGTCCTTGATGTAGTTGCCGTTGACGCAGACGCAGTGTTCGCGGAAAAGGCGGTACTTGATCCATCTCCGGTCAGGGTCTAGAAGGTTCATCAGCTTGTCGGCGTACACTTTCTTGGAGGCGGTGAAAAGCGCCACCTCGAAGACGCGGGAGACGCGCTCGAGGAACTCCCGGATGTGCGGCCGAGTGCGGACGAAGACGTTGTACGTGGTGTTCTGGAACTCTACGGGGAAGGAGAGGTGCGCGTCTTCCAGCTCCTGCAGCGAGCAGTGAACCAGGGTCTCGTCCAGGTCGAGGACGAGGGTGAAGCGCGGGCTGCTCCGCGTCTTAAGAGGGAGGGCCGGGTTGCGCATCCGCATCTCGTTCGTCAGAGGGGGTAGGTTCTTAATGAAAAGGTACGGGTCGAAGGCGTCGATCTGATGCTGCTCCACCTGCTGCTGCTCCTGCTGCTGTTGCTGCTGGAGCTGCACGTGATGGCTATATTCCTGTGCCGCCTGTGCCTGATGCGGCACCTGCACTACAACCTCAGAGAAATCCCCGTCTTCCTCGAACTCTTCCGTGTCCATGTCTTCGTCGTCGTCCTCCTCCTCCTCTTCGTCTTCCTCTTGGTCTCCTTCTTGGTCCTCCTGCCTGCAGTCCTCGTCCTCCGCCGAAGAGGATCCCTCCTCCAGACCGGCAAGGTCAAGGTCGATGTCCAGGGTGCCAAAAAGGGAGAGCGCCTCCTCCGTACACTTCTCCAGGGTGGCCTCCACGTCGGGGACTGAGGTGGCGCCGGAGTCGGAGCAGAGCGAGGCGGAGGGAACGCCATCCCCTTCCACCACGGTGGGCGGCACACTAGGCCCAATGTCTGCCACCGCCTTGGCCGCCTCGCATCGTTGATCCTCCTGCTTCTTGTCGCACTTGATGGCCACCTTATCCACCACGGAGGATGTGGACACGGCGCTCACTGAGGCGCCAGAGGCGGCTGTCTTGACGTGCTGCCCTGGCGCGACCACCGAGGCGATCAGATCCACCACGTTCTCCTTCTCCTCCGAGAGGCTGTGGCTGTTGGCGGGGGCCGCCTGGCGCTTCCTCTTGGCGCCCTCCGCCGTGGACTCGGCGCACCTCTTGCGTGGCGGGGACTCCTTGTCGGCCATGACGGTGCCCGCCACGGCAGCGCCGCCCTTGGCGCTCCTGTTCCTCCTTGGCCTCCTTGGGGGCGACGAGGTCGTCGCCGCCCTGCGCGAGGGGCGACGCATGGAGGGGGGCGAGGGCGACGAGGCGAGGGGGCTCTGGGGGCGGGCGCACTCGGGCGTGCCCGCACACGACCTCCCGCTCCTCTTCCTGAGTGTGGCTGGCTTCAGCGCGTGGTCCAGCTCCGGCAGCGAGTCATGCTGAAGCCTCATGGGTTCCGCGCCGGGGTCCTCCGGGTCAATCGGGTTGTCGGGGCGCCTCTCGGGGTCGAGAGCGGATCTCGCGCGCGACGTTCGTTTTGCCTCTTTTCCGACACTAATTTGTCGCGCCTCTGAAATCATGGCAAAAGAACAAAAAATGAGATAAAAAGTTGTCGAAGAGCACAAAGAGAGAATACTCTTGTATTATTCTCACTCTTTTAAAGCACAAAAATCGTTTTTAAGCAACTTTATGTGCAAACTGTTTTTCTTTTACTGTTTTGAATTTTTCAAAGAAGTATAAAAAAGTAATTTAGATATAAAAAATAATACATATCTCCCACATTGGTCACACTTGGCTTTCCCGCCCGTCCGCGGGGGCTTCGCGTTCTTCTCCTTCGCCTTCTGCGACGGATTCAACATGGGAGAGAGAGAGTCAGAGAGAGAGGAGGGGGGAAAGGCGCTGGTGGCACCAACGCCTTTCCTCTTGTGGCGCACACACTCTGGCGCACTGGCGCTGGCTGAAGCTGTGGCCTGGCGCCAAACCTGATTCCTCCCTGGCTACACTCCCTCCCTGGCAGCGATAGAGTGGGTGGAAGACGCCCCCCGCCCCTTATTTCCCTGCCGCCGCGCGCCGCCATATCAGCCCAACAGGACGATCCCTCCCCCTCCACTCGCCACCGGGAAAGGCGAACTCCATTGAGGAGGATGAGTGTGTGGAGCGTCGTGTGTGTGGATGTAGAGAGGCAGCAGCAGACGCAGAGGAACGTTTGTGCCTCCTTTCTTTCCTCTTAGGCCCACTCTCCGTGCCTACCCCCCCAAACTCCTACTCCATGCTTTGCTCGCTGTACCTACACGTACGCACGCACACTCACACTGTTGTTGCACGTCGTCGTCCAGAGCATAGGCCAGAGGAAAGGACGCGACTGAGAGCGAGAGTCCCACCATACAGAAGAGTAGCGGGGGGCTTCGTTGTTCTCCCCCCTCCTCCTAAGCATTACTCAAGTGCGAGGGGGCCCTACTATACGTTCTTGCATAACATCCGAACGACGGACACAGAGTAGGGGGGGAGGGGGATTTAATTGCATGGCAAGAGGAGAGATGCGAAACCCAAGCGATGCAGAAAAATAACCGTTTCCAAGTTCTGATCATTCTAGCAGACGAAAGCGAGAGGACTATTTTCGATGTTTGTTGTTCATATCCGCATTTTCCGCGTGGTAGGGATATGTTATTATTTAAATTTGTTTCAGTACGATATTCAACCGTTTTTGGTCGAAATTTTCAACACAACTTGCTTGAGAAGCAAGAACAGTAACGAGGGGCGCGAATAGTACGCTACACATTTCCACCTCCAGCTTTCTTTCCGCCGCAGTGTCCTTGAGAGAGCATTCGCTGTCGAGCTGGAGGAGCTGCTGTTCAGTTCACACTGTCCTCAGAGGCTCAGACTCGGTGCTTCCTTACGATCCTCCGCCTCCTACGGGAAGCCTTGCGTAAAGCGAAAGCGCCTCCGGCTTCTGCCTCCGCGGGGTAGAGGACTCCCCAATCTTCTCCTCCCTTTCCTCCTTGCTCATCATCAGCTGTGTAGAAGCACGTTAGATTATGGGTAGCGCAGTGGAGGCGGAGAGGCTGTCCTCGGTCTCTGCCGGCGAGAAGGGATCCTCCTCCGAGGTGGGAGAGGTGGATGACAGCCAGTGCGGGAGAGAAAGGAAGAAAGGAGCCTCTTTCGCCAGCAACCGGTGTTGAGTCCTCCTCTGCTGCTACGTCCTCTTGTTACGTCTGACCCAGACTACTCGGTGCTACCACACACGCGCATACTCTCTATAGTTCAAAAGAGACTTTGCTGCAAGTGTGCAAGTATCGCGCGTTGTTGTTACGTTGTCTTCAAATCCAGGATAACCGAGCCGAGGAGTAAGGAACACGCTTAAAAGCAGAACCGTGAAAGATGAGGCCGAAATATTACGGTGAATAGGAAGAATTTACTGTTCCAACCGAGCCAAGCCCCGCAGTCGCCGCCATGGACGATCCCGACGACCGAATGGACGACTCCAAGCGCAAGACCCGCAACGCCAGCGAGAAGAAGCGCCGCGACCAGTTTAACGTGCTGGTCATGGAGCTGGGGTCGATGGTGTCGCCCACGGGATTAGGGTTGGGAGGAGGCGGAGGCGGAGGAGGGAGTGGGGGGAGTAACAGCAGAAAGATGGACAAGACGACGGTGCTGAAGACGACCATCGCCTTCCTCAGGCAGCACGGGGAGACCTCGGCCAAGTCGAGGGTGCACGAAATACAGGTGTGAATGTTGATTGCTTCGGTGCTTGATGCTGCTGTACTGGTGGCTGTAACTCTTGTTGTTGCTACATCAGTAGCAGTAGAAGTAGCAGGTGTTGCAGCTGCAGCTGCAGTTGCAGCAGTAGCTGTAGTTTTTTTTGCAACTGCTGTTGCAGGAAGGAACCTGGAGAAAATACATAGCTGATGCATCCATACCACTAGTTATAGGTGCTGTTGCTGCTGCGGTTGATATTTCTGTTACTACAGCAGCAACAGCACCATTAGCTGTAGACGTCCTTCTGTAGCTGGAACTGCTATAATTTATGCAGTTCCAACAGCCGTCATTGATTTTCCTGCTGTTCAAGCACAATTTTGTACGTGCTGTTGCTGTTGTTGCCGCTGCTCTTTTGGTAGCAGTAGCACCTGTGTTGTGTCGTTTGTTGCTGTAGGTTATACGCGGTTTCTTGACGTGCTGTTGCTGCTCTTGAACTGTCACTGCTACCTTTCCTAGCTTGCTGTTATTCACTTGACTCCTAGTTGCCAAAAAAAAGGTGACTGATGTTTTGTTCTTCTTCTTCCGTTTTCAGGAAGACTGGAAGCCGTCCTTCATCACCAACGAGGAATTCGCCCACCTGATGCTGGAGGCACTGGAGGGCTTCATCTTCGTGTTCGGCACGGACGGCGCCGTCGTCTACGCCTCGGAGAGCATCACCTCCCTCCTGGGCTACCTGCCGGGCGAGGTGGCCGACAGCATGTCCATTTACGAGATGGTGGCGGAGGCGGACAAGCCGGGGCTGTACAGCTCGCTGATGGCTGCGGCGGCCACGGGGGCGGCCAGTCAGCAGGAGGTCAACTTCGTGCTGCACATGCGGCGCGGCGGTCTGCAGCGGCGGCGGCGGAGGGGAGGAGGGGGAGGGGCGCCAGGGATCGAGGACGACGACGACGACTTGGACCAGCTAGACGGGGAGGACGCCAAGCGGGAGGAGGAGGAGGAAGAAGAAGAGTACGAGCTGGTGCGGCTCTCGGGATACTTTAGGAAGTGGACAATGCCGACAGACGCTTCTGGGGAGGAGGGGGGAGGAGAGGGCGCCGACGGGAGGGGAGGGGGAGGGACCGGGGGCGACTGCACCAACTCTGACGACGACAGCCTCTCCTGCCGCTCCGGCTTCTCCCGCTTCAGCGGCGGCAACGCCGAGCACGCTCACCACCAACACCACTCCGAGAGGACCGTGTTCGTGTCCACTGCCCGATTGCTAACGACCGGTCTGCTGAGGGAGATCCCCCTGGTCCACTCCTCCTCTGGTGCCTCCTCACACTCATCCTCTTCCAAGAACGAGTTCACCTCGAGATACTCGCTAGAGTGGAAGTTCCTCTTCCTGGACCACCGGGCTCCACAGGTTGACAAAAACTTCCTTTATCTTTCTCGTTTGATGACCAGGCTTCGATTTCAACATTTTTTTACATCTTGTCATCTTCTCAGCTGCGAGGAATAGTTGCTAGCTGGCTTTTTCCAGCTCAAAAGAACCTCTTTTTACATGCACGTACAAACTTGGTGCTGCTATTACGATCACTGTCTGCCAAACAGTTCTACAAAATTTTCACTCTTCATAACATTTCCCCCAGATAATCGGCTACCTCCCCTTCGAGCTCCTGGGCACGTCGGGCTACGACTACTACCACTTTGACGACCTGGACCGCATCTCCGCCTGCCACGAGGCCCTCATGCAGACGGGCGAGGGCACCAGCTGCTACCACCGCTTCCTCTCCAAGGGCCAGCAGTGGATCTGGCTGCAGACCAGGTACTTCATCACCTACCACCAGTGGAACTCCAAGCCAGAGTTCGTGGTGGCCACACACAAGGTGGTCAACTACACCGATGTCCTGCGGGACCTCAAGAAGGACGGGCACGCCGGGGGAGGACGGGAGGCCAAGGTGAACGGCGGACAGGTGAGCTGGATATGTTGAAAGACATGTTTCTAATAAACAGTAATAATACTGTACACCATCCGTGCAGGAGGACTCCGAGGCCGGCTCAGCAGACGTCAAGTCCTCGCACTACCCTACGACGGGCTCCCCGACTTGGTCCTCTCGCAGCTTTGGCGGTAACTCCACCGACACCGGCGGCCTCTCCTCGTCCCGCCTCAGCGACCGGCAACAGCAAGGGCCGGGGGCCCACGGAGGAGGAGGAGGAGGAGGGCAGAAGTTCCCCTCTTCGGGCGCCATCCCCTTCAACGACGGCGCCAGCAGCGACGACTTCACCTGCCACGGGTCGGAGTTCGACAGCATCAGCCAGTACCTGCAGGGCAGCAGCGGGGGCAGCAGGAGGCACGGACACAGCAGGCACCGGCAGCAGAATGTCGGGCGGAGCTCGCAGCAGCTGCATCACCATCAACAACAACAACAACAACAGCAACAGCAACAACAACTACAACAGCAGCAGCCGCAACAACAACAGCAGCAGCAGCAACAGCAACAACACAAGCAGCAGCAGGACTTCTCCGGCGAGAGCTTCCAAATGTCGCTTCCAAGCGGAATTGTGCAGGGCGTAGGTCCCTCCGACGCGGCCCAGACAGAAGCCCCTACTCCCGTTTCCAATGCCGCCGCAGCCGCCCTCATGCCTCAGCCCGTCTTCATCGCTGCACCCACCGCCGCAGCCCCTCCAGTCACCACCGCCTCGGGTGCTACTGGAGTGGGGATGAACAGTGCCGCGGTGGTGTCGGCACAGCAGTCCGCCATCTCTCCGGCGCTGCGCCCGCAGATGGCCCTGACACCGGCGCAGGCGCAGCTCCAGGACCAGCTTCGCGTCAAGCACCACGAGCTCATGCGCCGGATCGCGGAGCAGCAGGAGGAGCTCCGGCGCATCTCGGAACAGCTGCTCATGTCCCAGTACGGCCTGGTGCCGGTCAACGTCGCCTTCGCCGCGGGGGCGGCCGGAGGTAACCCTGCGGGCTCCTTTGTCTCTGCCACCGCCCTCAATGCCGTCTCTCCGGCAAACGGCACGGCACCCTCACTGCCGACGAACGGCAACTTCCTTCGCGGCGGCGGAGTGGTGGCACTGCCCGCCGTTTCCGTGTCGGCTGGATCTCATGGTTTCTCATTAATTAACGTACCTGCTGGATCCGTCCCCGGACAACAACAACAACAGCAACAACAACAGCAGCAGCAGCAGCAGCAGCAGCAGGCAGATCATACGACGTCCATCATGTATCAGTAATTGTGTGTCAGACTGAAGTCACTGAACCCGGACTTCATTACTGAACATCCGAAAAGGGGTCCTCGATTTATTGCATTGCGTCCAACCCGCAACCGCCTATTCCATATCAATGCAACTTGACGAAGAGAGGGATGTCATAAACAGAACAAGATATTTAATAAAACTATTTACCCGAAAAAACGTGCTATAATATTTCGACTTTTGTATAAGGGAGAGGCCCCGAAGAGCGGACACGTGATAGGATCATATGAGGTCCGAGACCTCTTCCTTTCCCCGCTCCCCCCCTGGAATGCGGCATACCGAACTGTATGAGAAAGGAGGTTTCATAGGACAGAGGCCCCTCCATTGTCCACTGGCAGTTTATATGAGTTCCCCCCCCCCCATAGCAGTAAGAAAAGGCCAAGGCTCGCGAATTGCAAGGAGCCAAGAAAGGGGCGAGGAGAAAAGGAGGAGGTGCGATGCCCGCACGTTCAATTGAGTCCAGAAGTACTTTGGTGGCCCGCTGGTGGCCTCTGGAGGAGTGGGTGGGTACTCCGAAATGAGGTAGAGGGCAGTACATATACGGAGTAGGAAGGAGAGGAGATGCCCCGGATGCTTCCACCTCGTTGTCGAAGAATGGTGGGAATTGCATGTGGAGGAGGCCAGAGGCCATATCGTTGAGGAAGTGCCATAGAAACCCGGACACATATAAATATTGCTGGGCTGAAACTTACAGTAAAAGCTAAAAATCGGGCACCGCGATACTGGCACGTAAAACTGAAAGAAGCACTCACTGTTTTTAATTGTTCTTTGTTCTCTATCGAATATTAAACCCTTTCGTGCTTAACAAAGTCCGTATCGAGCACCTGAACTTTGCTATTGAACAAAAAAATCACAAAACCCAACTTACATTTCATATGGAGGTGATCACTGACCATCGCCACCTGTTGATGCCACATGCTTGGCCTCTCCCTCATATTCCTCTCTTTTCCTCGATCCCTCTTTTCCTTTTCTTCCCTCTCTTTTGTCCCCCTCCTCGAAATATGACCTCGGGTGGTCCGACCGAGAGCCTCGGAGGCTCAGTCCGCCGTCCGCCGTCCCGACATGAGGGGGGAGGGCGACGACTGCGGAGGTCTCGGAGTCACTTGAGTCCGGGCCTCCATGGGCGGAGGAGGTCGCGGCTTCGGAGGCGGAGGCGGAGGCAGCGACGGCGGCGGAGGTCGAGGAGGCCCCTCCCGGCTTCCATCGAAATGCCCAGGCAAACCAATAGAAATTCTTGCTTTATTTGAAAAGTCTGATGTGAAGACGATAATTCTTCTAAAATTATCGAGTATAAATTGATAAAACATCTACCACGGTATCCCACAAAGACATCGTTCATGCAGACTTAAAGCAATCTTGCAAGTGTGCAAACATGCAGGCCCCACCAGCAGAGGCAGAGCATGAAGCTCATCCTGCAGCAGGAGCAGGAGCAGCAACTTCGGCAAAGGGAGGCGGAGGAGGAAGGGGAGACGGATGACGAGGAGGAGCGCCGCCGCAGGCAGAGGGATGGGGAGCAGGAGGAGCTTGGTGAGGGGCAGGGCCAGGGTCGGGCCCCCGTGGCGTCGGCGGAACACCTGCCGTCCTACAACGAGGTTTGTCGATCCATGCAGGAGGCGCACGTCATATACTTTCCCTAAGTCTCTGAAATTGTTTTTGTTTCAAAACCAGGTGGTGAACAGAAGTTACGAGGGAGCGGACTCTGCTGCTGCTGCGGCGGCGGCGGCGAGGGGAGGGGGCGTCCTCACCGATGAGACCTCCTCCGCCTCCACCAAGTCTGCACCAATCATATCCACGAGGTAAAATAAGGGAAAAGTGGGCCCATCTATCTGAGAAATCACACTATCGTCGAGCTCTCCTTGCATGTCCTTTCCCAGACTGAACGCGGGCTCCTGCCAGATCACCCTCGTCTCCCCGTCGCAAGACAACAAAGGTACGTGAGGGCGAAAACCGACGTCCAAGATAAGAAACCACTTATGACCATTTAGTTAGTGGAGAAAGATATCTGCGTTCTGAGCTTCTGCCAAGTTTTCTTGGACCTATGAAAATCGAATTGGAGTTGGGCGTCTCGTCCCTCCTCCGAATTTCCACGACCGTTTTGCTCCGGAGCGTCAAAACATTTTTCTCCTCTCGGATCCGAGCATTCTGCCCGAACTGGTTTTCTTCGCCCAGCGCAAGTAAGGAATTAGGGAGGATCTCTCGGGCCGCCCAAAGACAATTCGATCAATCGTCGTCGCAGCTCAACCGCCTCGCCTTTTTAAGGATTATCCAGCCGGGGCCATCAATCTCGTACGCCGCCTTAATTGAAGCATCCATGAGCGCGGGGAAAGTGTTTGAGAGGAAGACAAGGAATATAGCAGCAGGTTTGCTTCGTCTTCTGACATAAAGTGACGCTTCGGAAAATTCGCGCAGCCGTCCTAAGTAGCAGGATTGTTTTGTTGTCGTTGCGTCCGTCCGTCATTCAGGCAGTCACTCGTAGGGGAAAGGGGGGGCAAAAAAGTGCGTAGGAGGATCGAGGACGAGAGGGCAGGGAATAGTGTAGGAGAGGTGGGGTTTCGCTAAATTTGGACAGTGGGTCTAACTCGATCTGGAGGAAGAGGAGCACTTCCAAGCCCCCCCCCGCGAGCGGAAAATTGCAAACCCGCGAGGGAAGAAGGGGCGAGGAGGAGGAGGGCCCGCCGAGGAAATTTGAGTAGTGGACATTGGGGAGAATGGGAAGGAAGAAGAACGTCTTAAGGTTATCTGTCTCCATCTTTTAGATCCCGAAAGAGAAGTTGGAAAGAAGAGGGGGGACTAAGTGGGTCCACACAGAGGAGGAAGAGAGGGAGAGGGAGAGGCGGCGAAGCGAAAGAGGAGGAGAGGAATCTTGACCGAAAAAGGGAAGTGAAATGGGGGTTTGAACCGACCAAGTCCCGAGTTCCCAACTCCCGCAAATCAGTTTCCCGCCGCCGGTGGATCTGGGCTAAAGGCGCGTGTAATTGAGAAGAGATAGTACAAAACGAGAAGCAGAAATGTCAAAATTCACTCGGAATAAACACGAGACGGGAGAGGCGGAAAAGGAAGAGGAGGAGGAGGTGGAGCTATTACTGGAGGGAAAAGGGTGGCGGAGATGCGTCGCGACACCGCCGGCGGAGGAGAACGGCGAAAGAGGCAAGGATCGAACAACTGTACAAAGTCCGTTCTTAGGTACATTGTACTACAAATGTAGAATAATACGTGGTAATTACGGAGGAATTTTCCGAGCGAGGCATCGTCATCAATCATACGATTTACAACAGTAGTACACACACATTGCCGGAATGAGGTAAAGGAGGGAAATATGGGAATATACCAGGCAGAAGGGGGGGGGGGCATTCGTACCTACTCCCACTTGTCCGGCGGCCGTCGTACGGTATGCGAAGTCACGCTTGTATTGTTCCGGCGGCACTTCACTAGCCTCCTCCGCTTGTCGACTCGACAACAGGCTGCGGCCAAAACGAGCGCAATCGTACTGACAAAAAAAACCGTGGCAAAAAAGAGCATGAAACAACATCCTCCAAACTCAATGAACCAGTCCAAATGAACCAGTTCCAGTGCAAGTAGTGGACGAGCGCATGCAAGTCACTTTTCTATCCTGATTTGGTCCGCATTTTTTTTCCCTCGTGCCTGTCGTCGGACTGGTTGTTTAGAGGCAAAAAATTCCGCCGCCACCTGGAGACAGAAACGTCTTTGTGCACTGTGAACCTTTTCCCAACCAATATCGGACATTCCTCCTCATTTTCCTCCTTCCATTCCATACACAGCCACAGCCAAGATCTCCTCCTCAGACGTGGTCAGCTGCAAGCAGACCACCGTCATCAAGATGGTGACGGGCATCGACACAGAGGTAGAGATCTCGGGGAACAACAAGTACAAGGAGAAGAGTAAGTCTAGTCCAACTGCGAATTTGGAAACTAGCGTTGTCTTTACTTTGAAGTAAAACACACTTTCAGGAGTCACCACTTCAATGGAGCCAGAGGGCCAGCGCATCACATGGGACAGCAACATCGACTTCCTCCTCTCCATCATCGGGTTCGCCGTCGACCTGGCAAACGTATGGAGGTTCCCCTACCTCTGCTACAAGGTTTGTTTCCCCAAGTCCTGACATTTTCCTTTTCTGACCTTGGCATTGCGCCTTTTTCTCTTCTTGTGAGGAAATGTAATAAGCTTGACCATTCCACCCACATCTCTTTCTTCGTCAGAACGGAGGCGGCGCCTTTCTCATCCCGTACACTTTGATGTTGGTCTTTGGCGCCCTCCCGCTCTTCTACATGGAGGTGATACTCGGTCAGTACAACAGACAGGGACCCATCAGCCTGTGGCAGATATGCCCCATATTCAAAGGTGAGTGAGGGAGTGTGCGCGGTGGGGATATCGAGGAAAAGGGCGGCCAGTAGTCAATATCCTCTCGCATGTCAATCTATCTTTTGGACACAATGTACGTTGGAGGGAAAGTGATATTTCTTTTTGATGCCAACTCATTTGTTTCCGTAACAGGCGTGGGCTACTGCGCCGTGTTCATCGCGTTCTACGTGTCCTTCTACTACAACGTCATCATCGGCTGGTCCATCTTCTACTTCGGCAGCAGCTTCGCCGCCACGCTGCCCTGGACAGGGTGCTCCAACGACTGGAACACCGAGTTCTGCACCGAGAACTGCACGGCGGTGGCCGGCAACTTTGACAGCGACCCCGTCACCGGGCTACCGTGCAACGAGACCAGGTCGCCGGCAAAGGAGTACTTCAAGTGAGGCTATATACTGTAGTACAATACAACAACGCGGTTTCCCACTTTCTCTCCTCGCCTCCTCTTAATTGAAGTCTCACACGTTGTTGATAATTGCAGCTCTTGCTTGCTGCCATAAATACTTCGAATAGCTTATCTTGCTCCTCATTTGGCTCTACTGGGGTACAAAAACATGCTACAGTACATCGGCATTTTTTTCGTCTATTTCTGTACAAAGTACATATGAAATGCCTACCAATTTAAAGAATCCCTCCTTTTCCCTCCTTTTAGCCGCGAGGTCCTGAAGCTGCAGCACAGCACTGGCATCTTCGACCCGGGCCCGCCCAGCCTCAAGATGGCCGTGTGTGTCTGCATCGTCTACTGCCTCCTCTACATCTCGCTCTTCAAGGGCGTCAAGTCCTCCGGCAAGGTGGTATGGGTGACGGCAACCATGCCCTACGTCCTGCTCACCATCCTGCTGGTGCGCGGGGTGCTGCTGCCTGGCGCGGTGGAGGGCATCACCTTCTACCTGGTGCCCAAGCTGGACAAGCTGGCGGACCCGTCCGTCTGGGTCGATGCCGCAGTGCAGGTAAGAATTATACTTTTTTCAGCATTAAGTGTTCTTTGCAGTAGAATAATCCACTAATAAATTCCAGATTTTCTACTCTGTCGGCGCCGGCTTCGGCGTTCACTTGGCCTACGCCAGCTACAACAAGTTCGACAACAACTGCTACCGCGACTGCCTGGTAACCTCGGCCGTCAACTCCTTCACCTCCTTCTTCTCCGGCTTCGTCATCTTCACCTACCTGGGCTACATGTCTTGGCTGCGAGGCAAGGACATCGAGCACGTTGCCGAGCAGGGACCCGGGCTCGTCTTCGAGGTCTACCCGGAGGCCATCGCCACCCTGCCCGCGTCACAGGTGTGGTCTGTGCTCTTCTTCGTGATGCTGATCTTTCTGGGCATGGACAGCGCCATGGGTGGGCTGGAGTGCGTTATCACGGGGCTCCTGGACGAGTTTAAAGACTTCTTCGAGAAGTACCGAGTCTCCAGGGAGGCCTTCACAGGCGTGGTCGTCTTCTCGTCTTTCCTGGTCGCCCTCTCGTGCATAACGCCGGTAACCAAAATCATTTCATCTAAAAAAGTTAAACTTCTGTAAAAAAAACCTTTTTTAAAGGGCGGTTTCTATGTCTTCAACCTATTCGAGAGGTACGCCGCCGGCCTCTCCCTCCTCACCACCGTCTTCTTTGAAGCCATCGCCGTGTCCTGGGTGTACGGTAAAGAGTTTTTTTTTAAACGTTTCTAAAATTGCATTAAACGCTACGAATATATCACCCAGGATTAAAACAGCTCAAGAGTGATATCTACGAGATGCTCGGGCACACTCCGAGCCTCTACTGGAGGATCTGCTGGAAGATCGTCAGCCCAATCTTCCTCTTTGTATGCACAACAAGGACCCCTTAATGAAATTCCCGATGTTTTTTTTTATTTATAAAAAAACCCATTCCAATTCATTTTAGGTCATCATGGTCCTCCAAATCATGGACACGTCCCCGTTCGTGATGAAGATGTACGACGAGGCCATGTACACGTACCCGGCTGAGGCGCGCGCCATCGGGTGGGCGCTGGCGCTCTCCTCCGTGCTCATGATCCCGCTGCTGGCGGCGCGGGCTCTGCTCGCCACGCCCAAGGGCGCCAAGGGGAGCGTGGGGATCAGGCGGAGGCTGCTCATTAGCCTCTCGCCCGCCAGGGAGGAGAAGGACATACTGGAGGGCAAGACGGCCTCCAGGTAATTATTTCTCGAGTGAAAAGAAGACGTAAGTCGAACAGAGTGGAAGAGTTGCAAACATTTTTCTTTTTGTAGGGCCAGCATATGGCACTGGATCAGCATCTGAGATGGGGGAAAGTGACGCCGTCGGCACAATCACCACACTACAACTTTGTTGACGCAAGATCTCAAAAACAAACCACAAGCGCAAAAACAACAACACCATGCATGCAGAAACGAACAAGCAAGCAAGTGAAACAAGCAAAAGTGAAAAAGAATCAGCAGAAATTGCGAAAAGCACTGAAGAAACTGAAACAAAAAAA
>JAAUXV010187463.1_pt1 | contig 14780 bp, 11 predicted proteins | sample 7278181 | NCBI WGS metagenome assembly JAAUXV01 (sample SAMN14350114, study PRJNA611818) | marine sediment metagenome | isolation source: surface marine sediment (2.1m) | place: French Polynesia: Moorea | collected 2018-08
ATGAGCATCTTCTGCCACCAAATCAAGCTCTGCTGCTGCTCAGGCAAGACCAGCGTATAAGAATCACGGATACACCCCATAAGAGCGCCCGCGCCCGATGTGGCCCGCCGCCGCACAGCAGGAAAGAAAGAAAAGTGACCAGGTTAGGGGAGAAAGACGATTTAGAGCTTTTTAAAGAAAGTAAAGCAACAGAGTTGAAAATATATAATTATTGTTTGCTGTGCCGTGTTAACATTTGCTCGAGTGTTTATAAAGGCAAAAAATAATTCCTATGGTTTTTCAATCTTCTCAAACAAGTGTGAGTACGAGTCTTTGTCTCCTTTCTTCCTCCCTCCGCTCAACTTGGAAACAATCTTGGAGGCAACAATTTTAGATGACAACGAAAAAGACGTCGAAGAAGAAAAGGAAAACGACAAGAGAAGAAAGGGCGCACATCCGGAGGCCGAAGACGACCTCCGCTAAAACAGCATCCTCGGGGTCAACGGGCGCATCGGCGGCTACGACAGCGCCCTCCGGGTCGGACAGCAAAGCCCCCATTCGTCCGGGTCACCCCACGTGAGGACAGTGGTTTTGTGGGCCTCCCCCCGGGCGGATATCGATTGCGGGTGGGCCTGGCGGCTGTTTGTGCCGCACCGCTGTCGCTCGCCGCCCACCCCCACCCCCACCCTCACCCTCACCCGGCTGTTTGAGTCCCCCGCCGCCGGTCTCCACGGTCATGTCTGACAAGCGCGCCAAGGCCGAGGCCATGGAGGAGGAGGAGGACTCGGTGGTGTCCACCACTACCCCTGCTCCCCCGGGACAGGGGGACAGGAAGGCCGCGCTCAGGGCGGCGGCCAGGAAAGAGGAGGCCGAGGTCAGGAGGGAGGGCGCGGCGGAGGGCGAGGCTGCCACGGGCAACCCCGCCACGGAGGACGCGCTCATGGACGAGGACGACGACGCCAGGCCCGAGGCCACCTTCAGGTTCACGGTTGACAAGTTCTCCCAGGTGAAGGAGTCGGTTTTGTCCGATCCCACCATGGTGCGCAACCTGCCCTGGAAGATCATGATTATGCCGCGGCCACAGCCCGAGAGGCCCTCCTCGGGAGGCGGCCAGGGCGGCTCCAAGAGCATGGGCTATTTCCTGCAGTGCAACGGCGAGAGCGAGGCCGCCTCCTGGAGCTGCCAGGCCTCGGCCGACCTCAAGGTCATCAGCCAGAAGGAGGGCGTCGAGGACTTCAGCCGAAAGATTTCCCACCTCTTCTACTCCAAGGAGAACGACTGGGGCTTCTCGCACTACATGAGCTGGGCGGAAATGTGCGACCCGGAGAAGGGGTTCATCAAGGACGACCGGATCACCTTTGAGGTGCGGGTGGCGGCGGACGCGCCGCACGGGGTCAGCTGGGACTCCAAGAAGCACACCGGATATGTCGGGCTCAAAAACCAGGGCGCCACCTGCTACATGAACTCGCTGCTGCAGGTGTTGTACTTCACCAACAGCCTGCGCAAGAACGTGTACAAGATGCCGACCGAGGCGGACGACAGCGCCAAGAGCGTGGGTCTGGCGCTGCAGAGGGTCTTCCAGGACCTGCAGTTCAACGACAAGTCTGTCGGGACAAAGAAGCTGACCAAGTCCTTCGGCTGGGAGACGCTGGACTCCTTCATGCAGCACGACGTGCAGGAGTTTCTCCGCGTCCTCCTCGACAAGCTAGAGGTCAAGATGAAGGGCACCAGCGTAGAGGGGACCATCCCCAAACTGTTTGAGGGCAAGATGGTCAGCTACATACGGTGCAAGAACGTGGACTACACGTCAAGCAGAGTCGAGTCCTTCTACGACATCCAGCTGCCCCTCAAGGGCAAGAAGAACATCCAGGAGTCATTTGCCGACTACGTCAAGACGGAGAACTTGGACGGGGAGAACAAGTACGACGCCGGCCCGCAGCACGGCCTGCAGGACGCCGAGAAAGGCATCCTCTTCACCTCCTTCCCGCCCGTCCTCCACCTCCACCTCATGCGTTTCCAGTACGACCCCGTTACCGACAGCTCTGTCAAGTTCAACGACCGCTTCTCCTTCCCCTACGAGCTGGATCTCTCAGAGTTCCTCAAGACGAGGGAAGGCATGGGCAAGGAGGGAGAGGAGGAGGCCATGGAGGTAGACGACGATGGGGACGACAAGTCGTCGTCCAAAACTCAAGACGCCAAGTACCTGCTCCACGCCGTCCTCGTCCACTCGGGTGACAACCATGGCGGCCACTACGTCGTTTTCATCAACCCTAGGGGCGACGGCCGCTGGTGTAAATTCGACGACGACGTCGTCAGCCGCTGCACGGAGAAGGAGGCAATCCAGAACAACTTTGGCGGCGCCGAGGAGGGTGACGTGGCCGCCAGGCAGTCGTCCAACGCCTACATGCTGGTGTACGTCCGCAAGTCCGAGCTGAAGCGCGTGCTGTGCCCGGTGGGCGAGGGGGACATCCCCTCCGCGCTGGTGGAGCGACTGGCGGAGGAGAAGCAACTGGAGGTGGCCAGGAGGAAGGAGAAGCAGGAGGCGCACCTCTACATGACCATTCGCATGCTGACGGAGGATGCCTTCGTCGGGCACCAGGGCAACGACCTCTACGACACCGACAAAGTCGTCTACAAGGAGATGAGGGTGAAAAAGTCCGACTCCCTGAGGGAGGTGATGGAATGCCTGGCAGCGCAGGCAAAGTACCCGGTCGACCAAATGAGGATCTGGCCTATGACGCACAGGACTAACCAGACCTTGAGGTAGGGCAAAAGTTCACACCTAAGTTTTTGCGGTGCTATTTTTTCTCTCTCTCCCTTCAGGCCGTCCCTGATAGACATGGACACCGACTTGGACAAGCAGATCTTCGACGTGGCCGAAAGTCACTCACTCTTCACCGTGTTCCTGGAAATGTCCAATCCGGAGGAGCCAGGGGAGGCCCTCCGCACTTTCGACAAGGACCAGGATGTGATGCTTTTCTTTAAGTATTACGACCCGCGGAAGGAGAAGATCCACTACATGGGTCACATGTACGTCTCCATCACCACCAAGCTCAGCTCCGTCGTGCCAGAGCTGCTGAGGCGGGCCAACCTCCCGCCAGGCACCTCCCTCGTCCTACACGAAGAGATCAAGCCCAACATGCTGGAGAAGATCGAGGACATTGAGAAGCCTCTGGAGCACGTGCTGGAGGAGTTGATGGACGGCGACATCATCGTGTTCCAGCGCTACCTCCGCCAGGACGAGCAAGTCGGCCTCCGCCTTCCGGCCTGCCGTGAGTACTTCAGGGATCTCTTCCACAAGGTTGAGGTCACCTTCATCGACAAGAACGTGCCGAGCGACCCGGGCTTCGCTCTGACGTTGTCACAGCGCATGACCTATAGTCAGCTAGCTGCCGCGGTGGCGACCAAGCTGGACACCAACCCGGACATGCTGCAGTTCTTCAAGTCGCAGAACTACCGTGACATCCCCGGCCACCCGCTCAGGTGCTCTTTCGAGGGAGTCCTCAAGGACCTGCTGCAGTACTTCAGGCCCAAGCAGCCCAAGAAGATCTTCTACCAGAAACTTGCCATCCCCATCCAGCAGCTGGAGGACAAGCGACAGATCAAGTGCGTGTGGCTGTCCTCTGATGCCAAGACGGAAAAGGAGCTGACGCTGTACCCTCCCAAGACTGGCACCGTGGAGGACCTCCTTCTCGAGGCCAGGGAGCACGTCGAGCTGAGCAGGAGCAACGCTAAGCTCAGGCTCCTGGACATAATCTCCAACAAGATCACTGGCGTCAACCAGCCAGACGCCAAGATCGAACAGCTCGCGTCACCCTCCACCAAGAGCTACCGAGTGGAGGAGATCCCCAAGCAGCAAGAGACCGTGGGCGAGCAGGAGCTGTTGGTGCCCGTCGCCCACTTCCACAAGGAGATCTACTCCACCTTCGGGCACCCATTCCTGGTCAAGGTCAAGAATGGCGAGAGCTTCGATAGCGTCAAGGCCAAGATCCAGAAGCACCTGGACGTGCCGGACAAGGAGTTCGAGGAGTACCGCGTTGCCGTCATAACGCTGGGTAGGGCCAGGTATCTGGAGGACCTGCCGCAGGACGAGGTGCGGCTAAAGGACTTTTTGAGTGCCGGACAGGGCGGAAACAACACCAAGCCCTACATCGGGCTTGACCACAGGAGCAAGAACTCCAAGAGGCCCCGGTACAACTACATGGAGAAGGCCATCAAGATTTACAACTGAAAGATCGAACAGACACTGGATCTTTTTCCGCGGTTGCCTCTGCCCTCCTTCCTCCCTCCCCTTATGACCCATCCGTATTTATGTTTTCCCAATTCTTCCATTTTTGAGTTCATTGGGGGCAACATGCACCGGATTTCGGAATGCTAAGGTTTGTGCGGCATATTCCCTTTTTTTTAGCGCGCTCGAGGGGAAGACGTCGGAAAGTGTCAGAAAGCCGAAAAGGAGTGGTAGCTAAGCAAAAGTGGTAGTCGTATGACAGGTGCACTAATGTCGGAAGTGAAAGAGAGACCATACGCAAGATTTCTGAGAGGAACATCACGTACTACAGTTTGCTGAAGCCCTTAATTGGCTGTTGGTTTCTTCGTACACTTACTCGTAGATGCACCTATTCGAGTTTCGACACACTTTCACTCCGAAAATTTTAATTGAGTAAAACCCCCTCATCTTTCCCCCCGCCAAAATAGGCTCCGGGGACAGTATCAAGCAAAGAAAGATTTTTTCGAACGAATTGCTGCAGGAGCATGGATTTAACATTTCATTTTGTCGGAAGATGGCAGAGGAGGACCGATGTATTGAGTTATTGTAAAGGCTGTATGAGTTGTATCTTCGACGATACGGTCCGACCGGCAATGAATAAAGACTTCAGACTCTGGACGTCAGAGTCAAAGAGTCAGGCGTTGAAAAGGGACTTAACACCTAGCTTACTCTTCATCTTCTCCTCTGTCTATTTTTCCAGATAACTAACCCCCCACTCAGCTAACGTGTGATCCACTCCTCCGGAGCCAAGTACGAAGGCGGGCGCCGCCATGGCTTCCTCGTCGTCGCCCGCGGCGGGCGGTACAGACGGCGGTGGCGACGCACGCCCGGAGAGGCAGAAGGTGACCTTCTTCAAGCCAGACGCATCTTTGGACAAGGTCTGGTCGAGGTACATCGAGGAGAACGACGAGAAGCACTTTCGGCGCTATGTCTCCGACCTGGTCAAGCAGTGGGAGCGCCAAGTTTGCCCCAACTGGCAGCTCCTGGTGGCCGGAAGGCTGCAGGGACACCGGGAGGAGGGGCCCCCGTTGCAGGACCTGCCTGACGAGTTGCTGGTGGCCTGCAGCAAGTTCCTGTTTATCACCAAGGATGAGGCAGAGCAGGGGGAGGTGAACCGGGCGTCCGTCGGACACGCAAAGGACATAGTCAAGTGCCTCACCATTTTGTGCAGGTGAACAAAAACATCTCTAAATGGCTTTTCTTTCTTCTAATTATTATTTCACCCTCATTTCCCCTTGCAGACAATGTGATAACATTCCCCTCGTCTCGTCGATGGACTTCGTCTCGCTGGTGACTCAGATTGATTCTCTGCTCTTGAGGCATCTTCTGGAGATGGAGTCTGCCTTTTTCGGCCGAGGAAAGGTATGAGTTTCTGTTGAAATGTTGCATGAAAATGGTACATTCAAACCATCTATTGTTCAGGTGGCCGCCGAGGTGGCGCAGCAGAAGCTCAGACGGGAGATCGACGACTTCATCTCACAGAGCTGTCACCTGCTGGAGAGCATCTATGACCCCTTCCTGCGGTGGAGGAGCTTCCTGTCTGGCAAGGGAACTTCTATGGAATCGGACTCTGCGGCTGCGAGCACCCCGGACGAGTCGGAGCTGCCGCCAACCCCGGTGGCCCTGCACCAGGAGACCATCCCCTTCCTGTACGAGTCCTTCGAGACCGCTCTTGCCGACCAGTTTCCTGTTCTGGCGGAGGAGATGTTGACCGTGTTCGGGGCCGTCGTCTCCGGCGCGCGCCACAACGCCCTCAGGGCCATCTCGCCCGCCACCACCAAGATGATACTCAAGACGGTGCGGGAGAGCGGGGAGACCTCGGAGAACGTGCACGTGGCGGCAATCTACTGCTCGGCCAAATCCGTGCAGGAGCTCCACGCCATGCCTATGGACGAGAGGCAACTGGACATCTCTCTCCTCATCGAGCAGTACCAGCAGATACTGTCGGCCCTGGCAGCCAAAGACTCTGTCACGCTGGCAACCATGGTCGAGGGGATCGGCATGATATCTAAGATCCTGAGAAGGAAGACCGGAGCGGTGGCAGAAGGTGCGTCGACGGAGGAGCTGCAAGGACTTCTGGCAAAGCACGGCATGATCGAGACGCTGCTGCAAGTGCTCAAGGACGTGAGGTTGGAAAGTGATCTCAAGAAGACTCTGTTGCCGGTCGCCATAGACAGGATCAGCCTTCTCCTAAAGAACTGTGATGTTGCGTGCCAAAAGATGACCAAAATCAACGGGTACGCCAAGCTCTTCGAAGTCGTCGGGGACCAAGGCCCTCCCGAGATTGGCACTCTCCGTTCCATCCTGGCTATGGCCACCCATGGAAATTCTTCCGTGGGCCCCACTGTGATCAAGAATATCGAGCCTGTCCTGTACCTGCTCAGGTGGATCCGGGAGGCAGACTACGGAGAGGGAGAGGACTGGCAGGAGATTCAGGTGTGGCTGGCGGAGCGTCTCCGCCGCGTGTGCTCCTGCTGCATCCAGAACAAGATGCTGTGTTGCCAGTCGGGTGTCCTTCTAGAGTTGGTAGAGTGTCTGAAGGCCCACCAGGGATTGGCTCACAGGAGCTCCGTAGAGCTGCTGCGGCTGTCGGAGTCCTTGGGAACCCACTCCATAACCCCCTATGAGCTGAAGCAATTCATCATGCTTCTGAGGCCGAGCGTCCGCGAGGTCAATGACAGCGGCGAGCAACAGAAAAAGTTCCCGTACAAGAGCCACGTCATCCACGTCATCTCCTCCATGGCCAAGCGAGACGGCTACGAGGCGTGCCGCCGATACTTCGACGTCGGGGCCGGCTGCAAGGGACTCTCCGTTCCTGGTATAAGGGAGTGGCAGGGACCTCTGGCAGGGTTCACCTTCCACTGCTGGTTGAGGCTGGATCGGGTCACGGACGCCGGGCAGCAGCCCGCCAGAAGGAGGCAGCTCTATAGCTTCTACACGAGCGGCGGCAACGGTTTCGAGGCCTTCATCACCGCGGACGGCGTGCTGGTCGCTGCGGTCGCGCATAAAAAAGAGTTTCTGGCTGTTCCCCTGGTCGACCACCCGCTCAACGACGAGCGGTGGCACTGCGTGGGGATCTCGCATGCGGCGGGAAAGAGGCCTTTTGGATCCAGGTGAGATTGTATGCTTCTCTCATATTACCGGTAGTTGTTGTATTACTATTCTGACCTTTGTATTTTTCTCTCTCGCATATATCAATAATTTATCCTGCATCTGACAAACAGATTCAGGTTTTGTTGGTGTGTGTATTTCTTGATTTTCTTCTGTGCGAAAAAAAATCATGTCAACGTTACAGTTTTATTCTTTGCTAACAGTTTTTTACTCTTGCAGTTCGCTGTCCATCTTCGTCGACGGCGCCAAGAGGTTGGAATGCCCTCTCAAGTACCCTGCCCTCAACGGCGAGCCAGTCTCTTATTGTCAGATTGGGTCACCCCTGCAGCGCGGAAACGTCCCCGCCCTCAACGTCCACGAGCAGAAGCAGAGCTTCAAGGACGGAATCATGGACGCCATCAAGGTGGGCATCCCGGGCGTCATCAACCTCCCCGGGTCGCTCAAGCCCGGGGGCTCCGGCTCGGGGGGCTCGAACGACCCTAATGTCAGGTGGACCCTTATCGGGCTGGAAGACCAGCTGTGGGGCAGGTCCGTGTCCCTGAGCGGGCAGCTCGGGGCAGTATCCTGCTTCCAGGACGCTATAACCCCCTCTCAGGCCAAACTGCTTTACTCCTCCGGCCCGAACCACGGCCTGGCCTTCTCCGGCGACGATGCAGCAGGAGGGAACGGCTTGGAGGCGGCGGACATCCTCAACAGGGTAGTGTTCTACTTTTCTGCCCGCGCTTCCCACGGAACGAGCTGCCCAAACCTGCAGGACCCTGCCAAGTACGAGGCGCAAGTTCTGGCTCAGTCCTTCTCCACGCAGGACGTCAAAGATGTGGTCAACTGCATCGGCGGTGTCCAGGCCCTCTTTCCCCTCCTGGAGACGGCCGCTGCCTCAAGCGAGGAGGAGGCCGTCGACACTGGCTATCTCTCCCTCCGCGATGCCTCAGACGAGAGCCTGAAAGACCGAAGATCTTCTATCGCCGACGCACCCCTTTCACTAGGCGCAGCAGGAGGCGGGGACGAGTGGGAGTTGGTCCCGTCCAGCTCCTTCTCCGACTGGAAGCTGGAGCAGAATGCCATCTCCGGCTTCCTCACCTTGGTCAAGAACCTGGTGTCTGGACACACGGTAAACAAGGAGCAGTTGATGAGGGGCGGCGGGGTGGCCATCATCGGGTCGCTTCTGCAGGAGGCTCGCTCCGCGTTGGTGGACGTCAACGTGCTGATGGCCTGCCAGCTGCTGGTGGAGCTGGCCCAGTCTACTGGCGACCAGCGGCTGCTCTACCAGATCTACCACAGCGTCCTCTTCGACTTCCGCATCTGGTCCAGGTCGGAGTTCCACGTGCAGATAGGACACATCCAGTACCTCTCCACCATCATCAAGGACGACCGGAAGTTCTTCCGGCGAAAATTCGGGGTGCAGTTCTTCCTCGACATCATACGGAGGTACTACTCAGGCAAGGCAGAAGGAGGAGGCGGAAGCGCTTTATCTCCGGATGACCTCAAGACTCTGCGGGCATCCCTCTTCGGCCTAGTTAAATTCTTCCTGCAGCGAGACGTCACCTCCAGAGACGTGCATCCGCTGGTGGCCTTCATGCTAGCGGAGAGGAACGAGGTGCTGTTGAAGGAGGTGGTTGAGATGCTCTCCCTTTACCTGGAGAACAGGCAGGCCAAGGACCAGGTTTTCCTCATCATGTACGAGAGGAAGAGGGCGGACCTCCTCTGTTGCCAGCTCCTCCAAAAGGAAATCTCCCCTGCCATGCGGAGGACGGTTCTTCGGCTCATCACAGTCCTCCTCAGGACGAACAGGATCTCCCTCCGACACAAGTACAGGATGCACCTGGCCGAAGTGCGGTATCTGGGATTCCTGCATCTGTGGTTCAAGAAGGCCGCCAAGGGCGACTGCGCCGCCGTCACCAAGGAGGAAGTCCTCATCCTCCTCGACCAGATGCTTCTATTTGATCAGCCGGTGTCTTACCAGGGAGTCCTCGGACTTGTTCACCACCTGCAGTGGTCTGACACGGTGACGAAATTGGAGGTTGCCAGGAGGATCATGACTTGCCTCTTCGCCAAGCCCGACGTGCCGGCCAACTTTGCCAAGCAGATTGGGTGGCAAGAATGCCTCACGCGGCTGCTGGTAAGGAAGATGATAAAGCCCGACCTGAACTCCGACGTCTCGATAGACGAGTCCCTTGACGACGGGGCCTCCAACCTCTCCCCCACCCACCTCATCGAGGTCGCCACCAGCACTGCGAAGCAGTACCTGCCGCAGCCGGCAGGAGACGCCCTTGAGCTTGTGAGTTCCAAGGTGGGCGCGGTCGTCAGCGGGACACAAAAGAAGGTGGCCTCAAACGTTAACTACGTTAGCAGCACTGTTCAGGCCACGAGCGACGCGGTGGCCTCCAAGACCCAGCAGATTCTCGGCAAGGTGCATTCTGGCCTCGAGGACCTCCGGGGCCACGGCCAAGGGAAGAGGAGGAATAGTGCCGGCTCAACAAGCTCCGAGCACCCCCCGGAGCAAACGCCGCACTACCTGCAGGCCTACGATCAGTTCGGTTTCGAGGATCTGACTCTGGAGGCGTCCGCCATTGCCTCCTCCTCCAACAGCAGGTCGCCATTTGGAAGTACTGACGACGTCTCTACCTTGTCCAGGGCTGACACCGCTTGTTCCACGCCCACCAGAAGCGTGGCCGGGGGTAGCATCTCTGAGGACATCCCCGACATTGAGGTGGTGAATGCTGAGTTAGACGGGGCGGAGGCAGCGGTCAAGTCTGCCTCGAAGAGTGAGGAGGAGGAGCTGTGTCAGCTCGTAATTAACATCCTTTTCACTGTCATGTGGCGCGGGTTGCGCGGCGCCGGCGAAGAGGTGATCCGGGAGCGCGGCCAGGTCATCGCCTGCATCAACATGCTTGGCCTCAACAACGAGTTGTTCCGCAGCCACGTAGAGCTGAAGCGGCGCCTGATCGAGCAGTGCGTCCAGGCAGTCCTCTCAGACCACAGGGAGGTCCTGCACGGATCCTCGTCCTCTTCCCCGGCCGCGGCGGAGGAGAGCAGAGCGGTGGCGGCACACGTGATGCAGTGGGTGTATGACCTCGTCGTGCTGGACAGGTACACAGGGGACTTTGGCAAGAAGGTAACAGAGTCGCTGCTGGACGGAGTCCTGGCGCTTGTCGAGCTCTTGGTGGAAAGACAGCAACAGCAGTCTCGGCAGCAGCAGCAGCAGCAGGGCTCGGAGGATTGTGAGTCCATGTCCAAGATGGCCGTGGACGTGCTACTCAAGTGCGCGGAAGATGCCGGCGACGTCGGGATCCGCACCATGGCTACAGCAAAGCTACACGGCCTCGTCCTCACCCGCTCCTCCAGCCCCAGCCGGGAGAACGCTTACCTCATCTCCAAGGTGGCTACCATTATCCAGTCGAAGAAGGGCGAGATCGACGAAAGCCTTTCCTGCTTGGCGCCAGTGCTCAAGGCGCTGCTTGACAAGAGCCGCGACCAGCTTCACGTCGGCACCCAGCTGCCCTCGGTTAACCTGAGGCTGCTCGGAGAGGAGTTCCTGGTGGAGATCCTGCGCTACTTCGAGACGGAGGAGTGGAAGTACTTCCTGGAGAAGAAGCTGGCGCCGCTGAGCGAGGAGTACCGGGCTGGTTTCCTGACGGACCTCCCAAGGGAGATGGACGTCTTCTGGGCAGAGTGCTACGAGCAGTCGAAAGTGGCTGCCCACCGCCGGAGCAGGGAGGTCGGGGAGAGCAAGCTCAGGTTCCAGGCCAAGTACCTCGACCCGTATGGGGCCGCCGTCCGCGCAGAGTGGCACCGACAAGCCAACGGAGTCAGCCAGCTCAGGTCCCATCTCGGCTTCATCCGCAAGAGGTGGTGCATCGGGAAGCGGCTCTACTTCGGGCCCAGGGGAGCCTGGCTGGAGGGCGGGGGCACCGGAACGTATGATACTGACAAGGACGAGCGCTGGAAGCTGGCGCCCTGCGAAAACCACCTCCGGATGAGGGTAAAACTTGTCCCAAACCAGGAGTTCGACCCGCACGAGGACGCCAGCCTTGCTCGCGACAATGTCAAGTCCCCCTCTGGTCCTGGCGGGCAGGCGCAGGTGCTGCAGATGCAGATCTCCAAGGAGGCGCTCAAGTCTAGGGAAGACTGGGCTGAAGACGGGCTGACGGAGGAGGACCTTAAGGCCATAGCCAAGGAGCAGATGGTGACGGCGGCCAGTGCGGCGGGAGCAGAGGAGGAAGAAGGGGGAGGCGACGTTAAGGCCGGCGGCGGAGGGGCAGGGGTCCCTGTGGAAAGATTGGTGATGGCGGAGGACTGCGAGCTGGTGACGCTCATGTCTGTGGTGAAGGGCAAGATGGAGGTGACGACGGCGCACGCATACTTCTTCGACACCTCCCCCTACAAGGAGGGGGTGGACAGACACGACTTCCGCCTCCCCCTGTCCAGCCTGCGCGAGATGCACCTGAGGAGGTTCAATCTGAGGAGGTCCGGAATAGAGTTCTTTCTTGTGGATCAGACCAACTACTTCCTTAACTTCGCCTCCACCCGCCTGCGCAACCGGGTCTTCTCTCGCCTCTCCGGAATGCGCCTACCCAGCCTGGTTAGCTACGGGAGCTCTCGTAGCTCCCCTGCAGAGCTCCTCAAAGCCTCGGGCCTTACCCAGCGCTGGTGCAACCGGGAGATCTCCAACTTCGAGTACCTCATGCACCTCAACACAATTGCCGGCCGCTCCTTCAACGACCTCTCGCAGTACCCGGTCTTCCCGTGGGTGCTGCGCGACTACGAGAGCAAGACGCTGGACCTGACTCGGTCGGAGGTCTTCAGGGACCTCTCAAAGCCGGTCGGCGTGCAGAACAAGAAGCACGAGGAGGAGGTGAGGTCCAAGTACGAATCCTTCGAGGACCCGTCCGGAACCATCGCCAAGTTCCACTACGGCACTCACTACTCCAACTCGGCCATGGTCCTGCACTACCTCGTCCGCGTGGAGCCATTCACCTCGCTGCACATCGAGCTACAGAGCGGAAGGTACTATTTGTCATAAAATGTTCATCTTCAAACTCGTGATTTAATTGATTTCATCTCTCAGATTCGACGTTGCGGACCGCCAGTTCCACTCCATCCCTCAGACGTGGAAGAGCCTCATGTCTAACCTGAACGACGTCAAGGAGCTCATCCCGGAATTCTTCTACTTTCCCGAGTTCCTTGAGAACGGCAACAGATTCGACCTGGGGAAGCTCCAGGGAGGGAAGAAGCAGAGGGTGGACGACGTAATCCTGCCGCGATGGGCAAGGAATCCCCAGGTGAGCAGAGAGAGACAAGACCGGGCGAAGAGAGAGAGAGACCAATTCCCGAGAAATGCACTTAATTAAAAGTTTTTCTCCTTTTTTAAAAAAATCTTGCGAGAGAGAGGCCCACATCAATTATCCTTCCTCTTCCTCTTGATATTTTGGTGAACTTTGCTATATTCTTTTTGCATTTCCAGGACTTTATTCGCAAGCACCGCCTGGCCCTGGAGTCAGACCACGTCTCCGCCAACCTCCACCAGTGGATCGACCTCATCTTCGGCCACCGGCAGCAGGGGGAGGCGGCAGTGGAGGCGCTCAACGTCTTCTACTACTGCAGCTACGAGGGCGCCGTCAACTTGGTGGGGCATCTTGTTCACAGTTTTCCCTTATGCAAGACTACGACATTTCGCATTTCAGGACGCCATATCTGACCCAGCCGAGCGCGAGGCGGTTGAGGGCATGATCAACAACTTTGGCCAGACTCCATGCCAGCTGCTAAAGGAGCCCCACCCGCGCAGGATGACATTCGTCGAACACAGAATGGCTCTCGTGGCTGCCCAGAGGGGGCTTAGGGCGGACCTGTTCAGGTAAGTCACGTACTGTACTTACCTGTTCCCAACAAACATACGAGTTTTTAGATATTACGTAGGCCTCGAGCTCTAGACCTTTCCAGTTCCACTATTTATTATCTGACTTTGGTGGGTACGTACGGCAGGAAAACTGTTGTTTGCCTTCCGTTTTAGTTAGCTCCATAAATGATGCGAAATGGCTCAGTGGAATATCGGAAAAAGCGTTGCTGGGTACAAAAGCGTACAAACGAGTTAAGGGCCTTTTCCGGCTTGATATTTACGACTTTTCGTTTCCAGCTTCCCAACGGCCTGGCGTCCCTTCGCCGTGGAGGGCGGCGGCTCCGAGCGCGACCCACTGGTGTTCGCCCGCGTCCCTCGCGGCCCCCACCGCTCCCCGCTGGCTCCGCAGCCCAAGGCCTACTCTCCCGCCGACGCCGGCGCGGACTCCCTCGTCACCGTCTCTGCCTCGGGCGCCCTCGGGGTGCACGGGTGGTCGCCCTCGGGGGCTCCCTCCTCGTCCTCTCCCGGGTTCTCATTCGACAAGGACTCGTCCAAAACGGCCAGGCAAGACAAGATTGATTTTGCAACTGTAGTAGCAAATTTGATATGGTACGCGTGGGTACTGCCTTTAAATGTCACTTATGCAGAACTCCTTAGTAGCGGTGGTTTTTTATCCTAAATATTTTATATCTCTCAGGACTCTTCCCAAGCCCCTGACGCCCAAGCTGGCCCCTTCCCGGAGGCTGTACGCGGTGTCGCCCGACGCCAGGTTCCTCTTCACCGGCGGACACTGGGACAACAGCCTGCAGGTGAGTGAGTGGGCGGCGAAACGGAAGTTATAGAATAGGAGAAATGCCATAACTTGCCAACATTACAGCAACTCGAGGAAAGTTCATCTGCTTCCCTCTCCAGAGAGAAATGTCCGTATTATCAAATTAGAGCCCCCTACTCTCCTCCCAACGGTGCTAGGTGCGCAGTTATTCCCCCGAGAGTGACGCGGCATGATGCGATGGTGATGGAGAGAGTGCTTCTCCTCCCTTCTTCCCTCACCCGCGCCGTTTCAGCGACGTAGAAAGCCATTTGACCTCGCCACTTGCTATCTTGACGTAAGGCAAGGGGAGAAGGGCCTCCTTTTAAACCTCTCTAGCGGAGGAGGCGGAGGAAGCATCGTCTCCCTTCGCCTCTCCTCCATTGGCGTTCCCCATTCCGCGGAAGAGAAGGTACTTCTTCATCCTTTCGCATCGTTGTTCTCCGGTCGGAACCGGAAAAGATCCTCCTCGATTTCTTCGTATCGCAGTTTCTCTTGCTATACCACTTTTTGGGGGTGGAGGGGTTGAAGCTACTTACTCCGTAACCATAGGTGGGCTGAGGGGGGGGATCAGCCAAATTCCGGACGGGGGGGTGGGGGAGTAGTTTTTGGACCCCAGGGGGAGGGGGGAAGTTCCACCTTTCTGAGGGGGCACGGGGGGGGGGATAAGACGTCCAAAGGGGATTCCCCGCCTCGTGGCCCCCCCCCCCCCCCCCCCCCCAACCACCCAAAAGCACACACCCGCAGGCAAAATTATAAAAAGACGAGATTAAAGAAAA
>JAAUXV010055077.1_pt1 | contig 14769 bp, 10 predicted proteins | sample 7278181 | NCBI WGS metagenome assembly JAAUXV01 (sample SAMN14350114, study PRJNA611818) | marine sediment metagenome | isolation source: surface marine sediment (2.1m) | place: French Polynesia: Moorea | collected 2018-08
GACCCGAAATCTCACCCAGACGGCTTTGCGCCGCATCAATCACCGCAAGCCGCTCGTTGAGTGTCGCCAGACCTTTGCTCGTCGTCTGCGCTGTCTGCTGCATGGATCGGTTCAAGTGCGCGCTGGCCGCGTCAAGACGCGCCCCAAGCTGCTGGTTCGTCTCGAAATGGCCGCGCGAAAGCTCATCAATCTTCGTCATGAGACGCGCTTCCGCAACTTTTTGCTCGTGCGCAAACCCCTCAAGACGCTCGCCAAAACGACTGCGCTGTAACAGCAAAGCCAGAATAAGCGCAGCACTAACGACCAAACCAACAAGAAGCAAAATCACAAGCGGATCCATCCCAAACCCTGCCAAATCAGCCGCACAAGAAAGCGCCTTCCCAAGACGCCGCGCCTCAATACCATAGCAAATCCAACGCCCCCCGCAAGCGCTCCCAACCGGTCAGCCGGCGCGCCTTTCGCCATCCGGTCCGCTAAGCTCATCCAGCAAGCGCACCGCCGCATTGCTCTGGCTTTTCCAAAACCCGCGCGCCCGCGCCTGCGCAAAGCGTGCCATCATCGCCTCAAAGGCCGACCGGTTGTTCTGCGCGATAAAGTCGGCTGTCTCCTGATCCGAAACATAGGTCTCGAAGAGCGCGTCGAAAAGACTCGAGGGAGCTGCATCGGTCGTCGCCGCATAGCCGAAAAGAGCGTGCACTGGTCGGGTCAACTCCCATGCGCCCCGCGCGCCGTGGGTCTTCATGCGCCCGACCCAGCGCGGGTGAGTCGCACGGCCCCGAACCACCAGCGACAACTCCTCATGCAAAGCCAAAAAGGACGGCGCACCAGGGCGCGACGTGTCTCCGTGATAAAGATGCGCCTTGCCTCCCGATGCCTCAACCGCAGCTGCCAGTCCGCCTTCAAATTCAAAAAAGTCGTCGGAGTCGAGAAGATCGAACTCCCGGCTGTCCTGAACCTGCGTCACGAGGTCTGCGCGTTGAAGACCTTCGCGAAAAGCCCCCACATCAGACTTGGCGCCAAAGCCCGTGCCTTGCGCATAAGCCCCACGTTCCAAAAAACGCTGCCCAAGCTCTGCACGCTCCTGCCATTGGTTACCCAGCGTCAGAGCCTTGATCCCGCCGCCAAAATCGCCCGAGGCGTTCGAAAAAATGCGGGCCGTGCCAACGGCCGCCGTCAGCGGATTGGCCTCCAAAGGTTCGCTAAGCTCGCTAATCGCCGCCGCCGCTCTATTCATCAACTCTATTTGCTCGGCAAAAGAATCTCGGAAAAAGCCCGATACCCGCAGCACAAAATCGCAACGCGGACGCCCCAACTGCTCAAGAGCGATCACCTCAAAGGCGTGCACCCGCTGCGTTTGTTCATCCCAAATCGGACGCGCGCCGATCAACGCCAGAACCATCGCCACATCGTCGCCCCCCGTGCGCAGATTTGCGGTGCCCCAAGCATTCATCGCGATCACGCGAGGCCAGGCGCCATGATCCTGACGGTAGAGCGCCACCAGACGCTCGGCAGACTCATGACCCAGAGCAAAAGCGGCACGGGTCGGTAACAGACGGTTGTCAAAGGCATAAAAGTTCCGACCGCTCGGCAAGACCCGATCCTGTCCGCGCGTCGGAGACCCCGCAGGACCCGGAGGCACAAAGCGACCATCAAGCCCGCGCAAAAGATTACCCATTTCCATCGGGCCACTGCCATCAAGACGCGGCGCGATATCCGCGTGCAAGGCATGGAGAACCTCGCTGGTGCGCACAAGCCCCCCCGCCGGCTCTGTCCCATTGATCAGCGCGAGCGCAAAGGCCTCGACCACTTCGCATAGATCAGCCATCGTGCGCGGCGTTTTTTGGGCATGGGAGCGAAGGCGCCGCGGCAAGTCCCCCGACCAGCTTTGCGACGGTTCGGCCTGAGTGGGCACGCAATCGGTGACGCCTAAATCGTCGCAAATCGCATCAAGTATCGAAGACTCCGAAACCGATGGACCGCGCGCCACCGATAGCATCGCCAACAAAAGACGCGCGCGCGCCTCGCCGCAAGGCGAGGCGCCGAACCGATGCAGTCCGTCCCGGATCTGGCGCGACTTCACACGGCACAGATAGGCATCAATCGCCGGCAACAGACGCTCTGCCTCCAGCCCGTCCGCCGGGCCGAGCTTCAGGTCCCGGTCGAGGCCCAAAACGCGCGTGAGCGAGACAATCGATGCGAAAAGACGATCCAGACGCCGAGGGTCGCCTAAAAGACTTTCCGCATACTCATCGACAAGGCGCTCAAGTTGCCACAGGCGACCATAAGTATCCCCTCGGCGAAGGGGCGGTGTCAGGTGATCAATCACGACCGCGCTCGTGCGCCGCTTAGCCTGACACCCTTCCCCCGGATCGTTCAAAATAAAGGGATAGAAATTCGGAACCGGACCAATGAGCGCTTCGGGCGCGCATGAATCGCTAAGCCCAAGAGCCTTGCCCGGCAACCATTCCAGCGTGCCGTGCTTGCCAAGGTGAACGAGCGCATCGACCTTGAGTTCAAAACGTAAGTAAAGATAGAAAAGCAGATAGGAAAAGGGCGCAGGCGTAACCGGATCGTGATAGGTTTCCAAGGTCTCGCCCTCGGCCCGCGCGACCTGAATCGCCAGAATCACCCGGCCACACCGAAAGATCGGCAGACGCAAGGCATCTCGATCTGCGTCGAAAAGACGGTCCTGCTCAAGCGGTCCCCAAGCGGCGCGGCTCGCCGCAACCAGCGACTCGGGCAAACGCGACAACAGAGCGCGACAACGACCGCGTTCAAGCCACTCTCCGCCACACCGGTCGACCTCGGCGAGCGTCCGAAAGAGCGCCTGCGCCTCCCAAGAGCCCGAACCCAGATCGTAACCCGCACCCGACATCGCGTCCAAAATCGCGGAAAGGCTCGCCGGCACATCGAGACCTACGGCGTGGGCGAGCGACCCCTCGTTGCCGGGGAACTTCGCAAGAACGATCCCGACACGCCGCGCGCGGGGCGGCGTGGAACGCAGATGCGCAAGCGCGGCAACCTTATCGACAAGACCCTCAATCGCCGCGCCATCAGGCTCATGGCTACGCAATCCGATCTGCACATCCTCATCGAACGACGACTCACCCTTGAAGGCAATCACCCGACCAGACACACGACCGTCGACCTCCCCAAGCGCGACATACATCGCAAGCTCGCGCGGCGTCAGGCCCTTGGGGTCTTCCTCCCAGACCTTGCGCGCGCGCGTTGCCATAATCGCTTGAATGACGGGAACTTCCGCGCCATCGAGCGGAGCCCCTTCGCCGACGGCAAAGGCGGTCAGGTTGATGATCGCGCACAGGCGACCGGGCTTTAATACCGACCTTAGCGCGTCAAAAACCTCGGCCTTCTTCAGCGATGTGACGCAAATCGGCACCGGCGTCAGTCCGCGCGCCTCCAGCGCCGAGACCAGAGCCCGAACCGGTTCCAAGTCGTCGGATACGAGCAAGGCTCGGTAAAATACGAGCGCGACCCGCGATGACGACTCACCGCGAAAGCCCGCTTCCAAAGGCAACAGGCCCGTAAAGCCAGAGCGCCAGACCCCAACCGACGGAAGCGATTTCGCTTCCAGCGACGGTAGCGCACGCCCATGCCGTAAGGCGTCCAGAGCCAGAAGAACCCTCTTATGGTTTTCCGCACCGCCTTCAAGAAGCAAGCGCCACAGGGCTTTGATCTCGTCTTCGGGGCGCGTAGACTGCGACACCAGAGCCTCATCCGGTGCGTCGCAGCCCGGAATCAAGAGCAGATGCGCCCCCGTGCCCCGACACGAGGCGATCACCTGTTGGAGGCCATAAGGCCAATAGGCTTCTCCGCCCAATGGTCGCACCAAGACGACTTTGGCGTGTGTGATCACCTTTTCAACGTAGAGGTCGACCGAATAGGGATGTTTAAGCGTGCATAGGTTCGCAAGACGAAGCGACGACAGGCGCCGGCCTAAAGAGGCTTTTGCCCGCGCCAGACCGCTTAACTCGCTATCCGTCGAGGCAAGGACAACCAAATCCGCCCGCGTCTGTTGCAGATCGACCGCTTCGTCGCCCCGATCCAACTCCACACCCGGTTGCAAAACCAAATGCATCGACCTTAAGCCTTCACATCAAAGAGTTCGGCCAATTCGTTCACGATCACCGTGCCCAGATCCTCAACCCTATCAATCACGATGGCCCTCTTATAGTATCGCGATACGTCATGACCCACACCAATCGCAATGAGTTCAATCTTGCCCTCGCTCTCAATCGCTCCGATGACCTCGCCAAGGTGTCGCTCGAGATATTGCGGACCGTTCGCCGACAGCGTCGCGTCATCGACAGGTGCGCCGTCGGAAATCACCATCAGAATTTTACGCGCCTGATGCCCCTCCAACAAACGCCGCGCTGCAAATTGAAGCGCCTCACCATCAATGTTTTCTTTCAAAAGGCCTTCGCGCAGCATCAGACCCAAAGACTTGCGCGCGCGACGCCACGGCTCAGAGGCGGATTTGTAGAGAATATGACGGAGCGCGTTGAGACGTCCTGGACGCGCAGGCTTACCCGACTCAAGCCAGTGGGTGCGCGGCGAACCGCCCTTCCAGTTTACCGTTGTAAATCCGATCACCTCGGTCTGAACTGAACAGCGTTCGAGCGTCGCCGCGATGATTTCCGTGCTGAGAGCCGCGATCACGATGGGGCGCCCCCGCATAGAGCCAGAATTATCGATGAGAAGCGTTACGATCGTGTCGCGAAAGGGAAGCGCCGATTCGCGCTTGAAGGCCAACGATGACCCCGGCCTTGTCACGATTCGCGCAAGACGCGCCGTATCCAGTTGTCCCTCATCCAGATTGAAATGCCAGGAGCGGTTCTGCTGCGCAAGAAGACGCCGCTGCAGACGATTCGCAAGACGGCTGACAACCGACAACGACTTTTCCGTCCGCTGATCGAGCAAATCGCGCAATCGAGCAAGCTCCTCCCTATCGGCAAGGTCGCCCGGCGTCACAACTTCGTCGAAACGGGTGTCGAAAACGCGATAGGGCGCGTCGCTGTCCTCCACCAAGAGGCCCGCAGGCTCCGGCTCCAGCGCAGAGGTATCACCATCCAAATGGGTTCGATCGCGACGGGAAACCTGATCGACCTGATCCTCCGGTGAGACCTCCCCCGCCTCTTCGCCCTGCGCCTCATCCGCATCGTCCGACTCAAGGTCCGCCGACACGGTTCCGTCGAAGGCGTCCGAAGATGCCGATGACGTCTCCTCGCGCGAGATGTCCTCCGAAGACTCATCGCCCTCCTCACCGCGATCCTCCTCAGCCAAGACCCCAAGGCGCGCAAGCGCCTTACGCACCCCCCGCGCAAACGCCTCCTGGTCAGAAGCCTGGGCAAGAAGCGCGCCCAGAATCCTGCTGCGACCCTTGCACAGGTGCGCACGCACAGGCTTCGTCAGCTCGCCGGGGACCTGCTCGCCAAAGGCTTCTTCCCAAAGGGCCAACGCAACCGTCTCGTGCGGCTCAAGCCGCCCGCGCAAGTTCTTTTGCGCAACCAGATGCGGAACAAGATCGCTCTCGACATGCGCGCGGAGATTCTCGCGCGCACCAAGCATGAGGCGCGCGCCAAGGATCATCGTTCGCATGGCTTCGGTTTCATCGAAGGCGCTTGATGCCTCCGCGACCTGTGGGCGCAAACGGGCATGAAGGTCAGGATCGTGAAACGCCCGCGTAAACGCGAGCTTGTCCGCCTTACCACGCAAACCGGTGAGCCGTTCGCGACTCATGACCGGGACAATCGCAGGCAGATCGCCCCGCGTGCCCTTCGCGTCAGACAGGCCGTCGAAGGCGACCTGCGTCTCAAAATCGTGACTAAGCGCCTGCGTGGTCAGGGTCAGGGCATGGCCAAAGAGCGCAACCGCAGGATCGTCGCCTGACTTGCCGCCCGCAGCCGGCACTAGGAAACCGCAAGCCTGTGCACCGGAGATACCTCAAGGTCGGCTCCCATGGCACGCTGGTACATTTCGGCGATGACAGCCGCCTCCGTCTCATCGCAACGGTTCAAAAAACTCAATAGGAAGGCCAACTGCATATCCTTGAAAATCGCGCTATTCTCAAGCCAGGTGAGGACCGTTCGCGGGCTCATCACCGTGGAGATCTTTCCGGCTGCAAATGCCTCCCGTGTCATCGCCGCCAACTGCACCATCGCCCGGACTTCATCGTCCCTGACCTTAGCACCCAGACGCAAAGCCTTGGCGCGCACGATCTGCGCTTCACGCTTGTGCGGCAAGTAATTCAAACTCGCGACAATCGACCAGCGATCCATCTGACCCTGATTGATCTGCTGCGTGCCATGGTAAAGACCCGTCGTGTCGCCCAGCCCGACCGTGTTGGCCGTCGCAAAAAGACGAAAATGCGAATGCGGCTCGATGACACGGTTCTGATCAAGAAGCGTCAGGCGACCGTCCGATTCCAATACGCGCTGGATGACGAACATCACGTCCGGACGCCCCGCATCATATTCGTCGAAAACCAGAGCCACATTCGACGATAACGCCCAGGGCAGCAATCCGTCTTTGAAGGCCGTGACCTGCTTTCCGTCCTCGAGCACAATGGCATCGCGGCCCAAAAGGTCGATGCGGCTGACATGGCTGTCGAGATTGATCCGCACACACGGCCAGTTCAAACGGGCGGCAACCTGCTCGATATGCGTCGATTTTCCCGTGCCGTGGTAGCCAGCGAGCAGAACGCGCCGATTGAAAGCGAATCCGGCAAGAATGGCGTAGGTCGCGGTTTCGTCAAAGAGATAGTCCTCGTCGATGTCCGGTACGTGCTCGCTCTTCTCGCGAAAGGCAGGCACCTTCATCTCGCGGCTTAGACCAAAGAGAGCTTTCGCGCTGACCTTGCGCGTTGGAGCCTTCGCCTCGCGTACTGTCATATGTCCTCCGTGTCCGCCCCGCTTGGCGCGAAAGAAGTTTTGTTGATTCGTCTTATCTTTGCAAGACGCGCCGTTACTTCATCCGCACATAGGTTCCGGGCGCCTCGGCAAGGGGCGGATACTTCTCGCTGCCGACCGCGCGCGCAGGCACCGTATTGCCGTCCTGTTCGGTAAGCCACTCGTGCCAGTGCGGCCACCACGAGCCTTCGGAGCGTTTCGCACTTTCGGTCCACCCCTCAAGATCTCCGTCGCGCTTGCCGTCGTGGAGATAATAGTAGCGCTTGCGCGCCGGCGGATTGACAATACCGGCAATGTGCCCGGAGCCGGTAAGCACGAAGGTCGGAGAGCCTCCCATGGCGTCAAGGCCGTTGAAGACGGAGACCGCCGGTGCGATATGGTCGGCTTGGGCGGCGACTGAATAGATCGGCAATTTGATCTTCTTGAGGTCAATATCGACGCCATCGATGTTCAACTTTCCTTGGCTCAGGAGGTTTTCCAGATAGAGATTACGCAGATAAAAGGTGTGAGCGGCGGCGGGCAGACGCGTTGAATCAGAGTTCCAAAAGAGAAGGTCGACAGGCTTGGGTGTCGCTCCCATCAGGTAGTTTTCGACCGCATAGCGCCAAAAGAGGTCGGAGGCGCGAAGCAGGTTGAAGTTCATGGCCATCAAACCGCCGTCCATATAGCCCTTTTCGCCCATTTCGGCATCGAGTCGATCAAGTTGGTTCTCGTCGATAAAGACAAGAAGCTCACCGGCCTTGGCAAAATCGACTTGGGTGGCGAAGAAGGTCGCGCTTGCGGCTCGCGAATCGCGTTTTTGGGCCATATGGGCCAGAAGGACCGCGAGCAAGGTTCCCCCGATGCAGTATCCCGCCAGATTGAACTTGCGCTGTCCGGTGATCGAGGCCATGACGTGCAGGGCTTCGAGCGGACCCATTTTCAGATAGTCCCCCCAATCGGTATCGCGGAAGGAGGCATCGGGGTTGACCCAGGAAATCACGAAGACGCTATGCCCCTGATCCACGAGCCATTTGACCATCGACTTTTCGGGGTTCAGATCCAAGATGTAGTACTTATTGATCCACGGCGGGATGATAAGCATCGGACGCTTACCGACCTTCTGTGTCGTCGGCGCATATTGGATCAACTCCATAAGCCGGTTACGGAAAACGACTTTACCTTTGGTCGTCGCAACATTACGCCCCACTTCAAAGTAATCGAGATCGGTCTGCCGAATCTTGACCAAGCCATCTCCCACGATCAGGTCTTCTTTGAGTTTTTCGATACCGCGCACAAGATTATCGCCGCTTTCCTCAAGCGTGATTTTCATAAGTTCAGGGTTGGAAAAGAGAAAATTGCGCGGCGACATGGCATCGACGAACTGGCGCAAATAGAAGCGTCCTTTTCGTGCATTGTGCTCGCCCAGTTCTTCAAGGACATCACCCTGATCGTCGGCCCATTGGCTCAAGGCGTTGTAGCAGTCGTTGAGGAAGGCGAAAAAGGGCGGAGACCTTTCGCCATCCGAATCGCCTGGGCTGCCGCCCCCGCCGTACCGGTCGGCGTGGCGCACGGTGATTTTCATCAGGTCACGGATCAGCGTCTCCTGCATCCTGACGGCCTTTTCTGGCTTTGCCAGCATCCCGACCCCGACGAGGCTCAGAGCATAGAAGAGGTCAAACATCGACTGAACGGGAAGTTTCGCGCCTTGGTGTCCGTCGTAGAAGCGCGCGCTCAGCATGGTGTAAATCTCACCCAAAACCTGGTTGAAGCGCCGCAAGTTGGCGATTAACTTATCATGATCGACGGTGTGCTCTGCCGCATCGTCTGCCTTTTCTTTTTCCAACACGCTCGTTCCCCTATTTGACATCTGACCTCCCACGAATATGCAATGCAAGTCTAGACCAAATCGAGAAGAAAGGCCACCGGGCGACAATCCTAGCCCCCGCGCGGGCGATTTGCGAAAATGAGCCACGACCCCAGCCCCGAAGCAAAGCTCATTCTCGTGCTTGGAGGCGCGAGTTCGGGCAAGAGCGCCTATGCTGAGAGCCGTCTGCTCGCGATGGCCGGACCCGATATCCGGCCGCTCTATCTTGCTACAGCCACCGCGCAGGATCGCGAAATGGAACGACGTATCGACCGGCATCGCGAACGCCGCGGGGGGCTATGGGAGACGCAGGAATGTTCCGGCGATCTCGCGCGTGCGCTGCGCAAGGCGGGCGGCAGAGCGGCGCTCGTCGACTGCCTGACCTTATGGCTTAACGGCCTCTTTGCGCAAGAGGCGCCGCCAGAAGACGATCTTCACGCGATCGACGCGCTTGAAAGCGTGATCGCCGACTATGCAGGCCCCCTTGTGATCGTCAGCAATGAGATCGGATGGGGCGTCGTGCCTGTGTACAGGAGCGCAAGGCGCTTTCGCGAACGTCATGGCCTTCTGAACCAGCGCATTGCCAGGGTGGTTGATGAAGTTGTTCTGGTTACAGCCGGATTGCCATTGGTGCTAAAGTCAAACGGCTAACCCGTCGGCGACCCGATAAAACCGCAACTCGCCACGCCCCATACGCGCGACGGAATCGACGTCGAGCCCGGGAACCTCAAGCCCGCCTTCGCCCACCTCGACCTCATTGACGACGAGCGCGTCGGCCGGTAGCGCCCCCCTACGCGCAAGGGCTGAAGCCGCTTTCGCGCCCAATCCACTTCCGTAGGGCGCATCGATCAAAACCAGACCCAGACCGTTTCCAGCGCCTCGTCGCAAGAGGCTGAAGACGTCGCAACAGGCGACCTCGGCGGATAGATCAAGGCCCAAATGGTTGAGCGTCTTACGAAGATGCGCTGCGACTTTCGGGTCGGAGTCGATGAGCCGCGCGAAGGCAGCGCCCCGAGACAAAGCCTCGATGGCAAGCGCGCCGGTGCCTGCGAAGAGGTCAAGTACCTGTGTATGCTCCTGGGGCAGACCGTAAACATGTGCCAGACGGTCGAAGAGCGAGCGCCGAAGGCGCACACCAGACGGTCGGGTCGTCGCGCTGCCTGAAAAGGGCAAAGCGCGCCCCCGTAATTTCCCACCAAGAATGCGAAGCGTCATCGCCCTGAGCGCTGCGCCCGGCCCTTGGCCGCGCTTCGACGCCGTTCATGCCCGTGCCGCCACTTTTTGGAACGCGCGGGCGGCGACGCCCGTTTCGGCGTCTCGCCCGCTCCTTTGCCACTCTTTGTGCCCAGCGGCACTTCCCGCAAAGCCCCGCTCGCGAGCGCGCCTAAATCAAAAGGCCCGAAACGTGTGCGGATTAGCCGCGTCACCTCAAGGCCAATGGACGCGAGAACTTTGCGCACTTCGCGATTCTTGCCCTCGTACAGCCGCACCGTAAGCCAATGGTTTTGACGCCCCGTTGGCCTCGTCTGCTTCTCGCCCTGGCCCTGTGGCTTCTCGCCCGCCGAGCCGGATCTCTTGACAGAGGCAACCTGGGCCTCGATCGGGCGATAGGTTACGCCGTCAACGGTCGCCCCCTTGGTCAAGGACAGGAGCGCAGCTTCATCAAGACACCCCCGCACCCGAACGCGATAAACGCGCACGAAGCCCTCCGACGGCATCTCAAGGCGGTGCGCAAGCCCTCCGTCGTTGGTGAGCAGGATCAGGCCCTCGCTCGCATAATCCAGCCGCCCCACAGAGATCACATGACCCAAGGCCTTAGGCAGAGACGCAAAGAGGGTCTTACGCCCTTGCGGATCCTTATGGGTGGTCACGAGCCCGCGGGGTTTATGGTATAGCCACAGGCGCGTGGACGGTGGGTTGGCAAGGGGTTTGCCGTCGAGGCTAATCTTGTCGGCGAGCGTTACGTTTTGCGCACACGTCGTGATAAGCTGACCGTTTACGCAGACGCGGCCGGCGAGGATCATCGTCTCGGCATCGCGGCGCGAGGCGACCCCGCATCGGGCGAGGCGTTTTGCCAGGCGCATCGGTCCCGAAACGGGGTTAAGGTCGAGCGCTTGTCCGCTCGCCAAAAGCCCCTGCACGGTTTCTGAGTGTCGGGTTTTCGCCTTTGTGTCCCGCAAGTTGTCGTGCGGCGCGCGGCTCATGACGGTTCGCCCCAAAGGTCGGGTACAAAGCCCGAACGCCGTGCATACCTTTCTGACTGCATCTCGGTCAAGCGCGAGCGGGCGCGTGCGACGCCTGGAAAATCGACATCGCCAAAGAGGCTGTCGATGGGCGCATCGGCCGAAAGCACGAGCATCCTACCGGCATCATAATAGACGTCGACCAGAGCGATCATGCGGCGGGCTGCGCTTTGTCCGCGCGCGAACTGTGGAATGCCATCAATAAAAAGTCCTTTGAATCGTTCGGCCAGTTGCAAATAGTCGGTCCCGCCCAGAGGCCTTTCCAGAAGCGCCGCGTAGCCGAACCAAGCGAAGCCTCCGTTGGCTTTGGGGACCGACAAGATGCGATCACCGACCGATAGGTCGCAGCCCGAGGTTTCGTCCAGCGGCGTGGAGGCAACCGTCTCCCAAAGCTCTTGCATCGCAAGGGTACCGCCATCCTCGTCGAGAAAAAAGCTCAACTTCCGCGCCTTCGTCCCGGCCCGCCGGTAATCTTCGGGGCTACTGAGCCTAAACTCCTCGATCGTGGTTTTCATCATGTCGATAAACGGCAAAAACAGGCCCCGGTTCAAGCCATCCTCGTAGAGCCTTTCGAGCGGGCAATTCGACGTGGCCACGAGCACGACCCCGTGTTCAAAGAGGACAGAGAACAGGCGTCCCAAGATCATGGCATCGGCGACGTCCTCGACCAAAAACTCATCCAGACACAAAAGGTCGAACTCGGTCGCGAGGGACTTAGCGACGAGAAGGAGGGGGTCTTCGCTTCCTTGACTCTGCCGGGCCGTGAACAAACGCCGATGCACATCTTCCATGAAGGGTACGAAGTGGATTCGGCGCTTGTGATGGATCTGCAACGAGTCAAAAAACAGATCAAGCAACGCAGTTTTTCCACGTCCTACGGCGCCGTAGATGTAGAGTCCCTTCGGGGCGGCGGGGGCGAAGCGCGAAACGAGACGACCCAACAGGCTGGGCCGCGTGTAAGCATGAAGTCCTCTGGCCAAGTCATCCAGACGCTTAGCGAGTCTAATTTGCTCGGCGTCGGGACGAAATCCGCCATCGGCGACACGCTCACGCACCTGAGTATAAACGCCCCTTTGTTCGTTTTCGTTTTCGCGGCGTGCGACCCTGCCATGGCGACTTTCGCCTTGGCGTAGAATAGGCGGTATACCTTTGTCCTCGCCTTTCATCGCAATCTCTTCTTAGCGCACAGGTCGCGGATATGGAAAGCGCCCTTGGAAAAAGGCTTATTCTTTGCTATTTTGGCCGTACGGAAGTGCATCTGATTCGCAAGCGTTACTGAATTCAGCCTCAATCCATACCCTATTCGCCGTCGAGATTCATTACCATGCCGTTTGACAACCCGATCATACTCATTCTGATTGCCCTTTTTGTACTTTTGGTTCTGGTGACGGTTTACAACGGCATCGTGATGGTGCCTCAGGGCAGTAACTATACATTGGAGCGTTTTGGTCGTTTTGCCCGCACGTTACGTCCGGGTCTAAACCTGACGATACCCTTTGTCGAGCGAATTGGCCAGCGTCTCAACATGATGGAGCAGGTTTTGGACGTTGAGCGTCAGGGCGTGATAACGCGTGACAATGCGCAGGTAGCGGTAGACGGGGTCGCATTTTTTCAGATTTTCGATCCCTACAAGGCGGCCTATGAGGTTACGGATCTGACGCGCGCGATCTTGAATTTGACGATGACAAACATTCGTTCGGTTATGGGTTCGATGGACCTTGATTCGCTTTTATCGAATCGCGACAAGATCAACGAGAATTTGTTACGCGTGGTCGACCTGGCGGCTGAGCCTTGGGGCGTACGGATTACGCGCATTGAGATCAAGGACATAGCGCCACCGGATGATCTGATCGAGTCGATGGCGCGTCAGATGAAAGCGGAGCGCGACAAGCGGGCGGAGATTTTGCGAGCAGAGGGCAACAAGCAGGCCCAGATATTGGAGGCTGAGGGGCGTCGGGAAGCGGCGTTTAGAGACTCCGAAGCGCGCGAGCGCGAGGCGGAGGCGGAGGCTCGGGCGACGCAACTTGTTTCCGATTCGATCGCGCAAGGAGACACGAATGCGATCAACTACTTTGTTGCGCAGAACTATGTGAAAGCGCTGGAGACGATTGGCTCGGCGAGGAATCAAAAGGTTTTGTTTCTGCCGATGGACACGGCGGGTTTTCTGTCTTCGATTGCGGGCATTACGGAGATTGCGCGCGATGCGTTAGACAGTCGGGAGGCGCAGGGCGCGCAGAAGCGCTCAACGACCGGCATGCCCGTAACGGGAAGTGATCGTTAAATCGGTGCGCGGTTTTTCTTCTTCTATTGAAGGCATGGATGCCTGTTGATTTTTCTTGGGCTTGGCTTGCTTTGGGGGCGATTTTACTGATTGCTGAGCTATTTATCTCTGGAGTTTTTCTGGTATGGATGGGTTTGTCGGCGCTTGTAACGGGTCTCGTGACCTTTGGGGTTCCGACGCTTGGCTTTGGCGCGCAAGCGATCATTTTTTCGTCGGGCACGATTGTGACGGTTGCGCTTGTCATCGTCTTTGGGACCTATCGGCGTCGCGGTGAACGTATAACGACCTCGTCGCGCTTCAACGCCTATTTGGGTGTAGAAGCGACGCTTGTGGAGCCGATACGCGGTGGTCACGGTCGCATCAGGCTCGATGCAACGACGTGGCGTGTGAGCGGCCCCGAACTCGATGCGGGTACGAAGGTCGTGATCATATCGGTGGAAAACGGCAATCTTCAGGTCATGCCGGTCGGCGACGAGGCGGCTTCGGACGAGGGCACCAAAGGCCCATCGTAAAGAGGGGCAAACGCTTTGCCGCCTCGCTCAGACCGAGAGCGGCCAGCCTCCGCCCTGATCGGCAGGCAAAGCGAGTTCGCGCATACCAGCAAACAATTCACGCCCAAAGCCGGCGGCCTTGGCTTGGGCATCGTCATCAAGAGCAAGCGGTCGTGCGGCCAGTTCTTCTTTGTCGACGGCAAGGTTCATCCGCCCTTTGGTCGCGTCGATCTCAATGACATCGCCATCGCGCACGCGGGCGATGGCGCCCTTGCAGACCGCTTCCGGCGTCACATGAATCGCGGCGGGCACGCGCCCACTGGCGCCGGACATTCGCCCATCGGTCACCAGAGCAACTTTGAAGCCACGATCTTGCAGGACTCCCAAAGCGGGCGTGAGCGCATGAAGTTCGGGCATACCGTTGGCGGAAGCGCCCTGAAACCGAATCACAGCGACAAAATCCTGTTCAAGTTCGCCGGCGGCGAAGGCGTCGTTAAAGGCCTCCTGCGAATGAAAGACACGGGCGGGCGCGCGGACTTTCAGACGGTCAGAATCGAGCGCCGAGACCTTGATAACGGCGCGTCCAAGATTGCCCTTCAATACCTTCAAACCGCCATCGACCCGAAAAGGTCTGTTAACCGGGCGCACGACGCGCTCATCGAACGCAGATGCCTCTGGCGCGCTCCAAAAGAGCTGATTGCCACCAAGCTGAGGCCGCTCGCCATAAGGCTCGAGACCATCGCCCACGACGGTCTTGACATCCGGCCAAAGCAACCGGGCATCAAGAAGGGCACCAATCGTATGCGCCGTGCCGCCGGCGGCATGATAAACATTCACATCGTGGGGACCATTGGGATAGATGCGGGTAATGAGCGGCACGATTTCCGATAGATCACCCATATCTTCCCAGGTCAAAGTAATCCCTGCGGCAGCGGCCATGGCGATCAGATGCAAGGTGTGATTCGTCGATCCGCCGGTCGCA
>JAAUXV010078260.1_pt1 | contig 14753 bp, 18 predicted proteins | sample 7278181 | NCBI WGS metagenome assembly JAAUXV01 (sample SAMN14350114, study PRJNA611818) | marine sediment metagenome | isolation source: surface marine sediment (2.1m) | place: French Polynesia: Moorea | collected 2018-08
GGCCCGTGTCCGTGAACGCGTACACCTGCACCTTGTCGCCCGCCTCCGCCTCCACGAGCACGCTCTGGCCCGCCATGGAGTTCTTGTGGTTGGACTCGTGGTTCTGGTCGTAGAAGGAAGCAACCTGGAAATGTTTCCAAATATATTTATGAAGGAAAGAGCAAAACTAATTGACTAGTTGCAAACTATTTTCTAGGGAGGGATCCCATCAGAAAAAACAAACATTTATATCAGAAATAAGAATCTCCAATCTCACCTGTGTTCCATTCTTCCTCAGAGTGAGCAGTGCCTTTTTCATGTCATGAGAGCAGACGTGGATAATGAAGAGGTACGCCCCCGACAGCGGGGCGGTGAAGACCCCAGATCCAGGGTCCATGCCGCGCCCGAGGTTGCTCAGGCATCCGGAGAAGGTCAGGTACTCCTCGCCGCCCTGGAATAAAGACATACAAGTAGAATATATGCAAATTTTATCCTTGTATATGACTGTTTTGGGCACCTGCAAGTAGTCCTCCGACCGGTAGGCATCAAAGTAGACCGACAGTGGAAGCGAGACCTAGGGACAACAACAATATGCCTTCATGTTTTAATTACGGTACGTATATGAAAAGTTTTTTGGGAAGTCAACTCACGTTCTTCCTCAACTCCCTGCCCTCCTTGTTGACCTGCTGCTGCAGTTGCTTCAGGCCTGTCTCAGATTCCGACATCTAAGAACATTGATTTAAGTGATCAAAAAAGAAACCTTAACTTCTCAACAAGACCAAGCTCTATCTATGCCATTCTTGCGCACAGAGTTGTTCCGGTGCATATTAGACTTCGAGACAACAAACAAGAAAGAAATCCTTTCACTGATATGCCTTTGCTTCAGAGTTCAGACTTAACTTTGACTGGGATGTTATAAGACTTAGACTGAATCACATCAAAAGAGATGCCTTATGACATGAAGAGAGACTTCAAAAAACATAATATTTTTTTCTAAATTCAGTAAAAGAAAGGGACTTGATAAAGCCATTTTGAAGTATAGTTTTGGCTTGATACATCAATTTTGCAGCAAAAGTTTTTTCTGGATGCACCCATTTCGAAGAAAATTTTTCTCTGGATGCACCCTTTTTGAAGAAAAGTTTTCTCTGAATGCACCCATTTTAGTTGTACATGGGAGATCTGAAAACAGTCCCCCCAAATCCCCCAACAACAACAACAACAAGAAGAAGAACAACACTTTCCTCTCCCTGATCTGTCGGCTGCGCCGCAGATAAAAAAGACCTACTTCCGAAACTTTTTTCGTAACGTCCTCGGACAAATAATTTTTTTGCTTTTTTGCGCTCAAGGCGAACTCCTAATTCATCATCAATTTCTCTAGAAGTAAGGGTAGGCTGGCTATCACGTCCAACCGGCAATAATACTCCTCGCTCCGCTTTTAACAGCCCCTCCTCTCCTCCTCTCCTCCTCTCCTCGCCTTTGAACTTTCCCTCCATTTCGTAACAGTACTAGTACGTAGAGAGGGATTTGCACATTGCTCCCTCCTTCGCTCCGTCGACAGAGGAAAGGAGGCGGCCATGTTCACGGGAGACCGCCTTCCCTCCCTCCGCCACAGCAGATAGAACGAAACAGCAGTCGCTATAGCTCCCCCGTTCACCAGGAAAGCTGCTTTGGAGAGTCCCCGGGAGCAGGAGGAAAGCGAGAGGCGGCAGCGCCTTGTCCTCCCGAGTCTTGAGCTGCAGCAACTACACACAGCGGATCACGCAGCCACCGACCGAACTCTTCATTCCAGCTAGGGGTGGAACGAGCCTGAAATTTTCGAGCTCGAGCCGAGCCCGAGCCTGGAGCTTTCGAGCTCGAGCCTAAGTCGAGCCGAGCCTGACTATACAAAAAAAATTTGGAGGTCCCAAAATTTCTTGAATTTTTTTCTCTGCCCTAATTAAACTTTACAAAGAAAATCTTGGTAGACAAGTACGGACAATGATGAAAAATATGCATGAAAAAATACAAATTTTTCCTGATTTTTTGTTTATTTTTTTTGAAAATTTGCAAATTTTTTGGCTTTCCTCTCTAAGTCGAGCCTAGACGTCGAGCCTCGAGCTTTTCGAGCCTGGCAAAAATCCCTCGAGCTCGAGCCTTGGATCGAGCCAAGCCTAGGCTCGTTCCACCCCTAGTGCCGACCGTGCATCCCTACTTTGTGCCTTTGTCTTCGTGCAGGTCCCCCCCATCTCGCCCTTGTTGAGGGCGCTACAAGGTCAGGCGCTTCAGGAGAACCAAGACAGCCAACAAGGGGAGGAGGAGACAGAGGGGGTGGAAGACGATTCCTTCGCCGCCGCCGCCGCCGCCGCCGCCTCCGAGTGCGAGGACGCGGAGGTGGACAGCGACTCTGCCGCCATGGGCCGCTCCCGGTGCCGCGTGCCCTACTGCCGCACCGCCTTCGTGGCCGTCCGGGACAGGCAGCCCGGGCGCCAGTACCCGTCCGTCTTCGCCTTCCCGCGCCAGGGCAGGGACCAGGCCAGGCTCAGGGCGTGGCTCGAATTCTGCTGCCTGCGGGACCTGAGGGAGGCGCGGTCCTTCGACGGAGTCTGCCAGGAGCACTTTGACCCGGATGACGTTGTTCTCCCCGGCCCTGGGGGCTTGCAGGGCGGGCGGAAGCGCCTTCGGGCGGGGGCGGTGCCCACCTTGAACGAGCCCACCAAGGCGCAGAAGTACATCGTGCGAAGGGTGAGGGACAAGTACTGGAAAAAGATGAAGAGGCAGGGGAACTCGGAGCAGGGGGAGGATGGCGAAGTCGAGGTCATTCCGCAGACCGAAGATGACGAAAGCTGCGACGAGGAGGGCACAGAGCAAACCCAACTGCTGATACGCAAACTGCAACCTATCGTCAAAGGTGAGGTGGCTTTCTCCTACTAAATTATTTCAAGATAGCACGCTGACTTTCGTATATTCTCTGTTTTCCAGTGCGCGATTGCTTATCCGGGATCTCCCTGCAGCCGGTGGTGGACGGACTGGACTGGAGCGAGTGCGGGGTCCTGCGGGAGCTGGGCGAGTACCGCAGGCAGGGGGCCTACACCGACGTGGCCTTCCTGTGCGGAGACGACATGGAGAGGGTCGATGCTCACCGGGCGGCGCTGGAGTGCCGCTCCCCCTTCCTGTCGGGGCTGATAAGGTCGGCCTTCTGCGAGTCCTGCTGCAACGTGGCCGAGGAGGACTCCGTGATCAAGGTGATGGTGCCGGACGTGGGAAAGACTGCGCTGGAGAAACTCCTCGAGCTACTCTACACTGGAAAGTGAGGAATAGAGAGAACCATCGCGATTTCTTTTTTGTACTCAAGTTATAATATGTACTCAACCGGAGTCGTACTGCTACAGATTCACTACGCAAAATAGATCTTTAACGGAAATTGTACTTTTTGTTTCCTAAGGGTCGTTTTCAAGAACGAGTCCGAGTTCGCCGACATGGCGGCGGCCGCTCGCCTCCTGGAGGTCCACCTGCCAGAAGAAGTGCTGGCCAGTCTAAGCGAGGTGCAGGAGGAGGAGAATGCTGTAGTAGAGGAGGAGGGCAGTCGTGGGAAAGGAGAGGAAGACGTAGGATCTCCGGCAATTCGCGAGGAAGACAAGTACAAAGCCTCGAAAGAAAAGGAGAAGAGACAAGGGGATGACGCTGCGAAGAAGAACGGCGCAGAAAGCGGAGGAGAGATTGGAGAGGCCCTCGAAAACGAAGAAGAGACGATACCGGCGAAGGATCAGGAGGGGAAATCTAAGAAGGGAGAAGAAGTCGGAGAATCCGAAGTCGGAGAAAAAACAAGCCTTTCTCCGGAGGAGGAGAAAGAAAAAGAGACCCAAGAGCAGAGATTAACGGAGCGAGAGGAGAAAGCCACTTCCAAAGAAGAGAAGGATGCCGGGGAAATGTCAAGCCAGCAAAAAAAGATTTCGCGAAAAGAGAAGAGCGAAGCCGCAGAGGATTCGGGTGTCGGCGGGAAGAAGGAACAAGATCAGGAAGGGGAGGCCGGCGGCGGTGGGAATGTCAAGGGTGAAGGAGATTCCCCTCAGCCGCCGTCGCTTCGCACCTCGCCCAGGAAGAGGAGACTGAAGGAGGAGGACGAAGAGGAGGAGGGCGGAGGGAGAGATGCAAAGAAGGTGAAGCAAGAGGAGGTGGAGGAACCGCGGGGAAAGAGGCTTCGAAGTGCTAAGAAGTAAATCCATGTGTCGGAGTTGGGTATCATCCCCAAAAAGCTGTGTACCACGTACTACCTCTGTGGTTTTGAGAGTCCCGGTGTCTTCCGCTTTCGCACCCTTTTAAAGCTTTTACTCGGGCAAATGCGTAAAAACCGATATTTTGATAGTTTTCATGTCTGCTTTTCACTTTCAGCTCCCCCCCCCTATGTAACTAATATTGTACCGACAGTATCCGATTACGAGTTTTTTCCGCAATACAAATAGTGTTACTACAAAAAATAACATATTGTATACTGACACGGTTCTTAATCACGAAGCGACTAGGTAAATGTCGTAGATATCTTCTGTTAAAACTTCGTGTGGAACGCTTTATAGAACGGCCCCACAGTAAACAACACAGCACTTCCATTGATACATGAAAAAACCGCAACTTGTGCAAGAATGACCACTTAGGTCGAGAACAATGCCCTCCTGACGGAGGCGGAGTGCCTCCTGGTGAAGTAGACGGCTCGGTCGAGGTTCCCCCCGCCGGCTTGCAGGAACTGGTGGGAGGAGACTCCCGGGGGTTTCGCCAGTTCTTTGCTGCCTGGAGAAGGCGGGGCCTTTTCTTCGGACGAAGACACTGCTGATTCTGCAGCCCTCTTCGGACTGAGCTTGCACCTGACCACGCCGTCCGTTGACAGCTTTGCCATCCATGGGAGGGAATGGCTTGGGACCAGGGCAGAGCGGGGTAAACGGGTCCGTTTGCGAGAAACCTTGCTGTCCTTCTTCCTGTTGGGTGGTAAAAGCTCAGTTCATTATGACTGCTTTGTAATAAGGCTATAAAAAATTTGCTGTGAGGACAATTTGCCCATTCTTTAAGAAAATCACAAACCTTAGGTCTTCGTCAGATGCTATCTTTGGAGGGGGCGACTCCGCTCCGCCGTTCTCCTCCTCCTCCTCCTCGATGTTGACGACGACGTCGCTGGCGGACGGCGCGTTGCAGCGCGGGGCGCCGCCTCGTCCTCCGAGCTGAGGGGGGACGGACAGGTTCCCGCGGGCGTCGGAGAGACGGCGCCGGTTGGGGCGGCCGCTGTCGAGGATGCTGCGGAAACACAGGTACGATGGATTTTGCGCGTGGGAGATTAATATCTCTTGCGTCATGTCGTATCGTCAGAGCGTCGTTCTATATCCAGCCAGAAATTCGACAGTACGTTCGTCACTCGTTACCATGACGGAAGGATGGTAAAAATATTGCAGAGGGCTCAGTTTGAAAATCTGGATTATACCTTGAGGGGGGCCCTTCATCCATGATGGCCCCGGCGGACCCCGTGACGGCCCTGACGCATCGGATGACCCCCAGGGCGGCCGCGATCCTCCTCAGGCGCACGACGAGGGCCCGGCGGAAGTCGCTGGACATGGCGCAGTACACCAAGGAGGCGCAGCTGGCGTTCACAGTCAGCAGGAAGAGGGAGGTGCGGTTCAGCACCTGGATGGAATTTGCATGATCGAATTATGCTAATGCTCCGCCGTGCCGGTTTTTTTACTCACCAGCACCCAGAATGGCATGGCCACGCACCCCTGCTCCTGCGCCGAGAGGTAGTCTCTGTTCGCCACGAGCTCCTCCGTTACCACCACGACCCTGTCAGGAAGAAAGCAAAGGGGATTTGTCATTTTCCGCCTTGTTATCCTAATTGACGTGCCCGGTACCGATAGTGCGCCAGGCAAGAATTCTTTTGCTACAGCCGGAAACGGCGGAATACCTCAAGGAATTGCAGCAGAAGAAAAGCACGGTGAGCACCAACAACATCCTGGCCGTTGTCTCCTCCGCCTTGGTGGCCTGCTGCTGCGCCGTGGTGGAGCCGCCGTCGCAGTTCCTGTTGTTGTTGTTGTCGTTCTGCGACACCGGCTGGCTGCCGCCCACGGCGTTGGCGTTGTTTATTCCTACCGTGGCCGCCGACCCCCCCGCGGCGGACGTCCCCCCCAGCCTCCTGCCGGCCGCCACCGACGCCTGCCGCCGCCTGCGCATCAGGCTGATGGTGTGGGCGTTCCAGCCGGCCAGCGCGATGACCGGCAGTAGCACGGTCAGCCCGTAGGTGGCCGCGTGTTTGTACCAGAAGACGTAGGAGCGCCTCGTGCGGAACTCGGTGATCTGTAGCTCGTGGCGTTGACCGATTGTCTGCAAAAGAAACCAGAGGAAGTTCCATACGTAAAAAATGCGATCTGTAAAAAAATACGGGGAAGGATCTTGTGTTCCTAACGCTAGACCTGTACTGTTCCGTACTTTAGGTAGAGTGGGGATTTTTCCTTCTTGCCAAAGTCCGCCGCGATTGGACCTATGTCCTAATTTGCATTTGATGTTACTAATGGATTATCCATAACAAAATAAGTGGCAGGGCCCATGGTTGTTGCACAGACATATTTTTTTTGCCGTTGGTTGGTTCATGTGTTTCATGGAATTCCTTTACAGTACGGCTGTATCATCTTCCACAGATCGGCTTTCGAGACAAAGACAGAGTGGCCCAAGAGTACATCCTACGAAAATTAACGTAATGTCATTTAATTCTTTGCGGTAGTCAGAACTCCTGATGAAACAGACAAAGCGTATGACAGTCGTGGGTGCAACATCATGCGACGGTCGTGACGGTCTTTCCAAGAGAGGAAAGCGCTTCAGGATGGAGGCTTTTAGTGCCTCAGTCCTTACGTGTCTTTTACCACAGTGAACAATTATTTGAAGTCCCTTTTCTACGTACGACAGTACAGCAATGGCTAGTTTTACGGAATTTTTTGTACCCTACACTGCAGTAACAGGAGAAAAAGTATAGTAGCCCCGCCATGGTACTACTCTTTACTCGATTCGCTGAGTGGGCGAGGGAAGTACGATGGAGAAAAAAATCCGCGTCATTGCAGTAAAAAAAGAAGTGCACCTCATCTCCCAAGAAGGACTTTCATTCTGACGATTGCGCCCTCTCCCAAGGTGTACGGATCAAAGACAACTTTCTCCTCTTTTTTTGCAAAAAGTATCATTATTCCGTCGTCTCCAGTCCGCGCGACGAAGGCCGCGGAAATAAGAACCTCAGGCTCGTTCGCATCCATCGCTCACCTCCCCCCTAAATCGTAGGTCATATACGGCCGCGTCGATCTACATACACGAACAGTACAGCTATTTTCTCTTTGGTGGAAAAAGTACAAATTAGGGCTTTCGCGTCACTTTCCGCATTCCCCCTTCCGCTAATCCTCTTACAACTAGTATTTGCAAAGATATTTTTGGCGCTGTTGTTTGTTTTTTCTCGGTTGTTGGAGATGCCGTCGTACCTTTTGCACGGAAGGCCGGCTAGAACTCACTGCAATTTTCTCATTTTTTATACTGCACCTCCCAAAAGCTGGGATGGTGTTGTCCGTAGTCACGCATTGTTCACTTTTAACTTACCTCAATCTTGTGCGTCTCGTTGAAGGTCTGCACCGTCCTGACCGGGAACCAGCGCACCTCGGACTCGAAGAAGAGCGGCACCACGAAGAGCATCGCCGCCAGCAGGCAGAGCGAGATCTGGGCCAGGGCGCGCGCCCAAGGGCGGGTGGCGGACAGAGACGCGTTGCGGTAGGCGATCTGGAAATGAAGCATTCAATTTAATCTTTCCCTTAAAAATGTGTGTTTGTGTCAAACTACCGGGTGCCTGATGGCCGCGTGCCTCTCTCTTGCCATGAGCACGGTGACCCAGGTCGAGGCGTAGAGCAGCGCCGGCCGCACCGGGAAGAGGAAGCGGGAGAAGGCGTAGTCGAAGGGCGCCCACCCGCGGAAGGAAGACTTGTAGACCTCCAGGGCGAGGGAGTCGGCGATGTACAGGGTGTAGACGGCCAGGAGCCCGGCAAGGAGGCAGTTGAAGCCGCTGACGCGCAGGCGCCGGCTGTCCAGGAGGACGAAGCAGGCGAAGGCGTTGGCGCACGCGCCGCACGCGCCAACAGCGCTCTGGGCGATCTTGGGAAGAATAGTATACCATGACGTGGTTTTCCCTACTATGTTCTCAATTTGTTGTGAAATTATTATTGACGCTGCTGCCTCTGGTGCTACAGAGGGCTGGGGTGAAGACATTAATTTTACTGTTGTGCTCCTCACCTGGTCTAGGTAGAATCCGACCTGCCGCACCACCTGCAGCTGCTCCCTGGTGGCCCCGTTGGTCCCCGGGCAGCTCCCGTCCCAGGCCGACGACGCCTCCGTGGGGTCCAGGCCAGGCACGTCGGAGCCAATGCCGGTGAGGGGGGCGGAAGTCCAGAAGTCGTCGCCAATGTATCTGTTAGCAAGAAATAGGTGCAAAAATAGTTTTAGAATACTGCACACGTAACTGAATTATTATTTTTGAGCTCGCCTTGAAAGTAATGAATGGCACAGTATTGTGGCTCTTTTGGGCGTGCTTGGAGGACAATGCGACCGGAATCACATTGGAACGTAGTATTCTACTAGCACAGTACATTGCACAGAGTACGTGTCAAACTGAGATTTCTCACGATCGAAGTATCACACTACCGTAGTACGCACTGTACGACGGCCGTGGTTCTCTCAATTTCCGGTATAAGATATTAGAGTCCCAAAATGAGCTGTCAAAGATCTTAATACAGGTTTCAGACATTTTGTGTCGTACACGTGCAGCGCGAAATACAGAAGTGCTGACTTTTTCTCTGTCTGGGGGTGCTGCACAAGGTGTTAATTGATCCATTTAAGGAAGAACGCTGGACAAAAAAGAGTCACATTAGAAGAAGACGGGGAAAAGAGGAAAGATACCTCCTTCGACCTTTAGAAAATAGGCGTAAAAAAGGGAGCTCACCTGAAGGTGGTGTCGGGGTCCCTGCGCAGCACCGACCTGATGATCTCGGAGAAGTTTGCGTGGTCGATGGGGACGAGGCCAACAGGGTCCTCGTCCTCCTCGGCGCCGCCGAATCCGCCGCCGCCGCCGCCGCCGCCCAGACCGGCGGCCGTGTCGTTGAGCAGGTAAGAAATGGAGGTCCACACGATCTATACTCGAGAAAAGAATGAAGATTTATTGGAAAGAAATTCTTTGGTCCTCATCTCCTCCTCGATCCCTACCTGGTCTGTGTAATCGCTGCCGTTGGAGAGGAGCCCCTCCAGGGCGGGGACTGAAAGAGACAGGCGGGGTCGGAAATTCAATTTCGCTCGGTAAAACAAGTAAGTTTTGAAGGGTGTCCTTTTTTTGCAGTAGAAGAAGGAAACGAGTACGTGCGGCTTATAACATGTACTCAGGCAACAACATACTAAGGACGCTTTGATGTGCTGGCTGCTGAATTAGTTGGTGATCGCATTTTCGTACTGTGTAAAGGGGGGCTTAAGAGAAAATAGAACAGGAAGAGGCGGGAGATTGGGCTCCAGGCTTTCTTTTCCTCCTCCGGGAGAAGCCGATTTTGCGGCGAAGGGTACGTTCGGGGAATGGGGAGGAGAAGCTTTTGCCGGAAAACGGGGATTGGAAAGAAGATTCCCAATCGTCCTCTGAAAGGGCTTTCCTCCACTGCGGGCTAGTGGACTACTGTGTAGTGGGCTGCATTTAGAAAAAAGCAGAGGGCAATGTTGCAATGGGCAATGGGAAATTGTTGAGGTTATCCAAACGGTACATTTGCAAAGCCACCTCTAAGGAGAAAAGCCCTTGGGATGCTTTGGGATGCCCTGGAGATACTTCAGTAATGGACCAAATAGAACTCTATCGATCGAAGAAGGGAGGGAAAACCACCATACCCCTCGTTGAAAATCCCTTTCCCACCTCCCCGGCCTGTCTGGCCACAGAAGACTGCCGAAGAAAATTTGGTTTTCTTAATTAGAAAGTTGGAGAATACCCTGTCTACCCAAGGCCTCCTCTGAAGCCCTGCCCCACTAGCACGTATGTCGAGCGTGGTAGTGTGTTGCGCAACAAAGGCATTCCGGCACATAGCGATAGTGGCACTCAACAATTAGTCCAACTCCAAGTTGATGCTGTTTTTAGCCTCCCTTTGATGACAAGAGACTTTTCATCTCGGGTTGTTTCTTCTCCTTCCCCGTAAACAGTTGCACACATCGTATTCGTATGGTGCCCTCAATTGCACTTTGCTGTGTGTTTTGCAGTACTGCGAGGTGTTTTTCCAAGGGGGGGGTGAGTGCTTAATCGTTTGAGTGCCGCCGCCAGCCAGGGAGGTGGGAGGATACCAAGGTGGTTGCGCAACTAAATCAACGCGAGGCGAGGGGGGCATACCCTTTCCAAGAAACCATCGCCGTGCCTGCCACTGTTGTTAAGGCATGTACGAAAGAGTTCCCCCTGTCATACCGACCAAACTCAAAACTCGCGTGCTTTTGACGTCACCTGACTGACCGCAAGGCAAGAAAATGTGTGGAGCTCTTTAAAAAGTAGACTAGAAAAGTTTTCCACGTGGTCGTTTTTCTCAAAAGTCGAGTGCGCTTGGAGGATGAATGCGTCGTCGAAGACCCATTTGTGCCACTCTCAACGAGAGTGATGCACCTTTTCTCTTTGCCCTCTCATTTCTTTCTTTAAATCAACTGTCGCTGAGAAAATGGTCGATCGGCCTTCGGCAGCCTTTAAAGGCCTTTCGATCCATGTCATCAGAGCTTGCCGTTGGAAAATAAAATATAACCCTCCCTAGTCCTGGTAGGACCTGATGATTCCCCATGTTTTAATTAAAGACCCGGCCAATGACGACAACGTTTGAAACCCTGCGTGCAGGGAAGGTGTATGAACGGGATCGAAGAAACATGGGGGAAGTTGGAAATATCTGAAATCCCCAAAGGGGGCCGGGACAATGGTTTTTCTCAGCATCGAAAACGGTAGGTAAGGTCTAACACGTAGTACGCCCGATGTTCCACACTTACCGTTGCTCTCTCTCCACCAGGTGACCATGCTGACTTCGTACCCACCTTCAGTGTCACACACAGGCCCACCCAAGACACACTTGCTAATCCTCTTTTCTCTTCTCCGCCCCTTTTCTCCTTCCCCTCCCTTCGGATTAGTGGCCTTCTTCCACCTCTCCCTCGCCCAACTTTTCTCCTTCCCCCTTTGACAAAACCGCCGGCAGAAGGATGTCTCTCAGGCGCGGAGAAAAAAAAAGATCTGATCTCTCTCCGCGACCCTCCTCCTCCTGAGACCTCCCCCGGCGGAGTGAGGAAGGATGGGGAGGGGGGAAAGACTTTTGGGAGCGTGGAGAGAAACGGGGAGAGAGAGCCAGAGAAGGACAGGAAGCGAAAGGGCGGCGACAGATTGTGGGGAGGAGAGGGAAACAGAGAATCGGGCTAGGAGAAGGAGTTTTTTCCTCAACTTTTCTCGTTCTAAAGCTTACTTTTTTTTCTAAAATGTGTAGCATTGTTAAAAGCGCTGGTGACTTTTCATAACAAGAATCTTGGACGATCTGGAAGACGAGAAAAGGGCGAAGTTTGAGGTCGCGCACTTTGTGTATACTCTTCAGACATGACCACAATACAGGCTTTTTTTACTCGCTTTTGTTTTAATGAATATCTGTGGCAAGACATGTACAGTACGTTACACCGTGAGTGTAAACTGGCGAAGGTTGCATTGAGCACGAAACGGTCACCCCCGTGCGAGGGTTGTACGTAGTACAGTACAGATGGCGGATAGATGGATTCGTACAAAAATAGTGTGTAGCTCTGCACACGCGAAAAGCAATGTAAATGTGCAAAAAATTTGAGTATCCCAAAATCTGAAAAAACTACGTGTTTGGGGGGGTGGGATGTTTGACAGGGGCAAAATATCGTACCACATGGACTCCCGGTATTGGAAAAGGTCGCTATCACAAAAAGGATGGAGAAAAATGTTTCTTTTTGAGTCTCTTTTCTGCTACGACCACCGAAAAAAATACAGCCTTCACTTCCTCGATCCCCAGTATTTTGATTGCGCGACCCTCCCCACCCAGTCCTAATCTCAGTACAGTATACAAGAGTGAAATTTTTTTGGCATGGTTCGTCCCGAGGAGTGAAGAATCACTCCTCGAAGAGTGTAGCATCGCTTCTCTCTTTCAGGCGTCGGCCACCGGCGCGTAGCCGTTGCCGTTCGCCGCCGCCGCGGCCGCCGCCCCGTTGCCGTTGCTGGAGGCCGCCGCCGCGGCCGACTTGGCGTCCCCGCCGCTCTTCTCATTGACGCCGCTGCCTGGCTTGGCCTCCTCCACGGCGACGGTGTCAAGGGGAAGGTCGTCGGACGGAACAAGGCTGAAAATGAAAAGGGGAAGAGGAAATAAGAACATAAAAGCACACAGCCACACACCATTACTCTCCATACATTAACTGCCTCGGTCTTACCTGCCCTTCCTCTTCCTCCTCCTGCCTCCGTAGGCCGCGCAGGCGACGGCCGCCGCCACCGCCACGGCGCCCAAGACGAGGAGCGACGGGTACATGACGGACCTCGCCGTCTCCGGGGTGAGCACGGCGGCGCGCAGCAGGGCCAGGGTTCGCTCGTCCTCGATGCCGTCGATGCCGTCGGCGAACCAAACCACGGGGAGGATGATCTTGCGGAGGCCTGAGGGGAAGGAAAACAAAAGAAACCGTTTTAGCATCAGTTTCTTGGAACTTTGTCTAGCGAGAGATGTGTATCTATCTTCCTGTTACTTTTTAGTAGGTGGCCCCTGCTAATTAAGCCGCTGTTCCCCTCAGGGTTGATTATGGATAGCCAGAACAAAGCAGGGTCATTGTGTACACAACAGCGCAGGAAAGACGTATGTACAGTAGTACAAGCTGTACGGATAGTACTAAACACAATGTACGGATAGTACTAAACAAAATGTACATTCAAACAGCGTCTATACACGTCATGTCACTCTTTTACTTTACCTTCAGCGGCCTCTACTCCTTCTGCGGGGTCGACGGCCACGTTTATCTGGGTCCGAGCCGAAGCCCTCAAGCCGTTCCCAAGTTTCTGAAAGGCGGAGAAGACGACGAGAGAAATTAGAAATCTGGGAATCAGGATTACAATCTCCCGCCCCTCCTCCCTCCGATCCCCGGGGGAAAGAAGGAAGGAAGAGGCGTTCCCCTGGGGCGACCCATTGAGAGGTATATAGGAGGCTATCGAACGTGGCTTGAAGGGGCTGAAACCGCTCATTCCCCGGCTGTTCGGCAAGATGCTACTGGGATGCGCAGTCATCACTTTAATATGAACGGGAGGGGATCCTCTCTTCTCTCGACATTTGAAAAGGGGGCTTCTCGGAAGAGGCCCTTGAAAAAAAATCCAAAAAACCCTGATTTTCTAAGCAGATACGCGCGACAAAAAAAGAGCTGCGCAGCAAGTTTGCAATTTCCTTTGAAGCAGTACTTTGAGGAAGTGCGCCGCCATCGGATTCTTTCCTTCTTCCGCCTTCCTGATAGTTCATACCGGCTGGATGTCTAGGAAGAACTGGTGGCTCTCCTGCGACGGCCTCAGGCCCTCCACGGTCTCGAGTAGGGAGGGGTCGGCCTATGGGGTAAAAGGGAGAGAAAAGAGGAGTTATGTATGATGTGTCGGGGCAAAAGGAGATACTTCCTGAACTTCCAGTTAATTGGTTCTCTTAAGTGGAATTGTCCTGCTCAAAGAAGTACAGAGCAAGGGCAAGTGCAAAGAATGAATCATTTTGACTGCAGGAAGGATGCCAGACATGTACAGCACAGTACACTCAACAGTACAATGTAGCTCACCTGGAAGAAGTGCGGCCAAGAGAGCATGATGGGAGAGTCGTACTGGCAGGACGACATGTTGAATAGCCCTGACGGGGTTGAGCACCCGGGCTCGCCGGGGGAGGACCCGGGGGCGCAGAAGCACAGGTGGTCCGGGCGCTCCGAGGGGGAGGCGAAGGCGTCCGAGGCGGGGACGAATCTGAGGGAGGGGAAAGAGCAGGAAAATGGGATGAAGAAAACCAAAACATGAAAGTACTGCAAGTCCCGGAAGAAGGAGAGGTCAGGTCACGGACGCAGCAGCGTCTTCAAAAGGGAGCCTCAGTGCCAAGTGTCGGTAATATCCGCGAATCCCTGGCCTTGAGATCTTTTGAGGTATCACGGTGGAGTTTTGTGCCGGGGAGTAGTGTTGGTTTCGCTTTCAACCCGGAACGGGATCTTGCTCTCTGCGGGCAACGGTATCGTAGCTAGGTGCCATTGGATCCCCTCCTCTTCTTCAATGGCACAGGCGGATCCGCGCAGAAAGCACGTGTATCCGAGTGAGAGTCAAATGCCGCCTACCACGTGTCCTCACATACCCTCAAGACTTTTGACATTTCCACTTTCGTCTGCCGCCACTTGATCGAGGTCTTATTCTGTGCCTCCTCCCCCCGCGCCTTTTCCCCCTTGAAGTTGGGTTGGCGGCGGCATGTACACTGTAAGGTAGCTACTGGTAGCTGCAAAGAGGAGGGGCGGCGGGGGCGGAGGAGGAGGGGATTAGTCTACGGAGATAACTCTACGATCTCCATGAATACCAGGGGTGCCCATGCCCTCTTTACCAGGCAGTGTCCCGGAAAGTAGCCGCCTGGTTGGGGAAGTTGGGGGGGGGGGGGGAATAGGTTTACCCGGAAAAAACGAAACAGGGGGGAAATTTAAACCATGAGGGGGGGAGGGGGAAAAAAAGGGTAAATGAAAAAACCCCGCCACCCAAAAATAAACAC
>JAAUXV010075525.1_pt1 | contig 14740 bp, 10 predicted proteins | sample 7278181 | NCBI WGS metagenome assembly JAAUXV01 (sample SAMN14350114, study PRJNA611818) | marine sediment metagenome | isolation source: surface marine sediment (2.1m) | place: French Polynesia: Moorea | collected 2018-08
CGGCTGCCTCATGTTCCTGGTGGCCATGATGCAGGACTTCCCCGCGGACTCCTGGGTCTCCATCAACGAGCTGCAGGTGCCGCTGTGTGTCGAGAGAAGACGGCAAAAGAAAGAAAACTGCTCCACCGTCGGATAGCCAAGACCGTGTCCTACACACATGTCACATTCGCCGTTCATTGGTGTAGGCCGTTCGTCGTCGTCACCGTTTTGGTTCCATTTTCGTGTTCTCCCCCCTGTGCCCGGCCTTTCTGCCCTGCCGCCTTGACCCCCGGCACACACAGTAACATTTTGTATACCGTTGCATCGTTGTTACAAAACACACTTTTCAAACCGCCCCTTCGGTGTTTCTCTTTCATATTTTTGAGCCATCTTAAGATCCCTCTTGTAAACAGAACCTAGGATGGTTTCCTAGCTATTTTTGGCGTACTCTCTGTTTGAAGCACAGCATACATTTGTTCCGAAACAGTTTCCTTGATATTTTGTAGCAGGCAACGAAACGAAATGGAAACTACTTTTTCCCCGAACACATTTTTCGAGAAAAAAAACCATACATGTGTAGACTACAAAGTGAGGAAACAACAATGTCACAGCCCTAGAAATCCTCAGTTATTCCACGTCGCGTTGAGGTCGTTCTGCTCGTATTCCCAATAGGTTCCATATCGCTAGTATAAAAAGCGACAATTATTTTCTCAAGTGTTATGTGGTGTGTGTGTGTGTACAAGCCGGAATATCGGGGGAAAGACCGATGAGAATGTGTACAGAGCAATATCGCCACGAAATAGCTATGGTTATACGTACTGAACTGTAATGTAATGAATGTTCACTTGCGGCCACGATAACTATCTTATGATCTGGATTCATGTATCATTTATATCATCGATGTCGTATGTCATGTTTGAACGTTCTGTACTACTATGTATGATCCCGAGAAGCCCATACGGTTTTTTAGTCGATCGAAGGCTATCCCCCCGATGCAACTTTTCCCTAATTTCCTTACTGTCTTTCCCCAAGTATGTTCAAACACAATCCTTGTTCAACCCGTTCAATCTCTGTCTCTCTTTCCCTGCTGCAGGAGGCCTACTGGCTGGAACAGTACTCCTGGGCCCTGTTCAAGGCCATGTCCCACATGCTGTGCATCGGCTACGGCCGCTTCCCGCCGCAAAGCCTCACGGACATGTGGCTGACCATGCTGTCCATGATCAGCGGCGCCACCTGCTACGCCATGTTCCTCGGGCACGCCACCAACCTCATCCAGAGCCTGGACTCCTCCCGCCGGCAGTACCGAGAGAAGGTCAAGCAGGTGGAGGAGTACATGGCCTACCGGAAGCTGCCCAGGGAGATGAGGCAGAGGATCACCGAGTACTTCGAGCACAGGTACCAGGGGAAGTTCTTCGACGAGGACGAGATTCTCGGGGAGCTGTCAGAGAAACTCAAAGAGGTGAAGTTGAGAAACGGCCTGTTTGCGAACCTGTCTGTCCTCACTCTGCCCCTTCTCCTTCGTTTAGGATGTGATAAATTTCAATTGCCGCTCCCTGGTGGCGGCCGTGCCCTTCTTCGCCAACGCAGACCCGGAGTTTGTCTCCACCGTCGTCACAAAGCTCAAATACGAAGTCTTCCAGCCAGGCAAGAAGCAGACGAACAATTTGTCGTCGATACTTGCTGTTATGCATTTCCCATTCCCTCAGGCGACATCATCATCAAGGAGGGCACCATCGGCACCAAGATGTACTTCATCCAGGAGGGCATCGTGGACGTGGTGCTGTCGACGGGCGAGGTGGCCACCTCCCTCAGCGACGGCTCCTACTTCGGCGAGATCTGCCTGCTGACGAACGCGCGGCGGGTGGCCTCGGTCAGGGCGGAGACCTACTGCAACGTGTTCTCGCTGTCGGTGGAGCACTTCAACGCCGTCCTAGACATGTACCCGCTCATGAGGAAGACCATGGAGACGGTGGCGGCGGAGAGGCTGCACAAGATCGGCAAGCAGGTGAGGAAGGGGAGATGTTCTCTTGCCGATGACAAGGAAAGAAAATTGTGTCTACGTGCACAATATTCAGTATGTTCCCAGGATTGTTGTTGGTGCTGCTGCTGCAAAAGCAACACCACCTTCTACTTTAGCTCCCTGCTTTGGTTTTAAATGTTTTAAAATATAATATTATTGCTGCACCATTCTTCCAGAACCCGCAACTAGGCTCCTCCACCGACAACGGCGACGACGAAGTCAACTCACCCGACATGACTGCCATCGTCTCCGCGCTGGCCAACCAGCAGTCGGAGGAGGACCTCCACAACAGCGGTGGCAACGACTCCACCTCTTTGGGCGCGGGCTCGCTAGACTCAATGGACGTGGCCAATATGCAGTGCGTCCCCAGGGACCTGCACAGCATCAGCAGGATGTTCATCCAGGCCAACCTGCTTCCGCGCCCCAGGTCGGAGAGCAACTTCCAGCTCGGCCAGGCGGACCCGCCGGACCTGGGAGGACTGTCGGCGGCGGGAAAGCCGAGGAAGGAGTCCTTCCACAAGTCTGAGGGGAGGCTCTTCCCGCCGACCTCGCCCGACACCCCATGCTACCCTCACCAGCGCCACCTCGTCCACCACCAGCCCCAACACCACCAGCCTCACCACCATCACCACCACCGACAGCACCACCACCACCGGGACAGGGACAGGGACCACCACAGCCGCCGTGGTAGCGACGAGGACGAGCATCAGCACCACCACCACCACCCTCACAGCAACGGCGGCAGCGGGGGAAGCGGGGACAGTCCTGCCGGCAGCCACCACAGATTCGGTGCCAGCGGCGGCGGCGGCCCCTTCAGCCGCCACCACCAGACGTCCTCTTCCTTCCGCTCCAAGGCGGACTCCTCTTCAGCCTCAGCGGCGGTGCCGGAGGCGCTTCCCAGCTTCCTCGCTCCTCCTCTAGTTCCCATTTTAGCGGCGGAGGTCAGCGGCGGAGGTGGAGGCGGCGGTGGAGGCGGAGGAGGCCACCCTGCCACCGCCTCTCCTTCCCGCGGCAACAGCGGCGGTCGCCACCACCACCGGGACCACCACCACCACGGAGGGGGAGGAGGCGGAGGGGGACGGCACCATCATCGCGAGCACCACGGGGGAAGACACCACCACCATGGCAGCTCGTCCCACCAGCCCTCCAGCCGGTGGGAGAACGCCGGGGCGAGGATGATGACCCAACCCTTGTCGCAGGCGGATGTGCTGGCGGCGTCGGCCCAGCACGAGGAGGAGGAGGCCGCGGCGGCCGCAGCAAAGGTGCTGTTGTCAAACGTCCCGGCGGAGGAGGAACAGCAGCAGCAGCAGCAGCAGCAACAACAACATCAGGGGCTCCTTTTCCGCCACCACCACTCCAAGTCGAAGCCTCACACTCCTCCCGGTTCGCCGCGGTAATGAAATCGGATCTTGAGAACTTCCTTGGGCAATTAGTTGGACTAATACTAAGAAAAAAAGACTTACCAAAGACGACTTGGTGTGGCAGCTGGTCTGCCCGCCAATTAGTTCCCACGTAATAAGATACAGTACATATATACAGGTATACTAGAAAAAGAGAGGTGCGAGAGTCCTTCCTACAACCTTGTATGACATAGTTTGTACAAGATCTAAAGATTTTTTCTCCCCCATGGTTAAGTAAATTGGTCGTCCAACAAATCACCGTGCCCACACGACTTTAAGGCACGCGCCCGCCACCTCGCCGCCAATTTACTTTGCCGCATCCGCAAAAAAAAAACCCATATGTACTTATTTCGCGTGAATAACTGCGTGAAACTCAGAAAAAGTGCCTGCCTGCTACAAGTCTCGAAAATGGTGACCCCTGCCTCTAAACGATACCATACTTGCCCCACAATGTTCCCCAATGGCAACTTACGAATGCTGAGAAGAAAAAGTGTAGCCATTTAGTGCTCGGACAGCACTTCTACACCAAATAAGCATCCAAAATATCTCCGCAAACTCACCCCCTACTTATAGAGCGATATGAACAGTATTGGTAGAAAAAACCACCCCTACATTACCCCACCCTCCTCTAGTTGTGTCACGAAAGGACAATTTCTATCAAACATCCTCCACACAAATTACTTTCCTGGCTTAGATGGAAATTGAATCCAATTGGTGCATCAACCCAGCGCTCGTCTGGAGTACTTTTTTGAAAAGCCGACTTGTGATGTCTCAAAAGAGCGACGATGGGAAAAGGCCAAGTGACGAAGAAAGTAAGAGATATATCCGAAGAGAAATTGCACACACCCGTTTACCGAAGAAACCAAAATCTCCCAGAGGATACTAGTAGCAGGAGGGAAACAGAAATAGTACCGTAAATAGTTTGTATCGTGTAAGAGCAATAAAATAGAACGTAACCTAAGCATCATGTTCTTGTATAGCTATTTATGGTCCATTTCTTTTGAAAGAAAGAAAAAATGCTCGCGCATGGAAGGGACAAGGGTCCTTTTGACATAAATATATTTCTTGGTAACAAGTTCGTGATAATATTTCCACTATCGTAGCGTCTTCAACAAATACAGGCTTGTAAGTTGTAGTATATATACGTAATTGCTGATCCTTATCTGAACCGGTTTTTATAAAAGACGTCTTCAAAGGGGGGTTCGTGTCTGGGCATGAGGGGCGCGAGGGACTTTTTATACGCACAATGTAGTACGGTATGTAGTAAAACCGGCGCGGGCCTCGCAATGCGTTACGAGGATCAAGAGAGCGCAAGACGCACCTTGGGACTGCCGAGTCGCCCAGGTGGTCTTAGAAGGGGGGGGGGATTGCTTGTTGTGTATGTAGTAGTGGGCTTGATGCTGGCACGCATTTTCCAATGTGTAGTAATTCGATGTTTCGGGCGCCTGTTCAAAGTGTTCTCCCTGAAGTTTATAATACAAAAACTCGAGGTATGTGCTGTTGTTGCTTTAAAATCGCCGCTACTGACGATGGGACGTTTCTTTTTCCGAAGGGGGGGCGAATCTGCTCTCCTATTCTTTGAGGGGCGGAGTTGGATTGGAACAAACCGGGATGCAATGGCTTCCAGACGAGGACAGGCGCCTGGTCATGGAGAGAGGTACGTCACACTGGGTTTGGGTGCGCTCGCCAAAAAGGTTCTTTCGGCTTTTCTTTTTTTCTTTGTCAAGAATCCCCTTTTTTTCATCTTCATTGGACGAGTTTTGCCTCAATTCCTCTCTCACGTAAACGGGAGAGAAGGACTTTCCTTCTTCCCCTCTTATTTCACAATCAACAAATCCAACTTATTTCAAGCAGCAAGCAGCAAAAAGTCTTAAGATTAGAGTCCAAAGCTGACTCCCTGTTCAGTTTTTGACTTCTATATGCGCCATTTAATATCACAGTCTGAGTGATGTACCTTAGCAAAGAAGGGCTTTCTTAGCAAGGTGAGGGTGTGTTGTGGCGGGCCTTGAAATTGGAGGGAGGGAGGAGCTTCCATCCACTTCAAGATATAAACCCTGGTTGGTTACGTTTTGCGGCGGCGGTGATACGTAGTGGTACAAAACTGGCACGTAGAACTTTCTTTTCTTGGGACGGTGGGAGACGGCGGCCGCCTATCTCCTACGCCTCCCCTGAGGCCGTCGCCCTCGGGAGCATCTCCGACGTTGGCGTGGTGGCCGAGGAATGCCCTCCTCCTCCTCCTCCTCCGCCGGCCAGCTGCGCCCCCGCAGACGTGGAGGCGGGCTCGCCCCGGTTGCCGCCCGCCCTCCGGCCGCCGGCCATGGAGGACGACGGTCCCCCGCCCCCGATGGCAGAGCCGGACAAGTTTCGCAACCTTGTGCGCAGCCCGTTGGGCATCCAGCTCCTGACCGACCTCAGCCCGGTGCCCCCCTCGTTGATGACCACCACTGCGGGCGTCCGAGAGGTGGAGGAGAATGCCTCTGGCGGCGGGGCGGAGCTGTTTGACGTCTGTCGGTTGAAGGCCCTCATGTCGGCGGCGGAGGCGGAGTTGGCCAGGGGCGGCACGTGCCCGTTCTCCGTGGTGGTGGCGCTGGTCGAGTAGGCGTCGCCGTTGGAGTTGCTGTTGTGCTGCCCATTGACGTGGCCTCCTCCTCCTCCCCCTCCCCCGGCGGAGTTGCGCGAGGGAGTCTGACCCTGGTGCAGGAAGGGGTTCGTCTCCTCGTTGCCCGCGTCCTCCTCCTCCTCCTCCTCCTCTTGGGCGGCCGCGGCCTGGGCGTCCTCCTGCGCCTCCATCTCTTCTTGCGCGATCCTCCTGTCCTCCGTCTGGCGTTCCAGCATGGCCCTGCCCTCCTCCGAGGTGAAGAAGGCGCGCTCGCGGAAGCGGTCGTTGGCGATGGGGAGGAGGCGCTCGCACAGGTCCAGGAAGGAGGGCCTCCGGGACTCCCTCTTCTGCCAGCAGTCTGTCATGATGCCGTAGAGGTCATCCGGACACCCGGGCGGGCTGGGCATGATGTGGCCCTTCTTGACCCTGTCCACCACCTGCTCGTTGGAGTAGCCCTGGTAGGGCAGCTCGGCGAGCGTCACCATCTCCCACAGAACCACGCCGAATGACCAGACGTCGGAAGAGGAGGTGGCGCGACCGTCGCGGAGGGACTCGGGAGCCATCCACCGAACGGGCATCATGCCCTTGTCGCCTAAGTAAATAAAAGAAACCCATTTGTAAAACATACGTAATAATGCTTTCGAGAGCTTGTTTCCCACCTTTCTTGTAGTAGTCGGTGGTGTATATTTCCCTGGCCATCCCGAAGTCCCCGATCTTGACGACGATGTCCCTGGAGACCATGCAGTTTCTGGCCGCCAGGTCCCGGTGCACGATGTGCTTCTCGTGGGTGGAGAGGTAGGCCATGCCGTCGGATATCTCCAGCGCCATCTGCTTCACCTCCTGCAAAAAAGGAATTTATATACGAGCGAATTATGGCAGAGTTGTGTATCTCTCTCACCTTGAAACTGGGAGGTAGCCTGTTGAATCTGTTACTCTCGCCTGGCTCAACGTCAGGTCTCAAGCTCCTGAGGTAGGTCTTCAGATCCTCGTTTTCCATCAGTTCTAGTAGCACCAAATGCGGCTGGCATCTCGAGACGACCCCGATCAGGCGGACCACATGTTCGGTTTTGAAAGCTCTGAAAAAGGGGGAAAAAAGGGAAATTGGAATCGTGCATTTTGAAATGCGCGAATATGATCTTCCCCAACTCACTTCATAGTTTGCGCCTCGTTGAGGAACTCTAGACACTCTGTGTGGCTGGCGCCCTCCCTCACGGTCTTGATGGCGCACTCCACGAGGACCCCGTTCTCCTGATCGTCGAACGTGCCCTTGTGCACCTTGCCGAAGGCGCCCCTGCCCAGCTCCTCTCCGATCACCACCTTGTGCCGGTCCACCTCCCACTCGTCGGCCTGGTACAGCTCGCCCAGCTGCCAGTAGTTGGGGTTGACTGAGACGACCCCGCCGTCTGGGATGTGGTCCTTGCTTCGCTTGTACTGGTAGGCGGCCGCGGCGGCAATCAGCGCCAGCACGACCACCACTGTGGGGACCACGATGGCTACGATCATGGTGCTGGCCTCGCTGGGGACGGTGATCCACTGTGAGTCGGTCCAGTTGCCCTCGCCCCTCAGCGAGACGGCCCTCACGCGCACGTAGTAGCTGCCCGTGCGGTCCGGGCGGAAGCGGCGGCCGGCGTCCTCGAACTGCTTTGCGGTCACGCACTCGATGGATCCGGCGGACTCCTGCTTGGACTTGAGCTCAAGGACGTAGTTGAGGATGAGCTCGTTGGGGTCGCTCGGGGGTCCCAGGACAGCCAGACGCGGTTGGTGTCGTTCTGGGAGATGGTGCGCACCTTGGAGGTGATGTCGTCAGCGCCGGGCTTGTGAAGAACGCGTTCCTCCTTCACCACATCCATGCTGCAGAACTTCATGTACTCCTTCTTCTTCACCGCACCTTCGGTGCTGCTCCCCTCTCCCATCATGAACATGTCATCCTTCACCTCGAAGGCTGCCTGGCAGGCGCGCACAGATATGGTGTAGCCTCCGTAGTGCTTCAGGTCCCGCACGAACAGAGATCGCTGGTCCCCCGGCACCCGCTTGGCGAACACCTTGTAGATCTTCCTTCCGTCGGGGAACCGCTGCGCCTCGCTGTAGGGCATGGGCTCCGACAGCCCGCCCATCTTGCTGTTCATGACTCGGTATCGCTCGAGCCCGTCCTCCTCCACCTCGATGCCGTCGTCTTCCTCCTCGGTCTCGTTCTTGCCCTGCGCCGCGTCGGGGGCCTCCGAGTCCAGGCCGCTGTCTAAGAGGATGGCGTTCCGCTGCTTCTCCTTCCCCTGCGCGTCTCCCACCGATCGCCGCCACCTCTTGGGCACAGCTACCTCAACGGAGCGTTTGACCCTGCCGCCCTCCTCCTCCTCTTCTTCAACAGGGGCGGAAGAGGAGGAGCTCTGGGCGTCAAAGACGACGTTGAGTACTGCGTCGAAGAAGAATTCTTCCTGCATCTTCTGCGAGGGGGCCTTGATGCCGTTGTTCTTCTTGACGGCGACCCCTCCGCAGGTGGCGCAGTCGCAGGTCCCGTCCGCCGAGGAGGTCACGTTGGCCAGAGTGGCGTCCCCGCCAGCAAAAGCCTTCTCCTTCTCCTCTTCTTCCTTCTTGTCGAAGGCGGCCATGTCGGTAGCCTTCATGCTTTCCTTGCAATAGGGCCTGTCCATGAGGCGAGCGGCGTTGATCTCGTTGAGCGTGAGGACGATCTCGTAGTGGTCGATGATCCCGTTAGGCACCTCCGGCGGCTCCCACGTCAGGTTGAAGCTGGAGTAGCTGGTTTTGCGCACGCGCACCTCGGTCGGCGGCTTGGGGATGTCCTCCGGCGTGTGGAAGTAGATGATGTCAGACTCTGCGCCCTCCACGCCCTCCGAACCCGCGTACTCCTTGACCAGGAGGGTGGAGATGAAGATGGCGTAGTAGGAGTAGGGCAGGAGCGGCGAGAGGAAGAGGAACTCCGGCGGCCAGTACAGCATGCCGCTCTCCTCGTCCTTCTCCAGGGTGGTGGTGGGCGTCTGGTCCAGCACGACCCAGTCGTCCCCGCCGCACGCGTCCCTCCCGTCGTACTTGGTCATGTTCTGCGCACGGAAGGTGGCCTCAGAGATCTCCCGGTAGTGGATCTTGTACCCGAGCAGCGTCCTCACGTTGGCCTCCTGCCACACGTCCTTGATGGTTTGCTTGTAGTTCTCCCACTGGATGAGGGCGATGTTGGAGTCCACCTTTTGCAGCTCCACCTTGAGCTTGCGGGACCCGCAGATTGCCTTGCCGCCGTTGGTGGCGTAAGAGATGTCAGGGGAGTTCTCCCCCGGATCCTCCAGGCCGGAATTCCTTATCAGGGACTTGATCTCCTCCTTGCAGAGTCGGGCGTTGTAGTGGATGAATGCGTTCCCGTCGGACTCGGAGCCGTCGTCGTCCGTGCGGAGGACGCGGACAGTGCTGCTGTCCTCCCTCACAGGGAAGAGCTTCTGGAGGTTCTCGTTCTCCAGGATAGTGAGGGAGTACTTGTTGTCCCCGTACTTGTTCTTCCCTCGGATGTACTGCAGGTTGCGAAAGAAGTCCAGAGAGACGAGGGCGTAGGTGCGAGAGATCTTGAGGCCTCCGGTGATCTCCTTCACCTTGCCGAGGTACTGCTCGAGCTGCTGCACCACGTTGGCTGCAAAGGAGAAGGGAATAAAAAACTCGAACAAAAGGCAAAAAGAGCCGAGACTCACATCCAGTGAGCTGTATGGTGAGGTCTCCCACGATGTGGGTGCAGTCCTTGAAGGCGTTGAGGACGGCGAAACTGGTGATGAGGTCGCCGTTGCACTTTTTCGGGCAGTCCTGGCACTCTACGCAAATGGGGGTCCCGTCCGTGTCGAACTCCTCGCGGGTGTTGCCCGGGCAGGTGGCCAGGCACTTGTTGTCGTAAGACTTGAACAGGTTGGTGTCCTGGATGCTCTCGCCGGAGAAACGGATGGACTTGCTGCGGCACTCGGTCTTGGTGATGCACCGCCAGTCTTGGAACTGAATGAGACCAGGGAAAGAACCTTTAGAAGAAAGCACCTAATACAAGTACAATTGAAGCTTTTTTACCTTCAGGAACTCATTCGGACACCTGGCCAGGCACTGCCACCTGCCGCGGTCCCCCTCGAAGAGCACGTCCCTGCAGGCTGCGCACTCGCTGGGGTCATCCTCCGAGCACCCGCCGACGCACTCCTGAGAGCACTCGCGCACCTGCCCGGAGCCAGGAGTGCGATAGCAGACGCTGCCGGGCTCGGCTCCTTGCGGGCAATTCTCTTCCACTACGGGGGCGAAATTATATTGTTTCGTTGTGTATCAATAAGCATCTGCCTAACTAGCGATATTTGATATTCACCTCTCTGACAAATTTTCTCGTTCCAGCAGCTTTTCCTCCCCTCGTACATGGTGTGGTCTGGGCAGCCCTCAGAGCACAACTCCGGGCAGGCGTTCTGCATCTGGTTCTCCTGGAGAAGAAGAAAAACACAATGCCTGAAATTAAGTACAAATTGCAGGAAACATCTGTTGCCCAGACGTACCTTCACAATTATTTTCTCGTGGTAGTCCGGATGCGTCAGCCTTTTCCAGTCGACAGTCCTGGCGTAGCACAGCTTTGAGTTGTACGTGATGCGGACGCCGCCGTTCAAGATCTTGGTTAGACTAGGGAGGCCGATCTCCTGCAGGTCCGGATTCTTGTACACCACCAGGGCATAATCCTGGAGGAAATGACAAAAAAGACGAAAGGTTACGGCCAATAGTTTACACTCCAACGGATAACTTTCGAAATCCTTGCCTCCAGCAAATTATTTCCCCTGATTACGGCCAGGTTGGGGAAGACATTGGCCAACGTGGGCAGCGATTTTGAGGCGTAGACCATGAGGTAGTCCGTGATCTCTCGGAGCTGCGGGAAGGTGGCGTTCAGGTCGGGGAACCTCTGGCCCTTGGGGACCTTGGCCAGCCCCGTGTCGTTGATGATGCCCAGCGCGATGATGACCTTCCCCTCTACCACGGTGCAGTTCCTCAGGAGGGCCATGTCCTTCATTGTCTTAAGAGTAACAGACTCGCAAACTGTGGAGATGGAAGAAAAGAAAAATATTAACAATGCGGAAAAGTATTTCAAACCATACAAAAACAGCCTTACTTTTTGCCTGTGCCGGCCCAGCCAAGGCGACACACAGAGTCGCGATTGCACATATCAGTCTGGCGACAGAGAAGAAACCCTTCTTCTTTCTCGCCACTTCGTTTCTCCCTCTTCGGCGTCCTCCGCATCTTCCTCCGCCCCCGCCACCTCCTTCCCAGCACCACCGCCCAAGCCAGGGCCAAGGCGCCAGTTCGGACGAGGGGGTCTCCGGTCGGCTTCGGAGGCTGGGCCTCGAAGATTGCTTCGCCGGCATTGGGCCTTCCTCCTCCCGCCACCGACCCCAGGGGTCGGGCGCCTTGTCCAGGGAGGGGGATTCGTAGGAACTTGAACCAGGTGTGGCGACTTCTCCATTAAGATCGGGCTCTTCTCGGAGGTGCGGGGAAAACTGACTTGAGGCGCGGGAGGAACTCCGTCCCTCCGTCTCGGGCAGAGGAGAGCAGGGGAATCCTCCGTTCTTCCGTATGGAGCCGACGGCGGTCCCGCCGGGATCGGCTGCACCGGGATCGTCCAGCAGTGAAGACGACGCCGGAGCTCGAGAAATGGCTCTTGTGGCCGTTTTTGCTGATAGTGGAGTACTACCAAAGGAACTTTGTGTTGCAGGTACGTGCGGGAAGGGGGCGTCCGCCGTTGGCGAGACGGAGGCGGCCACGGCCGTCGACGAAGGCGGCTGCTGCTGCTCGTGCTCAGGTACGGGTCCGCAGGCGGAAGAGTGACTTGACTCCCGCTCCTTGGTGTCATCGGCGGACGGAGGATGAAGAGGGCGGAGGAGCGGGTTCGCCGTTGAGGAGACGAATCCGGAAGCGAAGGTTGGCATGCCGCCGTCCAGCGGGAGGAAGACTTCTCGGCACGTCTTCCTCTGCTGGAGAGCGAGCAGCCGGAGCCTGTACAGCTTCTGCTGCATGGCCATGGGGCTGCCTGCCAGGAGCCTGGCCGCTATGAGGCTGTGGCTGGGAGGAGAAAACGGCTCCTCCTCCTCCTGCTCCGCTTCTCCTATTCCTTCGCCGGAAATGCCAGAGGTTCCTGGATGCCCGTCTCCCTCCTGCTTCCTGTGGAGGGCGGCCAGGGCCTCGAACTCCTCCTCCAGGGTGAGTGGGACCTCCCAAGGCGGCCTGGAGGGGACCACGAGCGGAGACAGACCCCCTCCGTCGGCCGCCGTCTTGCTGGTCTCGGGAGCGGACCAGTGTCGCACCCTGGACCAGGTCGGGGTGCCGACGTTGATGCACATCCTGGTTCCTGTCTTTCTCGAACCGTCCACTCCCCCAGATCCTTTCTCACATATCTTGGTTAGAACGTTAAAGCTTTCTTGTCGTAAGAAGCCGGGGCTGTTAAGCAGAGAGTCTCTCATATGGCAGACTTGTGGTTTCGGGGATTCACTTTATGGTGTGTCCTTCTCAGTCATATATGCAGAATGTGCGTGTGGGCTGTGGGGGATGCCGTCGCCTGTCGCGAGACGAGGCAGCTTCAGATTGGGGGGAGAACAGAGGCTGGGGCGAGAGAGAGCGCTCCTCACACTGTCCCTCCCCAGGGATCTCCCCCTCGAGTCTGGCTTCTTCTCTCCTGCTGCAGTCTCCGCCGCCAGCGAAGCTGCTTCATAACTGGCCTGGAAGAGAAAAGAGAGAAGGATATAGCAATTATGTGATGTGTACGCAAGCGCCTCCGACGCACTAATTCATTGCCTTCGACGTCTGGACGGGAATCCGTCTTGTGTAAAGTCGGGGGAAAAGAGAGTGAGGGAACACGGAGGAAAGGGGATTGAGCACACCTGTTGCAGAAAATTCTTTCTTCCACGATCTACGTAGCCTTTTCTTTTCCTATGCACGATGAAAATCACACTTGTCTAGCGAATATGACGACAAAAAAATCATTTTCGCCAATGGACAACAGCTTGCCAAGACAAAAAAAAGAGTTAAAAGGAATGCTGTACTGTAGTACATTTACCCAACCCGAGCCTGCAAACCAACCTGTCCGAGGAACGGACGGCAAGTGTACTAAGTACGTGGAGCGACAGAAAAGAAAATACTACAAGAGTGACGTCACCGGTGTACCACGTGGGTTTTCTAGGAGGAGAGAGCTTACCCTCGCCGCCGGCCCAAGAAAGAGAGAGAGAGAGGAGGAGAAAGCATTCATGAAGTGCGTACCCCGATGAGGAAGAGGGGGGAGAGAGGGAGAGAGAGAAAAAAAAAAGAAAGCATTACAATCTTTCTCCCGGGGGAAGTCGCCGCATTTTGCAAGCACGTAAAGAGAGAGCGCGAAAGAGATAAGTGCTCCCAGTGCTCCCCCGTCTTTTTTCCTTCGCCGCCGAGCCGGAAAAAGAGATGATGACGTCTTTGTCCCCTCTGCTCCTTCCCTATTCGCGGAAATGACGGTTTCGTTGCACGTGCAGTAAAAGGAGACACAAGGAGTAAAAGAGAGAGAGAGCCCTGACACTGTGCAAATCTATCTAGGGGGGAAGTTCAAAAAATCTGCGTGCAAAAATGGGGGAAGAGAAACTTTTGTTGTTTCGAAATCTCGCTCACCCATATAATCCACGCCTCCCTTCACACCCAGGCCAGCGTTTTTCCAGAAAGTTAGCCTTCCCTTCCCCGCCCCAACAATGCCCCACCCCACTTCTCTCTCGTCTGCCCAAAATCGGAGGGAAAAGGGAAGGAGGGGGCTGGGGGAGGAGGCACCCTAATTAGTTGACCTCGCGCCTCCTATTCCCTTCCTCCTGCGCTATATCGCCCTCCCACCTCCATCCTGTTCTACCGTAGCTCTGTCGAAAGGCCAGCCCCCATCCCGTGTCTGCTCTGACCCCCCTCCTGCGTCCAGAGGCGAGATGGGACGACAGGGAGAGAGAGAAGAAGTCGTTTTCAATTTCGGTTTGGCATTTTTCTCTCCCATTCCAGGCATTCATGGCCATTCCACCTCCCACTCCCCCAATCCTCTTGTCTTTGCTAGTGTAGTAGTGGGCAGAGGGAGAGGGGGGGCATGGGTGATCGGGGAAGAGATAGAAGCGCCCGGGGCGGCGGCGAGAAGGAAGAGGGGTCTCCCCCTCCTCCCTCCCCACTTTACCCATGCCTCTCCTCTTCTTCCTACTCCACTAATTCCCTCCGCGACGCTCTCCGGTCAAGTCATTTTTGGCCCGGGAGCAGCAGTTGGAGAAGGAGGGAAAAGAATTGAGGCGATCTTTGCCAGCTTCCTTTTTGCCCCCCTCCCTCCCCCTCTTCCCGCCGCATGCAAAGAAAAGCGAGGAGGACTTGACTGACCAATACACTCCTCCTCCTCTTCCTACGACACGAGAAGGGGGAAGCGGAGGAAGTCACATGAGGAGGCGGCGGCAAGCATGTGTGGAAAAAGAAAAAGAGGCAAGCTGTGCGGAGAAGAGAAGGGGAAGGGAGGGACGGAGGGAGGGCGGCTTTTTCTCCTCATTTCGCGCAAAAAAAGAGGGAGTAAGAAGTGAGCGACATTCCTGAACCCTCCTCCTCCTCCTGCTTCACAGCTCCATCCATTCAGCCAGGAAAAGAGGGGGGGGGGAAGGGGGATCGGGTCACGCCTAAGACTGCGGACGAAAAGATGGACAAGGAGGGGGAGGGAGGAGGAGGGGAGTCACGCAAAGTCAAGCCAGCAAGAGTAGCCAGAGGGGGAGA
>JAAUXV010103241.1_pt1 | contig 14704 bp, 7 predicted proteins | sample 7278181 | NCBI WGS metagenome assembly JAAUXV01 (sample SAMN14350114, study PRJNA611818) | marine sediment metagenome | isolation source: surface marine sediment (2.1m) | place: French Polynesia: Moorea | collected 2018-08
CCTTCCCCCGCCCCGCCCCCCCACACCAAAACCCCCCCCCCACCCCACCCCCCCCCCGAACCCCCCCCCGGCGCAGGCCCCCCCCCCCCCGCCGCCCGCCCCCCCCCCCCGCGCCCCCCCCCCCGCCGGCCGGCCGCCGGCGCAGCGCCCTGCTACAGGCACGAAAGTGTGCGCGCCCCTCCACGCCACGCGCGGGCGAGAGGGGGAAACGAGGTGGAGCTGGAAATATACCTTGCAAGAGTGCCAAAATGGTTTTTTCCTGCCCACCAAGGCGTGAAATGCAATGAGGAGGAAGCGGAAAACTTGCCACTACTGTATACATAGCGGGGCTGGGACATCTTCCTCCGCTAGAAGTCCCGCCGCCGCCGATCTACTTTTGCGGTGCAAGCGGAGGTGGTGGTGGTGGCGGCGGGATTGTAAATCCATAAAGCCTGCTTCGGGCTGAATGCGCGCCAAAAAATGATTTACTGCACCAGGGAAGGGGGATTGTTTCGCCTACTGCTAATTGGAATGGGATAATGGAATGCGTGCAATATGCGGCCTCAAAAGAGGAATACAACATTCCTGCTTAGACCAACGGAGGAAGAAGACACCTGGGTACAAACACACAATTGAAGGGAAGATAAGGAGGTCAGGGCGACACTAAAATGAGAGTTCAACTCTTTGCTGGGCGTCAGGGCATGGAAGGGGCAGATTTTATCGCCTTATCCGATGCCAAAAGGGCCCCCCTCCCCAGGGTCAGAGAGCGCCATCACGATAGGATGAGGATCATGGTTGTATTCTTTGTACGAACCTTGCTGCTTGTTCCTGGCGCTACTGCTGGAGTTGGCGGCGGGAATGGCCGCGGCCGCCGTGCCCCCCTCCGCGGGGTGGCCCTCCTCGCCCGGGGAGGCCATGGCGTCCCTGGAGGCGGGTGGCTGTCACTGACTCCGAGAGCGCTGTCTCTTGTCCGTGTCCTCCCTGACCAGTGCACGTCAAACTCCTTCGAGGGAAGGAAGGCGAGGCCAACACTGTCCTCGTCCAAGTTGTGTCGGTCCAAGATCCAGAAGGCCGTGTCCTCGGTGAACCTGAACAAGTTCTTGTCCATCCACTCGGACGAAAAGACGGGTTTTCTTTGGCAACATCAGCTGCCCGATGGCCAGATGGGGAGTGGCGGGTGCGCGCGGTGCGCGCAAGTGTCAGGCAACAGGAAAGGAGGAACCTCGAGGGGGAGAGGGGTTGGGGCTCGTTCGCCTTCGGGCAATGGAGGGAGGGACGAAATGGGCACCCAAAAAAGAGGAGAAGGGGAGGGGGATGCAAAACATGGGCAGAGGAAGGGCCAAGAGAAGAAGACGGAAGGGGGACAGATCGGATTGTTGTTGCTAAAGTGGCCGATGCCGGAAATAAACGGACCAAGAGGAGATTTCCGCCGGCGGCGGAGCAGGATTGCCCAAGGTCAGTAGTACTTGGGTGGGTCACAAGAAATGGACGATATGAAAAAAGAAATGGCTGCGAGAACGAAGACGCAAACTTGAATACAGGATTAACACATGATTAAGGTATTCATCATCCAAGAGCTATGTGACAAGGAAGAAATTATTTATTTCCTTTTATCGGGTGAATAGCGGCTTGATTGACGAGAAGACAGGTAACACTCGTGTGTAACTTGTTTCAATGATGGCACTCTTTTCGGCTTTAGCTGCCTTTGGCAGCGGAGAATAGAAATACAAACAATAATAATTAATTTGTACTGACAGAGTATAAAAGGAGCACGGTTGTGAAAGAGTACTACATGTAACCTACATGGAAGCGCTGCGTTCTTTGACTGAATGAATCTTCGCTAAGGGAGAAGAAATGGAAATGCGGGCCAAATGATATTTTTTTTCTCTTCTGTTGAACAGAAATCACAATTTGGATTGTCTCTCTCAATCTTCTTCTTCTCCGTCCTCGTCGTTGGGAGGAGGCGCCGGCGCCCGGGAGCGAAGCGGCGGACTTGGCACCCTGGAAGGCGGCGGCGGCTCAGGCAGGACGGAGGCGCTGTTGACAAAGAACGGGCTGCTCTCCTCGGCCTGCAGCCCCGGGCCGCCGGGAGCCGCCGACTCCCCCGCGCCGCCCTCGCCGTCCAGAGAAGACTGCTGCAACCGCTGGCGGCTGTACAGGGGGGTGCTCTCCTGGTAGACGGTGCTGCCGCCGCCGCCGCCGACGTCGCTGTCCTCGTAGGTGGAGTTGGCGGCGGAGGTGAAGTGCCTCCTGGCCGGCGGGCCCGCACCCCCGGTCACGGAGGAGCCGCCGCCGCCGGCACCAACGCCGTAGATGTAGACGTCCGATTCGTCGTTGAGATCGGTAGAGCAAGGGGTGGGAGGGTGGTGATGCTGCTGCCGGTAAGACGAGGGCGGTAGTGGCTGTTGATGCTGTTGTTGTCGGAGCTGCCTCTCCTGCATCTGATTGTGCCGGGAGAGGGAGTGCATGCTCAGGTGGCTCCCGCCGTGATGGTGCCGATGGGCGCCCCGGTGGCCGGCCGCCGCGGCTATATGTCGGCCGCCGCGTTGCCGGTTCTGGCGTATATGGTGCTGGTGGGGCATGGTGGAGACGGCGCCGTGGCCCGCCATCGCTCCTCCCCCGTTCCGGACGGTGGTGGTAGGCGAGGGCAGGGGCGCCACTTGCTGGAAACAGGAGGAGGAGGTGGAGGAGCTGGCACCGGTGACGTGACTACGGTCGTACATGACTCCGTTGGACGATCCTCCTTCTCGCTCCAAGGCGGCGGTTGGCCCCTCGGGAACGAAATCTCCTTGTGAGACCATATGACGGTCTGGGGGAGGAACGTTTGGAGGCTCAGGAAGGCGATGAACTCCTTGAAGAACATGGTCATGGCCGTGGGAGAAAGGTTGCTGCTGTTGATGGTGAAACTGCTGTTGCCGCTGACGACCCAGCGTGCCGTTCTGAGCAGATTCATCGGTGATTCCGTCAGGGTTGGTCCTCCCTCCGCTGTCCGCCTCTTCCTCCTCCGCCTTCGAAGGCGCCTTCCTCCTCCACACGCGGCAGTAGCCGACGGCGCCGCAGCCGATGACGATGGCCACGACGAAGAAGACGGAGATGAGCACCGTGGCGATGCTTCCGCCCCCGCCGCCAGACTGCCCCGGCGGTGCCTCCCTCCTGGGCACGTGGACGGCCACGTCCGCGTTGGCGCACTGTGCCACCAGCTCGTCCTCGTCCGTCTTGTCCCGGCAGTCTGCCACGCCGTCGCAGGTGCGCCGCCCGTCGATGCACTCATGGGAGAAGGCGCAGCGGAACTGGTCCTTCCGGCAGCAGGTGGTCTCGTCGGTGCCGTCCTCGCAGTCCTTCTTGCCGTCGCACAGCAGGGTGGCGTTAACGCAGTCGCCCTTGCCGCCGCACAAGAACTGGCCGTCGTGCGGGCAGTACGGGCAGTCGATTTCGTCAGAGAAGTCTGAAAACGGAAGAAAAAGTCGTCTTTGTTCTCACTCAGTTAAAGAAAAAATAGCTCAAAAATAGTTTCTTCCATATAGCATCCTATTTCAAAACTTCCAAATCCATTGTCTACTTTTCTCAAAGAAGTTTTTTTTCCCATACAAATTCCAATTCTGCTTATCATTCCCACTCACCGTCGCACTCCTTGGCTCCGTCACACCGAAACGGCAGCGGTATGCAGTCGACGGATCCCGCCAAGCAGGTAAACTCGTCCGGCTTGCAGGTGGGCGGCATCCCGCAGCTCTCACCGTCAGGGTTCAGCACGAGCCCGGTGCCAACAGGACAGGAGCACCTGGAGCCGCCCGTGACCTTGTCCACCAGGCACAGGTGGGAGCACCTGTTGCCCAGGCAGGGGTGGGAGGCCAGCTCAGGGTAAGATGACACGCTCACCAGGGCCGAAAGGTGCTTGACGTGGCTCCTAACCACCTCGGGAGAATCCCCGGTGAGCTTTTTCATCCTCATCACCACATTCGTCCCGGCATCGGCCCAGTAGAGGTGGTCCCCAAGGGCGGCCAGGGCAACAGGATGGGAGATCTCTTCCTCTCCCTCCAGCAGCAGGACCCTGTTGCCGCCGTCTAAGTTGGACCTCTCGATCCGCTTTGTTTTGGCGTCACCCCAGAAAAGAAGGTCCTGCGCGGGGTCCACCGCCAGGCAGGTGAGATCCTCCACCTCCGACTCCACTATCGTCCGCCGATGAGATCCGTCCAGCAGAGATCGTTCTATCCGGGCACTGGGCTCTCGGTTCACCCAAAAAATGAGGCTGTAAATGCGAAAAATCGAGAAAGGAAATTAAAATGGATTCAACAAACGGGTATACCGGTATGAGAAAGTTACCTCTTGTGGTAATGAAGAGCCAGCTTTTCCGGCTTGTCCGACTTCCCGCCAATGGTGCCGATGCTGTCCTTGTCCTCGTCGTCAAACAGCCTGGTGATGTGGATGCTCCCAGTCCCTGCGTTCGTCCAGAACAGAAGCCTGTTGACCGGGTCCACCTCCAGGTCCTCCGGCTGGAACCACTCTCGCTCCGGTCCGCCTTGCAGCCGGCGCCCGAGCAGGGTCCCATTGTCAAACGCCCTCTTGATGGAGAAGCGAGCCGCGGCCGTCTCTTCTGAGCGGCGGCCCCAGTGGCTGCCCTGGTCAACCCAATAAATGAGGCGGCGGCGGGCGTCGTAACTGAGCGCTTGGACATCTCGAGTTCCCTGCACGGGCAGGATGAGGTCGGGCACCTCGTCAGATTCTTCGTGTTCTCCTCCTTCCTTCACTATCACTTTCCCGATGACGCGCGATATCTTGTTCTTCTGGCTGAACAGGACGAAGTCGCTTGGCGGCAGGCACCTCTTCCCGTCCTCCGAGAGTCTGAAGTGGGACGGGCACGCGCACTTGGCCTCCCCGCGGACGAACAGGCACAGGTCGGAGCAGCCGCCGTTGCCGAACTTGCAGTCGTTAGAGCCGATCTGGAGGGAGTCTTCGTAGACGAGGATGTCCATGACGCGGCTGACGTTGGCGCGGACGACGACCTCGCCGGCGCCGGTGTCTTTGTCTGCGCGCACGACGGCCCCCAGCTTCCAGTCGGCCCAGTACAGCTCGTTCCTGAAGAGGGTGAGGCCGTACGGGTGCGGGGCGCTGCGGATGACGGCTTTGGTGGCCTGCAATGAGGGCTGGAGGTAGGAGTAGGAGATGCTGACGCCGTCTGTACGGTCCAGATCGGTCCAGTAGATCCTCGACGTCCTGAAGTCAATGGTGAGGCCGTTGGTGCGGCCAACGTCGTCCCTGAAGACCTTCCTGTGGGTCCCGTCGAGGGCGGCCTGCTCTATCAGCGGTTTCTCTCCCCACGAGGACCAATAAAAGACCCCGTCGGCAGGGTTGACGGCGATGCTGGACGGCTTCACCAGGTCCTCCCAGACAAGGACTCTCCTGGAGGAGCCGTCGGTGCGGCACACCTCGATCCTGTCCAGGCCCATGTCGGTCCAGTACAGGTTGCCTGCGTTCCAGTCCACCGCCAGCCCGTCGGGGAAGTCGAGCCCGTGTCTGACGACGGCCTCGGCGCCGGTGCCGTTGAGGTGCGAGCGGGAGATGGTCTTGGCATCGATGTCGCTCCAGTAGATCCTGCCGTCGGAGCGGTCAAAGTCCAGCGCCGAGGCTTCCCTCACCCCCAGCACGGGGAGGACCGCCGAGCTGTCTTCACCCGCGCCAGGACGCAGGCTCATCCTGCCGATGGCGTCTTCTCGGGTGTACAGCAGGAAAGCATCGGGGACGACGCAGGTCTCCCCGTCGGCATCGAGCTCGTACACCTGCCCGCCGTGGAGACCGTCAGGACAGGTGCATCTATGCCCCTCCGGAGTGGCCAGGCAGAGGTGTGAGCAGCCGCCGTTGAGGTCTCCCCTAGAGCAGGCATTCTCCCAGTCCGGCCGCGGCGAGGTCGGAGAGGCGAAGACGCCCATCAGGTTCTCCAGGTGCGCCGCTAGGATGGTCCTGTCCTCTCCCGTGTCCTTCCTGGCACGCTGCAGGGTGTTCTCTTGCCAGTCCGTCCAGTAGATGTAGTCCCCTAGTAGAGTGAAGCCGAACGGGTGCGGCAGGACGGCGTCGATGAGGACGCGGCGGTCCGAGCCGTCAGCGGCAGCGGACTCGATCACGTCCTTGTTGGCGTCGCACCAGTACACCCTGTTGGTCTCGGCGTCAACGGCCAGGTTGTTGGGCCAGCCCAGGCCCTCGGAGACGATAATCTCGCGGTGGGATCCGTCCATCCAGGCCCGCTCGATCTTTGCGGCCTTGCCCCAGTCAGACCAGTACATCCAGCCGCGCGTGGGGTCAAGCTCAATGCCGCGCGGCTGGTCCAGACCGCCGCCGGAGACGAGGACGCGCCGGGCGGAACCGTCCAGACGAGAGACCTCAATGCGGTTGGTGCCCGTGTCCGTCCAGTAGATGTTTCGCGCCAACCTGTCGATGGCCACGCCGTCCACGTGCTCGACCTTGGAAAGAAAACAGGAAAAAAGTGTTGAATCTATTATTTGCAGCATGCTCAGCACTGTAGCAGATTCAGCCTCTTCTCATCCACTTACCGCTACATCCGAGTAAGCACAAGAGAAATTGCGAGTGATATTTTTAAAGCAACACTTAAAGTGGCAACAACTCCGGCCGGAAAACTTACGTCTGTGACGACCTCCTCCATCGTCCCTCCAGCCAAGTCCACCCTGTTGATGCCGTTGAAGTGGTCCGTCCAGTAGACCTGCCCCTCCACGGGGTCGTACTCGATGGCGATGGCGCGAACGTCGTCAAAGTCGTAGTAGTCGTCAATCTTAAAATTGATGAAGAAAAATCCATAACATGGAAGTTTTTTGTAGGAAAACGAGATATACCTCGATCAGGACGTCCGTGAAATCGGGCGTGTCGAGGCTGATCCTGCGCAGCTCGTATCTGGTGGCGAGGAGCAGGACCTCATCCATGCTGCCTGCGCACGTCCTGTTGTTTAGCATCCTGAGGCCTGTGGGGCAGGCGCAGGAGAACCCGGCCGCGTTGCTGGCCGCCAGGCAGATGTGGGAGCACCCTGCGTTGTCCCCCCTGGAGCAGGGCGGCGGAGGGGCGCCCTCAACGGGCATCGGCTGGCGCTTCGGCTCGAAGACCTTGATGTCCATGGGGTCTAGGCGGTGGCGGAAACCGAGGATGCCAGGGTGCTTGGGGGACAAAGAGGTGTTGAACCGGTGGATCCCGTTGGAGGTCCAGTCCGTCCAATACAACTCCTTATTGTAGAAGGTAACGGCGAAGGGCTGCGGAAGCGAGTCCGGCGCGATGGGCAGCCTCCGCCGCTCCCTCCCCTCCCAGTCCACCGAGCTTATGTGCTGGCGCCCCTCCTTGGCCTCCACCCAGTAGAGGCGCCGCTCGTCCAGGTCCAGCGTGATGCCGTTGGGCCACCGCACGTTGTTCTCCACCAGGGCCACTCTGGAGGCCGGGTCTCCGTCCATGGAGGCGCGCTCGATCTTTGGCATGACACCCCAGTCGCTCCAGAAGATGAGTCCGTCGAGCGGCGAGAGGGCAACGGCGCGAGGCTTGTCCAGGTCCTCCCAGAAGAGCACCTTCCTAAGCCGCTCCTCCCTCCCCGCCCTCCTCTCCATGTCGACCACCTCGATCCTCTTGGTCTCCGAGTCAGTCCAGTAGAGCTTCCTGTTGACCCAGTCGCAGGCCAGACCTTCGGGGTTCATCAGATCGGTCGAAACCACCACGTCCCTCTCAACGCGGCCTCGCTTGCCCTTGTCGATCTTGGAGCAGCTGATGAGCCTGGAACGGGAGTTTCGACGATATGAGATAGAGGCTTGCACAAAAAAAAATCATGATTGAAGCACGTCATGAAACTGTGCTTGGCAAATCGAGCATGCTAAATTGAATAGGTTTGACAACGGTTTCTCTACCTTGATTCTAGCTCGGTCCAGCATATCCTGTTCTCCCTGAGTACGTAGTCTAGCGAAGCTGCGTCCTTGAGTGGCTCAACCACCACCAGCGGCTTGGAGTGCGATCGCCGCTGGGTGGGCGGGGAGATCTCCAGCAGCCGGATGTCCCGGTTGTTGGCGAAGAGCACCCATGGCCGACCCAGTCCTGTGAATGAAAATAGGGAGGAAATAAATTACGGGAATTGTCTTAGAGATGGTAAAAAGTAAAATTTTCTCTCATCTGAAAAAACGTGCACATCGAGAGTGCATAAGCGCCGCTTCTTTCGAGTCCCCCAGGGGGGAATCGAGGCTGAGAGAGAGCTTTCCAAACAAGCTTGTCGTCACGCAAGACGGGTGTATGTACGTGCTGTGCTGCTCCCCCCCAAGGCGAGGGAGCCAGGTCCAATGTTTGTCTTTTGGCAAAAATCTCGGGGGGAAGCTTTGGAAGCTTTGAACGCTGAGGAGCAACACCCGCAAGAATGAAATCGAGGAATACTCCTCATATAGTACAATGGAATTCTGAGACGGTCTCACAGTTTGACCATCTTCCCGCCCTTTCTCCCTCCCTTTCTTCTACTCCAAAAAATTATGGCCCAGGGATCTTTTCCCTCCTCCGGGTGTCAGTTTGTTCTTCTTGGTGTTTCTCGCTTGTCTGGGCGCGGATGAGAGGAAGGGCGGGAGATAGAATCTCGACCCAAACTGGTCCGCCTCTCTCGACCACCCCTTGCCCCCCCCTTTACTGTTCACCTCCGCCACCTTCTCCCGTATAGTTTCCTCTTCTATTCCCTACATTTTATTTCTATCCTGCCCAAAAGTTGCGAAGTCACATCGCTGGCAAAATGTTGGTCCTGGGCAACAGTGGTGCTTCCAATAGCTTCTCTGACATTTCACGTTCATTCTCAGCTTTTCTTGGATCCATCGGTGCTGAAATATGGGAAACATTTCTTCTCTCTTTTGCATTTCTCAGTTTTCTTTTCTTGTCGGTTGGTCTTCCCCCCCCCTCGAGCTCGTTGTAGTCAGATTTCAATCGCAGTGGGATTGGCTGCGCGCCCGTTCCCCGTCGCCCCCCCTTCAAGGAGCTCCTGTTTCTTCTTCCTCCCCACATAGAAAAATGGCATGCAAAATACCCGGTTCACTTTGTCATTAGTCCATTCAGGAGATACTTCCAATCGTCCAATGTGGACTTCAGATATCGGTCTAAAACAGGAGCCATCGCTACGTATCTGCGGACAAAAAATTCTAGGAAAGCGTTGAGGAACAATTCGACAAAAAGAAGCTGGGAGGGGAGGGGAGGTAAAACGGCGGTCAAACGACGACGACTACGACCATCACTCAGTCACCACCACCACGCTCCCCCTCCTTCCCCCCTGTTGTTCACCTGTGCAGACAGCCAAGAGGGGAGGGGAGGAGGGAGGGCACCCAGTTGAGCAAACGACCCGAGGGGGGGAGGCCAGCCATCAGTGGTCTCCCCTCCCTCCTTTTCCACTTTTCAACCCAACTGCCATTTCCAGTCTCTCCACCCGCCCCATTGTGCTCTCCCTCGTTTTCTTCTCCTTCTCTTTTACCCTCGTTGCTGCTCACCACTTCCAGTGAAGGGAAGATGCTCGCCGAACCCCCCCCCCCTCCTCCTTTGGCCCCAACAGTTGGTTGTGGGCGCTGCTAAGCTCTCCCTCCCCTTCTCTTGCCCCCTACTTGAACCCTCCTTAGAGCAGTGATGATCGTCTTGGGGGCTCCTCCACTATTCTCTTCTTTTCCGCCTCTTTCTTGTTCTCCCCCCTTATTTTCCCCTTGACTGATAGAAAAGGGAAGAAGCTCTGCCCTCTCCCCTAGCTAGGTATTGAACGTATACAACAATAAGTCGATGATGATACTCGAAATTCCGCCATGACTCGCCAGATCGACGTGGAGACAAAAATTCGAATTCTACGGAAATGGTAGAGGGTCGATCAAAGCCGGCATACTGCTGTAATGCACGAAGGTGCTGTTCGTGTTTTCGGACTTTTATGCACGCTTTTCCTATAGGTTCGAAGCATCTGATTGTTCGGTAGCACACCCCAGGCAAGACGGAGGAAAAGGGGTTGGGGTCCTTCTGCACTATGATTTACCATGAAATTCAATCTTGACTTGATGAGTGCTGAAACTCGATCAACTCTCCCGGGGAAAAGAGTTGAGGTGGGAAGAAGCACGCGAGGCTTTCGCACCTCTCTGCACGATAAAAGATTCCTCTTTCGAGAACAAATATTTTTCAGCAAAGCTATAAGCTGGACACATCGTGATCTGCATCAAACAGTTTTTCTTACCGTCGCATGAAAGAGAGAAAATCTGCCTGGAACAAGGGTTCAATACGTTAGTCAAGTTTGATTGTCTGACTCTCTCTGGTAAAAGTGCCACCGAGGGCGCCAAAAATGATGGATGTCCGTGTGCATTACGAAGCCACAACAAGATCCGTTTGCGCGGGAGATTGTTTCCCTTTCTCTGCGATGACAAACGGCCTCTCTTCTTTTGTTTGACCTGACTGCGCTCTTTATCAGTTTCGTGTGTGCGAGCTTGGGGGCGGGCGAGGATATGTGATGGATGGCCCTAGGCGGTGGCGCAAACGAACAAGGGGGGGAGAATCTGGAGATACCGCTCCCCACCTCCTCTTTTGTCTTCCTACTAGGAAATTACTGGGAACAGCTAATCTAATGATGATTCAAATATGTGCCTATGCAACGGACATTTATTTCCTGCTTCCGCTTTCTTTCGAATGTCAAATGCAAAACAATGGAAGCATGGGAAGCACTATGGGACCAGGCATACACGAAAATAAATTTGGGTGGATAAGGTAGAAGTAAGCTAGGAAGAAAGCCTTCGGTAATTTCGTTTACATGCATGAGTCGGTGAATATGTGAGATAGTAGTATCATAAGCTTAGAAGGAGGGTCGTTGAGGGGTGGAAAGATCCTGGTATGAGATTCCAAGACATACTGACCTGCTGGGACAAGGGAGAGGAGCAGGAGGAGCAGGATGGCCGGCCTGTCGAACGAGAACGACAAGGAGGCCATGGCGCAAGGAAGGGGAGTTGGGGAGGCCACTCCCCCGGGGAGCTCTTCAGTCCTCCGGTCGACCCCGCCGGGTGCCTGTTTTGCCCTCGCCGGTTCCTTTCCGCCGCGAAACCCGGGGGATCGGGCTGGCCATCCCGCCGGGAGGCACTCAGGCCTGTTGCGCTCTCACTTTTGCAGCCCGGCACATGAAAACACGCTTCGCACCCCGTCGACGCACACTTCACTCCGATCAGGTCACCCGGAGACCGGTTCAATTTGACCCGGCGTTCCACAACCCTTTTCTTGATTCTTGAAGGCACTTTTCTCTTTTCAGTACTTCTGCTTTTCTGGTCTTTCTTCTTTCTTGTGTGTGACTGTGTGTTGCTGCTGCTTCTCCAAAACACTGAAGAAGCGCGAGTCTCCGCCTTCGCTGCTGCTGCGCTCTCGCCGCCTCTTTCACCTGTGGAGGAACGAGAAAGATCTTGGAATGGGAATGGGAATGGAGGGATAACAAGAACGAATTATTAAAACGTGAAAATAAATGCATTGATTGGTACTATTTATTCTATTTTTTCATTTGGAAAATGTCTTTGTTGCAATGATGATCGGTGACTTCATATAGACCATAGAGCTCTTTACGTTTAAAGCCTTCCATGGTTGGACTCTGTTCTTGTATTTTCGAGTGCACCTGAGCGGAGGCTGATTTTGGGCGGCTGGTCTCTCCCCCCGGCGTGCGCGACCCACGATCTTCCATACTGAAATAACTGAATTCGCTCAAAGTTTCGCCTAATCTTTGCAGAAGGAGAAGGGTCGCTGGCTCGCCGTCGCCGACCAGCTCGAAGGTATCGAATAATTTTTGGTAGCGTTTTTAAAAATGTGATAGATTCTTCGGTTCGTCTGATATCCCCGCATTTCCCTCTTTAAATTCAGAGCAATATCACACACAAAGTCCTTGTACAACTGTACCCTGGCCCCGGTACATGTCTACTCGCCCAGAAACGGGTGCAGATAGCTGGTTTAGGCTTTCTGTACTTATTGGGTACATGAGTTAGTTGATCTTGCACCTGGCAGCTCAGAGCAATGAACCTGTTTCGAGTGTTTTCTCAACGGAGAAACTGCAATAGCAGTGTAGCGTAGTGTGGCCAACTGCACCAACGGGAATTTACTCATTAGTTAAAGAGGAACCTGCTGCTTGTGCTGCTGCTGTTGTTGTTGTTGTTGCTACCACTACTGTTGCTGCTACTGTTGACTTTTGCTGCTGCTGCTGCTTCTCCTGCTGCTTCTTACACTTTTTCTGCTGCTGGGAGGGGAGGTGGTGCCGGTGCACACGTGGGTCGACCCAATTCCCCCTCCCCTCCCTCCCCCCCCTTGCCCATGTGTGTGCCGATGCTATTGCTGCTGTTGCTACTGTTGCTGTTGTTGTTGTCTTTATACTCAATTGATTTACTCCAACGCGGATCAGGTCCCCAACACTCCGAAGCTGTGAACCAAGGTGATGGCGGCCTCTGTCCTCCGCCGTCTCTCCTCCTCCCGGAGCATCATGGGCAAGGGCAAGAGGCCGCCTTTGCAACGCTCGCTAGTCTCCTTCTCCGGGGTGACAGACAGGTCACTCTTTGATCAAAAACTGGACATTAGAATAAGGTACCTTTTGTTCTCCGATAGGCAAAAGCAAGGACTGCTTTATGGTATCTGGTGGTCGTTTCAGAGGTCTTTGTCCTCATGAGCCTGCCACTGTCCGCCTGCACATGAGCAACGGCTCCAACCTGGAGTACCTCTCCTCCATCACCTACCCCCCGGTGGGGGAGGAGGGCACGCTCGACCTGGAGGAGGCGAAACCGGTAGAAGGGGGCAGTCTCATCCCAGCGCACAAATACGGGGGCGCAATGGACCTCTTCAGGATAATGAAGGCCGTGAAGGGAGGGGCGGCTGCGCAGAGGTTCTGGTCGGCAGACGTCACCAGGCCGTACAGGTGCACACTCTCGGTGCACCAGGGGGAGAGCGACGCTCCTCTGTCCGCGGTGGAGTTTGACCGACTGCTGCTTTCGGACGATGTGAGGAGGGTGGACGTGCGCGAGGGCCGCGTTGTAGCCACACTCTTCCTGCCCTCCGCCGCCACCGCCGGCTCGCCCAAGCCTTGCATTATCACCATTCACGGCGGGCACAACAGGAGGAGGATCGTGGAGGACAACGCCGCGCTGCTGGCCAGCAGGCTGGGGTTCCCCACGGTGGCGCTGCCCTTCTTCGGAGTAGAGGGCCTGCCGCCAAAGTTGTTCGAGGGGGACATTGACATGTCGTACTTTGAGGAAGCGGTGGACCTATTCCTGTCCATGGAGGAGGTGCGTGCAGATGTCGGGGTTGGCCTCTGGGGCATCTCTAAGGGGGCAGAGGTCTGCCTCAGCATGAGCTCCTTCCTGGGCGACAAGATCAGAGCCGCCGTCATAGTTAACTCTGTGCTCAAGCCTGGAGTGGTGGCGTTCGCGTACAAGGGCCAGCGCCACGAGCCACAACAGGTCAAGGTATCGTCTCGTCCCAAGGCAATCAGAGACGACCTCATGTCCTTTTCTGACATCGACAGCGGATTCCTGGATAAGGATGACAAGATCATCCCCTTCCACAAATCACCGGCTGACCTCCTCTTCGTGGGTGGGTGTGATGACAGGCTGCACAGGTCGTGCCGGCACGTAGACCTGGCCCGGAAGATACTGACCAAACACGGAAAGAATAACTTTGAGGTGCTGAAGTACGCCGGTCTGGGACACCTGCTGGACCTGCCGTACGCGCCCGTCACGTGCGAGTCCTTCCACGGTCTGGTGCCCCCTCCTAAGATGCTGGACATGGGCGGGAGGGACTTGGCGGAGCACAGCTTTGCCCAGGAGGATTCGTGGAGAAAGATACTGGAGTTCTACTCGTCGCGCTTGCAACAAAGTTGTCAACCGTGTAGCTGAAACGAAATGTGATAACTGTCCAGCAATCATGCAATACTTCATGCCCTTCTGCTATATGAAGAAATTGATCAGGAGAGGCTCAAATAACTTTCGCATACAAAACGTCCATAATTGGTAAAAGTCTCCTTAGAAAAGGCCTTTTTATTACATTAAATCTAATTTACCGGGTCTAAGACACACCACGCTTGTTTTTCAATTTGTTTTGTTGCGCGCTCGCTCTGGAAATTTTTAATACAAATGAGACAAAAATATAGAAAGATTCTTCGGTCGCCCACATTCGTCCAGCAATCCAAGCGGCATTGGTTTGGAGGAGAAGTCAAGTTTGGTTTCAAGTTCTCCGGAATCCTCCCCTACTATTGCTGCTTGCATTCCTGGGGGTTTGCGCCTTTCGGGGCCTTAGCAGGGTCGAAGTCCGGGTCGTCGTCCTCGTCCTCTTCCTCCTCGCCGTCCTCATCGTCGTCCTCCTCCTCCTCGAAGTCTTCGTCGTCCTCCAGGGCCTCCCCAGTGAAGTAGAGCACTGCCCTGGGGACCACCCTCTCCCGGATGTAGTGGCCGATCTCGAAGTCGGAGGTGAGGAGCTCCTGGGTCTCCGGGTCCATGTCGTCCTCGTCCTCGGGCACCGCCGGCGGGTCAAAGAAGTTGAAGAAGCTGTCGTTCTTGACCTGCTTGGTGACGGTGCGCACGCTGCCCTTGCTCTTGTGCTTCTGCTTCTTCTTGACCGTCTTGACGGTGAGGTTCTTGCCCTGCTTCCAGGCAATCTTGCAGCCGCGGCAGTTCATGATCTCGGGTCCCTCGAAGGAGAAGGGGTCCTCCTCGGACGGCTCGCACTTCATGTCGTACTCCTTGGTCAGGAC